>Ga0334722_10005653_pt1 | contig 12550 bp, 19 predicted proteins | sample C3_bottom_MG_FD_207210 | JGI IMG/M metagenome (GOLD analysis project Ga0334722, IMG submission 207210) | Sediment microbial communities from Yellowstone Lake, YNP, Wyoming, USA - C3_bottom | ecosystem: Environmental > Aquatic > Freshwater > Lake > Sediment | place: USA: Wyoming | collected...
GACCGTCTTAAACCCCGACGTCGCCACCGCCGTACTTACCTCGCCATCAAAAAAGACATTCGATTGCACCGCCGGCGCCGGCACCTTATAAAACCGGAAGGTATCGCAAAAGAACACGGCGGACGGCTGGACAGGGATCAGCGCCGCTTGGTACTGGATGTTATAGGACACCATCGCGGTATGCCCCGTCCCGAACACGTCCACATGATCCCCGACCGGCCCGATCGTCGCCGGCGGATTCTGCAAAATGACAGCCGGCGTCAGCGTCGCGCCGGTGACGGCATAGGCTTTATACGTGTGATTCGGGAACACGCGGATCCCGATCGTAAGGCCGGTGCCCAGCGCCACCCCGGTATCAAAAAACGCCGTGCCCCCCGGATTCTCCAGGTCATAGAACTGCACGGCCACGTTGCCGCCGGCGGTCCGCCCAATCCCAATGTCCAGCACGTCATTGGCAGCAGCGACCGCCGCGGGCTGCGTCGCATACAGCGTGTCGGCCGTGGCGATCAGAAACGCCGGACTCACCGTGTCCCCGGCTAACGGCAGCATCGTAGCTTGGGCGAGCACCCGGAAGGTTAAGATAATTTCATCCGTCGCGCCGCCGGCGACCATAAGTGCTTTCTGTTCGACCACAGTATTATGAACCGCCCCTAAAAATCGATTCCTCACCGAATTCACCCCGTCCAGCGCGCTTGTCGCGTCAACCTGCCAAATATCCAAGTCGCCAGCGACAATCAGTTTTAGCCAGGAATTGCCCCCCATCCCAAGCGCATTGTCCAAATCCCCGGCTGCGATCTCCTCAAAGAATTCTTCTTCAAGCATGGTGATACGGCGGCCAAGGTTCGCATTGAGCGACGGACTGGACGCCGGCGACCCGCCGGCACCGCCCAGGGAGACCGCGCCAGGCCCCAGCTCAACGCTCATACATACCCCTTGCCCGTGACGATGTACTTCAACACCGCTTCGCCAAACACCCCCGCGCCGACCATCTGACCAGGCGCGGCGTCGTACTGCGTCAGCACCCCGAAATACAATTTTTCGCCGGCGCTAAGGTAGTGCTGCATGGGCGCGTCAATGTCGGCCGAATACACTTCGTCAGCCTGGACACGCTGCACCCCATTGATCCCCCGGGCTTCCGTCACCACAACATCGCCCCCGACGCCCGCGGCGATCGCCGGCAGGTCCCGGACCTTTGAAATAAACCCCGTGAGCGACCAGGCCCAAAAGTTGAAGGCGGACACCGAGAACCTAATCAGCGTAACAATCTGTGTCGTTTCGGCCGTATAGATCGCCCCCACCGCCTGAAAATTCACCCCGATCCCCGTTGGCAGCGTCGAGAGAAACAAAAAAGACAACGGCGCCGCGTGCATCTGCGCCGCCTGGTACTTCCGGTCTTTCTCCTGCGTTCGGCGTACCGCCGCCTCGATCCGATGATCCGGCGCCGGCGAGGCCGGCGCAAGAAACGGCCTGACCCCTAGCCGGGTCCTGTAATCGACTGGCGGCATGAGCCTAGACCTTCAACCCGTGCGGGTAGCGAACGCCGGCCCACGACATTTCAATGAGGTTCGCCGCCGCGGATGTGTCTTTATTGTCGCCGGTCAGCGTGGCCGTGGCCGGTACAAAAATCGGATTAAGGTAGCCCGGGAATTGCGCGGTGCCGAAATAGCCGGCGCCCGGCGTCAGGTTGTCATCGAGCGCGACATCGCCCGACCAGGACAACCGGCTTGCAAACTGTCCGGTACTAAACGAGTTGACCTCGGTCAGCAAAAAATCGTATTCGCCCGGCGTCTTGATCTGCATTTTTTCCCGCTCGCTCGCCACGTACTGGCGAGTCACATCGTAGGCAAAGAACGACACCGCGTACCCGTTCGGCAGAAACAGCGATGGGACGCCCGCCCGGACCATTTCAAGCTCCTTGCTGTTGACCTGGATCCCGTGGAACTGCAAGGCCACCGTGCCCGCCGCGCCTGACAGGAGATCCGCCCCCAGGTTCGTCGAGGGCGTGTTGATAAACGGTGCCGCCAGGTAGTGCGGCCGCAGCCCCGTGCCGAACAACAGCGACACGTCCATAGCCTGGTTGCTGAACTGGTCCAGGTTGCGCCGCACCAGCGCCCGGAACGAGCCAGCGGCCGGCGCCAGGCCGTTCACCGTGGCCGTGATGTGCGTACAAATGAAATGCTGTTCCCCGGAGATCACGACCCGCGGCGCGGCCGTCTGGCCCGCGGCCGTGAAAACCGTATCCGGCACGTTATAGGTGAACGGAACCCATGCGGGATCCCCCGCGGGATAGGTGAGCGTGCGAACATCGAGCGCCGGCATTGTCGTTTCCTCCTTCTATGAAACCGCCCCTCGGGATCCCGGCCGCCATCGGCCGGGATCCGTTCGGGAGACTAATCGAGCAGGTTTAGGACCCCTGGCCGAGCTTGGACTGCTTCACCAACCGGATGCCGTTGAACCGCACCTGTACGCGGCTCGCGACCGTCGTCGTCGGCATCGTCGCCAGCCGATTGACCAGCGTCACATCGGTCGTGGTGGTGGACGAGAAAGTCAGGTAATACGGGAACCCGTCCAGCGACGAGTTGCTGTTTCCCACCACGCCGCCGGTGGAAATGAACCCCACCGGCTCAGGCCCGGCCGGGATTCCGTCGACCGGTTCATCCAGGACCGTCGTGCTGCCCGTCGTGGAGATCTGGAGCGAGAACGCGTTTCGGACCAGTCGCATCGTGTCCGCGAACGTCGCCAGCGTCGCCGCTGTGGCCGCGGCTGCTGCCGTGGCCGGGAACGACACCAAAAACTGAATCGACGTCATGATGAACCGCTCATCCCCCGGCGCGAAGACGCCGGCCGTCTGGATGTTGGTCCCGTTCGCCGTCTGCCCGGCCCCGCTCTTCGAGCTGCCAAACAGCCCATAGGGACCCGCCAGCGCCACAGCCCCCAGCGCGAAGTCAGCCCAGTAGGTCCAGGTGTTGTACTTCTTCCACCCGGGATCCCCGAGCATCCTCGAGATTTCCTGTTGCATCGTCCGATCCATAGCCATTGCGTTCTACCCCCCCTCACCCGTGCGCGATAGCAGCCCGTCGCGCCGTGGTTGGTGTGCTAGTCGCCGCGTACCCGCTTCGTCCCTCATCCCTAGATCGAGCCGCCCTGGGCGGCCATTTCTTCGCCGGCGCCCACGCCCTCACCGTCGCCCATGTCCTCGCCAGCGTCCACGCCGTCGCCGGCGTCCGTCCTCTCACTATCCCCCGCGGCCGTGCCCTCCGGGTCACCGTTCAGGGACGGCAGCAGCGCGTTCAGCGACGGCAGCAGAGCCGCCATCGCCTCATCAATCGCCAGGTGCAGCCCGCGGTTTTCCGAGAGCGGCGCCAGCCCAAGCTTGCCCTTGGTCAGCTGATTGACCGCCCGGGAGATCGCCCGGCCCGTGTTGAACTCCGCCAGGATCCGGGCGCCCGTGGGCGACAGCCGCGCCAGGCCCGCCGCCAGGACTGCCCCGGTCGTGAATTCCAGTCCGATATTCCCGTAGCCCTGCTGGACCAGCTTCACCGGGACCATGACCAGCGCCTTGCCGACCAGCGGCAACCCGATCTGTGACCCGCCGGCCCAAAGCGTTTCCTTCCAGCCCGGGAACAAGACAAACGCCCCAATCCCTTTCGGCTTCGACGCCGCCGGCGCGTTCGGATGCCGCGGCTTGTTGTACTTCGCCAGCGCGTGCGATCCCGGCTTGTGACCCGGCTTTTTTCCGTGCGACCCCATCCGCGAGCAGACGGCGCACTTACAACCTTTCTTATGTCCCTTCGGCTTCTTCGCCATGTTCTTATGCTCCTTGCCCGCCTTTCGCGGATCGTTTGCTAAAACCAAAATAGATTCAATGCCATTCCCACACCACAGCTTCCCGCTCGCCATGTTACCGGCCCTCCGCGTCGTACCAGGTGTCCACCTTGCCGAGCAGCAGGATTGCCCGGTGCGGCAGCGTGAGCGTGACCCGGCCAGGCTTCAACGCGATCGCCTTCACTTCGCTTGACGGCTTGAAATCGTGAAAGAAAAACCGGCGACGAAATCCCCGCGGCTTGCCCGGCACCTGGACATTCTGCCCCTTGTCGGCTTCCAACCGCGTCACGCGATCGTAGATTACGCCGGCGGACTTCATACCGCCGGTTCTTCCTTGCGGCGCCGGTAGCCCTGGACGCCGGCCGTCAGCAGCCGCGGCGCCAGGAACCACAGCAAGGCGCCGCCGGCGAGGATCCAGGGCAGCCACTTGACCAGGACCAGCGTTTCCTTGCCGGCCTCGATCGTCGCCCGGCCGACCGCCTGGACGCCGACGGCAATATCCCCCGCCACGCCCGCCACCGTCCCGCCGGCGATCTGGATCCATTGCCGCACGGCCGATGGCGACGCCTTGCGAACCGCGCCGTTGATCTGCTTCAGCGCATCATGCAGGCGGCCCCCAGCGTCGATCAGCGCCCGGACCGGCTCGGACGGGCTGCCGGCCTTGATCGTGTTCCGGTAGCCGCGGCGCCACTCGATCAACGTCTTTTTCATTCCCTCCGCGGCATCCCGCAGCCCGGCGTATTCGCTCGGGTTTTCGTCCTGGAGAGCGCCGAGCCTGGACATGGTGTCACCGGTGAATACCCGGAGATCCGCATCGAGGATCCCGTTCATCCTGTCCAGGGCTTCAACGCTCATGCGGTCCGCGGCCTCGCAGACTTCGCCGCGCCCATCAGCAGCGCGAGCAACCCCACGCCGACGATCGCGATCGGCACGATCGCCGCCGGCTGGAAACCGCCCGCTTGGATCTTCGCGGCCTCATCCTTTCCGCCCACGATCGCGACCGCCTCCGCCTTCGCGGCTTCCAATTCCTCCGGGTCCGTTTGCAGACTCGGCGTTTCCACCTGGGGGGAAACCTCTTTCCCGGCGCCCGCGAGCTGTACCGCGGCATCGCCCGCCTTCGCCGTGACCTGTTCCGGCGTCATGTCGGCCGCGCCTGGGATCGTCGCCGCGGCCGCGGCTACCTCCTGCTCGGGTGTCCGGTCGTAGTGGATCGGCGGAAGCCCCGCGGCCTTCCTCGCGTCGGAAACTTTCTTCCGGGCCGCGGCCACCTTTTGCGCCGCCGTCAATAGCGTTGACCCCTTCGCCATCAAGAATTTCCCAGCTACACCTTTCGCCGCGACCAGGACAACCGACCCCGCGGCGATCGCCGCCGTCGCGACCAGCAGCTTCCGGGCGAACCCGGCTTTTTTCAACTGGGCCGGCGTCAGGCCCTTCTTAAACCCGACCGCGCCGCGGGCGACCTTCGCCGCGCCGGCGATCTTCTTTAGAAATTTCGCCTTGCCCAGCTCATCGCCGCCGGGCGCTTCGAGGTACGAGAACAACGGGGACCGAACCGCCGGCCGGGCATAGCGCGGGCTGCCCGGGTGATGCGGGCGCGCCGGGTGGCTAGGGCGCTGCGCGTGGTGAGGATGGCCCGGGCGCTTCAGGTGGCGAGGATGGCCCGGCCTTGAAAACCATTTCCGCCAGGCCGGCTCTCCGCCGGCGTCCAGGAACGCAAAGAACGGAGACCGGATCACCGGCCGGCCGTGACGCGGGTGCCGCGGGTGACGCGGGTGACGCGGGTGACGCGGATCATGCAGCTCGATAGGCATTAGGCAACCTCCACAGCAATTGAGCGTTCGCCAGGCGCCAGCGACGGCGCCGACCGGTCCAGAGAAACCCAGCCGCGGCCCGTATAGGCTTCGGCCCGCACGTGAGCGATCGGGCCGGTACTCAACAGGCCCATTGTGACAAACCGCGTGCGGATCCCGATCGCCCGGGCAAGGGACGCGGTCAACATCGAATTGTCATCGCAATCGTTTTGAACGTAGCCCTGCGCCCGCAGCTCGGCCACCTGGCGCACCGGATCCGTCAGAGATTCAGTATTCCGCGGGTCCGGCGTCCAGCGAAACACCATCTGATTAAACTCGTCGATTGCCTGGACATAACCCGGCACGTCGCCCGGCCGCACGTCCCGCACGATGTCTTTCGCCAGGTCAATCACGGCCGGCGTGACCGACGCCGTGCGCGTCAGCTCGACCATCTTCCCGACCGTCTGGCGCACACTCAGGCCGAACGGCCACGGGGTCAACGCCTCGACCACGCGGGCCGCGGGCATCATGTCGCCGCGCCCTCCGTGTACGCCTTCAACAACTCGTCGCGCAGCTCGCCAAACCAGCCCGCATGATCCCGGACGGCCGGCACAAATCCGGCCAACGTCTCAAGCCAATCCTCTTGCTGCAAGACCTCATAAACACCGCCGACCAGCTCAGGCGGAAGGCTCTTCCAAAACTCGCCGGCCGTGCGGGCGGGAGAATAGCCCGCCTTCCTGGCTTCCAACAGCCGGCCGAGAATCGAACGGTATGCCATTGACCTAAAATCCATTTCGTCGCCCCCTCCGCCGTTGTCCGCGCCGTGCGCCTTCCCGCCGGCGCCGTTGCCCGTTTTGCCAGCCCCGCCCTTGTCAGCGTCAAAGATCTTTCCGAGCAGCCCCGCGCCTTCCCGAATTGCGATTGTCAGCGCGTCCTCATCCGAGCCGGCCCCGCGCACATCGCGCACAAGGCGGCCGGCCATTTCAAACAGCTCCTGTTGGCTGACAGCCCGCGGGCCGGCGGGCATCCGCTGCGCGATCACGCGGTCAACCTCCCGCGCCACGTCCGCGGCCGTCAGGCCCGCCGGCGCCGCGGCGCCCTTGCCCTTCAAGACCTCCATCAACACTTCATGCTCGCGGGCGGCCTGCGCCCGGATCTCCCCGAGCAGCAATGTCAGCGGATCCCCCGCCGCGGCGCCCCCTGCGCCGGCTGCCGGCGTCGCCGGCGACGCCGCGGCGCCCTTGCCCTTCTTGCCGACGCCGTAGCTCGCGGAAAACTTCAACTCGATCCCGCGTTTGATAAACGACTTCGCGTCCCGGGCATCGCAGACATAGGAGCCGGCGCCCCATTGGTCGCCCACCTGGTCGCCCCAGGTGTTCACAAATTCCGCGAGCTGGATCCGGCCGCGGCGCTGGCGTTCGCCGTCTACAACCTCATCGACCAGGACATAGCCCGTGGGTCCGATCTCATCCAGCCTGGCCCGGAGATCCTCGAAGGCGGCCTCCGACGGCGTGAGAATGTCCGCGCCCGCCCCTCGCCCGTCCCCGCCGGCTAGCCGATCCCTTGCCACGACCTAGGTTTTAGCATACAAAACCTCGTGTCCCTCAATAGAACCCCCCGCACAGGCGGGAAACATCCGCCAGCAACGCTTTTAAACAGACGTCTACATCGTCCGACGCCATCCGGACCAGCCGCGCATCGTTCACCGGCATCCGCCGAAATATTGTGACCGCATCCTGCAACGCCGCCGCCCCCTCGAACACGTCCTGTAGCCTGTCAGCCATGATCCCTTCGGCGAGCGACGGCCCGTGCCGTCGCCCGCCTTCCGAGGATCCGCCAGCTGCGCCGCCAGGTTCGCTCACGCGTCCAACCCTTCGGCCGCTCGCGCCTTTCTAAAACGCGCCGCCGCGTGCCGCTCCGTCCGGGTAGCCAAGACATCATCCACCGCGCACCAGGTCGCCATGGTCGCCGCGCCGGCGACGTCCTCTGGCGGCGCCTTCACCAGGTCATAGGCCCGCTCGATCTTCGCGAACATCGTCGGCCACAGCGCCGCAAACAGCCGATCAGAAAGCAATTCCGCGTGGAGGTTCGCCGGCCCTCCCTGTAGCCGCGGTGGCGTCAACACGCCTCCTACGATCGCGTCATTTCCATCGTCGTAACCCTCACGCTCCGCCATTAGGTCCTCCCTTTGCTTCGAATTCAGAAACAATAAACGTCAGCACGTTAGTCCACTCCATGACCCGATCCGCCGGCAGCCCGTACCACGTCACCGCAGACCCCAGCGTCAGCCGGCGCACGGTCGCCTCGACCTCGCCTTGCTTCAAGATCCAATCCCGACACTCGCGGACCAGCCGAACCGCGTTCGGCGTCAACGGCACGAGCCTTGTCTGATCCATCAATCCCTCCACCGGTTCCGCGCCGCGACCTCAGGGAAGAGAGCGCGGGCTTCAAGCTCGCCCATCTTGTCGCCGTGCTGCCATACATCCGCGGCCATTTCCCCTTCGGGCTTTTCTTGCGCCTCGGCCGTGAGATTCACCGGGGCAATGTACGCGGCCCACAGCGCCGGCAGGACGCCGGCGCCGCCCTCGCTGGACACCGCGAGAATCCGGTATCCCCTCCGACCCATCGAAAGCCAGCGCCAGGTCAGCAAGTTCACGGTGCCCCCCTAGGCACTCGCCTTTTTCCCCTCAACAGTTCCAATCCGCGCCGCGCGAGGGACGTTAGATAATCCCCGAACGGTTTTCCGTGCCGCGCGGCCTCAATCCGAATTTCCCGAGCCAGTCCGGCGCGGATCCTCGCCGTCGCCCATCTCCTGTCCAGCTCCGCGGCCGACATCGGGCGCCCCCCGTGACGATCAACCTTAGCCATGGCTACCTCCTAGCGTTCTAGCGTTCTAGCGTCCTGTCATTCTACAACATGCCAACGGTCCACCGCGGCCGCGGCTACCGAGGATCCCCAGCTGGTCCCCGTGGTGCCCAGGAGGCGGTCCAGGCCCCCAGCTGGTCCCCGTGGTGCCCAGGAGGCGGTCCAGGCCCCCAGCTGGTCCACCTGGTGCCCGGGAGGCGGTCCAGGCCCCCAGCTGGTCCACCTGGTGCCCGGGAGGCCGTCTGGATCTTGGTCCGGATCATCCGGACATACTGCGCCCTTGTCTTTCTTCGAAATTTATTTTTCTGGTGGCACCTTGGCGAAGTTAGGCGGTCCGGTGTCCCATTGCAATTCGGGCGAGTGCTCCACAGCCTCCAAAGGCCAGGCTGTCCGCCCCGGCTTCATCTTCCCTCCACAGCATGGACAGTTGTTATGTCCAGTAAAACCGTTCTTATCAAGTTGAGAGTCAGAGCGTTTCCGCGCCTTCCCGAACGGCTGGACGCCGCGGATCCGGGCGAAGGCCGCCCCGATGACCTCCAGGGCCGCGTCCGGGGTGCCCTGGGGTGCCTTGGTGACGTACTTCAACAGCTCCAGGCTTGCTAGCCTGGCATCGCGCACCCGGCGGATATTGGTAAACCCGATTTCCCACATCTTCGCCAGCAGCCCAGCCGGCATCCAGGCGGTTTCAATGATGGCGTGCAAGTGCGGGTGGAACGTCCCGTCTTTCTCGTTGAAAGTTACCTCCATCGTCCAGAGGCCCCAGGCGTTCACCTTCCCGCGCCAGCCGGCGAGCCGGCGCATGGCGTGAAACCGCTGGACCAGATCCCGCAGGGTGGCGCGTAGCTCCGGGCCGGTGACGTTCTTCCGGGTGAGCGTGATGAAGGCCGGCCAGCGCATGCCGGCGATCGCGGCCCGGTGTTTCGCAATGAGCTTGGCCCGCCGGCGCTTCGCGCACGTGAGACAGATCCGCTCATCGCAGCGGTACGGCGCCCGATATTCCCGCTCGCACGTGCCGCACGTCCAGACGATCCACAGCTTGCCGCAGCGGTCGCGGTTTTCGATGTGGCGCCCGACATAGGCATAGCCCGGCGACGTGGGCGCCGGATCCAATTCCGGCCCGTCAAACAGCGGGCCGAGCAGCACGGTGGTATCCGGGCGGACGGTCCGCCAGGCTTCCGCCGTGGTATTATTCGATTGGCAGGAGCCGAGTGGTGATGACACTCGCGTGACCTCCGGGGGCGGTCCAGGCGGACCGCCCCTTTTCATTTCCAGGCCGCGCCTTCACCTTCACGCCGCGGCCTTCTTCTTCCGGCTCGACCACGCCCACCACAGCAACAGGGCGAGTACGACCAATGCGATTAGGATCCACCACCAAGAAACCGTCACGCCCTCACTCCCAGGCGGTCCACCCGGACCACCTTGACCGGCACCGGCACGCCGGCGGACCGCGCCGCGGCGATCGCTTTCCTCTCGCCGGCTTTCGCGGTCCGCGCCTCGACCGTGTACGGCCGGCCGACCAGGTCGCCGCCGACCAGATGAACCGTCCACGACTTCACCCGCCCGCCGGCGTTAGGCTCCGCCAGGGGTTCGCACCCGTGATTAGCCTGGCGAATCTTCGCCCGCCGGCGCTGGAAGGAAGCAGCCACGCGATCCCAGCCGGCGTGATACCCGAATTCAAATTTATCCGACGGGGACGCCTTCACCGTGTACGGGCGGATGACCTGCCCCGCCTTGATCGCCGCAAGCGCCTTGGCCCGGCCTTCCGCCTTGCCGCGCCGGAACGCCGGCCGATACGTCAGGCCGGTATTCTTAGAAATCCTGACCCGCCCCGACGGATCCGGCCGGACCGCCGGCGGGTTCGCTCGCCGTTTCAAACCCCGGACGTGCCCGACCGCCGCGGCCATCGTCGGCGCGTGTGCTTTCGGGATCCGGTAGGACTGAACCGTCATCGTGGTGCGGCCTTTGAGGCGGCCCGCCGTCGCAAGATCCCCATGCTTGCCAATCCGGATTGTCCGAAAGGATCCCGGCGTAAACCCGGCCGGCTGGCGGACCATGACCAGGTGATAGGCAGCGCCCGGGCTGGCCGGGTTGCCCGCCTTCCGACCGCTCGCCGCCGGCGCCGGCTTCCACGCTTTCAGCGCCTTGACCGCCTCGGCCTCGCTTGACCGCATCACCGCGCACGTGAGCGATCGCTTGCGACCAAAACCGCCCATCGCCGCTTTCATGGTGAATTCCCTCAGCTTGCCGTCCTGAACCACAGCAAAAGGCTTCCCGCGTTCGTCCGCGAACCCAAACCACTTGCCGCGCCGGTTCACGCCCCGCACCCCTTCAAGACGGCCGCAACCGCAAGGCCAGCTTGCGCGAGCTGGACGCGGCCGCGGCCGGCCGGCGTGGATCCCATCCCGGAAACGTCAGCTGACGGCACGGGCGGATCCGCGGGAGTGTCCGACGATGAGGATCCCGGCAATTCCCACCACCACAGCGACCAAGACACCGACACCCCCGCCCATCCGGCGTTTTTTTTTATGTCCGCCGCCAGCTGCGCGGCCTTCACCTTGTCGCCGGCCAGCTCGGCCCGGTACGCGGCCGCGTGCGCCAGGACCAGGGACACATAGGGCTGATTCGCGAAGTACCAGCCCGCCGGCGGGTTGTCTTTGTAGGCCATGGGGTACTCGTAGATCCCGGCGATCCTCGACGTGGTGGATCGGATGGACCGCGGGAATCCCATGTTGTAGGCCGCGACGGCCTTTTCCACGTTCGGGCGATCGTCCGCGGACATGCCGCGGTACTTGGCCCGATCGTCCGCATGCTCCCGGTACGGATCCGCCAGGTCCGCGGCAATCTCGCGGGCGCCCCACTCGATCGATGTCGCCGGATCAAACAAGTCCGCGTCGGCCCTGGACGCCGGCCAGCCCAGGGCCAGGGCTGCCTTGCGCGTGGTCTGCATCAAACCGCGGGAAGCATCCTTGTCCCCCGGCCGCGCCGTGGTGTTGGAGCCGGACGGCTCCCACCGGATCGCGTCCGGCTTAAACGCACTCTCAACCGCGGTCTGGCCCTTCAACAGCGCCGGATCCACGCCGTGCGCCTTGCCCTTGGCAACGTATACGGGATCCCAATCGCGATCGCGAGGGTAAATCAATCCCACGTCGTTTAGGGTATCGGCGTCGGCGCCGGCGGCGCCGGTCGACGATCGTCAGCAGCGGATTCGACCACATCCGGCCCACCATCCCACCCCGGCGGGTACGCCTTCACCCCCAGCGCCTTCCCGTCCTGGTAGACGTCCACGACGTCGCCGGCAGCCGTCGTGATCGCCGTCGGCACGCCCGGATTAGCCTCCGACAGCTCCGCGGCCAGATCGCCCGCGTCGCTCAAGGCCGCGGTATTCGCTTTCGCCAGCTGCTTGGCAATCGCCGCCGCGTCCGCGTCATCCTTCACCGCCACGACGCCGCGGCCGTAGCCCGCTTCCACACAGCGGCAATCGACGCCATACAGCACCACCACGTCCGGCATGTTATTGCACCGGCCCGGTGGTGACAAACCGCAGGACCACGTTCACGATCGCCCCGATCGCGATCGCCAATTTCGGATGCGCCCCGATGTACGCCTGGACATCCGGCGCGATCGCCGTGACGGCGGCCGCGGCCAGGTTCGTGAGAATCGTCCGACTCGTTAACCACAGTTTCATACGCCTATCCTCCCCGCTTTCGCGTTTAGCACACTACCCAACCGCCAGCACGATCGTGACGCCGGTCAAGCCCGTGTCTTGAGGCAAGGAAACAATAAACTGGATCGCCAGAAGGCCGGCGGTGTTGACCTGGGCGATCGCCGCCAGCCCCGCGTTTCCCGCGATCGTCGCCACCGTCACCCACACGACGCCATCATTCGACGCCTGCACCACGACCGACCCCGTCGCATTGAAGGCAGCCCCCGAGACTTGAACCCCGACCGTCTTAAACCCCGACGTCGCCACCGCCGTACTTACCTCGCCATCAAAAAAGACATTCGATTGCACCGCCGGCGCCGGCACCTTATAAAACCGGAAGGTATCGCAAAAGAACACGGCGGACGGC
>Ga0334722_10005654_pt1 | contig 12550 bp, 8 predicted proteins | sample C3_bottom_MG_FD_207210 | JGI IMG/M metagenome (GOLD analysis project Ga0334722, IMG submission 207210) | Sediment microbial communities from Yellowstone Lake, YNP, Wyoming, USA - C3_bottom | ecosystem: Environmental > Aquatic > Freshwater > Lake > Sediment | place: USA: Wyoming | collected...
CTTCATCGCCCTTTTCCGCCCTCTTAGCAAGTTCAATTTCTTCTTCGGGTGTAAGCAGCGGAATTTTTCCTATTTCCTTTAAATACATCCTTACAGGGTCGTCAATGGCAACACCTTCCGGCACGGTAAGATCCAAATCCTCCGGCGGTATATCAATTATTTCGAAGTCGGGTTCGGGTTCGGAATCATGAACAACTATACCCATGGATTCCAGAGTTTCATAAACCTTTTCAATCTGTTCCGGAGTCAAATCTATCTTGTCTAATTCTTCGCTAATTTCCTTATATGTCAACATACCTCTGCTTTTCCCTTTGTCTATTAATTTTTTTATCTTATCCTTGATCTCCTTTTCATTATTTTCCTTCATAGGTCAACCTCCTTTCGAAAGTTGTAAATCCCTTTCTTCAATCTTTCCAGTTCCAATTGCAACTGTTTCGCTTCTTCCTTCCTATCCTCTTCAAAGCATTTTTTTATCATCTCTCCTATTTCTTTTATTCTTGATTCAATTTTTCTATTCATTAGAAGATTCATACAATCATCCAAAAATCTTTCAACTTTATCCTCATCTATATCAATAAAACCTCCTATCAATTCTGATATATAAGATATCTGTTCGGGTTCCTTAAAATAACTGCTGAATTCCTGAAGATTCAAAAACCTCTTTTTATTCCACATATGACATATTAAATTAAAGATTTTCTTATTAATCTGATCCTCAAAATCATCTAATGTAAATTTTTCAGCTACTTTATCTATATATTTCGGATTATTCAATATTATTTTCAATATATTTTTTTCTGCTTTTTTATAGGCAGAATCACTCAAATTTAACTGTATATTATTATACCTGTTATTACCATTTATATACATATTCTTTAAAAATTCTTTATTTTCCCTCTTGACAAACTTAATCATTTCTGTTCTAACAGTCCTCTCGGAAATTTTAAGGCTCTCACTTATTTTCTTTATATAGACTTCCCTTTCCAGCGCATCCAAACCCGAAATAATATCAATAGCTTCCTTTAGATATTTAATTTTTCCTTCGGAAACTTTTAAATCATATTTCTCTTCTAATTTCATAAGCCTATAATCTGTATAAGAAAGGGCATTTCTTATCAATTCCATAAAACTTTCTTTACCGTGACTCTTTACAAATTCATCCGGATCTTTGCCGTTCGGAAGTATTATAACTTTTACCTCCAGCCCCTCTTTTTTTAATATTTCCAAACCTCTTAATGTAGCTTCTTGACCTGCAATATCGGTATCATAAGCTATTATTACTTCTTTAGTATATTTTTTTAATAATTTAGCTTGGTCAATAGTTAAAGACGTACCCATAGATGCCACTACATTCCTAATTCCCAACTGATGTAGTGATATAGCATCCATATATCCTTCTACAATTATCATATTTTCTCTTGAATATCTTCTTGCTTTATTTAAGCCATATAGTATTTTACTTTTATTAAACACGGGTGTTTGAGGAGAATTTAAATATTTCGGTATTCCATCTCCTAAGGTCCTACCTCCAAAACCTATAACTCTATTTTTTATATCAAATATTGGAAATATGATTCTGTCGCGAAATCTATCAAAATAACCATTCTTTTCTAAAATCAAACCCGCTTTTATCATTAAATCAATAGTAAATCCCTTGTTTTTTAAATAATTTAAGAGATTATCCCATCCGGGGCCTGCATACCCTAATCCAAATGCCTTTATAGATAATTCGTTTATCTTTCTATTTTTCAGGTATTCAAAAGCTTTCATACCATTTTTGGATTGCAAATTCTTATAAAAATATAATGCAGACTCCTTGTTTATTTCATAAAGTTTTTCATTATCCGAAAAAGCTCTTTTGGTTTCGTATATATTAAGACCACACTTTTCTGCCAAATATTTTATTGCTTCACTAAAATCAATATTTTCCATATTCATGATAAAAGTAATAACGTTACCTGAAACTCCACAACCAAAGCAATGATAAACTTGCTTTTCTCTATTAACCATAAAGGAAGGGGTTTTTTCGGAATGAAAAGGACAGAGTCCTTTATATTCTTTTCCACTTTTCTGTAGGTTAACATATTCAGAAATAACATCTACTATGTCATTTCTCTCCAATACCTCCTGAATCAGGCTTCTGGAATATCCCATAAAGTCTCACCTGTTTTTTTCTTAAATTAAATCCTCATCCCTTCCACGAGATGAGGAATTTACTTTTTTATTCGACAAAAATTATAGATTTCCTCCTTATTTCAAAAATTTTTTTAATAGATACAATATAATTTGAAAATTCTGACTAATAGATATGCCAGGATTTCGGAACAAAAAGCTCATGAAAAACCAGTATTGCATATCTATCGGTCATACCTGCGATATAATCACACACTACCCTTTCCAAACCGAATACATCTATTTTTCTGATATATTCATCCGGAAGCTTTTCAGGCTTTTTAACAAAATAATAATACAGGAATTCCAACATATTTCTTGCTTTTTCTTCTTCTTTCTTTGCTTTTGACCCTATATATACATTTTGAAACAAAAATTCACGAAGTCCAAAGGTTGCTTTAAGAACATCCTCACTCATAGAGATAATGTTTTTACCCATGCTATTCTTAATAACATCCGTAACCATGGTATTTATTCGTTTTTTATGTGTAGTCCCCAGAACCTCCAAATACTCCTTCGGTATATCCGATAATTTTAATATACCTCCTCTTATCGCATCATCAATATCGTGATTGATATAGGCTATTTTATCTGAAATTTTCACAACCTGTCCTTCTAAAGTAGAAGGTAGAGCATCGCCAGTATGATTCAAAATACCATCCCTTACTTCAAAAGTAAGATTAAGCCCCCCTTCTCTTTCCAGGACATCTACCACCCTAAGACTTTGCTCATTGTGTTTAAATCCCCCTATATATATGCTATTGAGGACATCTTCACCAGTATGCCCAAAGGGAGTATGTCCCAAATCATGTCCTAAAGCAATGGCTTCGGTCAAATCCTCGTTCAACCTCAATCCCCTTGCAATGGTTCTGGATATTTGCGAAACTTCAAGAGTATGTGTCAATCTTGTTCTAAAGTGATCTCCTTCCGGAGCAATAAACACCTGAGTTTTATGTTTCAAACGTCTGAATGCCTTACTATGTATAATTCTATCCCTATCCCTTTGGAACTCCGTTCTTATGCTGCATTTTTCTTCATAAAATAATCTACCTTTTGTATTTTCGGAAAGCATAGCATATTCAGATAAAGTTTCCCTTTCTATTTTTTCAGTAATCTCTCTTATGTTCATATCAAACCACCTATATAAATATATACTATATAAAATTCAAATATCCTTTTTAAAGAAAATATTTTTAATATTGTTATTATTTTATAATTTAAGAAAAATCAATTGACCATCTATAAAGCAATGTTATATAATGTAACTATAAAATGAGTAAATACTCACTCGGAGGGGAGGAAGATTATGAAACCCAAAAAGCCGATAATCCCTGTAATCATCTTAATAATATTAATAGTAACTTTATCATGGTTTTATTTCAAAAACAAAAGAGACTCCAATAACTACTCCACTGGCATTATAGAAGCAGATGAAATAAAAATTTACTCTGAGGTAAGCGGAAAAATTACAGAAATATTAAAAAACGAAAATGATAGCATCAAAAAAGATGATATTTTACTCACAATTGATGACTCTTATTATAAACTACAACTTAATCAGGCAGAAGCAAACGTCAAAGCTATTGAATACAAATTGGAAGAAGCTAAAGCCGGCTCAAGGAATGAACAAATAGAACAGGCAGAAAATACGGCTAATCAGATTAAGGCATTACTCAATGGTGCTGAAAAAAATCTGGAATTTGCCGAAAACGATCTAAAAAGAGCTGAAGAACTCTACAACAACGAACTTATTTCCCAATCTCAATTTGAACAGGCTCAAAATAGATATTATACAGCTAAAAGCCAATACGAAGCTTATAAATCTCAATATCAGGCATCTTTAAACCAACTCCAGCTTCTAAAAGAAGGTTCTACTTCATATACAATAAAAAACCTGGAGGCTACTTTAGAACAGGCCAAAGCCTTAAGAGATATAGCAAATTTAAACTTGCAAAAAACCAAAGTAATTTCTCCAGTCGATGGAATTATTAATAAAAAATTAGTAAATATCGGTGAATTGGTAAATCCAGGAACACCTTTGTTTTCAATTATTGATTTCAATAATTTATGGATTAAAATATATGTACCAGAAAAGGATTTGTCCAAGATAAGGTTGGGTCAAAAGGTTAAAATAAAAGCCGATCCATTTAAAGATAAAGTTTTTAACGGCGAAATCGTATATATATCCAATAAAGCCGAATTTACACCAAAAAACATACAGGTTCGAGAAGACAGGCTAAATATAGTATTTGAAGTGAAAATTAAAATATATGATAACGAAAAACTATTAAGGCCCGGCATGTACGCAGAAGTTAGTCTCGGGGGGTAATACCATGTCTATAGTTAAAATAAAAAATCTTACAAAAAAATTTGGAAACCTTATTGCAGTAAACAATATTTCCTTAGAAATTAACAAAGGAGAAATATTCGGTCTTCTTGGACCCAACGGTTCCGGCAAAACCACTCTTACCAGAATGCTCTGCGGCATTTTAATACCTTCCTCAGGTTCAGCCGAAGTTCTGGGATATGATATTTATAGAGAACCGGAAAAAATAAAAAAATCCATAGGTTATATGTCTCAAAAATTCAGCATATATGAGGATCTAACAGTAGAAGAAAATCTGAAATTCTATTCCGGTATATATTTAAGCAGCATAGACATGGATAAAATTCAAGAAGTAAAAGAATTACTTGATTTGGAGGATAAAAAAGATATAATAGTGGCAACCCTATCTGGAGGTTGGAAGCAGAGAGTAGCTTTAGCCTGTGCTATATGCCATCAGCCACCCCTACTATTTTTAGATGAGCCTACAGCTGGTGTAGACCCCCTTTCCAGAAGGAAATTTTGGAACAACCTCCATCTATTATCACAGAGAGGCACCACCATAATCGTTACGACACATTATATGGACGAAGCCTCCCAATGTCACAGGCTTGGCTTTATGTTCAACGGCAAATTAATAGCATTGGGTACACCAGAAGAAATTAAACAAAAAGAAGGGCTCGAAACCTTGGAGGAAGTCTTCATATCCCTTGTCAATAAGGGCAACCAGAAAGAAGGTGCAATAAATGGATATTAATAGATTAAAGTATGTATTATATAAAGAAATAATACATATAAAACGAGATAGAATAAGCCTTGCCATCAGTTTTATAATACCGATAATCATGCTTATCGTATTCGGTTATGCCGTAAATCTGGATGTAAACAACATAAAAATGGCAGTAGTCGACCAGGACAAATCCACCCAAAGCAGGGAATTAATTAACGCTTTTAAAAATACGGGATATTTCACTCTAACAAGATTTACAGATGACATAGAAGAAATTAGAAAATTAATAGATAGAGGGGATGTGAAAGCAGGACTCATTATTCCTAACGGCTATTCCAAGAAGATTTTAAGGTCCGAAACAGCAGAAGTAGCTTTTTTAATAGATGGTTCGGATCCAACAATAGCTAAAACTTCTCTTTTTGTATCTCAAATAGTTTCTCAGATCAAATCCCTTTCAATTCAGACCGAAATAATAGAAAAAAAAGGTATACAAATTACACAGGGTGGCATCGACTTAAGATATAGAGTCCTTTACAATCCTGAAATGCGTAGCACAAACTTCAATATACCAGGACTTATAGGACTTATTCTACAAAACATAACCATTATTCTAACCGCTTTTTCCCTTGTTCGGGAAAAAGAAAGAGGAACCATAGAGCTTCTAATCGTTACACCAATAAAACCTGCAGAACTTATTATAGGTAAGCTGATACCTTACATAATCATAGCCTTTACCGACGTGATTATGGTTTTAATTGTAGGAACCTTTTGGTTTAAAGTCCCAATCAATGGAAGCGTAATTCTCCTGCTCTTCCTAAGCCTGATATTCCTTTTCGGAGCATTAGGCGTAGGTATGCTTATATCAACGGTTGCAAAAAATCAGCTTCAGGCAATGCAAATGGCTTTTGTTTACATTCTGCCTTCTTTTATTCTATCCGGTTTCGTATTCCCGAGAGAATCCATGCCCCTTATACTACAGATTTTGGGATATTTTATACCCCTTACCTATTTTCTCAAGATTTTAAGGAGCATAATATTAAAAGGTGTAGGCCTTGACATTCTTTTAATTGACACCTTGCTTCTTTTGGCCTTCAGTATATTTATCTTGATAGTCTCCATCTTAAAATTTAGAAAGACATTAGAATAAAAATTAACCCCTTTGAAGTAGATCGAAAAATATACTTCTTCAAGGGGGTTATTATTTTCTAAATGTTTTATCTCAAAAACCTAACTTCTGAGACCATTCAAATAGAGATCCAAAATCTCATCAATTTCATCCTCTATGCTTTTACCTTTGAGCTTGTCAGGGAAAAACTGCTTTTGTATTACGGAAATCATTATCATTCCCACTAAGGAACGTACCGCTATTAACGGATCAACATTTCTGAATCTGCCCTCTTCTATTCCTTTGTTTATATACTCCACCATAACATTAAGAGCTTTAATAAAAACCTTCTCAACAAGTGTATTTCTCAAATCTTCATGAAATAGTGACTCGTAGAGAATTATTTTGAAAAGTGGAAAATATTTATTGAAAAGACATAATCTATTCTTAAGAACTGCTTTTAGAATTTCCTCGTCGGTTTTATCCTTGTTCTCTTCGAGTACTTCCTTTAAAGTATCCACAACAATACCGGGTGCCATTATTTCTACAGTTCTTGATAATATTTTATATAGTATATCCTTTTTGGTCTTAAAATACCTGAATATGGTCCCTTCGGCAACCCCCGCTTCTTTGGCAATCTCCTGGGTTGTTGCTCCTTTAAAACCTTTTTCTGAGATTACCTTTATTGCCGCTTCTAAGATCTTTTCTTCTTTGTCCGATGTATATTTTTCGTTCACTAAGATCACTCCGTTTCACATGGTAATATATTAATCTTCTCTTTATCTAAATATTGGGAAAGGGCCTTTATCAATTTATAATCTCTTTTAACCCAATATTTTTGATCAGCCATTATTTTTCTATTTTCTTTGTTAAGTGTAATTAAAACAGGTATATTTCCCTTATAATATTTGAGAATGGGTTTTATCCTTTCAAGAATATAAATCTGGCCCAAATTATCCAATTCTATACAAATCTTACCCCAATTTTTTATAAGGGGTTTCACAGAATTACATATGATTTTTGGATTTTCTTCCTCTTTTAAGCTTATTTTACCTTCTATAATTACTGTGTTGTCAATATTTATCAAATTATAATATTTCTCGTATATATTCGGAAAAACAATTACTTCAACGCTTCCATATAAGTCCTCAAGACCTATAAATGCCATTACCTGATTGTTTTTTGTAAATTTTAAGCTTTTGGAAGAAATTATTCCTCCTATAATAACCTCATCACCATCTTTAATCTTTAATCCCACATCATTAAACTCATGTTCATCAAAGGAGATTGTCTTCAATTCCCTGGTTGTAACATTCGCATATAACCTAATATCCTCTTCATATTCCGAAAGAGGGTGCCCGCTTATATAAAAGCCTAACATCTCTTTTTCCATTGAAAGAATAACCTTTTTAGGAAGTTCTTTTGTTTCTGGTAAATCATCTTTTTCATTTTCTACTACAAAACTTTCAAAAAGTGAAAGCTGTCCATCAATGGTTTTTTTCTTAAGTTGAGAAATCCTATCCATTATTTTCTCGTAGACTTCCAAAGCCTGTACCCTTGAAATTCCCAAAGAATCAAAGGCACCGCTTTTTATCAAACTCTCTACCGTCTTTTTATTAACAATATTTAAGTCCACTTTCCTGCAAAAGTCAGATAAACTGGTAAAAAGCCCTTTTTCTTCTCTTGCCTTAATAATAGCTTTTATGGCATTTTCTCCAACATTTTTGATAGCAGAAAGCCCCAATCTTATTTTATTTCCTATAACAGTAAAGTCAGAATAACTTTGATTAATATCCGGGGGTAAAACCTCTATGTTCATTTTTCTGCAGACATGTATATACAGAGATACTTTATCCATATTATTTGTTACGCTTGAGAGAAGAGATGCCATAAATTCCACCGGATAATAGGTCTTTAACCAGGCAGTTTGATAGGCAATAACAGCATAAGCAGCGGCATGTGATTTATTAAAGGCATAATTAGCAAACTCCATCATCTCATCAAAAATAATGTTTGCCGTTTTCTCGTCAACACCATTTCTTAAAGCTCCCGGTGTTATTATATTTCCATTTTCATCCTCTATTCCATATATAAAGTTTTTTCGCTCTTTTTCCATTATATCCATTTTTTTCTTTGCCATTGCCCTTCTTACCAAATCGGACCTACCCAAGGAATATCCCGCAAGTTCCCTTACAATTTGCATAACCTGCTCCTGATATACCATACATCCATAGGTTACCTTTAATATCGGTTCCAATTTCGGATGTAAATATTGTATTTTATCAGGATTATTTTTATTGTAGATATAACGTGGGATTTGGTCCATAGGCCCTGGCCTGTAAAGTGAAATCCCTGCAATTATATCTTCAAGTGTCTCAGGCCTAAGCTCTTTCATAAACTGCTTCATACCGGAACTTTCAAGTTGAAATATCCCATCGGTCTCTCCCTGACCTATCAGATTGAAAACCTTCTTATCATTGTAATCAATTTCGTTAAGATCTATCTTTTTATTATGAATTTTCGAAATAAGATTTAATGTATCCCTTATTACTGTTAACGTCCTAAGCCCCAAGAAGTCCATTTTTAGAAGCCCCAGTTCCTCCAAGGTTGTCATCGGAAACTGTGTGGTCACAACATCATCACTTTTCTGAAGAGGTATATATTCATAGAGAGGTCTGTCAAAAATAACAATACCAGCAGCATGAATAGAAGCATGTCTCGGTAATCCTTCTAAGGATTTAGCTATATCCAATAAATTTCTAACCTTTTCGTTTTGAAGGTATGCTTTTTTTAGTTCTGTATTTAATTCCAAAGCTTTTTCTATAGTCATGCCGATTTCAAAGGGAATCTGCTTGGCAATGGTATCCACCTCGGCATAGGTCATATTCAGAGCCCTTCCTACATCTCTTACAGCAGCTCTCGCAGCCATAGTTCCGAAAGTAATTATATTGGCTACCCTATCCCTTCCATATTTATTTACAACATAATCTATTACTTCTCCCCTTCTTTCATAGCAAAAATCTATATCTATATCGGGCATACTTACCCTTTCCGGATTTAAAAACCTTTCAAAAAGAAGATTATATTTTATCGGATCTACATTCGTTATATCAAGGCAATAAGCCACAAGACTACCTGCAGCGCTACCACGGCCTGGCCCTACCATAATATTATTGCTTTTTGCAAATTTAATGAAATCCCATACAATTAAAAAGTAATCTACATAACCCATTTTATGAATCATTTCTATCTCATAATCAAGTCTATCCATTATTTCCCTGGTAATATTTTTATATTTCCTCCTTAATCCATCATTACAAAGAATTCTGAGATATTCTACATTACTTATATTATCGGGAAGTTGATATTTTGGAAGATAAATTTTTCCAAATTCGAAATGGAAATTACACTCTTCGGCAATTCTTAAAGTATTCTTAAGGGCTTCTGGAATACTTCCAAAAATTTTAAACATTTCTTCCGACGATTTAAGATAGAATTCATCATTGGGGAATTTTAATCGATCTCTGTCATTGATATTTTTCCCGGTCTGAATGCACAGTAAAATATCGTGAAATTTTGCATCCTCCCTATTTATATAATGTGCGTCATTAGTTGCCACAAGGGGTATCCCAGTCTCATTAGAAATATCAATGAGCATTTTATTTATGTATTTTTGTTCTACAAGTCCATGATCTTGAAGCTCCAAATAAAAGTCTCCATTAAATATATCATAATAATATAGGGCTGCTTTCCGTGCATCTTCCATTTTATTCTTAATGAGCAACTTCGAGATTTCACCCGAAAGACATGCACTCAATGCAATTAGACCTTTGGAATGTTTTTCTAAAATATCTTTATCAATCCTCGGTTTATAATAAAAACCATCAATAAACCCTATTGAGGATAACTTAATCAAATTTCTATAGCCCTCTTCATCCTTTGCCAAAAGCACAAGATGATGAAGGTCATTATCAATACCCGATTCCCTATCTCTTATTGTCCTGGGAGCTACATAAACCTCGCAACCTATTATAGGTTTAATACCTGCTTCCTTTGCTTCTTTATAAAAATCAACAACCCCATACATTACGCCATGGTCGGTAATAGCCACGCTTTTCATTCCTAATGTCTTAACCTTTTCTATTATATCCGAAATTTTACCAGAACCATCCAAAAGGCTATACTCCGTATGTAAATGCAAATGTACGAAATCATGCATTAACATCACCTCAAAATAAAAAACAGTAATAGGCATTATTACTGTTTTTATTATAGCAATAAACTTTTATAAATCACAGGTACTTTCTATAAAAATTTTGGGATCCTTTGATAAATCTATTTCTTTAAATTTCGATAGTCTTCTACCTCTCTCATCAATGACAATTCTAACTACTGGGCGCGTTGGCCAGTTCTTGTTATTATCAACCACTATTCCCTTTTCTCCCGTATTCAGGATTACTCCGGTTCCTATTGGATAAATTGCTATACAATCCAAAAATACCTTTACTATTTCGCAATCGAACTGATAATTGCTCATGGATACAAGATATTCTACAGCTTGTTCCGGTTTTATCTTTTCTTTGTAAACCCTATCGGATGTCAAAGCATCATATACATCAGCTACCGAAGAAATCCTGGCAAACCTATGAATATCCTGTCCAGATATACCTAAGGGATATCCCCTACCATCAAAACGCTCATGATGGCATAATGCTATATATGCAGAAACCGAACTGATACAATCTACATTCTTTAAAATCTCATAACCATAAACCGTATGTTTTTTAACCAATTCGTATTCTTCTTCTGTAAGTCTTGCCGGTTTTTTTAGCAGTTCAGCCGGTATTTTGGTCTTGCCTATATCATGAAGCAGGGTCCCGACTCCAAGATCTCTAAGTTTTATTTGATCATATCCCAGATTTATCCCTATAACCAAAGAATATATACAAACGTTTACAGAATGATTGAAGGTATAATCATCCGCCATTTTAATATCAGAGAGGTTTATTAAAATATCCTTGTTATATAAAAGTTCGTCTATCAGATTATTTACAACTCTTTTAACCTCACCTGCATCAATTTTTTTATTGAATTTAATATTATCAAAAAGATTCCTTACAAATACTCTTGCTTCCTCTCTTGTTTTATGAGATATAACATCCTTGATCTCAATACCCTCAGAATATTCATCTTCAATAAATACTTCGGTAATGCCTATTTCCTTTAATCTTTCGATATATTTTGGAGTCAAAACAACATCTTCACCCAATAGAATACGCCCTTCGGAATTGCAAATAGGCCTTGCTAATTTCATCCCTTCTTTTAAGAATTCTACCTTTACCCTGCGCATAGAAACCTCCTGTCACAAAAAAATACATTCTTCATATATTTCGCTTTTAATCGACAAAATCCTTCATTTTTATTCAGGTTTTTTATTGTTCTTCTCTATAAGATTTTCTGCTATTTTTTCCAGTTTCTTTAATCGATAATTGACACAGGACTTACTGACAGGAGGATCCAGCATCTCTCCCAATTCCTTTAAACTGCTTTCCTTATAAAGTAACCTCAGCTCAGCGATTTCTCTTAAATTTTCAGGAAGTTTCTCCAAACCCATGGTATCCCTTATATACTCAATTTTTTCAATCTGCCGCAACGCGGTTTCAACGGTCTTATTAAGATTAGCCGTTTCACAGTTAACCAATCTGTTAACATTATTTCGCATTTCCTTATAAATTCTTATATTTTCAAGCTCCATCAAGGAATTATGAGCTCCCATAACATTCAAAAGATCAACTATAGCATCCCCCTCTTTTATATATACTACATGGTTATTCTTCCTACTTATAATCCGTGCCCTTATCTTAAAGGAATTATTTATCAGTCGACTCAAATCCTCCGACTGTTTTATGCTTTGGGTGACAAACTCAAGATGATAATTCTTTTCGGGATCACTAAGTGAACCGCCTCCCAAAAAAGCCCCTCGAATATAAGCCCTCTTACAGCAAATCTTTTTGAGAAGCTTCTTGGGAATGCCGTATTCTATGTCAAAACCATCATCTGATTTTTTCAAAATATAAACCTCTTCCAATATTTTTTCTGCTCCAAGTTGATATGGTACAAATATTTGGTAACTGTTGGTTTTATTTAAAAACCTATTTTTTCTAATACTGACCTGAACCTGGATACCGAAGAGTTTTTTAATAAGTATAAAAATTTTTCT
>Ga0334722_10005655_pt1 | contig 12549 bp, 13 predicted proteins | sample C3_bottom_MG_FD_207210 | JGI IMG/M metagenome (GOLD analysis project Ga0334722, IMG submission 207210) | Sediment microbial communities from Yellowstone Lake, YNP, Wyoming, USA - C3_bottom | ecosystem: Environmental > Aquatic > Freshwater > Lake > Sediment | place: USA: Wyoming | collected...
CGGGGGACTGCTTATTTCCAAGTCGCTCCAGAACTCGGTAAAGCAGGACCCTTTGTTCATCCTGAAGGTCAAAGATTTCCTTTCCGCGGGACTGTCCGACGCACCCATAAACATCTTCAGGCGGCTCGGAATAGACATTTCGGACAATCGGTTTTGGGAAAAGGGACTGGATGAAGTCGAGAAGTTATTGAACGAGACTGAAGCGCTGGCGAAAAAGATGGGGAAGATCAGGAGTTAGGGGAATGGTGTCGGCGGAAAGAACCCGCTCGCTTAAGCGCCGGCGCAACCAATCAGTATCTTATGGCGCTACATGCCCTTGACAAACGCCCTGCATTGATTTACTCTGTGTTCACTTCTGATCATGATGAACATCAGGCATAACCTTATATGAACCCTATCTGTATCGTAGATGACGAAGCTTCCATCGGTTCCACCGTAGCGAGCATCCTGAAGGACGAGGGTTACCAGACCTGCGTATTTCCTGATGCGGAAAGCTTCTGGCAGGGGCTCGATGCTATGGAGCCCTCGCTCGTTCTGCTGGATGTCTGGCTTCCCGGCATGGACGGCATGCAGCTCCTGAAACGTCTGCATGGCAGATTTCCCGCGTTGCCCATCATCATGATGAGTGGACATGCGGGCATCGAGTCGGCGGTTGCGGCCATAAAGGCCGGCGCCTTTGATTTTCTGGAAAAACCGCTGCATCTGGAGGTTTTGCTCGACAAAGTGGCGTCAGCCCTGAAGCACCGGCCTTCCGGGAGCGGCGCGACCATGTCCGCGGATACGAAGCTTGAGAGCGACAGCGCCGAGCTTTCGATACCTCCCGGTATCGTGGAAGTGGTGGATTCCCCGGAACTTCAGCGCACACTCAAGGGGAACATAGTCCTGAACGGGATAGGGCTTCTGAGCGGTCGGAACACCGGAATCATTCTAAGCCCCCTCGGGACCAACCAAGGGATCGTTTTTCAGACTCTTGACGGACAAACCATCCGTGGACACATAACCTCCCTTGAGGATTTTTCCAATATTGGTTCTTCAAAGACCTTCTCCGCCAACTCTACCACCCTGGACAACGGAAGGCGGCGGGTCCGCACCGTCGAACATCTGATGGCGGTGCTCTCCATGTACGGCATTACCAACGTGCTCATCAAGATTGACGAGGAGATACCGAACATCGACGGCTCAGCCAGGGATTTCTGCGGGCTCATTGAAGAGACGGGGATAGAGGAACAGTCCGCAGCTACCAGGATTGCCGTCATCCGCAGGAAGATTGGATTTGGAAACGAGGAAAGGCATGAAAAGCATCTCTATGCCGAGCCTTTTGAAGGGTTCGAGATATCGATGAGAGTTGACTACCCCCTCCCCATAGGCGAACAGCTTCTCACGTTCAATCCTGAAAGCGGATCTTTTGCAAATGAAATAGCCCCGGCCCGCTCCTTCAACACGTTTGAGAATATCGAAATGGCCCAGAAATCGGGAAAGGTCGGGGGCGGGTATCTTCATTCCCACATAATCATGTACGACGGCAAGGTCATCAATACGGAACTCAGGTATCCCGACGAATTCGTGCGCCACAAGATTCTGGACCTTATCGGAGATCTCTATCTCCTCGGCCTCCCTATCCGGGGACGCATTACCGCCAACATGACCTCCCATGGTTACAATCAGGCCCTGGTGCAGCGCCTGTACCGGGCCATCCAGAGCAGTTCGAGATGATGCGATAATTCAATAAGCGGCCTTTAACTATTGAACATTAGTATCGGCTCGATCGAAGCGGATAACCACAGAGTAGGCAGGCCTTTCTGTCCTGTTTTTTCTTATCTTTTCTCTGGTTGACTTTAACGTTTCATTGGGCTAATGTATGACAATGGTGGACATGAGCCGGCTTCAATATGCGCAAAAATACCTTGACGATGCGCGATTGCTTTTCGAGCACAAACGTTTAGGCAGCGCCATATCACGGCTGTATTATTCTTCATATCAGGCCATGTGGGCCGCGCTTGGCGAGCCTGCGGCGGGCAGGATATGGAAACACCTTGCCATCATCAAGCCGTTTGTTCATGGCCATTGGTTTAATCCTGACCATCCCGAGCAGGCCCCGGGATTGCTGGAGCAGTATCGCTTGCCCTTGAGACAGCTTTATACATACCGGATCAAGGTGGATTATGAGCTTCAGGAAATCAGTGAAGCTGTTGTGAAAAGCTTGATTGATACTGTAACCGACGTCATAACCGCCATTATGTCGAAAGGAGGTGCTTAAATGAAAACCGCGACAAACGATAGGACTGCGCTGGCTGATGCCGTTGCCGAGCTTATCGAGCATCTGCATCATAACTTTCCCGGAATAAAGACGAAAACCGTTTCTCCCTTGGAAGATGAAGACATTGCCCTCGAAATTGAAACGCCGCCGCAATTCCTGCCGGAAGATGTCGAAGCATGGTGTCAACGGGAGTGCATCAGTCTCGAAGACAAATACGAAGTATATATTCTCCCTCTCGTCCTGCAAAAAAGATAAAAACTAAACTTCCTATGGCACCCATCTGGATTAGACCGTCGGTAAATCTTCTGATGGTCTCAGAACTTGTCTGCGGCTTTCTCAAGAATTGAAATAGGAAGCAGGTATTTCTCTTTTTCCCGCCTGCCTTCAATCTTTATCGGAAAACAGCCGCCCAGTCCTTTTGCAAGTTGAGAAACGGGAAACTGCATGTTGCAGTTACGGCAGATAACGGAGCCTTTATCGTATTGATAGCCTTTCTTGTGAGGATAGCAGCTTGCGCAGGCGTCAAGAAACGAGAGGACCTCGCCATTGACTATGATCACGAAAAAGCTGATCAATTTACTGCCATGACGGTAGGTGAAGAATTTGGGAATATCCGGCTGTAGTGTTGCGATATCAATGCTCACATTCGTGCCTGACTGAGCCGGAGGAAGGTAGACGGGTCGCCGGGAACATGATGAAAGCAGCAAAATTGCGGCGATAAGGGGAAAAACCGGTATTAACTGCAATCCGCTGGAAAAATGTTTATCCATCATGCTGGCTTCAATCCTCCAAATAGGAATAAGAATGCAATACTCTCAAGAAGAATAAGGCGCTTGCAAAAGTCCCAATTCCGTCATTCCCGCAGAGATTATGAGCGGGAATCTGGTTCTAACTGTTTGAAAAACCATATCCCCGATAGATGCAATCGGGGATGACAAACAGTTTTGCAAGCGGCTTGAATGACATGAAATATGGTCAGGGAAGTCCGCCGAGGACGCTTTGAAGTTTTGAACCGCCGTTGAACAGCTCATTCATCCGCACTATGCCGTTTTTATCGATCACCACGGTTTTTCCCATAGTGCCGTTGTACTCGTTCTGTATAGTATGCGCAATATCGGCCAGGACGATAAAACCCGAGCCGTCGTAGCCGTTGTCCATCTGCGCATTCCGTGCTTGCTGAATTGTGCCTGACACATAATCAACTGCAAAAAAGACAACATCCGTATTCAAAGGCACAATAATATCCCGGATTATAATGTCCATTTCACTGAAACAGGTCGGACACCACATGGTAAAATACAGGACGACGCCTCTGTGCGCAGGCGTTTCTGATGACAGGGTAATCGTATTACCAAGCGCATCGGACACAGTGAAATCCGGGGCGTATTGGCCCACGCTGTGTCCTGTTGTTCCCGGTTGAATTGCGGGGACCTTGTTGCTTCCCGAGGGTAAAAGGTCGTCTTGAATGCTTCCGCATCCCGCCAGTACGAGCAGGGCGAGGGACAGAATGAATTTAATTGAAAACATGTGTTACTCCCAGGGAGTAAATGTCCGAGGCCGGAATATTGCTCCCCCAGCCGTCACTTTTGAGGGAGTGGTTCCAGGTAGCCTTCAGCGTCCAGACCTTGTCCAGCGTAGCGCAGGATATCGTTCCCCCCACCGTGCTTTTTCGCAGTCCGCTTGAGGCGTCCCGCTCTCCGTTGATTGTTCCTTCTCCCTCGCGCACATCCGCAAGGGTCATCGTATACGTTAATGCGCGCCTCGTTTCGAGAACGTCGAGATAGCCGGAATAACTGAGCGAAAGCGTTCCGGCCGTCCGGGCTCCGAGTTTTTTATGATACGGCTCTACGTACTCTCCATATTCCCGATTCACCGGCCTTTCAATATATGTGCCGTAACTCAGGAAAAGCGAAGCGCTCCAGGGATAGATGGTCTTGTCCAGGAGCACATTTCCGTCGAGACGGTAGAAACCCCTGCCGGTGATGTCAAAGCTGCTTTTCACCCCGTCGTAAGGAGATACGCCCGTCGGGACCAGCAGCGAAAGGCCGAACGTCGCCGCGGGCGCAAGATCTTCGAGTTCGAAGGACTTCCATCTGCACATGGCGCTGTCGAAGGCCTCGTACCAGAGGCTGAACGTCGCATCACCGATGTCCTTGTATCGCGAAGACGCTCCTGAATATTTGTTTATGTTCCACACATAAGGGACGGATGCGCTTGCCTGCCAGCGCGGCGCCAGACGCAGGGCATAACCGAGGTTCAGGCGATACTGCCTCGTGTTAGTGCCTGGTTGATCAGGGTGGTATGCGCCGTCTTTCGACCAGGACCCGTCGTATTTTTCCTGGTCCAGGGACGTATCTATCATGCTGTGCGCGGATTTGGGCAGGACAAGGGCCGCGGCCGCGCCGCCTCCGCAGCATGAGCCCGCCAGGGCTTCTGAAGAGGGAAATAGAGCGGCCCCCGTAAAGAGGGCCGCCAGTATGAGTTGTAGTGCCGTGTGTTTCATGGTTATCAAGGCTACATTCCCAAAGTTACGAGGAAAGTTGCGTAACCGTTCGTTCCGGTCCCGGAGGTGGTCAGGCCGTTTGTTGTTTTATCTTCACCATTAACATTCAATTTCACAAAAATAGTGTTCGTGGTTCCTGATGCCAACGCGAGGCCGGGTATCGACCAGCGGCCGTCTCCGTTGTCCGTTGCGCTGACGTACGATGCGAATGAGGTGTCCAGTGACGCCTGTACGGCGGTCGTCGCAGGATCCACGGACCAGGTCCCCGTGGGGCTGCTTAATACCGTTCCCATGGATATTGCCGGATAGCTCATCGTGCTTGCTTTTGCGGCAATGAAGAGATTCAGAGTGGAGGTTGTTCCGGTCATCAATCCATCATTGAAAAGGTAATAAGATCTTCTTTCCGTGCCCGTCATGGAACTGATGATATCGTCCTGGCCTTTCAGGGTCGCCCGGACGGTATCCGCGCCCATGGTCATGGCCACGGGCGGAAAGAACATGGCGGCTTCGGTGGTTGTTCCGTCGGATATTTCCACCCGGAGGTCCCAGAAACCCATGGTCGGCCCCGAGGCCATGAGATAATATGCCGTGCACTCGTAGATGCCGGCAGTTGTCGTGGATTCCGATACAATACCAACTGGTGTTGAATGATTCATGCCGTTCGTCATGTGCATCATCGGTTTCAACTTGAGCGCAAGTCCGCCGGCCGCGGTATTATCGGAGCGTTTTTCGAGCTTGATCTTGAATTTTGATTTTCCAGTTTTGGGCGCCATCATGCCCATGCCCGGCATATAGGTGACCCGGTAGGTGTTCGTCAGCCTTATGTTCGCCATGGCCGCCAGCGCGCTGTCAAATTGTGTCTTCCAGTCGGCCGGCAAATTTATTCCGGGAACGATCTCGATTGTGGCGCCATTATCCAGACCGTCCGCAATGCCGTCTGACAGGTCTTTTGCCATGGCTTTGATGAGCTCGAACTGCTGTCCCGGAGTAAGGCCGAGGTCATGGGCGATCCGGCTGAACGCGGCTGCATGCATTCCCGCGAACCGACGCGGGGCATCCGATCCATCGGTGAGTGGTGAATCCGGATTTGTCGGCGCCGGGCACGTGTCGGGAGCAAACCCGAATATTGAACCGAACAGCGACTTCGCAATGGAGACCGTTGTTCCTGAAACGGACGTCACGAGATCATGGACGACAGTCGACGAGGGATCGAGAAGAACGGCGGAGCCGGCGACGAGTGAGCCGCCTTCAACAAATGCCGCGAGTCTGCCGGCGCTCGTGTTCGCGCCGGTGGCCTCGTCAATAAAGTCGCCTCCAACGGCTTCAAATCGAAGATTACCCGCAAGACTGCTGGTGGGAACATCAACGCTATAGGAGCCGTCCGCGGCGGCTGTAACCGGTCCCGCGACAACATTGCCGATGTCATTCTTCACAGTCACCGCTGCGCTGTCGACAGGCGCGGCATACACAGACCCGGTAATGGTAGTTTTCCCTTCCGTTGACGATGAACCGCTGTCCGAACTACTGCATGCGGAGGCCAGCAGGAGCACTGATAATATAATGAAATACGCTCTGAAATTCATTTTGATAAGCTTCATTTTCACATCTCCTTTAATCGTCATTATTATATAAATATTACGTCATTCCCATTAAAAAAAGGCTCCACTTCGGGATTCAACAAGAATTCAATGCGGTTATCGCCGAAGTGGAGCCGAGCGCAAAGGGGAGGAAGTCCGGACAATAAAATCCTTTTCGCATGCGGAGGCGCGTAAAACGGTTCTCCGGGGATGTCTCACAACTTCGGTTTTAGATGGAGATGAAGGAGGCTATGCTTGAGGGGGGCGTTCGTCTTGAAACGACAGAAAAAGCGGTGTAAAGGTTGCATCCATTGTTTTCCGGATACCCGAAAACTTCAGAGGAGACTGCGAGCACGGGCATTCATGAATGGAACAGGGCAGTTCAATATTGATTCCCGATGCCGAACCATGGCAGACATCAAGCGTCTGGATGGATACCGCGGCATGACCGGCATAGGGCGTTACCGACGCCGCCGGCGCGAGGACCATCAGGCTCATGGCCGTCAAAACAATAATGGACATCAATCTCATGGTATGTACCATAATACAGAGAGCAGACATTGTCAACGTAAAGTTATAATTTTAGATGTTCAAGCTGCGGATGTCCGTTACTCCGGCAACACCTTGTTTGTCATTCCCGAATGTCTCTATCGGGAATATGGTTTTAACACCAGATTCCCGATTAAACCCTCGGGAATGACCGTTTGATCGCGTTGTTTTTACTTTAGAAACAAAGTTCCCTGTTGACACCTCATGGTAAATACGGTACTTTTAACCATGACTGGCATCGTGCTTGCCGGCGGAGAAAACCGGCGCATGGGCGCTGACAAGGCTTTTCTGAAGCTCGACGGAAGGCCGCTGATCGAGCATGTGCTGAAAGCGCTCAAAGGTGTTTTCGACCGGATCATCATCGTGACCAATTCTCCACAGCAATACGATGCGTACGGGGTCACGGTCGTGATGGACGCGTTTGACAAGCGTGGACCGCTCACCGGGATTTATTCGGGACTCGCCAGTTCGCAGGACGAATGCAACTTCGTCACTGCGTGCGACATGCCGTATCTCAACCATCGATTTATTTCGTATATGGCCGGGCTTGTGGAAGGATACGATGCCGTGGTCCCAAAACCCGGGGGAAGGGCCGAGCCCCTTCACGCTATTTACCGGAAGGGACTGCTCCCGCTCATTGAGAAGCGTATTCAACAGGATTTACGCCGGATTTCAGCTATCTTCGATGACGTTCGGGTGCGGTATGTCGAGGAACAGGAAATATATCTTTTTGATCCGGGAAAACGGTCCTTCGTCAATATCAATACGCCAAAGGAATACGAGGAGGCAACATGTTTGGATTAGGAATGCCGGAGTTGATCGTCATCTTGATAATTGTACTGCTGATTTTCGGCGGGAACAGGCTGCCGCAGCTCGGCGAGGGCCTGGGCAAGGCCATCAAGGGATTCAAGAAGGGCCTGTCGGATGGAACCGCCGACGCGCATAAAGACTCTTCCAAGCCTGAGAACAAATCGTAGTTTCCGGACGGGAATGGAAAAAATGAAATGGGTCCTCGCAGAGTCTGATGCCGGGGCTGCTTCCGCTCTCTCTGAACAGGCTGGGATTCACCCGCTCGTCGCCAGGCTGATGGTCAACAGGGGTATCACCGACTCTGCTTCCGCACGCTCGTTTCTCACCTGCGATCTGTCCACCCTGTCCGGTCCCGGCATATTTGTCCACATGGAAAAAGCTGTTCAGCGGATTCGGGCCGCGGTTTCGGCCCGGAGCAGGATCGTTGTGTACGGCGATTACGACGTGGACGGTGTGACCGGATCGGCGCTCCTGTTCCTGGCGCTTCGGGACCTGGGCGCCGACGTGAGCTGCTATATACCGGATAGAATGACGGAGGGCTACGGCCTGAATTCCCCCGCTCTGGAGACGATTAAAGCGAGTGGCGCGGACCTGCTCATTACCGTGGACAGCGGCATCACCGCGCACGAAGAAGCGAAGCGAGCGCGTGCGCTCGGCCTGGACCTGATCATCACCGATCATCATGAGATTGCAAAGCCCGCGCCCGGTTTGACGGTTTCGGAATCCGGGATGGTTCTACCCGAGGCTTACGCCGTACTGCATCCGTCCCTCCTGAGCCCGGTTGTCCCAATCGAAACCCGGGAACAGGTTGCAGGCCTCACCGGCGTGGGCATGGCGTATAAGCTGGTGCAGGCTCTCCTGGATGTGCCAGCAAACGATGAGCAATTAATGTCCTATCTTGATCTTGTGGCGCTGGGCACTGTGGCGGACGTGGGACGGATCACCGGGGAGAACCGGGTCCTTATAAAGCACGGTCTTGCGCTCCTCTCGTCCTCGGGAGACACGCAGCGACAGGGAATAGCCGCGCTGAAGCGGGTGGCGGGGCTGGACAACAAAAAGATCGGGGTGGGGAATGTGGGTTTTACGCTTGCGCCGAGGATCAATGCGAGCGGCAGGCTGGAACATGCGGATTCCGCGTTTCGGCTTCTTACCACCGGATCCCGGGAAGAGGCCGGTGAGCTGGCCGGGGAACTCGAGGCCGTGAACAAGGAGCGACAGATCGTTGAGGAAGGAATATTGCAGAGCGCGCGGTTGCAGTGCAACAGTGCGGCAGTTGCCGCCGGCGCGCTGGTGCTGTCGTCGGAGGAGTGGCATCCCGGCGTCATCGGGATCGTGGCCTCACGGATCGTCGAGGAGTTCTATCGTCCCGCGGCGCTCATCAGCATCAAAGAGGGCATAGGCAAGGGTTCCGCACGCAGCATACCCGGTTTTGATCTCTATAACGGCCTGGCGGCCTGCGCCGATCTTCTCCTGGGTTTCGGCGGCCACAAGTACGCCGCGGGGTTTACGATTGCGGAGGAACGTATTCCCCTGTTCCGGGAACGTCTGAGCTCGATAGTCCTGGAGCGAGTGGGGGGCCAGGGGTTCGTCAGGACGCTGTCGGTGGACAGCGCTGTGTCGCTCGGCGAGCTTACGCTTGAGTTGATGGGGGAAATGGACAAATTGGCGCCTTTCGGCCAGGGCAACCCGGAACCGAGGCTCGGCGCAAGGGGCCTCGAGGTGGTCTCATCGAGGATCGTGGGGAACAACCATTTAAAACTCCAGCTCAGGCAGGGCAACGGCGCAACCTTCGGCTCCATTGCCTTTAAACGGGGAGATATGCTTGGCAGGCAGATACGGGACGGCGCCAGAGTGGCGGCGGTGTTCACCCCGCGCTTGAATGCCTGGAACGGGAAGACCTCCGTGGAGCTGGAGATAAGGGACATTAAGATAGATAAGTCCGAGGGTAAGAGGGTATGAAGTTAAGAAGGTAGGCAGATGCACCGGATATTTCATACCTTCCTACCGTCTTACCTTCCCACCTTCGTAATTTTAGGAAGCTTATGCCTGCAATCCGCCTTGAAGACATAGTTGAACGGATACAGAAGTACAGTCCGGACGCTGATGTGGATCTGTTGAGGCGCGCATATATTTTCTCGGCCAAGGCGCACCAGGGCCAGATGCGGCTTTCGGGCGAGTCCTACCTGGTCCATCCCATCGAGGTTGCCGCCATCCTGGCGGACCTCAAACTTGATGCCGCCACAGTGGCCGCCGGCCTGCTTCACGATACCATCGAAGACACCACAAGCACCCAGGAAGAGATCAAGAACCTCTTCGGCGACGAGGTCGCCATGCTCGTGGAAGGCATGACCAAGCTCAGCCGCATGGAACTTCAGAGCCGCGAGGAACGCGAAGCGGATAACTTCCGCAAGATGGTCGTGGCCATGGCCAGGGACATCAGGGTAATTCTCATCAAGCTCGCCGACCGCCTGCATAACATGCGCACCCTTAAGTCCCTTTCTCCCGACAAGCAGAAGCGCATCGCCCAGGAAACGCTTGATATCTATGCTCCGCTCGCCAACCGCCTCGGGATTTCCAAGATCAAGACGGAGCTCGAGGACCTCTCGCTCCGGTATCTCAACCCGGAAGCCTACCAGGACATCGCGCAGCGGGTCCTGCAGCGGAGCGTTGAACGCGACTCATACATCAATGAGCTTATCGAGATCATGAAGGGACAGCTTGCGGAGCACGGCTTCAAAGCGGAGGTAAAGGGGCGACCCAAGCATTTCTACGGCATCTACCAGAAGATGCTGAAGCAGGGGATCCAGTTCGACGATGTCCAGGACCTTATCGCAATCAGAATCATCACCGACACCAAGGTCAACTGTTATGCCATCCTGGGACTTATCCACTCTCTCTGGACCCCGGTGCCCGGAAGGTTCAAGGACTTCATCGGCGTTCCCAAGTCCAATCTTTACCAGTCGCTCCATACCACCGTGATCGCCCCCAAGGGCGAACGGGTGGAATTTCAGATACGCACCGAGGAAATGCACCGGCTGGCCGAGGAAGGCATCGCCGCGCACTGGCGCTATAAGGAAAAGTCCGCCATCAGCCAGCGGGAGGAAAAACAGTTTGCGTGGCTCAGGCAGCTTATGGAATGGCAGCGCGACCTTCCGGACGCCAGGGAGTTCATGGAGACGGTGAAGGGCGATCTGTTTCCGGACGTTGTCTATGTATTTACGCCGCGCGGGGATGTGAAGGAACTGCCGCAGGGCTCGACGCCGGTGGATTTCGCCTACAGCGTGCACACGGACATAGGGCACTCATGCGTGGGCGCCAAGATAAACGGCAAGATCGTTCCGCTCAAGTACCAGCTCAGAAACGGCGACAAGGTTGAAATCACCACACAGGCTGGCCACAATCCGAGCCGCGATTCGCTCAAGTTCGTCAAAACCTCGAAGGCCCGCACTCGGATCAAGGCCTGGCTCAAGGCGGAAGAGCGCCGGAGGAGCATCCTCCTCGGCAGGGAACTTCTGGAAAAGGACCTGCGCAAGCATGACCTGAACCCCGCGAAGGTATTCAAGTCCGAGGAACTCCCGAAGCTCGCAGGCGACATGTCGCATAATACCATCGATGACCTGTTTGCCGCCATCGGCTACGGCAAGGTGTCCGCTCACCAGGTGGCAAACAAGCTCGCGCCGGACCGGCCGCATATAGAGCCTCTCCCCAAAAAACCGGTCCACAAACCGGTAAAACCTTCCGGTGGAAGCATGAAGATCAGCGGCATGGACAACATGCTCATCCACCTGTCAAAATGCTGCAACCCTGTTCCCGGCGACAAGGTCATCGGGTTTATAACCAGGGGCAGGGGAGTTTCCGTGCATACCGCCGACTGCACGAATGTGGGGGATCTTACTTTTGACAAAGAACGGTTTGTCGACGTATCCTGGGGGGATTTGCAGCCCGCCGACCATTCAGTCAGGATAACGGTCCGCACCGAGGATAAACCCGGCCTTCTCGCAAATGTGTCGTCCTCCATCAGCGCAAATGATGCTAACATCACCCATGCTGAAGTGACGATCAATAATGAAGACCGCCGCGCTACGCTCAATTTTACCATAGACATCAAAGACGTTGAGCACCTCAACAAAGTCATCAAGAACATTGAGGGAGTGAAGGGCGTATTGGAAGTGAGGAGGGTAAAGTCCGGATAGAGTCAAGAGATGTGCTCATGGTTTACGTGAAGCGAAGAATTGCTCAAATAATTATACAGTTAAGATTATAACATAAAGCATGTCCGGAGGTTGTTGTGACGATAAATATCATTAAAACACCTGCGGCTCCCCAGGCTATAGGGCAATATTCTCAGGCTGTTGAGGCGGGAGGATTCGTGTTCGTTTCGGGTCAGATTCCGATAGACCCCAAAACCGGCAATGTCATTCAGGCTGACATAAAGGATCAGGCCAAACTGGTGATGGAGAATACCAAGGCTATTCTGACGGCGTCCGGATGCAGCATGCCAAGCGTGGTAAAGGTCACGATATATCTGAAAAGTATGAGTGATTTTGCCGCGGTAAACGAAGTCTATGGCGGGTATTTCCCCGCGGACCCGCCTGCCCGCGCTACGGTAGAGGTTTCCCGGCTTCCGAAGGATGCGGCATTGGAAATGGATTTTACGGCTTGGAAAGGGTAGATCAACAGAAATTCTGCGTGATATGAACCTTTACATCGGAGGTGTCGGCATTCCGGTTCCTTACTATCGATTAGAATAATATTTAAGAAACATTTGCGCCTGAGAGTGTTTTGGCTCAGCGTGAACTGGACTTTTAGCCGATTTGAGTTACACTACTCGAACGGAGGAAAAGTCCATGAAA
>Ga0334722_10005656_pt1 | contig 12548 bp, 10 predicted proteins | sample C3_bottom_MG_FD_207210 | JGI IMG/M metagenome (GOLD analysis project Ga0334722, IMG submission 207210) | Sediment microbial communities from Yellowstone Lake, YNP, Wyoming, USA - C3_bottom | ecosystem: Environmental > Aquatic > Freshwater > Lake > Sediment | place: USA: Wyoming | collected...
TCTTCCAAACCCAGCGAGATGACGCCGAGGCCCAAGGCTCGGGCCTGTTTGATCGACCTGCTAATCGTGGCCAGAATCCACGGCCGGTCCTTGCCCAGCTTTTTGGTGATATGCAGGTCCGAGGCGGGGATGGAAAGCGACAGCACCTCCGGCCGCAGGCGGGCGGCCATCGCAATATCCTCCTCCCGGCAGCGGCACCAGAGGGCCAGCCGGGCGCGAGTCCCTGCGGCCCGGCACCCTCCCAGAAGACCGGGCAGATCACCATCCAGGCTGGTCGCCACCCCCAGTTCGATCTCCTCAATGCCGAGCCGATCCAGTTGGGCGACTATCGCCAGTTTCTGGGCCAGGGTAAAGTTCACCCCCACCATCTGGCCCCCTTCCCGCAGGGTGGAATCGATTAGTCCGATCATGGTTTGAGCTCCTCGTGTGATGCGCGAACTGTCATGCTGCCAGGCAACAAGAGGCGTACCTGCCTCATTCCATCACCGCCGCGGATTTGATCTGCACCCAGACCGGTTGGCCCGGCGTCAGCGCCAAGGCTGCCAGCGAGCGCTTGGTCACCCGGGCCAGGACGGCGGACTCACCGAGTCTTACCCGCACCAAGGTCAGACCGGGATGGCCATCTTCAGCAATTTCCTCCACCTGTCCGGGCAGAATATTGAGAATGGAAGTGTCCTCCGGGCGGGTCAGGCAGAGGCTGACCCCGCCAGATGGCACGCGGACCCGCACCCGCTGGCCCAGGGGAATGGCGCGATCCCGGGTCCAGATTGAGCCGCCGGGGAAATCGACCCGGGCCAGATGCCAGGTGGCATCCCGTTCCCCCACGGTTCCTACCAACACGGTCTCGCGCTCCTGGCCGATTTGGAGCGGCAGGTCGAGGCGGGAGAGGGTTTCGGCCAAGGGGCCGTGGCCCAGCACCCGACCGTTCTCCATGACCACCAGGTGATCGGCCAGGCGCGCCACCTCGTCCGGGGAGTGGGTCACGTAGAGCACTGGCAGTGCCAGTTCGTCATGCAGCCGTTCCAGATAGGGCAGGATCTCCTGCTTACGGGCCAGGTCCAGGGCCGCCAGTGGCTCATCCATCAGGAGCAGCCGAGGGCTGACCGCCAAGGCCCGGGCAATCCCGACCCGCTGCCGCTCGCCGCCGGAGAGGTACTCGGGTTTGCGCGCCAGGAGATGGCCAATCCCCAACAGCTCCACCGCCTGATCGAGACTGACCGTGGGCGCGGTTTTGGCCCGGGTCAGACCGTAGCGCAGATTCCCCAGCACCGTCAGATGCGGGAAGAGACTGGCCTCTTGAAAGACGTAGCCCAGGGGGCGCTGATGCACCGGGAGAAAGGTCCGCTCATCCTGCCAGACCTCACCTTTAAAGTTAAGCCGCCCCCCTTCAGCTCGCTCCAACCCGGCAATGCAGCGCAACAGCGTGGTCTTGCCGGAGCCGGACTGGCCGAAGATGGCGGTGACCCCGCGTCCAGGCAGCTCCAGCTCCACCTCCAGAGTAAAGCCGGGCCACTGCCGGTGAAAGTGGGCGCTGATCCGATCCATGGCTTATCCCTTCCGGGCCTCTGGCCGCCGGGTATAGAGCGCCAGCAGCACCAAAAACGAAAAAATCAGCATCACCGCCGCCATGCGATGGGCTTCCGAATATTCCATCGCCTCCACATGATCATAGATCTGCACCGAGGCGACCCGGGAGACGCCGGGGATGTTGCCGCCGATCATCAGCACCACGCCGAACTCGCCCACGGTATGGGCAAAGGTCAGAATCGCCGCGGTCAGGAAACCCGGTCGGGCCAGGGGCAAGGCCACGGTGAAGAAGGCATCCAGCGGGGCGGCGCGCAGGGTGGCGGCCACCTCCAAAAAACGCTCGCCGATGGCCTCGAAGGCGTTCTGCAGCGGTTGGACCATGAACGGCAACGAGTAAAACACCGAGGCCAGCACCAGCCCCCAGAAGGTGAAGGGTAGCGGCCCAATCCCCAAGGTGCGGGTCAGCTGGCCCAGTGGCCCTCGCGGCCCCATGGCCAGCAACAGATAGAACCCCAGAACCGAGGGCGGCAAGACCAGCGGCAGGGCCACCACCGCCCCGACCACCCCCTTCCAGCGCCAGCGGGAACGGGCCAGCCACCAGGCGATGGGGGTGCCGACCAGCAAGAGGATCAGGGTGACCATGCTGGCCAGCCGGATGGTCAGCCAGAGGGCCTGGAGGTCGCCGTCGCTCAAGGGCATGCGCGCACCACCTTATTTCCCGCCGGGGAGGACGAAGCCGTATTTCTTCATGATGTCCTGGGCCGGTTTTGCCCCCAGATAATCAGCAAACTGGTGGGCCAGGGGCTTGGCGCCGCCCAGCTTGGTGATGATGTAGCCCTGTTCCAGCGGGCTATGCAGGCTTTCGGGGATGAGGAAATAGCCTCCGGATTTCGCCAGCTCCGGGTTGAGCGCCAGTGACAGGGCGATGATCCCCACCTGGGCGTTGCCGGTCTGGACGAACTGGGCGGTGTTGGCGATATTTTCCCCCAAAACCAGCTTCTCCTGCACCTTGTCCCACATCCCCGCCGCCCGCAGCGCCTCTTCGGCGCGCTTGCCATAGGGGGCGTGCAGCGGGTTGGCGATGGCAATCTTGCCGATTTCTGGAGCGCTCAGGCTGGCCAGGGTCATTTTGCTGGCATCCAAACTGTTGCTCCAGAGGACAATCCGCCCCACGGCATAGGGCTTGACCTCAGATGCCGCCAGGCCGAGTTTGGCCAGTTCGCGCGGATAGGCGATATCGGCCGAGAAAAAGAGATCGAAGGGCGCCCCCTGCTGAATCTGGGTCTGGAACTTTCCCGAGGAGCCGTAGATTACCTCGATCTCGGAGCCGGGCTGGCTGGCCTTGAAACCGCTGACGATCTCATCCAGGGCGAACTTGAGGTCGGAGGCGGCGGCAATGGTGATTTTTTCGGCGTGGGCGGTGGTGGCCAGCAACAGGGCCCCGGCGAGCACCAGCAGTTTGAGTAGTTTCATGAGGGTTCTCCTTGCGGTTATTGCTGATATTCCGCCATAAAAAGGCGGGTTTCCTCGGCCAGATAGTTCTGAAATCTTGCGTCCATGGCCCAATAGGCGGCAATGGCCTGGATACCCCGCTCAGTCAAGGTGGTGCCGCCGCCGCGTTTGCCGCCGCTGGACTTGCTGACCAGAGGCTGGTCAGCTTGGCGGTTCATGGAATCCACCAAGTCCCAGGCATGCTTGTAGGACATACCCATGGACTTGGCGGCCTGAGAGATGGAACCGAACTGCTGGATCCGCTCCAGGAGAATCACCCGGCCGTAGGCGAGGAAGGTGCCATCCGAACCATTCAGCCAGATTCGACCTTGGCAATGATAGCCCTCGCGGCTCGGCGTTGCTTGCTTGTCTGCTTGCTTTTCCATGGTCGTTATATCTAGAAGAATATAACGACCATGTCAACATCTTAACCCGGCAACCGGCAGTGGGAGCGACCGCCTGGTCGCGAATTTTTATGGCTCAGGTCTCGTTTAGGCGCAAATTTCAGAACGAGGCAGCGATCATGGGGGCGCGGGTGGCTTCTTATTCGCGGTCAGGCGACCGCTCCCACACCCCACCTCCCACTTCCAGTCTTACAATCCCGGCATTAGACGCATCCCCCGCCACCACCGGAGCAACCGCCGCCAGCACATTTGACCTTGCGGGCCTTGAGCTGCTCGACCTTTTTGCCTTCAAAGACGGCAGCCAGCCCGGCCTCGATGAAGCCGTTCATCTCCACCGGTTTGATCCCGGTCTTAAGCAAAATCTCTCGGGGCTTTTCGCCGATACCGCTGACCAGCACCGCCCGGCAGTCGCCCAGCAGCTTGCCCATCCTGAGCCAGCGCCGAATGCCGCCGCCGCTCTCCGGGGTGGCTCGTTCTTCAACCAGGTTGAAACCCTCGCCGCTCTTCTGCCAGATCTGAAACCGTTCCGCCTCGCCCAGATGCTGGTTGACCAGTACCCCTTCCATGGTGGCCACCGCCACGTAAGGCCGTTCCTCGACCGGGGCCGGTTTGGGCAGGGTGGCGCAGGCCGACAGGCAGCCCCGGAATTCCTCGGTGCGATCCTCGTCCAGCAAGCCCACCGCGTCGGCCCGGCAGCGCGTGCAGTGGCGCATCTGCGGCAGATATTTTTCGGCCATGGTTCGGATCGCCGCCATCTCCTCCTTGCCGGGTTGGGGCAGGTCAGCAAAGGGGGTATCGACATTGGGGAAGAGGGCCATGCAGTTTAAAAGATCGACGCCCAGGTCCTGCATGGTGGCGGCAACCTCTTCGACGTGGTGGTCGTTGATCCCCGGCACCACGATGGTGTTTACCTTGACGGTGATGCCGTGCGCTTTGAGGCTCTTGATGGCCGCCAGCTGCCGGGCCAGGAGCAGTTCCGCCCCCTGGACGCCGCGATAGAGGACCTTGCCGTCGGTGACCCAGCTGTAGATCTTGGCGGTGATCTCGGGGTTGACCCCGTTGACGGTGATGGTGACGTGGGACACCTCCAGCTCGGCCAGTTCCGGGATATAGGGGCCGATGGCCATGCCATTGGAGGCCAGGCAGAGGATCATCTCCGGGAACTGCTTACGAATCCCGCGCAGGGTGGCCATGGTCTCCTCGGGGTTGGCAAAGGGGTCGCCAGGGCCAGCGATGCCGGCCACGGTGATGCGCGGCTCCTTCTCCAGCACCTTTTCCATGTAGGTCAGGGCCTGATCGGGAGAAAGGATGGAACTGGTCACCCCGGGCCGCGATTCGTTAACGCAGTCGAACTTGCGGTTGCAGAAGTTGCACTTGATATTGCACTTGGGCGCCACCGGCAGGTGAACCCGACCGAACTGCCCCTTGACCTTGGCGTTGAAACAGGGGTGTTTGGCGAAGTCCTTGGCGGGGATGATGGTGGGAGTGGTCATGGCAGGCTCCTGGGGAAAGTTAAGTTATAAGTTTAAAGTTATAAGTGGTGGTAGTTGCGTTTTAAATTGAGTTAGTTTGTTGATCGGTCAGTCAGTCCCATAATTCCTATAACTCCCATAAGTCCCATCACTCGGACCCAATTCACATGTAGCTATAGCCCACCGGCGAGGTGTCCTGTTTGGCCCGGATCAGCTCGTTCACAAGCAAATCAAAAAGCTGCTGCGCCCCCTCGTAACCCAGGTGGAGGATGCGCTGGCCGCCGATCCGGTCATGGATGGGAAAGCCCACCCGGATCAGGGGAATACCGAGTTTCCTGGCCAGGGAATAACCCTTGCTGTGGCCGACGATCAGGTCGGGCTTCAGAACCTCGGCCCGCTCGGCGATCTCGTAAAAATCCATGCCCTCGAAGACCTCAGGGCTTTCCCCGGGTAATCCTTCCAGCACCTCAGCGATGGCTGCCTGGAAGCGCCCGCTCTGCCCACCGGAGGCGCAGAGCACTGGCCTAACGCCGATCTCGGCCAGGAACCCGGCCATTGCCACCACCAGATCCTCTTCGCCATAGAGTACTGCCGTTTTTCCGGCCAGATATTTGTGGCCATCGACCAGGGCGTCAATCAGGCGGCCCTTGCTGGCTTGCAGGGAATCGGGGATCGGTCTGCCGGAAAGTTCGGCCAGCAGCGCAAGAAAGCGGTCGCTGGCCCGGATGCCCACCGGCATGGCCATTCTGTGATTGGTCACCTTGTGGCGGCTCTCCAGATAGGGGCCGCCGGTATCGTCGGGCAGGGTCAGGCCGAACTCGATGGTGGCCTCAGCCCGGCCCATTCCCTTGATCTCCTCGATGGTGGTGCCGCCCTCGGGGATCAGTGGACAGTCGGCCAGGGCCGGGCCATCCAGGGTGTCGGAGATGTCCGGCAGGATGATCCCGGTCAGGCCAAAGGCGGCCAGAATGCTTTTCAGGTGACGCAGATCGGCGGGCGAGACCAGGCCGGGCAGGATATTCACCGTCCCGTTCCTGGGGCCGCTCTCGGATAGCGCCCCGACCAGGCCGCGCACCGCCGCATGGAAGCCTTCCATGTGGCTGCCGGAATAACTGGGGGTGGAGACCGCCACCAGCACCGGCAACTCGCCTTCGCCGTTATAGTCGCGGCGGTATTCGCTCAAGATCATCTTGACGTCGTCGCCGATGGTTTCGGTCAGGCAGGTGGTGGCGATACCGATCAACTTGGGCTGGTACTTGGCGCTGACGTTGGTCAGCCCCTGCTTGAGGTTTCTGCCGCCGCCATAGACCGCGTCTTTTTCGCCCAGGGCCGAACTGGCGATATCGATGGGCTCGTTGAAGTGGCTGATGATGTAGCGGCGCATATAGGTGGCGCAGCCTTGGGAGCCATGGAGAAAGGGCACCGCCCCGGCCACGCCGCGAAAGGCCAGGCAGGCGCCCAGCGGTTTGCAGAGCTTGCAGGCGTTGGTGGTCGAGGTGTAGTTGGCGCGGGGTGGCATTTTGCTCATGGTGTTTCTCCGGCAATAAGGCAAATCGAAGGTGGAAATTCCGTTAGTAGGAGCTGGCCATGCCCGCGATCAGGAGTGAATCGCGGGCATGGCCAGCTCCTACAACCATCCAGGGGACTCAGCCCTTCCTCGGCACAAACCGCCAGACCGGGCTCATCACCGAGCCGTGCACCTCGCGGGCGAAGTTGAGCATCCCGGCAAACCCGGCCAGGGCCTCTTTCCTTTCGTGGTTGTGATCGCAGAAGGCCACCCCCAGCTTGTAGGCGATGGGCCGTTCCTTGACCCCGCCGACCAGGATATCGACCTCCTTTTCCTTCAGGAAACTGGTGAGCTCCAGGGGGTTGGAATCATCGACGATGATGGTGCCTTCGTCGGTGATGTCGGCCAGTTCGGCATAGTCCTCCTTGGTGCCGGTCTGGGAGCCGACCATCACCACCTGCATGCCCAGGAGCCGGAAGGCCTTGACCAGGGAAAAAGCCTTGAAGGCCCCGCCCACATAGATCGCCGCCTTTTTGCCGGTGAGGTCTTTCTTGAATCTTTCCAGTTGCGGCAAGAGCACTGCTAGTTCCTCCCGCACCAGTTCCCGGGTGCGGGCCAGCATTTCGGGGTCATCGAAGAAGCGGGCCACGGTGTAGAGGGATTCGGCCATATCCTCGATGCCAAAGTAGGAAACCCGCACCACCGGGGTGCCGTATTTATCCTCCAGCATCTTGGCCAGGTGCATGGTCGCCCCCGAGCACTGCACCACATTCAGGGCCGCCCCGTGGCAGCGCTGGATATCGCCGACCCGGCCATCGCCGGTGATGTTGGCCACCACCTCGACCCCCATCCGGTTGAAATATTCGCGGATCATCCAGATCTCCCCGGCCAGGTTGAAATCGCCGAGGATGTTGATCGAGTGCTTCGAGATCCCGGCAGTATCGCCGGTGCCGACCAGCTGGAACATGGCGTCGCAGGCGGCCTCGTACCCGGCGCGTTTGTTGCCCTTGAAGCCTTCGGACTGCACCGGCAGCACCGGAATGCCTTTTTCGGCTGAAACTCGCGCGCAGACCGCCTTCAAGTCGTCGCCGATCAGACCGACGATGCAGGTGGAATAGACGAAGGCGGCCTTGGGGCTATGGCGGTCGATCAGCTCGATCAGGGCTGCATAGAGTTTCTTCTCGCCGCCGAAGATCACGTCCAGTTCCTGCAAATCGGTAGAGAAGGAGAGGCGATGCAGCTCGGGGCCGGAGGAGAGGGCGCCGCGGATATCCCAGGTATAAACCGCGCAGCCGATGGGGCCATGCACCAGATGGAGGGCGTCGGCGATGGGATAGAGCACCACCCGCGAACCGCAGAAAACACAGGCCCGCTGGCTCACCGCCCCGGCCAGGCTCTCCTTGTCGCAGTCGATGGCGAAAGGGGTTTCTCCCTTGCGGTGGATCTGGTCCTGACGTTCTTTGAAGATGGCGGACGGCATGGGAGCCTCGCTGAGAATTGGTTGTCGTTGCCAATCCTTAAGAGCAAGGGGTGTGCCATATTGGGAAGAGGTTACGTTCAGGACGGTATTTCAGCGAGATATCGCAGGTGCTGGCGGTTGACTACAGGGCGGGCGGCGGGCGGCCAAACTGGTATTGTCGGGAAGGTTACATTATTGAAAAGGCCAGGACAAAAGGGGATGTACGCTTATTTGGCCAAAAGTTGCGCCGAGGTAACCTCAGTAGTCACTTTTCAAGCGGTAGCCGACCCCGGCCTCGGTGAGAATGTAACGGGGCCGGGAAGAGTCGGTTTCGATCTTATGGCGCAGGTTGCTGATATTGACCCGCAGGAGATGCGGCTGCTCCAGGTAGCCGCTGCCCCAAATCTGCTTGAGGATCTGGCGATGGGTTAGGACCTTTCCAGCATGGCTGACCAGGAGGCGCAATAGATCGTATTCGGTGGGGGTGAGCTGTACCCCGCGTCCCTCAACTGTTACCCGGCGATGACCCAGATCTACCTCCAGCTCGCCGATTTTATAGACCGGCTCGGGGGCATCCTGTACGGCCCGGCGCAGGGCCACCCGGATTCGGGCCAGAAGTTCGCTGCTCCCGAAAGGCTTGGTCAGATAGTCATCGGCGCCGGCGTCCAAGGCCTTGACCTTGGCCTCCTCCTGATCCCGCACGGAAAGAACGATGATCGGCACCGGCGACCACTCGCGGATCCGGCGGATCACCTCCACCCCGTCCAAGTCAGGCAAGCCAAGATCGAGAAGGATCAGCTCCGGCCGCACCACGGTCGCCGCCACCAGGGCGAGATTGCCGGTCTCGGCCTGCTGGACGCAAAAGCCCTCGCTCTCCAGCACGGTCTTCAGGAAACGCTGAATCGCCACCTCATCATCCACCACCAGGATCTTGGCTCCGGTCGCAGCCCCGTTAAGATTGTCCATGTGATTCACCCTCCTCTGGCGCCAGTTTTAGGGGCAACCGGACAATGATCTTGAGTCCGCCGCCGTCCCGGTTTTCCGCCTTAATCGTACCGCCATGGGCCTCGACAATCCCCTTGCAGATGGAAAGGCCCAAGCCAGTGCCGCCGCCACCCTCCGGCATCGGCACCATGTAGAACTTGTCGAAGATTCTCTTGAGTTCCGGCTCAGGCAGCCCCTGCCCACGGTCACCAATCTCGATCAGCAGGTGACGGCGCTCAACCCTGACCGCCAGATCGATGGCGCTGTTCGGCGGGGAAAATTTTATACTGTTCTCCAGGAGATTTACCAACACCTGGTTCATCAGCACCATGTCCAGCAGGACCAAGGGCAAATCGCCCGGCACCCCGATGTTGACCGGTCGTCCAGCCAATCGCGTTTCAAGATGGGCCAGGGCGCAACCGACCAGGTCCTGGAGATCGCAGGGTTCCCACTTCAGCTTCACCCCGCCCGCCTCAATACGGGTCATATCGAGCAAGTTGCCGACAAAGCGGTTCAGGCGCGCGGCCTCGCCACAGGCCGTGGCCAGGAGCTCGTCTTGGGCCTGTTCACTCAGGGCGGTTCCCTGCTCCCGGAGAGTGGTAAGAATACCAGTGATCGAGGCAAGCGGGCTACGCAGGTCGTGGGAGATGGAGTTTAGCAGCGCCCGCTCCAGATTTTCCCGGGTGGCCAGAATCTGCGCCTGCCCGGCCTGCTGGGTAAGATTCACCCGCTCAAGAGCCATGGCGGTCTGCCCGGCGAAGGCATCCAGCAACAGCCGGTGCTGCTGGGAGGTGTAATCATCTTCCTGGGCCAGCTTGACCCCCAGCACCCCCATCAGGCTGGCCGCACCCTTCAGAGGCAAATAGAGAAACTCCGCCGAACCCAGGGTGTCGGTGCCGCGCCCAGCCTGCTGCTGATTGCGGAAGGCCCAGGCCGCCACCGCCTGTTCTTTGAGATCCGGGGTGGGGCCTTCCCCGGAATCGACAAACTCCAACTGATCGCCGATGGGCTGAAAGAAGAGGGGCTCGCCATGCAGGCTCTCGCCCAGGTTGCGGTGCACCGCCTTGATGATGGCAAAGGTATCGGCGGCCATGGCCAGATCGCGGCTGAGATAGTAGAGGCTGGCGGTCTGCAGCTCCCGCAGCCACATGGCCTCAGCCCGTTCGCGGCCCCGGGCCACCAGAGTGGAAATCACCACGCCGACCGTGAACAAAGCCGCGAAGGTCACCAGATATTCGCTGTTGGCGACCTCAAAGGTGAAGGCGGGCGGCACAAAAAACCAGTCGAAGGACAGCACCCCGAGAAAGGCGGTGAGGATGGCCGATGCCCGTCCCAGCCGAATCGCGGCCACCACCACCGCCAGCAGGTAGAACATCACCATGTTGGTCGGTGAAAAAAACGGCTGGATCAGCCAGCAGAACAGGGACACCCCGGCTACCAGGCCCACCGCGCCCAGATGGCCGGACCAGGGTATTTTCGGATGCGGGCGGCGCAGCGCCTTGGGGCGATTTTCCAGAGGCCGGATGCTGACCACGAAGACATCGATCTGGCCGCTGCGGCGAATCACCTGATCGACAACGGGCGGGCGCAGCAGCTCCTGCCAGCGCGACTTGGCCGGTTTCCCGACCACCATCTTGGTGATGTTGTGCCGTTGAGCGTAATCGACCAGGGCCTCGGCCACCGAGGTGGCGGTGATGGTGGCGACCTGCGCCCCCATGTTTTCGGCCAGCCGCAGGTCGCGCCAGATCCGGTCGCGGTTTTCCCGGGCGAACTTATCGCTGCCCGGCGGCTCGACATAGACCGCATACCAGGGCGCCTTCATCTCGCTGGCCAGACGGCGGGTGATCCGCAGTAGCCGCTCGCTGAAGGGGCTGCCGCTGATGCAGACCAACAGACGCTCCGACACCGACCTTTGCCCCGGAAGGGCGCGGCTTTCCTGGTAGGCCCGCATCTGGTCGTCCACCCGAGTGGCAGCGTGGCGCATGGACAACTCGCGCAGGGCGATAAGATTGCCAGCCTGGAAGAACTTCTCCATGGCCTTGGTGGCCCGCTCGGGGACATAGACCTTGCCCTCGTGCAAACGTTGCAGGAGATCATCCGGGGTGATATCGACCAGACGAATCTCCGTGGCACGATCAAGGAGAAGATCAGGCACGGTTTCTCGCACCACCACCCCGGTGATCTGGGCCACCACGTCATTCAGGCTTTCAAAGTGCTGGATGTTGACCGTGGTATAGACGTCGATGCCAGCGTTCAGCAGCTCCAGCACATCCTGCCAGCGCTTGCCGTGGCGGGAACCGGGGGCGTTGCTATGGGCCAGCTCATCGACCAGGGCGATCTGGGGTTTGCGGGCCAGCACCGCATCGAGATCCATTTCCGGCAGGCTCACCCCTTGATAGACGATGGCCGCCTTGGGGATAATCTCCAGCCCTTCCAAAAGGGCATCGGTCTCTGAGCGGCCGTGCGATTCGACATAGCCCACCACCACATCAGTCCCACTCTGGCGCCGCTGGCGGGCGACGCTGAGCATGGCGTAGGTCTTGCCGACCCCGGCGGCGTAGCCCAGGAAGATGTTGAGCTTACCCAGCTCATCAGAGGCCTCTTCCGCCTGGGCCAGCTTTAGCAAGGCCTCCGGAGAGGGGCGTTGTTGGTCGTTTTCGCTCATCAGCACTCCGAGTTAGTTACCAAAGCTGGAGAATATCACTGGGCGGGGATTTTATAAACATTCTCATGCATAAAGGTCAGCTTGTTTTGCGACATCACCCCTTGCATCAGGTAAACGGAACCATCACTGTCCTGGAACCAGAGGTTATGGGAATTTGGCTCGGCCCCGTTGGTCACGCTGACCAACTTCCAGGACTTTGCAATTGGCGGGGAAATCACCACCCCCAGCGACTCCTTGAGCTTTGCCTCCTCAATCGCCTGGGGCGTGGCTTCATGCTCCTTGAGCAACTCAGGTGAATATGACACCGCCTGGGCGGTGGAGGTAACCAGCAGCAGGGTGAGAATAAGTGGCAGTCGCATGGTCGTTCTCCTTTTCGGTTTGATGGTGACTTGGGGCAGAGATTATTTCCTGGCATCCAATTTTAGGTTTAAGACCAGCACGTTCACCCGGGGATCTCCCAGCAGGCCGAACTGGCGCTCTTCGGTTTGGGCGCTAACCAGCTTGGTCAACTCATCTTCGCTCATTCCCCGGGCCTTGGCAACCCTGGGGATTTGCACCCGGATCGCTTCCGGGGTCAGATGCGGGTCCAGGCCACTGGCGGAGGCCTGAACCAGATCGGCCGGGACGTTGCCGGTGATACCCGACTCCCGCAACACCTTGACCCGGTCGGCCACGCTCTGGAGATAAGCGGGATTGGTGGGGCCACTATTGGAACCGCCCGAAGCCACTGGGTTGTAGCCAAAATCGCTGGTGGCCGAGGGCCGCGGCCAGAAGTATTTTGCCTCGGAGAAAGGCTGACCGATCAGGCGGGAGCCAATCTCCCGATTGCCCTGGTCAACCAGCATGCTGCCATTGGCCTGATTTGGAAAGAATTTTTGGGCAATGCCGGTGACAATCGCCGGGTAGATGCCGCCGCAGATGATGGTAAAGGCAAGAAAAAGCAGGATTGCCGGTTTTAGATCTTTCATGGTTATTCCCCGAGAGGCTTGATTTATCTTCCAACAACAGTTGATGATTTCGTCTACATCTCCCTCATCCC
>Ga0334722_10005657_pt1 | contig 12547 bp, 10 predicted proteins | sample C3_bottom_MG_FD_207210 | JGI IMG/M metagenome (GOLD analysis project Ga0334722, IMG submission 207210) | Sediment microbial communities from Yellowstone Lake, YNP, Wyoming, USA - C3_bottom | ecosystem: Environmental > Aquatic > Freshwater > Lake > Sediment | place: USA: Wyoming | collected...
ATTAAAAGGAAAGAAGAATGTCAACCAGAATAAAAGAAAAAAGAGAAAAACTTCCTCAAGCCCAAAACTGGGGCCTGGTTTTGATGGGTGGTGGAGCCCGCGGCCTGGCCCACATTGGCGTGCTGGAAGCCCTGCTGGAAAATGACCTGGTTCCGCCCATCATCACCGGGACTTCTATGGGGGCTATTGTGGGCGGTCTATTTGCTGCAGGTTATCTGCCCCGAGAAATTGAGGAGATAAGCAATGAACTGAGCTTCAGCCGGCTGGCCAAGCTCAGGAAGGCCAAACTGCCTATACCGAATAAACTAATGCAGTATTTGCTCCTGGAGTCCTACCAGAAAAAATTGATTCGCCGGCTGGGAGAAGAAGGTGATGTGCTGGAAAAGAGCTTAAGAGAGCTGGTGGGGGATTTGTTGATAGAAGAATTGCCGGTCAGGTTTGGCTGCAATGCCGTAGACCTGGTTAGTGGCCAAGAGGTGGCTTTCACCCGCGGTCCCCTTTTTAAGGCCATGCGGGCCAGCATGGCTTATCCGTTTATCATTGAGCCAGCTCGTTTTAACGGGATGTTTCTGGTAGACGGCGGCCTGCTAAATAACGTTCCGGTGCGTCTGGCCCGGGAGCTGGGTGCCACTAGAGTTTTTGCCCCTGATGTGCACAGACCACTTAAGAAAATGCCCGCCAGCAAAATAGATTCCACCCTCATCATGGTTCACCGTCTGGTCCAGGTGGTGCTGGCGGATTCAACTGAAAGCAAACTTCCTGAGGCGGACCTGATTATTAAGATAAACCCGAACGTGGATACTTTTGATTTCACCAGAGTAAGACGGGTGGTTCAGCTGGGGAAGAAGGTCATCCAGCAAAATATCCATCTGATTAAAGAACTGGTCAATGGCCCGGACTGAGAGAGCGGCCCGGTCAGATGATTTTTTTTAGGTGTGAAGTTTAAACCAAATAAATTGAAGAGAGTGAGTAAGAAGTTTTCCAGCAACTTAAAAGCAAGTGTCGACGTTATTAATCAAGGAGAATTACCTGCCTAGGCTCTGGGTAAAACCGTCAAGCGGAAAATGCTATAATTCTTAAGGTGGCTAATAATTCAGGAGATGTTTAAATGATAAATTTAAGACTAAAAGCCGGGAAGATTTCCAGCGCCATTCTGGTGGTCTCAATTTTTAGCTTCTTGTTGCTGAGTGTTTTTTTATCCGCAGAAGCTGCGGCCCATTATTCTTCTGGTTATTCCCCGCAGAATGCCAAACCGGCTGAAGGTAAGAATAACTCAAAAGAAAAGCTACCCCCGCTGCCTGAAAAGTACCGTAAGTGGCTGGAAGAGGAAGTGGTGTACATCATCACCCCGGTAGAAAGAGAAATATTTTTAAAACTTAAGAATGACCGGGAAAGAGACATGTTCATTGAAGCCTTCTGGAAGCACCGTGACCCGGTACCGGAAACGGAGGAAAATGAGTTTAAAATAGAACATTACAAAAGGCTGGAATATGTCAATAAATATTTTGGCCGGGAAAGTGCCAAGCCCGGCTGGAAAACAGACCGGGGCCGGATTTACATCATTCTTGGTCCACCCAACGATATTCAACACATTGAGGGCAAATCTGAAGTTTATAACTGCGAAATCTGGTTTTACCAAGGAAAAACTGACCTGGGCTTACCTGCTGGCTTTAACCTTCTTTTCTTCCAGGAAAAAGGCACAGGTGAGATGCGACTTTACAGCCCGACCAATGATGGTCCTCAGGCCCTGCTCACCGGCTACTGGGGAGACCAGACTGATTATATGAAAGCATATCAGCAATTAAGAGAGGTGGACCCCACCCTGGCCAACATTTCTCTGTCGCTGATACCAGGTGAAGAAAACCAGAACCTCGGACGTCCGACCCTTTCTTCGGACCTGTTGCTCCGCCAGATTGAGCTTACTCCTCAAAGAATGGTTGAGGATAAATATGCCCGCAAATTTTTTGAATACAAGGACATCGTGGAAGTTGAATACACGGCCAATTACCTGGACAGTGATTATCTGGTGAAAGTCAGCAAGGTACCTCAGGGTTATTATCTTATAAATTATGTCTTAGAACCCAAGCGGCTATCCGTCAATCAGTATGATAATCGTTTTATGACTAACTTGAAAGTGAACGGAACGCTTACTACTCTTGATGGCCGGCTGGTTTATCAATACGAAAAAACCTACCCCGTGCAGATGACCGAAGCCCAGATGAAAGAGAGAGCCAGTCAGCCCGTGGCCATCTATGATGTTTTCCCCTGTGTTCCAGGCGATTATAAACTTTCTGTGCTTCTGAAGAATGAAGCCTCCAAAGAATTTACCAGTCTGGAGCAGACCATTAGAATTCCTGGTCGGTCTGGCGTGGAAATGTCCAGCCCGATTCTGGCTTATAAAATCTCACCGGTGGAAGCCGGAGGTCGGGTAAAAGCCTTTTTACTCGGGAATTATCAGCTTTATCTACAGGCCAACCGGGTTTTTACTTCCAGGGAAGAACTGGCGGTGGTCCTCCAGGTTCATGGTCTGACAGAGGACCTTAAAGCTAAAGCCAGTTTGAAATATCAGATAATGAAGGAACAGGAAAAGCAGCCCTTCCAGGAAAAGATCGTTCCCCTCAGCGAAGTTGAGACCCTGCCTGATGTTATTCAGGTCTTTCCTTTAAAGGAGTTTCCGCCAGCTCATTATTTTTTGACCGTCTCCCTGCTTGTCAACGGTCAGGAGCAAATCACCACCAAAGAAGAGTTTGATGTCAGCTACCTGGAAACTTTGCCCCGACCCTGGGTGCTGTCGCGGGTGTTACCTTCTCTGGACAATCCTTATTATGGCTACATCATAGGCACGCAGCTTTATCATCTCGGGCGGCTGGCGGAAGCCAGAACCACGCTGGAAAAGGCTCTGGCGGTCTCGCCCGAAACCGAAGAACTGGCCATGGCGCTGGCGAGAGTTTATGTGGCCCAGAAGGAATATGATAAAGTTCCAGGTCTTCTGGACCGTTTTCTGAACAGGGAAAAAGCTGCTGCTTATGAGACTTACCTAACAGCCGGGCAGGCTCTTTTTGAGAGCGGGAAATACGAGCAGGCCATAAACGTACTGGATAAAGCAGTCAACCATTACGGAACAGATATTAACCTGCTAAATTTAATCGGCGATTGCTATCTTAAAGCCGGCCGGAAAGAAGAAGCGCTGGCCATCTGGCAGAAATCAATTGAGATCAACCCGGAACAGCCTGAGCTGAAAAAGAAAATAGAAGCAGCTAAAAAGCATTAAAACTTAAGGCTGGCTGGGGTGGCTGAGCTGAATTTGACTGGCGATGTTTTTTCGCCTGGCTTAGTTTTAATCTTTGTTTTGTTTAACTCCGGGATTATTTTGTTTGCTGGGAAAATTGCCAGCGGTTTTCCGCGTTTTTAGGCGGGTAGAGGCTTTTACCGGGCGAACTTATTTTGATTCTGGAGAGTGAAATTAATTTAGTTCATTTTGGCCAGTAATCTTGCCTTGGTCCTGTAATCTTTGAGTATTCCCCGCCGGAAAAAGCATCTCTATGAAGAAACTTACAGAAGGAAAAATTCGGGTTAAAAAGCAGGCTTGAGAAATAATTTTCCTGTGGCAAATTTTTCTGAGAGGTTGTTAAATTTAGTGAAATCTGCTATTTTTTTTAGCTTAATAAATTGAGAAAGCCTGGAGTAAAAAGATGACGGTAAAAGAAAAAACGGTCGCGAATTATGAAGGCAAAGAAATAAAATTTTTTGAGCTGGAAAACAGCCATGGCCTGAAAGCCGTGTTGATGAATTATGGAGCTACACTGATTTCTCTTTTTGTCCCAGACCGGCAGGGTCAGCTGGCGGACATCACTTTGGGGTTTGATACTTTTGAAGAATATTTAGGAAAAAATCCTTATTTTGGTGCCACGGTGGGCAGGTATGCCAACAGAATTGGCGGCGGCCGGTTTGTTCTAGAAGGCCAGGAGTATCAGCTGGCTAAAAATGAGGGAGAAAATCATCTCCATGGAGGAATAAAAGGCTTTGATAAAGTAGTCTGGGAAGCGCAGCTGGTAGGGAATTCTCATTCAGCGGGAATAAAATTCCATTATTTAAGTCCTGATGGAGAAGAGGGCTATCCTGGAAACTTAGATTGCCAGGTTAACTATCTGTTAACCGATGATAATGAGCTTCATATTTCCTACCTGGCCACGACCGATAAAACCACCCATGTAAACCTGACTCATCACAGTTATTTCAACTTGGCCGGTCAGGGAGCAGGTGATATCCTAAGTCATGAGCTCCAGATTTGGGCTTCTCGTTATCTACCGGTACGCCCCGGGCTGATTCCAACTGGTGAGCTGGTTGAGGTTAATGGTACGCCGTTTGATTTCCGGCAGCCGACAAAGATAGGAGCGAGGATAGACCTGGTGCCCGGAGGTTATGATCATAATTATGTGCTTGATAACAATGGAATATTGAGCCTGGCCGCCAGGGTGTTTGAAGCAGCTTCAGGCAGGTTGATGGAGCTTTATACCACTGAACCTGGTCTCCAGTTTTACTCCGGCAATTTTCTGGATGGGTCAATAAAAGGAAAGGCTGGAAAGGTTTACGGGAAATATGCTGCCTTTTGCCTGGAGCCCCAGCATTTTCCTGATACACCAAACAACCCCCATTTCCCTTCCTCAGTTCTCAGACCCGGTGAAACTTACCAGAGCCTGACCATTTTCAAGTTTTATGCGAGATAAAGGCTTTTCTCGTTCCCACCGCGGAAGGGGAAGATACCGATTGCCGGAGAATCTTCGTTCCCGGTTTAAAAAATAGGAAATATAGAAGGTGTCACCATTTTTTATTGCTTGACAGGACATCTGATATGTGATATATCAGATTTGGAGCCAATATGAAAGGCATGATATTTGACCTTAAGCACTATGCGGTGCATGACGGTCCAGGCATAAGAGTAACCGTATTTTTTAAGGGGTGTCCTCTGCACTGTCTGTGGTGTCATAACCCGGAAAGTATTTCACCAGGAAAAGAGCTGATGCTTATGCCCAACCGCTGTGCCCGTTGTGGTGATTGCGTCAAAGCATGCAATTATGGAGCTTTGTCTCAAAAAGCAGATGGCGAAGTTGTGGCTGACCGCAATAAGTGCACTCTATGCGGCGATTGCCTTAAAGCCTGTGCCCGAGAGGCTATCCAGATTGTTGGTTGGGAAACGACCATTCCTGAAATTCTCGCTGAAATTGAGAAGGACCGGGCCTTTTTTGACCAGTCTGGAGGTGGGGTAACACTGACCGGCGGTGAGCCCCTCTTGCAACCCGAGTTTACCGAAGCTCTGATTGAGGAGCTGAAGGAGCGCGGTCTTCATGTGGCCCTGGATACTTCCGGCTATGCCCCGGAAGATACGTTTTTGAGGATAGCCGGAAAATCTGACCTGGTGCTTTTTGACTTGAAGTTGATGGATGAGGAAAAGCACAAAAAATTTACAGGTGTTTCCAACCGGCTGATTTTGCATAATCTCCAGGTTCTTGATTCTAAAACTGAGGTGCCGGTGTGGGCCCGTTTTCCTCTTATTCCTGGAGTCAATGACGGGGAAAGAAACCTGGAAGAGATGGCCGATTTTCTGGTCTCTTTAAAAAATGTTAAATTGATAAACATTCTGCCTTATCATAAAGGCGGGGTGGAGAAATTCCGCCGTCTGGGGCGAGAAACCGAATTTCAGGTTTTTGAGCCCCCGACAGAAGAAAACATAGACCGGGTAATCAAGTTTTTTCAGGAGAAAGGCTTTCAGGCCAAAAAGGGAGGATGAACATGAACGAGAGAATAAAGAAATTAAGAGAACAATCGCTCAACATCAGGCCTTCTATCAGCCCAGAACGAGCCAGGATTGTGACCGAGGTTTACCGGAGTCCGGAAGCTCAGGCAGCTTCTTTTGCCCGGCAGCGGGCTCTGGTTTTTAAGGCTTTAATGGAAAAAAAGAAGATTTTTATAGATGATGGTGAGCTGATCGTCGGCGAAAGAGGCCCAGCTCATAAAGCCACGCCGACCTACCCAGAAGTTTGCTGCCACAGCCTGCAAGACCTGGAGACCCTGAATTCCCGCCCCAAAACCAGTTATGCCGTTGATGAGGAGACGCTGAAAATTTACCATGAGGAAATTATTCCCTTCTGGCGCGGCCGGGCCATGCGCGACCGCATATTTGCTCAGATGACACCGGAATGGAAAGAAGCCTACGAGGCCGGCATTTTTACTGAATTCATGGAACAGCGGGCACCAGGTCATACAGTGCTGGGGGATAAAATCTACCACCAGGGCTTGCTGGACATCCTGCAGGACATCCAGGAATCTTTGAGCCGCCTGGACTTTTACCGGGACCCAGAAGCCCTGGACAAGAAAGAAGAACTGGAAGCCATGGCTATCTGCGCTGAAGCACTGATTACCTACGCTCGCCGTCATGCCCGGCTAGCCAGAGAAATGGCCGAAAAAGAAAAAGATCCTCAGCGCAAAAAAGAACTGGAAAAAATTGCTGCCACCTGCGAGTGGGTGCCGGCTCACGCTCCGAGAGATTTCTGGGAAGCTTTGCAGTATTACTGGTTTGTCCACGTGGGAGTAACCACCGAATACAACACCTGGGATTCTTTTAACCCCGGACGGCTTGACCAACACCTGTATCCTTTTTACCGGAAAGGCCTGGAAGAAGGTACGCTGACCCGGGAGCAAGCGAAAGAATTGCTTGAAGCTTTCTGGGTCAAGTTCAACAACCAGCCGGCTCCTCCGAAAGTTGGAGTAACAGCTGAAGAAAGCGGGACTTACACTGACTTTGCTCTCATCAACGTTGGCGGACTGACGCCCGACGGCCGCGATGCAGTCAATGAACTTTCTTTCCTTATTCTTGAGGTCATTGAAGAAATGCGCCTTCTCCAACCAAGCTCCATGGTCCAGGTGAGCGCCAAAAATCCGGACTCTCTTCTCCTGCGAGCTCTGAAGATTGTGCGCACGGGCTTCGGGCAGCCCTCTATTTTCAACACGGACGCCATTGTCCAGGAGCTGGTCCGGCAGGGCAAGACAGTGGAAGATGCCCGGCGCGGCGGAGCCAGTGGTTGCGTAGAAGCGGGTGCTTTTGGCACGGAAGCTTACATCCTGACCGGTTATTTCAACATACCAAAAGTTTTTGAGATTACCCTGAATAACGGAGTGGACCCGAGAACAGGAAAAAAGATTGGGCTGGAAACCGGTGACCCACGAAACTTCAGGACTTTTGAAGAGTTGCTTCAGGCTTTTGAAAAACAGATGCGCTACTTCATTGATATCAAGATAAGAGGGAATAACGTCATTGAAAAACTTTTTGCCACCTATCTGCCGGCACCTTTTCTTTCGTTGTTCATTGATGATTGTGTAGCCAAAGGGAAGGATTATCATAACGGCGGTGCCAGGTACAACACCCGCTACATCCAGGGTGTGGGACTAGGCTCTATCACTGATATCCTGGCAGCTGTGAAGTACAACATCTATGACCAGAAGCTTGTGACCTGGGAGGAAATGCTTGAGGCTTTGCAGAAGAACTTCGTTGGTTACGAGAAGCTGAGGGACAGGTTGATTAACAAAACTCCGAAGTTTGGAAATGATGATGACTACGCTGATGAGCTGGCCAAAAAAGTTTTTGATATGTACTTCAACCTGATTGATGGCCGACCGACAGTCTGTGGCGGTACCTACCGCATTAACCTGCTGCCGACCACAGTTCATGTTTATTTTGGCAAGGTGACCGGGGCCACACCGGACGGACGCCTGGCCGGCGAGCCCCTCTCCGAAGGTATTTCTCCTGTTCAGGGAATGGACCGCAAAGGGCCAACGGCGGTTATCAAATCCGAGGGCAAGCTGGACCACATCAAAACCGGCGGCACCCTGTTGAACCAGAAATTTACTCCTCAGCTCCTGGCTGAGGAAGAGGGCTTGGTCAAGCTCAAAGATTTGATCCGGACTTATTTCAAGTTCATGGGGCACCACATCCAGTTCAACGTAGTGACAGCTGAAACCCTGCGTGAGGCTCAAAAACATCCGGAAAAATACCGTGACCTCATCGTGCGGGTAGCGGGTTATAGTGATTATTTTGTTGACTGTGCCAAAGAACTTCAAGACGAAATCATCCGCCGCACCGAGCACGAAAGCTTCTGAAAAATTAAAATAGATTTGACTGGCGGCCGTTAAGCAGGCAAAAGAGAGGGGGGCTATTTTCCAGATGGGTTAAAGAAGTGGTGGCGCAAAAAATTTCTTTGTCTGATAAAAGACTCAGCCAGAGAAGCGGCGGTCAGGAAGGGCAGGAAAAGGCCTTTTAGGCCAGGATATCTGCACCTGAAATGTTTTTCCTGATTTCTGGTTGCTAATTTCCCGAGTCGTTTTCCTGTTAAGTTGCTTTTCTCATAACCAAGAATTCAGTATTGGTTTGATTCAACCAGAGTGTCTCTTCTTGTTTTTACCAGCCTAAAAACCAGCTTAATCTTAAAGCAAAAATTTTGTTATACTAAAAAACAGGAATTTTTCTCCCAGGAGGAAGGGATGAAAATAGAGGAAATTCTGCTGGCAGCTCGAAAGTGGTCTTTTACCACTGGACTAAAAATATTGCTGATTGTGCTCATCGCTCTTGTTTTAATGTTCCTGAGCCGGGCTCTGGCCAGGCGTTTGCGCGCTTTTTTCCTGAAGGAACGCCGGGATGAAGAAGCCCTCAAGCGGGCCAAGACTTTGTCCACTCTGGTCAGACAGGTCCTTTATGGCATCATCATTATCATTTCTGGCCTTACTGTTCTCAGTGCTCTGGGCATTCAGATAGGTCCGTTGCTGGCTACCGCTGGCGTGGCCGGCGTGGCTTTGAGCTTTGCGGCCCAGAGCCTGATTAAGGACTTAATCAACGGGTTTTTTCTCATTCTCTGGGACCAGGTACGCGTGGGGGACGTGGTTGAGATAGCTGGAAAATCAGGTGTGGTGGAAAGCATTAACCTTAAAATGGTCGTCTTACGGGACCTGGCTGGTAATGTCCATTACATTCCTAACAGCAAAATTGAAGTGGTAACCAACATGAGCAAAGAATACTCCGGTTTTGTTTTTGACGTGCCGGTAAGTTATTTTGACGATGCTGACCGAGCTATGGAAGTCATGAAAAAGGTTGATGAAGGAATGCGCCAGGATCCGGCTTTTTCTTCAGATATTCTAGCTCCACTGGAAATTTTCGGGGTGGACAGGTTTGCCGAATCGGCTGTTATCATCAGGGCCAGGACCAGAACTAAGCCACTTCAGCAGTGGCGGGTGGCTAGGGAGTTCAACCGGCGGCTGAAGCAGGCTTTTGAAGAAAATGGCATAACTATTCCGTTTTCCAACCTGACCCTGTGGCTGGGTAACCGGAGGGCCGGTCGTCCGGAAACTATCAGTGTCAAACTGGTCCACGAAGAAGAAAAAGGAAATTAAAGATTAAAAAATGGTAGACCGCCGGGAGATAACCTATGGACATATTTTATGAACCCGAGATTAAAGCAAAGGTGGACTTGAGGTCAGCTATTGAGGCCGTAGAGAAAGCTCTGGCGGCTTACAGCTCGGGCCAGGCCGTGTTGCCCGGAGTCATCAACCTGGACCTGCCAGAGTTTCAGGGTGAGGTGCACGTTAAAGCTGCTTACCTTAAAGGTCAGGAATATTACGTCGTTAAGGTGGCTTCAGGTTTTTACCGGAACCCAGAGAAAGGCTTGCCCGTCGGGAATGGCCTCATGCTGGCTTTCCAGGCCACTACCGGCGAACTGCAGGCTATTCTTCTTGATAATGGTTACCTGACCGAATTGCGGACCGCAGCAGCGGGCGCAGTTGCGGCTAAATACCTGGCCAGGAAAGAAATTCGTAAAGTGGCGGTCATTGGTTCAGGAATGCAGGCTCGCTTTCAATTAAAAGCTCTGGCTGAGGTCAGACAATTCAGTCAGGTAGCGGTCTGGAGCCGCAAGCCGGAAAATATAAGAAAATATGTTGAGGAAATGAAAAATCTCTGGCCGGGAGTTGACTTCAGTCCGGCGGCTTCAGCCGAAGAAGCAGTGCGGGAAGCTGATGTTATCATCACGGCCACGCCCAGCCGGCAACCGATAGTCAGGGCTGAATGGCTTTCGCCCGGCGTCCATATCACGGCCATGGGGTCAGACGGCCCCGAGAAACAGGAGCTTTACCCGGAAGTGCTGGCCAGGGCTGACCGCCTTTTCTGTGATTCGCTGGCTCAATGCCGACGGCTGGGGGAAGTGCACCACGCTTTAGAAGCGGGCCTGATTGGGGAAAGCAAAATAAGCGGAGAAATCGGCGAAATTATTTTAGGGCTCAAGCCGGGGCGGCAATCAGAGAAGGAAATTACCGTGGCTGACCTGACCGGTGTCGGCGTGCAGGATGCTGCCGTGGCCAGCCTTTTCCTGAGCCTGGTCAGGAGAAATGATTAAATCCTCAAATCTATGGTAATGATTTTCTTTCCTTTTAAAGGACACGGTGACCTTAACCAATAATGTAAAAAACAGCAGTGCAGACAAAGATTTTTGTTGAAAGGAAAAGCAGAGTGACGGTAGATAGCGGAGAGAACCGCACTCTGATAATATCTCAGATGAATCATTGACATCACGTGCTAATAGATTGGCTTTTATTGACCGGCTATAACCGGGCCTGACAAGCGAAATCTTAGCCAATAAACCTGGCTGAACAGCTGAAGTCCATCCACTAAAAATAAAACCAGGGAAAAAAGAGTGCAGAGCCGAGAAGATATTGCTTATAAGCCGTTTTCTGTTATAATTTATCCTACTATTTAAGTAGGACTTATATTTTAAAGGAGTCATAAAATGAAAGCTATCTCAATCTGGCAGAAGAAGTTTCAATCAGTGGTCACCAACAACCGGGGGCATCAAGTAGTGGTTGACCTGCCCCAGGCTAAAAACGGGGATGATAGCGGCCCAACCGCTTTTGAATTATCCCTGATGGCTCTGGCTGGCTGTTACTCCACTATCTTTGCCTTGGTGGCCGGGAAAAGCCGGGTGGAAATTCAGTCCTTAAAAGTTGAATGCGACGGCCGCACCACGGATGACGGCATGCGTTTTACGCAAATCACCACCACGGTGGAAGTTTCCTCGCCGGCTGACGAAGCCACTCTGCAAAAAGTATTAAAACAGACCGAGCAAATCTGTCCGGTGGGAACCATTTTCCAGCAGGCTAAAATTCCCAACAAAAGTATCCTGGTAAAAAAATAAGTTTTTCTTGTTCAGGGCTATCTCTTGTTTAACTGTTTAAAACTCTGGGTGTGAAATTCTTGCCCAGGCTGACCGGGAGCAGGAAGCTACGATAAATGATTTTACCTGGAGTCTATACTTCAGTCGTTCTCTCGGTGTAGACATCAGGTACGTGCTGTGAATAATGAAAGAGATAGCTGGCGCCGGACATCTGCTAAAAGAGATTGGGGTTAAGTGAGGCCCCTATGGAACCCGGGATAATCTTAAAAGATAATTAAGTTAACCTGAAGTACTCCGTGCCAAACTTATTATCGTCTCAAAGTAGGGCCTCTCCTTCTTTTTGCTTTTTGAGTTTTTAAGACCTTTTAAGTTATTTTTTTTCCCTGGTAGTCCAGAACTTCTAATTTGGCCGCTTTTTTTCAACTGGAGGGAAAGGCGGGAATTTTGAAAACTAATTCTGTTTTAAATAAAATTATGATGGCATTTTTTGAGGGTAAGGAGGGCTAAAATGGAAAAAAGGAAATTAACAGAAAGCCTGAAAATTTTTCTTGCTTTACTCGGCCTTTTGGTAGCCTGTTTATTATCTTTTGCCTGTTTTGGAGCTGGCCGGCAGGTAGTCGTGGAGCAGACTTATCCGGAGCTGAGTTATGATGACGCCTATGAGATAGCCTTAAAAAGTGCCGAGGAGATGTGCCAGGAAGCTAAAAAGGTTAATCCTTACAACTTCCCTGTGATAGTTAAAATAGGTACTTCCAAATCGCGTAATATCATCACCGTTTCTTACCAGTATGACCCGGTAGCCGGCAGCGTAGGAACCAAACCTCCGGAGACAGGTGAAATAGTGGCCAAGAGTTTTGTCCCTCACTTTGGTGCCGAGTTTTATCTACATATTAAGCTGATAAAACAGTCCGATAAAGCCCGGGGTGTAAAAATTACCGTAACCCAGATGAAGGGAGTCAAAAAAGATGTTTTTGACCAGGAGATGGAAAACCTCAAAAGTTATTATCTCAGTTTTTTGAGTAAATACTGGTCGGAAAAAGCGAGATAATTTTCCCCGGGGTTGAGTTAATTGGCCAGTGAAGAGCCCCTCCCGTATTTTGTCCTGGCCTGGTAATTTTATGGTAGAGTATTTTTGGTGAAAAACTAATAAAACTTAAGACTTTAAGACAGGAGAGGAAAATAGTAGGATAAAAGAGGAGGGGAAAATGAAAAAGTTTTCTGCTGCCTTTGTTTTCTTGTTGCTGGGAATGTTATTTGGCCTCTGCTGGCTTTTAGCTCAGGAGCAAGTTAATAAGCCTATTTCCTGGGATAATTGGCGAGAAGCTAAAGCCATGGCT
>Ga0334722_10005658_pt1 | contig 12542 bp, 12 predicted proteins | sample C3_bottom_MG_FD_207210 | JGI IMG/M metagenome (GOLD analysis project Ga0334722, IMG submission 207210) | Sediment microbial communities from Yellowstone Lake, YNP, Wyoming, USA - C3_bottom | ecosystem: Environmental > Aquatic > Freshwater > Lake > Sediment | place: USA: Wyoming | collected...
CTTTCAAGTGCTCAGCCCTGAGTATTGGTGTTGACATATCTATACCCTGGGCCATTCAGAGTACCCAGTTGTCGCCCCACCTGAAGGACTGGTTGCAGTACCCGGGCGAATTCGAGCCCAGCGAGAGCGTACAGGAGCACGTGTTTTCGCCAGCGTCGGCGCTCCCCGCTCTTACCGAGTTGCAGGCCAAGACCGAGGCTGTTCTTGCTCGCCGGTCTGCTGGGAACAGCCAGCCTCTAGTGCCGCCGCGCTCTGGCCTGTGGGACCTGGACGAGGTTGATCCGGTTGACACTTCGCTAGACACTGACGCTGGGCCGGCTGACACGGACTTTGACGGTCCTGTTGGTGACTCTGCGTTTGACGACACTGAGGGTGACGGTCTGGACTAGCCTCAGGCAACCAGCGTTGGCGTCGCATCATTTGGGTCGGCGCCAACGCTCACGGTGACTCGTGGCTAGCAAGCAATTCTGCAATTGTGCAATTCTGCAATCGTGGGGGAAGTGGCTGAAGGCCGGTTACGGGTTGCAATTCTGCAATTCTGCAATTCTGCAGACGTGGGTAACCAGCAGACGCATTCCACTGTGCTGGAGGGTACCTGCTGCTCTTGACGCCTTCAATCCTGTGGCGAACCCCAACTCTGCTGAACTAGACGCTGACAGTGCCGTAGGCCGAGCGCCACGCCGTAGTTCTTGAGCAGGTGGGCCACCAGCAGTTTGCCGTTCCAGGCAAAGGGCCGCTTGTTCCCGACCGCCGGGGGCTTGTGCTTGAGTTCACGCCCCAGTTTGCTCCATTGCCTTTCGCTCAACGCTGACGGACGACCCAGGTGCTTGCCCTCCCGCAGGCCATCGACACCGTCGGCTTCGTAACGCCTTACCCAGCGCTGCACGGTGCGCGGGTCTTCGCCAAATAGCTCGGCTACCTGCTGACTGCTTTCTCCGCTGGCGAGTAGCAGCAAGCCGTGCAAGCGGTGGCTGTAGCGTGCGTCGTCGGAACGAGCAGTCTCCTGTTTTATGGCAAGCAGAATCGCTTGTGGGCTGGCTATTGCGAGCTTCTTCATAGGGAGAACGCCGATCTTGGAGTGGCCCTGAGTATAGACGCAGAACGCGGCATTGTTAATGTCGTATTCCGCTATTTGGCAAAGTTTTCTCGATTTCCAATTGGCGAGCGGCGGGACTACTGTGCCTTTGTGGTGCAGACGGAATAGCCAGCAAATAAGCGAACTTTAGTGCCATCTTGAAAGGACAAATATGAACCAGAACAATCGGGCCGAAATCCCAACTTGGCTCGGCCAATCATGTGACAGAGCGTCTCTGACGGCTGGCGCGACACGACTGAATACAGGAGCAAGCAGTCGTGGGTAAAGATTCGAAAATCGAGTGGACGCACCACACATTCAATCCGTGGTGGGGCTGTACTCGGGTCTCTCCGGGGTGCGAGCACTGCTACGCCGAGCGCATGGCGAAATGGCGAGGACACGACGTTTGGGGTCCGAAGGCCGAGCGTCGCGAGTTGTCGGCCAACCACTGGAAAGAGCCGATAGCCTGGAATGCAGCGGCGGCGCGTAACGGTACCCGTGCCCGAGTTTTCTGTGCCTCTATGGCTGATGTCTTCGAGGACCGGCGCGACCTTGACGCTCGCCGCGAGCAACTCTGGGGCATCATTGAATCCACCCCGCACTTAGACTGGTTGCTGCTGACCAAGCGCCCACAGAACGTTGCGAGCCTGGCGCCGTGGACTGACAACTGGCCCCGCAATGTCTGGCTGGGGGCGACCGCCGAGGATCAGCAGCGGCTGGATGAACGCCTGCCCGCGTTAACTTCGCTTGCTGCGCGTGTTCTGTTCCTGTCCTGTGAGCCCTTGCTCGGTCCTGTTGATCTCTCGCGCTGGGTCGAGGGTGCCAAACGCGGGGACAACCGCGCCATTGACTGGCTCATTGCGGGCGGTGAAAGTGGTCCGAAAGCTCGGCCCATGCACCCGGAATGGCTGTGTTCCCTGCGCGATCAGTCCGTCAGTGCTGCCATCAGGTTTTACTTCAAGCAATGGGGCGAGTGGAGGCCGAGTGCCAGTGGGCCAGTTAAGGGTCACGCGAGCCAGGTGCTGTACAGAGCCAGCGGCGAGCCCTTCACCATCGTCCGCTTGGGCAAGAAGAAAGCGGGCCGTCTGCTGCAAGGGCGTACCTGGGACGAGTTTCCTGATCCGAACTACGACGTGTAAAGCACAAGTCCTAAGCCTGCATTATTTCAAACAACCTTTGGAGATTACGAAGATGAACAAATCCGCTGAAATTCCTTCGACCGAGCCACACGACGCAACTCACGACCAAGGCATCAGCATTGATTGGAAAAATGTGAGTACAGGGGACATCAATCGCTTGCGTGTTGCCGCAGAGCAGGGCGATGCCGACGCACAATTGAGCTTGGCCGTTTGCTACCTCAATGGCATAGCGGTTGAAGAGAACGCGAAGGAAGCTGTTCGCCTGTTTCGACTCGCCGCCATACAGGGCAATTCAATCGCCCAGTTCCACCTCGGCTGTTGCTACCTTAATGGCGAAGGCTTTGAAAGAGACGAAACAGAGGGAATCGTGTGGTCTCGCCTTGCTGCCGAGCAGGGGCATTTGGAGGCGCAATTCAACATTGGCTTCTGCCACTTCAATGGCATTGGCGTTGCAAAAGATAATAAGGAGGCTGCCCAATGGTTTCGACGCGCCGCCGAGCGGGGTCACGTTGAGGCCCAGGTCTACCTCGCCTCTTGCTGCTTCGCTGGCGAAGGCGTCGCAATACATAAAACGGAGTGGTTCCACTGGTCTCGACTCGCCGCCGAACAGGGGCATGTGGAAGCCCAGTACAACCTCGGCGTTGCCTATACCAAGGGCGAAGGTGTGCCGAAGGATTACGAGAAAGCATTCAAGTGGTCTCGACGAGCCGCGGAGCAGGGCTATTCATTGGCGCAGAACAGTCTCGGCGATTGCTACCGCAATGGCATAGGCGTGCCAGTGGATTTGGTAGAGGCAGCCCGCTGGTTTCAACTTGCCGCCGAACAGGGCAACGCCATCGCGCAGAATAATCTCGGCTGTTGCCACCACGACGGCACAGGCGTGCCAAGGAATTTGAAAGAGTCATGCCGCTGGTTTCGGCTTGCCGCTAAACAGGGCCACGCTTGTGCGCAGAATAACCTCGGCGGTAGCTACCTAAATGGTGAAGGCGTCGCAAAGAATGAAAGAGAAGCCGCCCGTCTGTTTCGACTTGCCGCGGAGCAGCAGCATGCTGCTGCTCAATTCAATCTCGGGCGTTGCTATTTCGACGGCGAAGGCGTCGCAAGGAATTATAGAGAAGCAGTCCGCCTGTTTCATCTCAGCGCCAATCAAGGTCACGCTGGCGGACAGTACTTCCTCGGTATCTGCTACCTCCATGGCAAAGGCGTCGAAAAGAATGAGAAAGAGTCTGCTCGTATGTTTCATCTCGCCTGCGAGAATAGGTCGGCTGCGGCCAGGTGCTCAGCAAAATTCGGCTGGCAAGATGAAACCTGGTAATCGAACTAAGGCACGGTTAGTTGGCAGCGCCAGCGATCATCTCAGCGGCATAGGCGGCAGCAGGGCCAGTCCACATTGCCGCCGCTGCGCTTGCCGCCGAGACCCGCTTTTCGTTGCGACGTAGGAAAGCGGCGGCGTTGAAATATGCCCGTTACGCACCCTGTTTAGGTGGGTCGGCGACGCGTTTACCCTGCACTATTGGGGGTAAACAGCAAGCATTCTTTCCGTTCCCGACTAATACACCGGCGGGCCGCCAACAACACACGTAGATCGCCTTTTGCGTACCCCTGGGCCGCAAAATGGTGCTGGCGGCGCGGCCCTTATGCGCGGATACGATGAGGGCTATTTGACGCTAAGCGTCCAATTCTGTAATCGCCTATCATCGAGGGTAAGTACGCGGCGAGCCAGAAGGAGACCAACATGCGCGGTCGGCATTATATTGACCTGTACGGTCTGAAAATTACTGAAGAGCAGAAGACGCCGTGGTTTGGCGTGGATACACCTCCCTCACGCCCTGGTTTTTACGAGTTACGCGACAAGACCGGCGCCATTCTCGATGGTCGGTACTTAAGCGGGAAGTGGTCTGTCGCCTACGCCGGAGGCCCCTATGAGCTGTTGCGGGTGCCGCCGTTCGGCTTGGAATGGCGTGGTCTGCTTACCGATCCACAGACACGTCTCAAGAATGCAATCAGCGAGAGCAATTCTTTCACTAAAAATGCCGATGGGTCGAGGCAGTGGATTTTGTGACATGTAGAAAGCATGCTTGTCACTTGAAATGAACGCGCTCATTTCATTGGTTTGGATTCAGGCCGCGCTTTTGGTAGCTGTTTTTCGGCAGAGCCTTCCTGTTCTTTGCGCTCCGCGTCTTCGACGTAGCCAGCGATACATTCTCCGCACATGTAGTCGCCGTCATCCCAAGCGCCATCGCCCGCGTAGAACGCTTTACCGCAATGTCTCAGATCGACCCGAAGGGGTCGCCCAGCATATGATATCTTGAGGGTCAGCTAACTGAGACGGAGCAGCCACCTGCCGTGCCATTTTGCTCTCTTGTTTGAACTGGCGAATATGGGGTTCGTTCGGATACGTGGGCGCTCGACGAGCGACGGGAATGGGTTCACGTCGCTTAACCTCGAATCAGCGTAGTGTCTCTGGCAGGGTATCCGCAGGACCCCAGAATACTCAGCCGCTACGCTGCGGCCCGCGTGTCGCGAAGGAAGAAAAGATGCCACGACAGATAGCGGCCTTTTGTGCGATTTGGCTCTTGTCTATTCAATGTGTCAACGGCCAAGGTGTCGTAACCAATTCGCATAGCGTTGAAGCTATCCGCGCTGCGATGAACTCCCCAATTCCCCCACAGATTCAACAACAGGCCCGGCAATTCGACGCTCAAGTCCTAAATTCTCGTAAGGTGGGCGACCAAACTATCGCGATCCTCAATGACGCCCGATATTCGCGTACAGATGAAATAGTCCAGAAACTCTTGCGGGCGATTGATGATTCGTCAAATTGGACCGTAAGAGTCTTAGATTCAAACCCAAAAGTTGAAAATGCCTTTACCGTCGGTGGCACATACATTTACGTCTACACGGGGCTAATAGATAACGTAAGAAGCGATGATGAATTGGCTTTTATCTTGGGACACGAGATATCACATTCGCAGCTCAAACATAACCTTCGGCGCAGCGAAGATTTCTCAAATCTTCTCGCTTCGATAATCGAGCTGAGCGGTTCGATGTCCAAAACAGAAAATAGGCGCGACAAAATGGGGCTCATTGGAGGCTCGATAAAGGCGCTTTACTCTCGGGAGGACGAACGGGAAGCTGACGCGCTGGGCGCATATATAGCAAAACAAGCTGGTTACCTTCCTGTTCGCGGCATTGAGTTTTTCCGCCGCATGATGAATTTAGAAAAGTCAGTAAATGCACAGAACGATTCCCAAATCGCCCAGGCGAGAGCCAACGTGCAGCAACAGGTAACGAATTGTGAAAACCTCAAAGCGCAATGGAATTCACAACCTAGAATTAGAACACCACAGAATGCTCAGATAATGAATAGCGCATGCCAAACCGCGCAAACCAATGCACAACAACTCAATAGTGCAGCAAAGAAAGACGCGTTGGGCTCTGTGCTTTTGAGAACGCACCCTTTTGATGGTGACCGGATGAACGCGCTCGTAGCTTCAGTTCAATACCTACAGGGAAGTAGGTCGCTTCAATCCATTTCCAGCGTCGGGCAAGGTTATAACGTGTTTGTGGCCCTTGCTGATATTGCACCTGCCAGCCGATCAGCGGATGCAGCAATGCGAGAGCAAGCAAGCAGTTCTGGTGCTCAGGGTTTCTATGTGGCATTGGATGCATTCTCATCGGATATAAACGCAAACGCCCTTCGTACCAAACTTTCGGCAGCGGGAATCAAGAGTGTTACTGAGTCCGTACAAACGAGTAGAGGAGAGTTCACGCGCGTCCTCGCTGGCCCATTCACTTCCCAAGATGAAGCAGAGCGCGTTCGAGAAAAGCTCTTTGGAATGAAACTAAAACCTGGTGCAATCAGTAGTCGGTAATTATGAATCTAGATTTCCTGGGTCGACGGTCGATTCTGCGTAATATCGCTGGCAATGTATCCATAGCCCTGCCGATAGAGCAGTCATGGAAGCTTTGTTAGCACTTATCGGCGCGCTAAGGCTTTGCCTTCCTGCGCCAGTTGCCGGAGTAGCTGCTCGGCCAGGGTTTTTGCCGCCGTCGAACCGACCTGCTTGCTCTTGCCGCCCAGAGCAGTGGAAACCGTGAGTATTTTACCTGCCACCCAGTAGGTGCCCCGGTACACCTTGCCGTCGATCTCACAGGTGATAGGTAGTCGCGGTGGACTCTGGTCCATAGTGCAGTTTCGGCGAAGTTTGCGGTTGCTGAAGTGTACAACGCGGGACCTGGCTAACGGACCCGTCGCAGCGTGCTCGCGGGGCACCAAACTTCCCCTCTTTGCGCTGCCGTGGTGATAGTTTCGCGGGCAACAAGCAATACGGCTGCGGCATCAACATGAACACTCGCTGATCGCCAATGTGTATCACTGGAGCAAGATGATGCCTGGTTCCGCGTCCGCGATTGGACTTCCTGTTCCGGAACGCGGCTTGCAATGGAAAGCGAGCGTAGGTGAGCGGCGAATCGATAGGCGCCATTGACCATGGCGCACAAACTAGTGAGACGTTGAGTCTTGCGGCTGAATTCTTTTCCGCATAACCTGAGCATGGCTAAGTTGACTACTCGAAGGACTGGACAATATGCGAACGCACCCTCTGGACACGGAAGATCTGCACCTGTATCGAGACCTGTTACTCACGGTGGTAAAGGCGCGCATCACGATGGACACCGCATCTGCTCGCGCTGAAATCCTGCTGAACATCTTCCTCGTAGCTGTTGAACGCCCGGGAACGGTGGAGGACTTTGTCGAGCGGTGCATCAGACACCTCGAAATGGATATGCTCGATTCCCGCGATGCCCCTGAACCTCTACGCGAGGCAACAGCCGACATGGCGCGTGCCGTATGGACGTACCGCACGAACCCCACCAGCAAGACAGATCAAAGCTCACGGGATGAATTCGAGCGTTGGGAATCCGCCTACCAGCAAGCCATAGGGGAGTCCGCGGCGGAGGCGTACATGGACATCGAGAACGCTCGCTGCCTGTCCGACCCAAACTACTACCCCGAGCCGCCTCTGCCGTACATTACGAGGGCGCTGTCCAACAAGGGCACTCAGAACTGATTTGGCGCAGCCAACCGCCCGAGCAACAGCACTTTGCCCGGCCCCCAAATGCCAGACGGCCCCGAAGGGCCGCCTGCTCGTTCAAACCGACTGCTTATTTGCTTTATTTCCTCGCGGCTTTCACGCCGAGGTAGCACAGTGTGCCGACGCCGACGAGCGGGAGCGCTACGATGTAGGCCAATCCGATGAAGGGCGACGCGAAGAACAGGGTTACATTCTTGACGTGCTTGGCGATTCCGGCCCAGTTCGCTGCGATCATCTTCGCGCTGTAGTACGCGGTCAACGCGACGCTGATTATCGGGAGCGCGAGGATGAACGCGAGGCCGAGTAGCGGGGCACCGGCGATCATCACTACGGTCTTGGTGGCGGCGGTCAGGTGCTCAGTGGCGGTGTTGAACTTCTCGGCAGCGGCTTCCAATGTGGCGAGCGCGAGTTCCGGGGCGTTCATCGTCAGGTTGTTTGTGTAGGTGCTCATGATGTTCTCCGTCTGTTATTTGTTTGCTTGGTTATCTCCTTATAAGCATTGGCCGTGCCAGGTGGCCCGCCAGACACTAAATCGCACACGTTTTCATGGCCTTGCCTGCATAAATCGCGTGGGGCGGCGCAGGAGAACGGGGGTCACGGACGTGCTCGAAGTACATTGTTTTCATGCGGGCAGGTCTGGTCAGCCCGAGATTTCTGTTTATTAGCAATGACATAAGAACATACAGCCCTGCCTGTTTTTCCTATGCGTGCGGTCCTTCATATTTGACCCGGCTGCTGTCGCCGGATGATTGGGACTCACGGCTTTTACCCTATGGGGCGACTGAGGCCGCGACAGGTTGACGATCTGCGGCCTTGCAAGCGGCAGATCGGTTGTACACAGCCCATCTGGCCGCCGCTGGTGCCCGGAAGGCGCACAGGTGTAGCGGTGTAGCGGCAAAGTTTCGGTACCGCCAACCGAAAAGTGCTGATCGGACCGCCGCGCACCATTACGGGCTACTGGGGGTATAGTGAAACCCTCAAACGGGGGTAACCTTCTGTGGCGGCTAGTCTTTCCGGGGTTGTTCAGTGCTCACTATCGGCCATGACCCGACGCTCGCGGAGTCAGAAACTCGGGTTGGCGTGCGGCTGGTAGGCGTTCAATACGGGACGCTCGTGGAGCGCCTATCGCCACGCGAATTCAACTACCGACGTGATGTTCTCCTTCGCTATTGTGGGCCGCCAACCGCTTAATGCACGGTACTGTCATTGACCAAATAGCATTTTCAACATCTTCACAGACGCAATTGAAAACGCGTAAGCGGTGCCGCCAACGAGTTGTCCGTTTCACCCCGTTTCGTTAGTGCTTCAAACTGTCTCTAGCGTTTCAAGTTAGCCAAAAAATAGCAATTTTCCTACATACGACCGCATGGCGTTAGTGGAGAATTCGAAATTAGCAATCTCTACCCCGCTTATATCCTTGCAAGTTCGGTGTACGACTATTGAAACGGAGGCCCAAGATGACTTCGGATCGGCGTGCTAGGCTGGCTCAATTGACAACTGAAGACGAAATGCGGCGGACAATGCGCGACCTGCTATTGCAGTTTGGTGGAGCAAAGCAAGTTGCGATCGCCATGGGTCGTGGTACAAATGCGCACAAATGTTTCGTCGAGCTCAATACTCCTGAACAGACAATGGCCGTCAAGGATGCCTTCGACGGAATCGACTTCGGCGACGTAATTTTGATCTCGATACCCTGCGCCGCAGCGGAACCTGCTTAGCCTGGATCTCGGCAGCCTCTGGGCGCCAAGGTGAAAAACCGGCCTTCAGCCGTCACTGACGGCGCCAATAAATCAGGCGAAGGAGCGTCCGGTCCTGCGCAGGTTGCCGCCATTCGCTGCTTGGTTGGATAAACATCGGCCGGGTTGTAGGAAAGTATTTGGACTAAAATGCAAACAACGTCACAAAAGCTGCATCTTCCAAGTTGACTTATGTCATGCGCTGCGTTCCACTGATTCATAAGGGCAAAGCCATTGAAAGGTGGCGACGCAAAGCTTCCGGCCTGCACGTTCGATAAGAGCGCATGGCAGCGGGGTTACCGGTTGAAGACCGTCATTCCGTGCATTTCTTGTGGTCGCGTCGCCCTTTGGAAGCAATAAGCATTTCTTATTGACGAAGGGATCCGATGAAGCCATATATTGTTTCCGCGCCCACAAAGCGCGTGGTGGATACATACGCCAATTGGAAGAATCTTGGTGAAGAATCTGTACGCACCATCATGAACGATGGCTGGACACTGCCTTCGCTAAGATTCTCCCACCTCTATGAAACGCGTTCAGCCGCCCTCGATTTGGCGATGGTGAGCGGATCCGTCAAACCTTTGCAACCTCACAGAATACTGATTACCGAGTACCACCATGACTCGGCGGCCTGAATTCAAGGCGGGACGCAGCATGGATCGGCCAAGAACATGGCAGAGGCCATCGATATGATCGTGGGGGACGAGACGTTAGCCGGCACTCTCAAGGAATCGATCGCGGACTTGAATTCCCTTACTCAAGCTCTCCAGTTTTGACCTGTACCGTGACAAATAGAGTAACGATTGACGGCATTGAAATCGAATTCCCGGCGCGGCCGAGCGTGCTGGCTAAATTGACTGCCGAACTTGAGGCCGAGGACCCGGATTTCCGTAAAGTGTCGGGACTGGTCAACGACGACCTAGGTCTGGCCGCCGAGGTGGTAAGGTCCGCCAATAGCCCATACTTCGGCGTCTCCGGGCGCATCAGCAGCGTCCGGCAGGCTATTAACTTTCTGGGCTTGTCGCACGTGTTCTCCTTGGCCACTGGTGTGATGCTGCGCCGAGTGTTTCCTGGAAACGACCCGCTCATGGAAGATCTCTGGGACAACTCGACCACGCGAGCGGCAATTATGGCGCGACTAGCGCGCAACACTTCAGTACCGGTCGACCGCGCCTATACGGTAGGCCTGTTCCAGGACTGCGGGGTCGTAGTGTTCGCCGCACTAGCGCCCAATTACCGCCAGACGTGGGAGCAAATATGCTGGCTGCCAGAGGCTACGTCGGTAGAGCGGCGTGAACACACAATAGACCATCCGACACTCAGCGCCTCGCTGGTGGAGCAATGGGGGCTTTCCGATGAAATCGCGCAGGCCGTGCGGCTGCATCACGACATCGACCGCATGGAAGCATTGGAAACATCCGAGCGCACCCGAAGTCTCGTCGCCCTATCTGTACTTGCAAACTTCGTGCTGGCGCGGGCGCTGTCGCAGAATGCATCACTTTGGAAGGCATCGCTCAGCCAAGCGTCAACCATGCTCAACGTACCGCTGGTTGTCGCCCAGACATGGGCGGAGCAGGCGAGCGCGCTTCTATGACCCAAGTGATGGAGCACCAATGCCTGTCTTCACCGACGTAGAGAGGTGCTACCAACAGGAGCAAACCATGTCCGATCTGCAGAAACTATTTGACGACGCGGTCGAGGAGTCTAAGAAACTTCGCCAGCTTCCAGATGAAAATATCCAGTTGAAGCTCTACGCCTTGTACAGGCAAGGCACCAGTGGTGACGCAGGAGGAGTACGTCCGAGTGCTAATGACACGCTAGGGCGCGCCAAATACGATGCATGGTCCAGGATTGCTGGCATATCCAAGGAGCAAGCGATGCAGCAATACGTGAATTTTGTCTTCTTGCTGAAGGACTAACGCGCTCAATGCAATAGCGGGGGCTGCTTCGCAAGCGTGACCGGCCGTTCATGACAAATTGTCGCCAGAGGCGGGTCAGGGTCGGGTCCGGCCTGTGGCTTGGGAAAACTGAGCGTCGGCTGTCAGTCCTGACCGGCCATTAAAGTGAGTAAGCGCTTGAATCCACTGCAAAAGGCAGCTTCATACTGTCAACGGACGCTCATATTTTTGAGGTCAGCGGCAGGACCCGACCCAATCCGGACGCACGGATTGACGTTGGTCGAGTGGCTGCTTCCGCCAGCAGCCGACATTCATGCAACCGCGCAGTTTGAAATGAAACTGAGTCAGACGGGGCTCTTATCTGCGCTTTGCGCGTTGGCAAAACGCGCTATCGCCTCGCACAGATCTTCGACTGTGTTGGGCTTGTAAATAAGTTCGCGGATGCCTATCGCGCGCGCGTGCTGGACATCCTCCGTGCGGATATTGCCGGTGGTCATTAGCACAGGGATCTCCGGGCGCACCGAGAGCACCTCGCGCGAGAAATCAAAGCCCGTCATGTGCGGCATCGACAGATCGGTCACAACCATGTCGTAGCCCTGCGGACGAGCGCGAAAGGCAACAAGCGCCTCGATCGGATCGGTGAAACCCGCGACGCTGTGCCCCAAGCGCGAGAGTACTCGCGTGGAAAGGAACACCAGTGCCTCCTCGTCGTCCACGTACAGCACCCGCTGGTGGGCACTTAGTAGGAGTGGGCTGGGCGCGGCGGCGCTTGGCTCTCCCTTCTTCGCCTCTTCCTGGGTCGCCCGGAAATACAGGGCAAAGCTCGAACCCTCGCCCGGGGAACTGCGTACCGTCACCGCCCCGCCGTAGCTCTTCATAATCCCGTGCACCATGGATAGTCCAAGGCCGGTGCCCTCGCCAACGCCCTTGGTGGTGTAGAAGGCATCGAAGATGCGCTCCATCGTCCTTGCGTCCATGCCGCAGCCGCTGTCGGTCACCGTCAGGCGCGCATGGCGACCCGGCTCCAAACCGGGAATGCTGCGCGCGAGTTCTTCTCCCACCTGCAACGGCTCCAGCCGGTACTCGATCGCCCCCACGCGCGGTCCGATGGCGTAGGCCGCGTTAGTGGTGAGATTGACGATCGCCTCGTGGATCTGCCCCGCGTCGGCGAGCACATCGGGCGTGTTTTTGGCAAACTGCTTTCTTATCGTTATGCCCGCCGGCAGGGTCGAGCGCAGCAGTTGCAGCACTTCGTCCACCACTGCGCCCAGGTTCACCACCCGTTGCTGGACTTCCCGGGGACGCCCAAAAGCCATGATCCGGCGCACGAGCTCACTCGCCCGCGCGCCCGCCTTCCGGATCTCCTCTAGACTCTGCGCGGCGATGTGATCCGGGCCCACGTCCTGAGCGGCTAGACCGGCGTTCCCAAGGATTGCCGCAAGAATATTGTTGAAGTCGTGCGCAATGCCGCCAGCCAGCGTGCCCAGCGACTCGAGTTTCTGGCTCTGCAGATGAGACTCTTCCTGCCGCTTGCGCTCCGTTACGTCCACCATCATCGCCACCAGGCATTCCTCATCCCGCAGGTCGATAGGCCGAGC
>Ga0334722_10005660_pt1 | contig 12541 bp, 12 predicted proteins | sample C3_bottom_MG_FD_207210 | JGI IMG/M metagenome (GOLD analysis project Ga0334722, IMG submission 207210) | Sediment microbial communities from Yellowstone Lake, YNP, Wyoming, USA - C3_bottom | ecosystem: Environmental > Aquatic > Freshwater > Lake > Sediment | place: USA: Wyoming | collected...
GTTTTCCGGCAAGTATGATTAATGCCTATGAAATTCTTAGAAAAGAACGGGGAATTTCCCATAAGCTCATACTTGCCGGAAAACCCGGATTCGGTTACGAAAATATTCAAAAGAAGATTGAAGAACTTCCGCAGGAAATACAAAAAGATATCATCCAACTAGGCTATATTAACGAAAAAGAATATGTTAAGTACCTTCAGGAAGCAGATGTTTTTCTTTTTACAACATTCTTCGAAGGTTTTGGAATGCCTATTGTTGAAGCTTTTGCCTGCGGAACTCCGGTAGTAACTTCTAATATCACTTCCATGCCGGAAATAGCCAGTAACGCCGCTATGCTAGTAGATCCTAGAAACCCTTTAAAAATCGCTGCGGCACTTTCGAAAGTTATTCATTCTCCGGGCCTAAAAAAATCCTTGATTTTAAAGGGCCGAGTTCGCAGTAAAATCTTCTCTTGGGAAACCGCAGCAAAAAAAACTCTGGAAGTTATAAAATCTGCCTCGATTGACAATTAAAAATAGATGACATATATTTAGAGTAAGATGAATTTATTTGGTTTTTATATATCGACTTTTTGGATTATTGTTGGAGGGGTTTTTTTAGTGATTTTACTAACACTACTTTTCACCTTCTTCGCTAATCGATCAAAGAATCCAAATATATAATAATTAGGGAGGGAAAATGAAAGCACTGGGTAATATCTTAATTGGTTTATCCATTGTTGCCATTATTCTATCAATCGTTGGCTCTTTTGGACATGGCAAGCATGACATTTGGCTGGCATCAACCCAATGGGTTTTGATCGCCGCTACTTTAGGTATCTATGCTTTGTACGTAAAAGAAGGCTAATATTTAATTTAATAAGGAGGGTAAATTGAAACTTCGTAAAATCCTTTTAATAGTTTTGGGCGTGATTATTATCGGCGCTATTATCACCGGCATTGTTTATGTAGTACAAAGACAAAATGAGAAAAAAGCCGCTGCAGCACTCCGCAATGTCAATGTCGCAGCGCTTTCCAACGCCAATGAAAAGGCAATCGCCACCATCTACTATCCGGGAGCCAAAGTTATTACTGATGTCGCAAAAGACGGCTCAAATGAAAAAGCAGTATTCGAAACAACTGACTCAGTTGACGGTGCTGTTAACATCTACTATCAAGATCTGCTTAATCGATACAAAACCTATGATGTCACGAAAACAACCACTTCAAAGTCAGATGCCTTAAACAAAAAGGCAACAGTTATTACTTGCTCTGGACAAACGGGAAAAATTACTATCACAGTCTGGGGAAAAACAAACGGTATGACACAGGTTGAAGTGGTAACAAGCTCGAATTTTAAATAATAAACAGAAAATATGCATCTAGGAAAGAAATTATCCTTTCTCAACCGCCTTTCAATGCGCGCTAAAGCAAATTTAATTGTTGTCCTTATTTTATTGTTGGCTGGCGTTGGCACTCTTGGCTATTTAATCCAAACTGGGAAATTAGGTAGCAAGGCAGATACCGGCGCAGTAACCGTTACTATTACCGGAAAATACATAAACACTATCACCGGAAAGGCCGTTATCGGCGCAAAAATTGAAGCCCATCCAATGGACACTGGGCAATTCCCAACTGTGACAACTGACAGTTATGGTAAATATAAAGCAGTACTCACAATCTATCCGTCAATTAATTCTTTCCAAAAGACAATTCGTCTTCGTCAATATATGCCTGGTTACCCGGAGGATGGTATTGGCACACAATTCGATGTCAAAGTGCCCGATACTACTTCTTCATCAATTTCTATAACCCAAAATTTCAAATTAGCACCTATTCCCCAGGACATTGTTTCAACCAATCAACTTGACCCCACTTCTCAACGATGTCGTACAGATAAAAGTAAGTACGATTATGAAGTTTCATCCTACCACACTGGAGATTATAAAGGAGAAGTTGTCAATGGCGTTCTTATATGTACGGCGCTTGCTAATCAAGGCTTTCTAACTTCGTATTCGATAGCGATTGATAGAATAACAGTACAAATAGATTCTTTGGTCGCTCGCACGCAACTTCCATACACCCCGGTAATTTACCTTTCAGGTCCATTAGTTTGGGAACCTGGGGCCGCAGCTTATGTTATGCGGGGAGGAAAAGAAATTATTGCTGATATTGCTTATATTGATAAAAATAATAATGATCCCTGGGCGATTACCCATGAATTCGGACATTTAGTCGATTGGTTCAATGGTCCAGACATGCCTTTTAATGATTCAAGTTGTATCAATAAAGTAAATATAAGCAAGACTAAAAGCCATTGTATGCTCACTGATTCACGGCCTGATTTTATCAGCGCCGCATCAATTTCATGGCACGAAGGACTGATTACTGGATATGCCACTAGTAATCGAGCGGAGATGTTTGCCGAAATATTCGCCGCACAGCAAACGCCGGATTCGGCCGGAAGCTCCAACTTTAGTAAAAGAGAAAAAGCTCAATATAATATAAAAAATGCCCTTTTTGCAGAATATAAGTTCCCCTTTAATCCTGCGTACGCGTCTTCTTTATTTAATACCGATTCATCTATCTCAGGACAAAACGCCGGCATGTATATTTACAAATTCGTGGCATCGGCTGGAAAAGTTGATCAATATTTTTCTGGCGATTTAAAAAGTAGTTGGACGTACAATGATATTTGGTATGGAAATTATATGACTACTGGTGTAGTTTCCATCCAACTTAACGAATGTCAAGTAGAAAATTTTGGAGGCACAAATGTGACAGTCGGTGATGTTACTGGACAGACCAGAACCCAAAAAACCAGTGGAGTATTTACCGACGGAAGTGGCGATCTTTTTGACGATTCCGGCACTGTTTTCCTGATGAATGTGCCTCTTGAGAACCAAGCGCTTAGCGTTTCTGGATTTCTCTCAACCACAACCACTCCTAATTCTCTATCAATAGTACACGGTTCAAATGATCTAGCGACTGTTAAAACTTCTGGCAATCTTGGTTTTAACTACTCTAGTAAGTTCGGTTCTTACGGCACTGAAGTTGGTCAATTTACGGACATTAAGGACATTGCGATTAGCCCTGTGACCGGCAATATTTTTGCAATTGATAATGCTGGGCTTGATTCCGATAAAAGTCGCGTTGAGGCATTTGATAATAATGGCAAATTTTTAACTCAATTTGGAAAAGGTAATATCCCAGATGCAACACGCATAGCCGTAGGCGAGAAAGATACAGTTTATGTGTTGGCAAACAACTTTGGTAATCCTAAGATAGTCTCATTCAAAGATGGCAAATTATATAATAGTTTCGGTTTGGGATACGCTGCACGCGATATTGCCACCGATGCCTATGAGGATGACTTAATTTATGTATTAACTGCGGATGGTCGAGGGTTCCGTAATTATAGTAGCAACGGAACTTCATGGGCGGCGGCAATTTTTTCTCAAAATAATCTTAATAGATTTACTCTTGATAACCGGCAAACGCCCAATGAATTTGGCATCGATATCACTAATAAAGTCGTAAGAGAATATGGCAATTTTGGAGGTTTAATCGGAACAATAGGCACCGTCGGCGGCAACTCCCAAACAGGTTCTTTTCTAAATCCAATTGATATTGTGGTAGATTCCGTCGCAAGAATCTATGTGCTTGATGGAACGAAAAAAAATGTTCAAGTTTTTGATAAAACTTTGAAATATCTTACTTCCTTTTCTCTCCCAGATCCAAATTCTACTCCAGTAAGTCTAGCTATTGGTCCCGACGGAAAAGTAACGGTTGGCTATTCAAATTTAACAACAAGCACAATTCCTTAAGGAATAAAATGAATTTAAAAACAAAACTTATTATTGGTTTGATCAGTCTAATTGTCTTGGCAACGGCAGGTGTTTTAATTTGGGAGTATAAATCCAAGAAAATCCGCCCCCATGCCGATACTATAGTCGCTGGTACTAGTACTGTACAAGGTTCCGTAACTGCTTGGCCGACCGGCACAGGGACCTTTTCAGTTCGAACTAATGGCATTGTCAAATTAATCCAGGAAGGCGGAGTCTATGAAGTATGGAAAAACGTGTCATCATCAAGTAAAAGCTTTTCTTTCTCGTCGATCCCGGCTGGCGACTATATTGCGGAGTTGTTCATAGAAACGAACGACACAGGCAGCCCTGGCACTATCGATTATTTTCAATATGACAGCGCTGGTCCTATCCACTTAGTAGATGGCCAGACCTTGACCGTTAATTTGGCACCCCAAACAAGCTTTAAAGCTTTAATTTATCAAGAAAAACTTGACGCTCAAAACAATTTAACTGGCGCTGAAAGTTTCCCAGGCGCACAAATTACCTTGGGAGCATGTACTGCAAGATGTTACACTGATTCGCCAGTCATTTACCACACTTTTACTCCAGTAACAAGTGTTCTTGATTCCCGAGGTTATAGCTATATAACTTCCGCTGAAATTACATCATATCTAAACAAACTTGATGATGAAATAAGCCCATATCAGGAACTTATTATTTTGAATATAACAAAATCTGGTATTACAACAAAACTTGTAGGCACAATGTCCGGGTCTGACAACGAAGACCCTGTTAGAACTATTACGGTTGGAACTAATGCGAAACCTCATTTGAATCCAGGTTTCGAGATATATTGCCCAACTTGTTCTGCCCAGTGAGAATCAAAAGAACTCAAAAGGCGACACACCGTGATGTATCGCCTTTGTTTGTACTGTTATTGAGCTTTTGAAGCTCAGAATCGGGGACCGCCCTCCCACTTTCGAGTGAAGAGGAAAACCAGCTGTTTTCCCTTGGTCACCTTACGGCTCATGAGCCTACCGGCCTTTCTTATCTCAACCGTTGTTGAGCCGTTTTTGCTCGTTACCCTAAGGTAATCGCCGGAAAAAAACCTTGGCTGGCCGTCCACTAGATAGTACCAGCCTTTTTCACTCCAAATCCCCGTGAAAGGGAGTGGAGTGGCCTCAACTGTGAAGTTGCGGCCTTTCCCAGTATTGATCTCCAAACTGGAGTGATGGGAAGAATTGCCCATCGACATCAGTTCGTTTCTTGAGTCATGGAGGATAATCACCACCGAACCGTCTTTGCTTTTCCAGTTACTCTTGACAGTAACAAGTGTTATCTTGCTACCTTGGGCTATCCTCACTTGGTTGGGACCGAGTTTTGCCGGAGCGCTTGCCCAACACATAGTTGAAAAGAATACTATCGCCACCAGCCCTATCAGAGTTTTCATCGTATATCTTCCTTTCCTGATTTACTGAACTTCAGAATACTATACCATAAAAAGGGGCTTTTGTCAATCCGTTCCTTGAACATTCATTAAATTTGTTCTAAAATAGCTTGTAATGGCTAAAATCTTGGATATTAAAATTGATGAACTTGATTTTAAAGAAGTGATGCGGAAAATCACCGATTTTTGTGTTGGAAAAAGATTGCGTCAGATCGTAACTGTAAATCCAGAGTTTCTCGTTGTCGCACAAAAAGATGAAGAATTTAAAAAGATTCTAAACGAAGCTGACCTATCCGTTCCCGATGGTTTTGGTTTAAAAATCGGTGCCAAATTATCTGGTCAAAAAATCGGAGAGCGAATCACAGGAGTAGATTTGACATGGGAAATGGCAAAATTAGCCTCTGAACGTGGCTGGTCAATTTTCTTGCTTGGAGGGAAAGAAGGTATTGCTTATAAAACATCTAAGCGTCTAAAATTAATACATCCAAGATTAAAAATCGCAGGAACTTACGCTGGAAAACCAGATGAAAAGGGGATAGTCGAAAAAATAAACTCCACTAAACCTAATATCTTATTAGTTGCTTTTGGAGCACCAAAACAAGATAAATTCATCTTTAATAATAGGGCTAAATTAAATGCTAAAGTTGCAATGGGAGTCGGCGGCACTTTCGATTACATTTCTGAAGTTCTACCTCGTGCTCCAAAATGGATGCGTTCACTTGGCCTAGAATGGCTTTATCGCTTAATTCGCCAGCCATCCCGCATCGGCCGCATTTTCACCGCAGTCATTTGGTTTCCATTACTCGTAATTTGGTCTAAGATTAAAATGAAATGAAAACTTCGAAGATATTATCTTTATTGGGGAAATCTTTAATCCTTTTTCCGTATCTCAATATTGTCGCCGTACATCGTCAAAAAAAACATTTAGGCATGATTTATGATATAGAAAAAGCGAGCAAATATTTAGTTTTCAGAGATACAGGGAATAAAAAGCCGATTAACGAAAAACCGACAATTTTAGTTTTTCATTTCCGCTTAAAATGGATAAAGAAAAACAGATTTTGGCATTGGCTATTTCAGCGTGTATGCATTTTTACAACCCCATTTTGGAGCGGGCTTAAAGGGTTTAAAACAAAACTCTGGATGGTGGAACCAAAAACAAAAGATTATCTGGGAATCTACGAGTGGCGTGGTAACGATAACGCTCAAGGGTATGTTGATTCCCTAAAGCCAATTCTCGGAATTTTCGCCATCAAGAAATCCATGTGGCACCGGATGTATCCGAACATGGAACTTGAAAAATATTTAAAACCAAGACTATATAAGGGAGAGAAATGAGTGAAATTATTGTTTCAAAAGCAACAATCAATGATTTAGACGACTTTATCCCGTTTTTCCAGCATAATCTTAGAAAATATTTCTCAAAGGAGTTTACTCCAAAAACACTGGATCACTTTTTAAACAAGTTATATTCCAAAAAGGCAGCAAATAAAACGATTGAAAGTAAAATCGCTTATATTTTTGTTGTCAAAGATAAAGGCAAAATTATTGGCTTTCTTTGGCAGTTAAATAAACCCAGCGGGGGAGTTGCCTTCAATGATTGGATGGCGGTTGACGAAAATTATCAAAGGAAAGGTATTGGCTCAAAACTATTAAAAATCTGGGAAAAAGAGAGTTTAAAGAATGGTGTGCACTCTTTAAGACTTATCACAGAAGAGAATAACATTAAGTTCTATGAAAAAAATGGTTATAAAATGATTGGATTATTTCCAAAAGGAAACTATGGAATAGATGGCTATCACATGTATAAACCTATCCAAGAACCAAAAGAAGAAAATTATTTAAAATGAAATGAAGCCTAAATTAATAATAGTTTCTGGAATGCCGGGAGTTGGGAAAACAACGCTGGCTAAAAATTTAAGCGAGAAACTGACAATTCCTTATATCTGCAAAGATGAAATCAAGGAAAAGCTATTTGACATTTTAGACAACACCAAGGAAGAGGAATGTAAAAAAATGGGAAGCATTGCTTACGATATTATGTATGATATGGCTTGGAAATTTATTACAAATGGGAATTCTGTTATTCTGGAAAGCAACTTTACCGATAGATCTATTGAATCGTTAAAAAAGTTCTCTAAAAAAGCAAAAATAACTCAAATCTATTGCCATGCGGATCCTGAAATTGTTTTTAAACGATTTTACAAACGACACCTTTCCGGTAACCGCCATCCAAAGCATGTTTTGTATGACAATCCCGACGATTTCAAAAAGCGTGTTTCTAACATCAATTACAAACTCAAATTACCGGGTAGATTAATTGAAGTCGATATGAATAATTCTAAGAAAGTTAATATCGCAGAAATCATTAGTTCTCACTAAAAACCACATGTTTTCTTGATTTATTTTCAAAAATAATGTATAAATGATATCGCAGGGCTGAAAACAGCGTTGTTTTTGTTTTTAGCTCTAGTACTATACAGGGAGAGATGCCATGTCAGAGCAGGAAATGAAGGCCCAAAACGCAAGTGCAGTAACAGAAGTGAAGCCAGCAACGCAAGTTAATGCAGAAGACACCGGAAGCACGCAAGCAGGAGCCGCCAACGCGGCAGAAGTATCACAAGAACACCAGCCCGAGACCGCCGCCGAAGAGAACGCAGCAAGCACTGCCTCGCCAGTATTAGTAGGTCTCGTCCAACAGGCTGCCGGGCAATTCGATGCATTCAATGCCACGATCAAGAAGATCTTCATGACCGCAACTTCCGTTGATGAGCTGCGAGCCGCGATCGGCGAAGCAGCCGAATCCCGAGAATTCGGGGATTTCATCTTCGGCCACGCGGCATACAATGCCGACCCAGGCGCGATCGTGAATCTGTACATCGAACAACTCCGGGCCGAGACCATCCCGACAGATCAAACTGCCGAAACCGCTGAAGAAGCCGCTCCGCCGACCGAAGAGGTCAGTACCGCCGCGACTGAGGCTGCGGAAACTACTGCGATTGCAGAGAACACTGCCGGTGAAGGCGAGCCACCTGGACCACTCGTGGTCCCACAATCTACCGCCATACAGGAGGTAGTTCAACCCGCGGCCTAGCCGCAACCAATCGAATCGCTCAAAAGACCAAGCCCTCAGGGGACAAAAAGCTCCTGAGGGTCTTTATTTATTTGACTAAGGATGAAAATGTGATATAATACTGTTAGAGGTAAGTTGATGATTAAACTTGCCTTTTTTAATAGCCCAGATTGATAAAATCATCAATTTGACACAAAATATATTTATTACTATAATGTAAAGTAGAGCTTACATTTAAGGAGAACAATTATGGCAATTTCACCATTCATGGCAGCAATCAATCAACTTTGTGACGAAAAAGGTCTTTCAAAAGACACCATTTTAGAAACTATTGAAGCTGCCGTTGCGGCAGCCTATCGCAAGGATTACGGCGAGCCTTCTCAAATTATTAAGGCAAAACTCGATCCAGACACCGGCGAAGCAAAATTCGCTCAAGTTTTTGATGTCGTCGAAGAAGTTGAAGACTCTGAATCGCAAAAAACACTGGCTGATGCCAAAAAAATTAATAAAAAAGTTAAAGTCGGGGAACAGGTTGAAATTGAGTTAGAAACTAAGTCAGAATTCGGGAGAATCGCCGCTCAGACCGCAAAGCAGGTAATAACCCAAAGAATCCGCGAGGCTGAACGTGATATGCTTTTTACCGAATTTAAAGGCAAAGAACAAAAACTCATTAATGGCGTTGTCCAACAAATTGAAAATAATAACGTCATTATTGATTTAGGAAAAATTAACGCAATTTGCCCTCCTTCAGACCAAATTCCGGGAGAAAAATATTATTCAGGACAAAGAATCAAAATTTTTCTTAAAGAAGTATCTGAAACCAGCCGCGGGCCAAAAGTGTTGGTTTCCCGCGCCGATCCGGGCTTAGTAAAGGGACTTTTCGAAAATGAAGTTCCTGAAATTGCTTCAGGTGCAGTTGAAATTAAAGGCATTGCCCGCGAAGCAGGAAATCGCAGCAAAGTTTCCGTTTGGACAGAACAAAACGGTTTAGACCCAGTAGGAAGCTGTGTCGGCCAGCGTGGAACTCGTATTCAAGCGGTTTTAGCTGAACTTCCGGAAGAAAAAATCGATATTATTCTTTGGGACAAAGAAGAAAGACAATATATTATGAATGCTTTATCTCCGGCCAAAGTCGACAAGGTAACTTTGAGCAAAAAGGAAGACAAAGCCACTGTTTATGTTCCTGAAGACCAGCTCTCACTCGCAATTGGTACTGGCGGTCAGAATGTAAGGCTTGCTTCAAAACTCACCGGCTGGAGTATTGATATCGAAAAAACACCTCAAAAGAAAGAAGAGAAAAAGGATGTAGAGAAAGTTGAAGATGATCTGAAAACTGAAAAAACGTCCAAAAAGTCTAAACCAAAAAAGTAATTTTGACTGGGATTCTAGTCACTAGTTCCTAGTCTCTAGAAACTATTTCATGAATGATCCCAAGGATATATTTAAAAAGTTTTCTCAAAACGCCCGCAAGATTCTGATATCTTCTCAAAAAATTGCTGAAAGTATGGGAAGCGCTCTGGGTAGCGAACATCTTCTTTTGGCACTTGCGGTTACCCCCAATACTTTAGCATCGGGAGTTCTGAAAGAGCATATGATCTCGATGGACCAAATTCGCTTGGTCATTTCTTTGCATGCGGTAAAAAACAGAGCAACTTCAGGAATAACTTCTGAAGCAAAAGATGTCTTGGAACTAGCAGGAATTATTGCTAAAAATTTTGGCCACAATCAAATCGACAGCGAACATCTGCTTTTGGCAATGGTTACCAAAAAAACTTCTAAAGCTTCTGAGGTCATCTCCCGTATTGGAATTGACCCCGAAGAAATCCGTGAACAAATAGAAAATTTCTTTCAAGATCTCAAAGATTTAGAGGAGCAGGCGCTGCCGCCAAAAATGCAGGGACCGCTTCCGCATGATTCATTTGGAGCTCAATTTTCACAGGATCAGCCAATAGAACCGATGCAATCTCCTTTTATGCAAGCTCCAAAATCAGTCGAGCATTTTACCAACAACCTCACTATTTCCGCTAAAGAAGGAAAAATTGATCCGGTTATTGGCCGTGAAAAAGAAATACAAAGAGTTATCCAAATACTTTGCCGCCGACTTAAAAATAATCCAGTTTTAATCGGCGAGCCGGGTGTCGGAAAAACTGCCATTGTTGAAGGTTTGGCTCAAAGAATCACAGAAGGTCGCGTTCCTTCCCAAATTGCGGGAAAAAAACTTATTATGCTTGATTTGGCATTATTGGTTGCCGGCACCATGTATCGCGGCCAATTTGAAGAAAGGTTAAAAAAAGTTTTGGATGAATTAGTGAATAAAGGCGATGCCATTTTATTTATCGATGAACTCCATACTATTGTTGGTGCTGGTTCCGCTGAAGGTGCTCTGGATATGAGTAATATTATTAAGCCTTCTTTAGCAAAAGGCCAGTTACGTCTGATTGGTGCAACTACTCAGGAAGAATATCGCAAATTTATCGAAAAGGACCCGGCTTTGGAAAGGCGTTTACAAAAAGTTACCGTCGATGAGCCATCCGAGAAAGAAACTTTTGAAATTTTAAAAGGCATCAGATCAAAATATGAAGCCCATCACGGAGTAAAAATTTCCGACGAGGCTTTAGAAGCGGCAGTAGAACTTTCCTCGCGCTACATTTCCGACAGATTTCTGCCTGATAAAGCGATCGATCTGATAGATGAAGCTGCTGCTGCTTGGCAGATTAAATATGATAATAAAGATTTTTCCAAAGTAAAGAACATGGAACGGCAACTTGAAGAAGTAAAAAAACAGAAAGAGCGTGAGGTTCAAAATGAAAATTTTGAAAAAGCCGCTGATCTTCGTAATTTGGAAGTTCGCCTAAAAGATGAAATTGAAGTTAAAAAGAAAAATCAGAAGACACCTTTGGAAAAAGGGCACGCCAATGAAATAATAAGGGAAGATATTGCAAAAGTTCTTGCTCTATGGACCAATGTTCCTGTTGAAAGTCTGAAAACAGATGAAAAAGAGAAATATCTTAATTTGGAAAAAAGTCTAAAAAAGTCGATCATCGGCCAAGATGAAGCCATCCGCCAAATCTCGAGTGCCATTAAACGCTCAAAAACCGGTATCGCTGATCCCAACCGACCGATAGGCTCGTTTATCTTTTTGGGACCCACCGGTGTTGGAAAAACAGAACTTGCGCGAGTTTTGGCTCAAGAACTGTTTGGAAGCCGAGATGCTATGATAAAAATTGATATGTCAGAATTTATGGAACGCCACAATGTTTCAAGATTAATCGGTGCACCTCCGGGATACGTTGGTTTTGAAGATGCCGGTAAACTCACTGAAAAAATCCGCCAAAAACCATATTCTATTATCTTATTTGATGAAATTGAGAAAGCTCATCCGGAAATCTTTAATATCCTGCTTCAAATTCTAGAAGACGGCGAGCTTACTGACGCAAAAGGAAGAAAAGTTAATTTTAAAAATACAATTGTCGTTATGACATCAAATATTGGTGTTTCTCGCCTTAATCAACAAGCGCAAATCGGTTTTACCGCTACCGGTTCTAATCAACGAAACGCTTCCCGCGAATATGAAAGTTTAAAAAGCGATATCCTTAAAGAGCTTAAGGAAAATTTTCGTCCCGAACTCTTAAACAGGATTGATAAAATTGTCGTCTTTAATCCTTTAAATAAGAAAGAAATTAAAGAAATTGCCCGTTTAGAACTGGAAAAATTAGCCACACGGATTCTAAAAGAGGGGATTGAATTAAAAATTACCGATGAGTTAGTAATTCACATTGCTCAAAAAGGCTACGACGCTAATTTTGGTGCCAGACCTCTAAGAAGAGTAATTTCCGATCTAATCGAGGATCCATTAAGCGACGAGATTCTTTCAGGAAAATTTCATCGCGGTAATAAAATCGCAATTAAAATTAAAAAATCCAAACTTTCTTTTGACAAGCAAGGTTAAATTAATTAAGATTAAAACATAGGAATATTGGAGTTAATAATTAGGAGGCTAGAAAGAATCTATGCGGAAAATTCTTTCGGGCCTTTTATTGGGCTTGAGTCTGATTTTCGTTTTGGGTGCGAGTTGTAGTAAAAACTCATCAACTCAGTCAAACACTCCAGTTGCTATAAATAACGTCACTATTTCGAATTTTGCATTTAATCCTCAAACAGTTACAATTAATAGTGGCAGTGTGGTAACTTGGGAAAACAAAGACTCCACCGCCCATCAGATAGTTACCGACGG
>Ga0334722_10005662_pt1 | contig 12537 bp, 8 predicted proteins | sample C3_bottom_MG_FD_207210 | JGI IMG/M metagenome (GOLD analysis project Ga0334722, IMG submission 207210) | Sediment microbial communities from Yellowstone Lake, YNP, Wyoming, USA - C3_bottom | ecosystem: Environmental > Aquatic > Freshwater > Lake > Sediment | place: USA: Wyoming | collected...
TGCTCGAGCAAGCCTGGACGCGCATGCGCTCGTAGCTGAACTTGTACGGTTAGCCCTACCGCGTGTCGCTGCTTCGGCGGGCATGCTGTCAAGGCTCGAGCAGACGAGGACGCTGCTGCGCCCTCATTTCGCCCAGGGAGGTTCGATGGGGAACGAACACAACGGAGCGGTCGTCGTCGCACACGACATCACTCGTCGGTACGGCGAGGGAGACACCGCGGTGGATGCGCTGCGCGGCGTCTCCGTCGACATCGAGGCGGGCAAGCTCACCGCCGTCATGGGGCCGTCCGGCTCCGGCAAGTCGACCCTCATGCACATCCTCGCCGGGCTCGACAAGCCGACGTCGGGAACCGTGCAGATCGCCGGCACGGAGATCACGACGCTCGGCGACACCGACCTGACGAAGCTCCGCCGCCAGCACATCGGCTTCGTCTTCCAGTTCTTCAACCTGCTGCCGATGCTGAACGCGAGAGAGAACGTCCTCCTGCCGCTCACGATCGCGGGCGAGAAGCCGTCGGACGGCTGGTTCGACGACCTCATCGGGCAGGTGGGGCTGAAGGATCGGCTCGCGCACCGTCCGGCCGAGCTCTCGGGCGGGCAGCAGCAGCGGGTCGCCATCGCGCGCGCGCTCGTCTCCCGCCCCACGGTCGTCTTCGCGGACGAGCCCACGGGCAACCTCGACTCGACGACGAGCGGCGAGATCCTCGTGCTTGTGCGCCACTCGGTGGATGCCTACGGGCAGACGACCGTGATGGTCACCCACGACGCGCGCGCTGCGGAGATGGCCGACCGAGTGCTCTTCCTCGACGACGGGCTGATCGTCAAGGAGCTGCCGCGCTCGAGCGCCCACGAGATCGTGATGGCCGTCGAGGAGCTCGAGCGCCGATGATGCAGTTCGCGCTGCGCGGCATGCTCGGGCGCAAGCTGCGCACCGTCCTGACTGCCCTCGCGATCATCCTCGGCGTCGCGATGGTGAGCGGGACGTTCGTACTCACCGACTCGATCTCGAACGCGTTCGACGCGATCTTCGAGTCGACGTACAAGAACACCGACGCTGCCGTGACGGGCAAGTCTGCGTTCAACTTGAGCGACCAGGGTACGACGCAGGACCCGTCGTTCGACGAGGCTGTCCTCGAGAAGGTGAAAGCGCTGCCCGACGTCAGTGCTGCGCTCGGAGGCGTCCAGGGAGACGCACACCTGATCGGCAAGAACGGCAAGGCGATCGTCTTCGGCGGCGCGCCCAACATCGGCTTCAGCGTCGATCCGACGCAGCCCCGGTTCAACTCGCTGAGCCTCTACAAGGGCTCCTGGCCCAAGGCCGGCGAAGTGATCATCGACAAGTCGACCGCGGGCAAGAAGCATCTCGAGGTCGGCCAGACGATCGGCGTGCAGTCTCGAGGGCCGGTCGTGCAGTTCCGGATCTCAGGGATCGCCAAGTACGGGGCCGTGTCCTCGATCGGCGGCGCCACGCTTGCAGGCTTCGACCTGAAGACGGCGCAGCAGCTCTTCGACAAGGAAGGCAAGCTCGACCAGATTCGGATCGCCAAGAAGCCCGGTGTCTCGACGCAGAAGTTGCTCGCGGAGGTGCGCTCGGTCCTGCCGCCGGGGACGCAGGTGAAGAGCGGCGACGCTCAGGCTTCGAGCGACGCGAAGGACACGAACAGCTTCCTCTCGTTCCTGCAGAAGTTCCTGCTGGCTTTCGGCGGCGTCGCCCTCTTCGTGGGGTCCTTCGTGATCGCCAACTCGCTGTCGATCACCATCGCGCAGCGGACGCGCGAGTTCGCGACGCTTCGTACGCTCGGCGCCTCGCGCCGTCAGGTTCGCGGGGCGGTGCTGGTCGAGGCGCTCGTGCTGGGTGCGCTCGCCTCCGTGACCGGACTGTTCTTCGGGCTTGCGCTCGCCAAGGGCCTCTTCACGCTCTTCGATGCGATCGGTTTCACCCTGCCCAACAACGGCCTGCCGTTCCAGGCGCGGACGATCCTCGTCTCGCTCCTCGTGGGGATCGCGGTCACCGTGCTCGCGAGCCTGCGGCCTGCGTTCCGGGCAACGCGCGTTCCCCCGATCGCGGCCGTCCGCGAGGGCGCGGTTCTTCCTCCTGGCCGTTTCGCGCGCTTCCGGCCCTTCGGTGCGGTGCTGATTGCCGTGCTCGGATTCGCCTTGCTGCTCAACGGGCTCCTGCTGGCTCACGGGACGACCAACGTGATCGTGTTCATGCTCGTCGGCGCACTCCTGATCTTCGTCGGAGTGGCCCTCTTTGCATCACAGCTCGTGCGACCGCTTGCGCACGCGTTGGGCTGGCCGGCGACCCGAATAGGCGGCGCAGCCGGAGTGCTGGCGCGCGACAACGCCCAGCGGAACCCGCAGCGGACGGCGTCGACGGCTGCCGCCCTGATGATCGGCCTCGCGCTCGTGACGCTCGTGGCGACGCTCGCGGCCGGGATCATCAAGCCCTTCACGGACGCCGTCGACCAGCTGTTCACCTCGGACTATGCGATCACGGCTCAGAACAACTTCGATCCGATCCCGCCGAGTGCCGCTCGAGCGGCCGCGAAGGCGCCTGGGGTGGAGGCAATCGCCAGCGTCCGCGCAGGTGACGGCCTGGTCTTCGCGGGGAGCAAGCGCGCCAAGGCGATCCAGGTCACAGGAGTCGAGCCGCAGACGAGCAAGGTGATCACGCTCGAATGGCAGCAAGGCTCGCAGGCGACGATCGACAACCTGGGCGCGAACGGTGCGGTCGTGAGCAAGGCCTACGCGAAGGATCACAACCTCGCCGTCGGGTCTCAGATCCCGCTCTTGACACCGACAGGCGACATCCTCCTACTCGTTCTGAAAGGGATCTTCGCGCCGCCGACGGGCGGCTCGCCGTTCGGCTCGGTGACCATCTCGAGCGCGACGTTCGACAAGCACTGGCAGCAGGCGCTCAACCTCTTCACGTTCGTGAAGATGCGCGGCGGTGTCACGGATGCGAACACGGAGGCGCTGAAGGCCGCCGTCAGTGATTTCCCGAACGCCAAGGCGCAGACGCGTAAACAGTTCAAGGACAACCAGATCGGCGGGTTCAAGCAGGTCTTGAACGTCCTCTACGTTCTGCTCGCCCTCTCCGTCGTCGTCAGTCTGTTCGGGATCGTGAACACGCTCGTGCTGACCGTGTTCGAGCGAACGCGGGAGCTCGGGATGCTGCGGGCGATCGGGATGACGCGCCGTCAGGTGCGCCGAATGATCCGCCACGAGAGCGTCATCACGGCGCTGATCGGGGCTGCTCTCGGTCTCGTGCTCGGCGTCGTGCTCGGCAGCTTGTTCGCGGTTGCCGTCAAGGACATCGAGTTCGCGGTGCCGTGGCAGCAGCTCGTGATCTTCACGATCGCGGCGATCATCGTCGGGATCCTGGCGGCGATCTTCCCCGCACGACGCGCAGCACGCCTGAACCCGCTCGACGCCCTGCACTACGAATAGCTGCGCAAGAACGGAAATCCGCTTCCGCGGATTTCCGTTCTTGCGCCGACCAATAGACTTGCGCGGTCAGGAATCCGCAGGATTCATGGCCTGTGCACGCGCCGCGGGCGGCGCTCTTCAGGGATTTGTGCGCGAACGGAAATCCGCTTCCGCGGATTTCCGTTCTTGCGCCAACTAGCGCGGCCGCCGCGCGACCCCGGCCTGCTCGGCGGCCTCAGCGACCGCGGCTGCGACTGCTGGAGCGACGTCGCGGTTGAAGACACTCGGGATGATGTATTCGGGGCCGAGCTCGTCGGGCGAGATCACGCCGGCGATCGCGCGGCCGGCTGCGACCTTCATCTCCTCCGTGATTTGGCTCGCCCGAACGTCGAGCGCACCGCGGAACACGCCGGGGAAGGCAAGGACGTTGTTGATCTGGTTCGGGTAATCCGAGCGGCCGGTTGCGACGACCGCGACCTTGCCGGACGGCAGCTCATCGGGAGCGACCTCGGGGGTCGGGTTCGCCATCGCGAACACGATCGCGTCGTCGGCCATCTGCGAGACGCCCGCGGCGGAGATCGCCCCCGGCGCCGAGAGCCCGACGAACACATCTGCGCCGGCAAGCACCTCGTCCGCGGTGCCCTGCTCGTCGTCGGGATTGGTCCGCTCGGCGTATGCCGCCTTCACGGATTCGAGGCCTGGGCGGCCGCGGTAGACGGGCCCGGAGCGGTCGCAGCCCACGATCCTGCGTGCTCCCGCGCGCAGGAGGATGTCGGTCACCGCGACCCCGGCGGCGCCGACCCCGGTCAGGACGATCTTGACGTCTGCGATTGGCTTGCCGACGACGAGCAGGGCGTTCGTCAGCGCCGCGAGCACGACGATCGCCGTTCCGTGCTGGTCGTCGTGGAAGACCGGAATGTCGAGCTCGTCCCGCAGCCGACGCTCGATCTCGAAGCAACGCGGGGCCGAGATGTCCTCGAGGTTGATCCCGCCAAACCCCGGCGCGATCGCCTTCACGACGGCTACGATCTCGTCGGCGTCCTTGGTGGCGAGGCAGATCGGCCAGGCGTCCACGCCGCCGAACTCCTTGAACAGCATCGCCTTGCCCTCCATCACGGGCATCGCCGCCTCCGGGCCGATGTCCCCGAGGCCGAGCACTGCCGTTCCGTCGCTGACGACCGCGACGGTGTTCTGCTTGATCGTCAGGTTCCAGGCGGAGTCGGGGTCGTCGGCGATCGCCGAGCAGATTCGGGCGACTCCCGGCGTGTACGCCATCGAGAGGTCGTCTCGTGTCTTGATGGGCGACTTCGGCTGCATCTCGATCTTGCCGCCGAGATGAAGGAGGAAGGTGCGGTCGGAGACGTGCTCGACCTCGATGCCGTCGACGGCACGCACGGCCTCGACGATGCGCTGCATGTGGTCGGAGTCCGCAGCGTCGACGGTAACGTCGCGGATCTTCGTGCCGTGATCGATGCGGACGAGGTCGATCGCGCCGAGCGATCCGCCGGCGTCGCCGATTGCCCGTGCGAGCTGCGCGAATGCGCCCGGCAAGTCGGTAAGCCGGACGCGCAGCGTCGCGCGGAAGGAGGCTGACAGGTGTCTGCTCATGCGCGTACGATTCCGCCGGCCACGAGGTCGGCGATCTCCTCGTCAGAGTAGCCAGCCTCCCGCAGCACCTCCCCGGTGTGCTGACCGACGAGCGGAGGAGGGCCCGGGTGCAGTGCCCGGTCGCCGTCGATGGAGAGCGGCAGCGCAGCGAGTTGGAGATCGGGGATCGTCGGGTGCGGCAGGGTCTGCATGATCCCCAGCGCCTCGGTCTGCGGCGAGGCCAGGACGTCCGCGACGTCGGCGACGGGCGCTGCCGGCACTCCTGCCCCGGTCAGTTTCTCCTGCCAAGCGCCCGAGTCGTCGTCCCGTAGCTTGTCGACCAGGATCTCGTACAGCTCCTCGCGGTGGGCGACGCGGTCGGGATTCGTGCGAAAGCGTGGGTCGTCGGCAAGCTCGGGGAGACCCACGATGTCGCAGATCGCGGCGAAGAGACGGTCGTTGCCACCCGCGATCATCAGCTCGCCGTCGCGGGTGGGGAACACCTGATACGGGGCCACCATCGGAAACACGGTTCCTTGCCCCTGTGGCACCGTGCCGTCGGCGAGATAGCCGGCCAGGTGATAGGCGATGTAGCCGAGTGCCGTCTCGTAGAGGGAGACGTCCACCACCGTCCCCTCGCCGGTCCGCTCACGCTCGAGCAGCGCCGCGAGCACGCCGAGGGCCGCCCACGTGCCCGTGCCCTGGTCGATCAGCGAGGAGCCGATGCGCACGCCCGGATGGCCCGGCTCGCCCGTCATCGAGATGAGCCCTCCGGCCGCCTGCATCAGCGCGTCGTACCCCGGCTCGCGCGACAGCGGCCCGACCCGTCCATAAGCGCCGACTGAGCAGTAGACGAGCCGGTGGTTGCGCGTGCGCAGCTCCTCCGCGCCGAGGCCCAGCTCCTCGGCGAGACCGGGGCGGAGGCTCTGCAGGAACACGTCCGCGCGGTCGGCAAGGCGCAACACGGCCTCGCGGCCCCGAGGGTCGCGGAGCGAGAGAGCAAGCGACCTTTTGCCTGCGTTCGCGGAAAGGAAGATCGTCCCCTCACCGTTCCAGAACGGCGGTCCCCACGCCCGGCCGTCGTCTCCCGTGTCGGGCCGCTCGACCTTGACGACGTCGGCGCCCAGCGCCGCGAGGATCTGTGCGCAGTACGGCCCTGCGATCGATGTCGTCACGTCGAGCACGCGCATGCCTTGCAGGGGCTGATGCTTCATGCCGTCAATCATCGCGGCTCGGTCCTCTGCGACGATGGGAGAGGTGTTCGACACGCTGGTCAACGCCGTCTCCGGCGCGTGGTGGAGCTACTGGCTCGTCTTCGGTGTCGCGATGCTCGACGCGTTCTTCCCGCTTGTCCCGAGCGAGACGGTCGCGATCACGGCCGGTGTGCTCGCCGGCTCGGGCGATCTGAGCCTGCCGCTCTGCATTCTCGCCGCGGCAACCGGCGCGATCGCGGGCGACAACATCTCGTATGGGCTCGGCACGTGGCTCGGCGACCACACCGTCAAGCGGTTCGTCCGCGGCGAGAGGTCACGGCATGCGTTCGCTTGGGCCGAGCGCAACCTCAGGGAGCGCGGCACGTACATCATTGTGGTGGCTCGTTTCCTCCCGGCCGGGCGAACGGCGACCACCCTGACGGCAGGGTACGTCCACTCCTTCCCCTGGCGACGGTTCATCGTCGCGGACGTCATCGCCGGTTTCGTCTGGGGCCTCTACGCAGTCCTCCTCGGCTATTTCGGTGGGAAGGCGTTCGAGGACCATCCCTGGAAGGGACTGCTGATCGCGTCCGGGATCGCGTTTTCGATCGCGGGCGCGGTCGAGCTCGTTCGGCACCGACGCGGACGGAGCTCCCAAGACGCAGCCTTGTAGGGGCGAGGCTTCGCCTCGCCCGGGCGACCTGGAAGGTCGCCCCTACGCGAATCCAAGCGTTCGCATTCCCGTGCCTCCTCTTCGATCTGCGTGCAGCTGCACACGACGGTACTTCGGCGGTCGGATACCGTCGGAACATGCCTCGGACGCGGGTCTCGACTCGACTGCACGTCACCGGTGGCACCGGGTATCTCGGCTCCGAGATTCGACGGCAGGCCCCAAGCGCAACCTGGGAGCGCGTCGAGATCTGCAACGCGGGAGCGGTGCGCTCGCTGTTCGCTCGGCTGCGACCCGAGGTCGTGATCCACACGGCCTATCGCCAGGACGGGGCCGAGGCGTGGGAGATCACGGTCGACGGCTCCGAGAACGTCGCGCGAGCGACACGCGAGATCGGCGCCCGGCTCGTCCATCTCTCGACCGACGTGGTCTTCGACGGTCGGAAAGGTGCGCCCTACGTCGAGGACGACACCGTGTGCCCGGTGACGGACTACGGCCGCGCGAAGGCAGAGTCCGAGAAGCGCGTGCTCGCGGCTCATCCTGACGCGCTCGTCGTGCGGACGTCGTTGATCGTGGGCGGGCGTGGCTTTGCTCCATCCAAGCACGAGCTCGCCGCAGCGGATCCGGCGATGACGTTCTACGAGGACGAGATCCGTTCGCCGATCCAGGTCGGCGATCTCGCGTCCGCGCTGCTCGAGCTCGCCGAGCCGGACGTGACCGGCGTTCTCCATGTCGCGGGCGGCGACGCCGTCTCGCGCGCCGAGTTGGCCAGCCTCGTCGCGGGGCACCCGGTGCGACGCGTCCCCGCGCCGCCGGGTCGCCCTCTCGACTGCACGCTCGACTCCTCGCGCGCCTGCGCGCTCCTCGACACCCGGCTTCGGGGCGTTCGCGACGTGCTCGACGCGTCTCCTTAGCCTGCAGCCGTAGGCTGCAGGCATGAACCGACTCGCGGGCGAAACGAGCCCTTATCTCCTCCAGCACGCCGAGAATCCGGTCGAGTGGCACCCCTGGGGCGAGGAAGCATTTGCGTTGGCCCGCGCCGACGACCGTCCGCTGCTCGTCTCGGTCGGCTACAGCGCCTGCCACTGGTGTCACGTGATGGCGCACGAGTCGTTCGAGGATCCGGCCACGGCAGCGGTGATGAACGAGCGCTTCGTCAACGTCAAGGTTGATCGCGAGGAACGACCCGACGTGGATGCAGTGACGATGGACGCGACCGTCGCGATGACCGGGAGCGGCGGCTGGCCGACGACCGTGTTCATGACGCCGGAGGGCCACCCCTTCTACGCGGGCACCTATTTCCCGCCTGAGCCGCGTCACGGCCTGGCGAGCTTCCGTCAGGTGCTGGCCGCGGTGTCCGACGCGTGGCGCGAGCGTCGCGAGGATCTTACACTCCAGGCCGAGCGGCTGGTCGACGCCGTTCGCGAGCAGGCGCGGGTGCGGCCGTCCTCCGAACCGCTGGCCGGATCGATCCTCGCGGAGGCCGAGCGAGGGCTGGTGCGTGTGTTCGAGCCCGCCTTCGGCGGCTTCGGCCGAGCGCCGAAGTTCCCAGCGGCCTCCGTGCTCGAGCTCCTCTTGCGCCGTGGCGGCGAACAAGCGCTCGAGATGACTCGGCGGACGCTCGACGGGATGGCGGCCGGGGGGATGTACGACCTCGTCGGCGGCGGCTTCCACCGCTACTCGGTCGACGACCGCTGGCTCGTGCCGCACTTCGAGAAGATGCTCTACGACAACGCGCTGCTCGCGTCCGTGTACCTGCACGCGTGGGTCGTCACGGGGGAGGCTCGCTACCGGCGCATCGTGGAGGAGACGCTCGACTACGTCGCGCGCGAGCTTGCGCTCGAGAGCGGCGGGCTTGCCTCCGCGCAGGACGCCGACACGAACGGGGTAGAAGGGCTCACCTATACGTGGGAGCCGGGGGAGGGGGTGCCCGAAGAGCTCCTCGTCCCCTGGGAGGAAGGTCGCTGCATCGTCAGGGGCGAGCTCGACCCGACGCTCCGCGACCGGCTGCGCGAGGCGCGTGCCCGGCGGGTCCAGCCGTCCCGCGACGACAAGGCGATCGCCTCCTGGAACGGTCTCGCTCTGGCCGCCCTCGCGGAGGCGGGCTACCGGCTCGAGCGCGAGGACTGGCTCGTGACCGCTCGCGGCGTGGCGGAGTTCCTGCTCGGCCCGCTATCGGCGTCGGGAGGCGGGTTGCTTCGCTCGTGGCGCCAGGGCCGGACGAGCGGGGCGGCGTATCTCGACGACTACGCGAACGTCGCCCACAGCCTGATGGAGCTCCATGCCGCTACGGGTGAGCTCCGTTGGCTGGAAGAGGCGCGGCGACTCGCGCTGCTCGCGGTCGAGCTGTTCGCCGACGAGGAGAACGGCGGCTTCTTCCTTTCGCCTTCCGACGGGGACGACCTCGTCGAGCGGACGAAGGATCTGGACGACAACCCGACCCCGTCGGGCAACTCGATGCTCGCGTGGGTGCTGCTTCGGTTGGCGCGCATCTGGGGCGACGACGAGCTAGAGCGTCTCGGCGTCGGCGTCCTCCGCCTCGTCGCGCCGGCGCTGACGCGTGCGCCGACCGCGTTCGGCTGGACGCTCTGCGCACTCGACCTCTACCTGTCGCCGCCGCGTGAGCTCGCGATCGTGGGTCCCGTAGGATCGGAGGTCGCGCGCGCCGCGCTCACCCCGTTCCGGCCGAGCACGGTCGTCGCGGTAGGGCCGTCGGAATCCGTCCCGTTGCTCGCAGGCAAGACGCTCGTCAACGGCCGGCCCGCCGTGTACGTCTGCGAGCGCTTCGTCTGCAAAGCGCCCGTCACCGATCCCGCCGAACTGGACTCAGCCGGACCGGCAGCGACGCCTGGAGGCTCGTATTAGGGCCGCGTGCGGCCCTCTTCAGGGATCTTCGCGCGGCGGAAATCCGCTCTCGCGGATTTCCGCCTTCCGCCAACCAAAGGAGTGACATGCGCGTCTGTCTGATGGTCGAAGGGCAGGAGGGCGTGACGTGGGACGAGTGGGTGGCGCTTGCCCGGGCCGCGGAGGGAGCTGGGCTCGCCGCACTCTTCCGCTCCGACCACTACAGCGCGATCATCCGCCCGGTCGCCGGGGCGCTCGATGCCTGGACGACGCTGGCAGCTCTCGCCGCGATCACGTCGCGGATCCGGCTCGGGACGATGGTTTCTCCCGCGACGTTCCGCCACCCGAGCGTGCTCGCGCGCATGGCGACGACCGTCGACCACATCTCCGGCGGGCGCGTCGAGCTCGGCATGGGCGCGGGCTGGTATGAGCGCGATCACACGGAGAACGGCTTCCCGTACTTCGACTCGAAGGGGCGGTTCGAGCTTTTCGCCGAGCAGGTCGAGATCGTGGTGCGCACGTGGACGGAGGAGGGTTTCGACCACGCCGGCGCCCACTACACGCTGCGCAACCAGACGGCCTTGCCGAAGCCGCTGCAGCAGCCGCATCCGCCGCTGATCCTCGGCGGCGCGGCGAAGCCCCGTGCGGCCGCGCTCGCGGCTCGGTTCGCGAACGAGTACGACACGGGCAGCGCCTCGCTCGGCGAGCTGCGGGAACGGCGCGACCGGCTCGACGCGGCCTGCGCGGAGATCGGCCGGGACCCGGCGACGCTGCCGCTCTCGATGATGACGACATGCGTGATCGGCCGGGATCGTGTCGAGGTCGACGATCGCCTCCGGCTCGTTCGCGAGCTCCTCGGCACATGGCAGATGGGGATCGAGGAGAACTGGATCGTCGGCACCGTCGAAGAGGTGCGGGAGCGGGTCGCGGCTCTCGAGTCGGTCGGGGTCTCGCGCGTCATGCTGCAACACCTTGACCACGCCGATCTCGACGCAGTCGCCGCGATAGGTGAGCTCGCCCGCGCGGTCGGCTGATCCGGCTGTCAGTTCGCCGATCCGCGGTAGGCTGGCGCGATGGCGACGACGGAGGAACAGACCGGTGCGGAAGAGATCGCGTGGGACCTCTCTGACCTGTACGAGAGCCCTGACGACCCGAAGCTCGAGGAGGAGGCCGCCGGCGCCGAGCGGGACGCGACCGCATTTCGCGACCGTTACCACGGCAAGATCGCATCGCTGAACGCCGTCGAGCTGGCCGAGGCGACCGCCGAGGTCGAGCGCATCGAATCGGCGATCGACCGGGCGCACACCTTCGCGTATCTCCGCTTCAGCACGAACATGGCCGATCCGTCGCGCGGCGCGCTCCTCAGCAGGCTCAGGGAGCAAGGGGCAGCAATCGAGACCGCCCTTCTCTTCTTCGGGCTCGAGTGGGCGGAGGTGGAGGACGACGCGGCGGAGGCGCTCCTGGCCGATCCGGCCGTCGACCACTTCATGCATTGGCTCTCCTCGGTACGCCGGTACCGGCCCTATCTGCTCACCGAGCCGGAGGAGCGGGTCATGACCGAGAAGTCGGTCTCGGGTTCCTCGGCATGGTCACGTCTGTTCTCGGAGCAGCTGAGCTCCCTCCGCGTCAGCCTCGACGGCGAGGAGCTGCCGATCGAGACGGCGATGTCCCGCCTCTACCGTCCCGACCGTGATGTTCGACGCGAGGCTGCCGAGGCGCTCACGACCGCGCTCGAACCCGGCCTGCGGACGCGCGCGTACGTCTACAACACCATCCTCGTCGACAAGTCGATCGACGACCGGTTGCGCAGTTACCCGTCGTGGATCTCGAGCCGGAATCTCGGCAACGAGACGAGCGACGAGGCCGTTCAGGCGCTCATCGACGCCGTCGTCTCCCGCTACGACGTCGCTCGGCGGTACTACCACCTGAAGGCGCGGCTGCTGGGGCTCGACCGTCTCGAGCACTACGACCGCTTCGCCCCCGTCGCCGAGCGCGGCGGGCGCACGAGTTGGGACGACGCGCGCCGCATCGTCGTGGCCGCCTACTCGGAGTTCGACGAGGAGGTCGGCGAGATCATCGGCGGCTTCTTCGAAAAGAGCTGGATCGACGCGCCCGTGCGCCCGGACAAGTCCAACGGAGCCTTTTGCGCAACGACCGTGCCGGGTGTCCACCCGTACATCCTCGTGAACTACACGGGCGAGCGCCGGGCGATTCTGACGCTCGCGCACGAGCTCGGGCACGGGCTTCACGGTGTGCTCGCGCAGCCGCTCGGCCTCTTCAGCGCCTCGACCACGCTGACCGCCGCCGAGACCGCGTCGGTGTTCGGAGAGGCGCTCACGTTCAAGACGCTGCTGGAGTCGGAGGACGACCCACGCCGCAAGCTCGACCTCCTCACCGGTCGGATCGAGGACGCCATCGCGACGACGTTCCGCCAGATCTCGCTGAACCGATTCGAGGATGCGGCACACACCGAGCGGCGCAGCAAGGGCGAGCTCTCACCCGACCGTCTCTCCGAGTTGTGGATCGAGGCGCAGACGGCGCTGTTCGGGGACTCGGTCGGCGTCGGCGGGTACGACACCTGGTGGAGCTACATCCCGCATTTCTCGTCCTCGCCCGGCTACGTCTACGCCTACGCGTACGGCTACCTGTTCTCGCTGGCGATCTTCCGCCTGTACGAGCTGGAGGGCGACACGATGGTCCAGCCGTACCTCGAGCTCTTGAAGCTCGGCGGCTCGCGGTCGCCGTCCGACTTGGCCAGGGTCGTCGGGCTCGACCTTGACGACCCGGCGATCTGGTCGTCCGGGATCGATG
>Ga0334722_10005663_pt1 | contig 12537 bp, 11 predicted proteins | sample C3_bottom_MG_FD_207210 | JGI IMG/M metagenome (GOLD analysis project Ga0334722, IMG submission 207210) | Sediment microbial communities from Yellowstone Lake, YNP, Wyoming, USA - C3_bottom | ecosystem: Environmental > Aquatic > Freshwater > Lake > Sediment | place: USA: Wyoming | collected...
TCCAGTTCTTTTGATTGAAGGGTTGAGACGAACTTTCTGATATCGCACGGCTATCGATACAATGGAAGATGCCAGAAAAGTCGAGGTCATTCCTGATGATGTCAGATATCTCCTTTCCATGAGGTCCTTCGAAATCAGAGATGGCTATAGGGAGCCTCTTTACTGCGGGTGAGGTTATATCGATATATACCCTGGCCAATGCAGAAGAACAAAGGAGAATGATAGTGGTTACTATAAGACAGAGGCTCCTCCATCTCATGGATAAAACCTTACTCCTATCTCCATCTCGTAGGGAGGTGGGGTCAGTGGGGCAGCCTTTGTTATCGCCCTTATGGCAGACCTGTCAAAGAGACTATTACCTGATGATTTCTCAAATCCCTTTATATGGACTGAACCATCCTTCAATATCTTTATGACTATCACTGCCTCGATATTTCTGTTACCTGTCTCAGGATAGACCCAGTGTTGCCATATCTCAGAGGTTATCTTTGAGTAGTAATCATCTGTCAGGGAACCTCCTGCCTTAGCAGCCATACCCTGTGGAGAACCACCCTTTTTAACGCCGCCACTCGCCTGAAGGGATATAACGTTTCTAAGCCTTGCTATCTCCTCGATCCTCTTCTTCGCCCTTATTGCTTCTATCCTTTCAGATATATTCTCCTCATCCCTGCGAGAAGAGAGGCTTTTTGATGGTTGAGAAGGTGAAGAGGTTAAGGGATGACTCCTATCCTCTGATTTATGTCTTCTGACCTCTGTCTTCTCCCCTCTTTCCTCTAAACTCTCACCTTTCTGCACCATTGCACTGTCAGGACTCACCAGGTTCACGACATAAGGAGATGGCATCAGATGCTGGTCATTCCTTTTGATTAAGAGAAAGGCCATGGTAAAAAAGATAAGGTGGATAAGGAGAGAGACAAATGTGAAGGGTGGAAGGGAAGAAGATGTAAAAAAGTGAAGGGTTGAATCTGACTTCTGTCTCTTGAGATTCATTTCACCTTTATAGCAGGCTCTGTCACCATCCCGAGTCTTTCTATACCTGATTCCTTGACCTCTCCCATCACCTCTACAACAAGTCCGTATGGAACATCCTTATCTGCCTTGAGATAGACTTCGGGATTTAACCTGCTGATAACCTCTAACCTTTTCTTCATCTCGTCCATACTTACTGGGTTATCATTCATATAAATCCTGCCATCCCTTTTTATAACAAGCGTCACCCTTTCCTGCTGAGGCAGGTCCTTTCCCTTTGCCTTTGGAAGATTGACATCTATCCCCTGCTGTAAGAGAGGGGCTGTAACCATGAATATAATGAGGAGAACGAGCATCACATCCACAAGGGGAGTGACGTTTATCTCAGACATCACAGACCTATTTCTTCTATTGGCATTCATGCCATATCTTTTGTGAAGAAATCGAGGAGTTCCTCTGAGAAATCCTCCATCTCGATTATCTGCCTTTTTGCCCTGCTCAGATAATAGTTATAGGCAACTACAGCAGGAATAGCTGCCGCAAGTCCAGCAGCCGTTGTGATGAGGGCCTCTGCAATACCAGGAGCGACTACAGCAAGGGAGGCGGACCCTGCTGATCCTATCCCCCTGAAGGCATTCATGATGCCCCATACAGTACCAAAGAGACCGATAAACGGAGTTGTTGACCCTGTTGTTGCGAGAAAGGTGAGATAAGATTCAAGCTTGGCTGCCTCAAGTGCCTCATATCTTCTTAACAACCTCCTCACCTCTTCACGATTGACGCGTCCTTCTTCAAGATAGACGGACTTAAAGACATTCGCTATCGGGCTTAGTTTAAGGCCCTTTGCAACAGCAAAAAGACTCTTCATGTCCCTTCCTGTCCTGTATGCCCTGATAAATGTATCGGATTCTCTTGCTGCTGCCTTTAGATACCTGTGTTTGTAAAATATTATGGCCCATGAGAAGACAGAAAAGAAAAGGAGTATGAGTAGAACTATCTTAACAACCAGGCCTGCCCCAAGAATCAAAGAAATTGCCGAATCCTTCATCATCCTCCCTGAAATCTTTTTATTTCAGATTAAAAGAATTCATCACCAAATGTCAAATTCGGCCGTTAAGGTTGAGATCCTTTATCTTCGAGCGGAGGGTATTTCTGTTGATACCGAGTATCCGAGACGCCTTCAGTTGATTCCCCTCGACTTCATGAAGAACGATCCCGATCAGGGCCTTCTCGACCTCGCCTATAACTGCATGGTACAGATTTGAATTCTCTTTAATAAGCCCTTTAAGCCTCAGGGATAGAAATTCCTCAAGAGGAAAAAGGCTCATATCTCCAGCAAAAAGGTCTTTTTTATCTATGACCTCCCCTTTTGAGAATATATAGGCCTTCATGATAGTCTCTTCGAGTTCCCTGTCATTTCCAGGCCAGTGATATTTCAGAGCATATGACCTCGCCTCTTTTGACAGCCTTTTCTTACCCTGTCTGAACCTTCTCTCCATCTTATCGATAAGATAATCCATAATTAACAGGATATCCTCTTTCCTTTCCTTAACAGGCGGGATTCTCATCTCCCTTTCCCCGAAGAGCCTGATAATCGACTGCCTCAAAGGTTCGTTTACATTATCCAGGGTACCTTCAATCCCTCCCATAAGACGGACATCAGTGATTCTCGTTATATCCTCCAGATCCTTCCATACCCATGTATCCAGACTATTTATGCGATCTATAAAAAGCGAACCTCCCCTGATGTCTTCTGGACTGTCCTTCAATAATTTCAACCATTCAGGTCCCCTTTTGTTCAGGTCTGGGCTGAAAAAGAGATTTCCCCTTCTTTTCCCCTGAAAGTGCAATATCCTCGCATAATATCCCCTATCGACGCCTTCATCTCCTGATATAATGACAGGAAGGTCATCTTCCGAGAGATTCTTTAAATCCCTTAATACCTTCTTCATCTTGCTGCTTCGGACTGATGATAGGACCTCAGGGTTATCAGGAGGCCCGATAATCCTTTCGATAGTAATCACCAATTCTTCAGGATCTAAAGGTTTTTCCAGATAACCATACACCCCCTTCCTCATGGCATTAAGGGCAAGAGCCTTTCCCTCCCTGTCTGTCAGGAGATAAACAATCCCTTTTCTGCCGAGGTCCTCTAAGAGTTCAGAGGACTCACCCCCCTTGGTGCTTGATAAATATGAGGAATCAATGAGGATTATTCGCTGGCATAGATCTGTCTCAAAGGATGAAATCGCCATTGAGATTAACTCCAACCTCTCGGTTAATACCAGGATATAGCCTGGTGGCTCTATGGTTTCTCTTATGAGTTTAATCAGGGCTTTATCCTTTGAGACAAGAAAGACCTCTTTGTTCATTAATCATTCCCCGGCAAAAAATCTATAGAGATTTTAACATAGTCATAGATTTTTTATCATAATTTCGAATCTTTATAACAATGCTCAGGGGGTGCAGACCCTGTCTCTTCCTGACCTCTTGGCCTGGTATAAGGCTGAGTCTGCCTTTCCTATCAGGTCCTTTCGAGATGTAGCGTAATCAGGATATGTAGAAACGCCGATACTTATCGTCACTGAGATGAGACTTTCGCCATGGCTTATCCTATAATCCTTGATTGAGGTCCTTATCCTTTCTGCTGTCACTAATGCGCCTTCGAGAGGTGTCTCGGGCAATATCACGGCAAACTCCTCCCCTCCATAGCGTGCAGCAAAATCGATATTTCTTATATTATCTACAATCTTACAGCTGATCCTTTTCAGGACCTCATCACCAAGACTATGACCATAGGTATCATTCAATTTCTTAAAGAAATCGATATCCATCATCAAAAGCGATACCTTTGAGCCAAACCTCTTTGCCCTCTCTATCTCGGTCTCGAGCCTCTCCTGAAAGGCCCTGTGATTATAAAGCCCTGTAAGGCCGTCAATAGTGGCGAGTTCCTTAACCTCCTGATGCAACCGGGCCCTCTCGAGGGCAAAGGCTGCATGAAAACCAAAGGTGAGAAGGACGTCTTCATCCTCATGGCTGAACCCATCGGCTCCAATCCTGTTGACAAGGATAATCTCTCCTATTATCTCATCCCTCAATAATAATGGGACTATGAGGATGCCTTTTATATTCACAGGATGATTCTCAGGAAGTCCCTTAAATTCTGAAAGACTCCTTATATCATCTGTCCTTAAAGTTACGCCATCCCTGAGAACCTTTGACAGGATGCCAGTTGCCTCAGGTTTACAGGCAGTGCTATCTCCCATTGAGGTGTAAAAAACAGAGACCCTCTTGTTCTCCACAAGGAGGATAGCAGAATATTCAGACCTTATCAATTCCTTTGCCTTGTCTACAATAGTCTCGACAACGGATTTCTCATCAAGGTCTTTATATAGAAGGGAAAATATATCATTCAGGACAGCGAGTTCCCTGATCTTCTTTCTTTCGGCATCAAGTTGCAGATTTAGGGCTTCGATCCTCTTATTGCTGTTGTAATACATATAGATAAGGAAAAGACAGAGTATAAAGGGTATTATAAAGAAGATTATGCTCATCCTGTCATCTCTGTTATTTTATCAAAGAGCCTTCTCCTTACCTTTGTCGAGAATAGTATCTCTGCATGATTAAGATTAAAGTTATAATGCTCTGATGTCCAGGGGATTCTCGAACTCTCTATGGATACAAGGCCGTCTCCTTCTCCTCTCCTTATCTCTTCGGGAAGAAGCCTTTGAGGGACGAACCTCTCGATGGCATCAGGAAAAGAAATTATCCTCTCCATCCTGACCCTTTTCCTATTGCCATCATACACTTCGATAATCCTTTTAATACATAATAGGGAGGGGCTTTTTCCCCCGATTGAGAGATACTTTACCCCATCCATTCTGCTATCGTCAAGGGATCTAATGAAATAGGAATCAGGCAATAATTCTATTACTGCCCTGGAAGTTAAGAAATCAGACATCCTCTTAAGGATATTCAGGACCCTTCCCCTATCAGGTCCTGAGACCAGGGGTCTCACAAAGGATGCGATTGGGGAGATATACTTCACAAATGTAGCCATCTTCGTCCCTGAGTGGGGCGTCGAGATCGTGATCAGGGCCTTAACCCTCCTGTCTTTATGAAGATGCAGATATCTCCTGCCAATGAGACCACCTCTGCTATGGCCAATAAGGATAAATCCTGAGGGCGTAAACCTTTCAGATAAATTAAGGATATCCCTCAACTCGTTAACAACTACATCAACTGGAGCTGCTGGCCTCATCTGACTCCATGCAATGAGTGTATATCCTTCTTTCCTGAGATCATGAAAGACTGTATGGAGTTCACAATCAGGTGCTCCGATGATAAGGCGTCTTCTCATCAAGGTCCTCTTCTTGAATGGCGCAGATCCGAATCCCCTCTTGCAGAGGAGGATATGGATAGGGAACCCTCCTGCCAGTATCCTTGCCTCATCAGGCGATACCCATATCCTCTTATCCATACCAAGGCCATGGATAAAGACTATACCAGGTCTATCCCTGTCTCCCTCAACAATCTCTATATCCTTTCTATTCAACCTCTCTCCTGTCTGAAAAATAGTCGGTCCATCTCGATCCGTCCAATTCCTCTGTAAGACATCCATTGACTTAGCCTCAACAGGCATTTAGAATATAACATATAATTCAATAAGGAGACTGGAGAATGCATATAGGTGTTATAGGAACAGGTTATGTGGGGCTTGTAACAGGTGCCTGTTTTGCAGAATTTGGCGTCTTTGTCACCTGTGTCGATAAGGACCCTGAAAAGATAAAGTCATTACAAAAAGGGATCATCCCCTTCTTCGAGCCAGGACTCCAGGACCTCGTTGTAAGGAATCTAAAGGAGAAGAGATTAAAGTTCACAACCGATATCGGCGAGGCTGTTAAGGAATCCCTCGTCATATTCATCGCAGTTGGTACACCTCCAAGGGGTGATGGTTCTGCAGACATGAGGTATATAGAAGAGGTTGCAAAGGAGATAGCAAGACATATAAACGAATACAGGGTGATTGTCACAAAGAGCACCGTCCCTGTAGGTACAGGCAAAAGGATAGAAAAGATAATCTCATCGTCTCTAAGAAAGAGAAAAGGGACGGGGTCGAATCTCTTCGATATCGTATCAAACCCTGAATTTTTAAGAGAAGGGGCTGCCATCGATGACTTCATGAGACCTAACAGGGTGGTTATAGGTGCGAAGAGCCCTCAGGCAATAGCCATCATGAAAGACCTTTATAAACCACTATATCTAATCGAGACCCCATTTGTCATAACGAATATAGAGACTGCAGAGTTGATAAAATATACCTCGAACTCCTTTCTCGCCACAAAGATATCCTTCATTAATGAGATTGCAAACCTCTGTGAAAAGGTAGGGGCTGATGTGAATGTCGTTGCAAAGGGGATGGGACTTGATCAGAGGATAGGTCCGAAGTTCCTCCATGCCGGACCTGGTTTTGGCGGTTCCTGCTTTCCAAAGGATACAATGGCGATACTGAAGATGGCAGAAGAGAATAACGTAGAACTCGGTATAATCAGGGCTGCAGTGGCTGCCAATGAAAGACAGAAGGAGATTGCCTTTGAAAAGATAATGAAAGGCCTCGGCAGGCTCAAAGACAGCACTATCGCCATCCTTGGCCTTGCCTTTAAACCAAACACCGATGATATGAGAGAGGCACCCTCGATATATCTCATAAAAAGGTTTCTGAGCGAGGGTGCCCGAATAAGGGCCTATGATCCTGCAGCAATGGAGAATGCAAGGAAGATATTCCCTGAAATAATATTCTGTGAAGACCCCTATGATACAGCAAAGGGAGCCAATGCCCTTGTGATAGTAACAGAATGGAACCAATTCAGGAATCTTGACCTTTCGAGGATAAAGCGACTCCTCAAGAGTCCCTTCTTCTTCGACCTGAGAAATATCTATGACCCTGAAAAGATGAGAGGACTGGGGTTCAATTATTTCTGCATAGGCAGGTAGTTTGTCTGTCATCTCCCATCTGGGTTATAATCAATACATGGAGATTATAGGCCAGATTCGATGGCAGGACATAATAGATATAATAATCGTTGCCATCGTCATATATCGCCTTCTCCTTATAATAAAAGGGACGAAGGCTGCCCAGATGCTGATAGGTCTTGGCCTTTTGCTCCTTGCCTTTCTCGTCTCTGGTTACATGGAGTTATATACCATGAACTGGATAATCCAGAGCTTCTGGGCACAGATAGTCATAGCACTCATAGTCCTGTTCCAGCCCGAGATAAGAAGGGCCCTTGCCCAGATAGGTGAGGCCCGATTTCTTCAGGCCTTCACTTCTGCCGAGGAATTAAAATCCCTTGATGAGATAGTTAAAGCGGCTGTAGCCCTTGCAAACAGGAAGATCGGAGCCCTCATAGTCATAGAAAGGGAAACGAGCCTCAAGGACTTTGTGGAGATGGGGACTGCCCTCGATGCACGGGTATCGAAGGAGATTCTGCTGAGCATATTCCACCCCACCTCGCCAATCCACGATGGGGCTGTCGTCATCAGGGGCAACAGGATAATAGCGGCAGGGTGCTTCCTCCCTATCGCCCTAAGTCCTGAACTCAGCAAGACCCTCGGCACAAGACACAGGGCAGGCATCGGTCTCACAGAAGAGACAGATGCAATAGCCATTATTGTATCTGAAGAGACAGGCACTATATCCATGGCAATGAATGGAAGACTCGAATCTCCACTGGATATGGGCACATTACGGGATATTCTTACTGACATATTTACCACAGCAAAAGAAAGGCCTCAGAGGGGAAGGAAATAGTGATGGCCTTCAGAATAAAGATAAGGCAGGCACTTACAGAGAACATTCCCTTAAAGATTGCAGCCTTAATAATCGCTGTGATCCTCTGGCTCTTTGTGACATCGAAGGGTCAGACCGAGGTCTCCCTCGATGTCCCCATCGATTTCGTGAATATCCCCCAGGGCCTTGATATCGTGAAATACGATCTAAAATCAGTAAACATAGTTCTGAGGGGATATGAGAGATTCCTGAAAAATATCAAGCAAGGAGATGTAAGGGTCAGTATAGACCTGGGCAGGGCAAAAAAAGGTGAGACAACCTTATCAATCAGGCAAGAGGATATACGCATCCCTTATAGTGTCTCGGTAATAAGGATTGAACCGTCCTCTATTAAGGTGACCCTCGAGGAGAAGACCGTTAAGAAGATTCCCATAAGGCCTGTCATAACAGGCAGACCTGAAAGGGGATATTATGTTGCATCAGTCGAAACGAGGCCTGATGAGATAAAGATAGAAGGCGTTATCTCAGAGGTGAGGAAGACGAATTATATCAATACAGAACCTGTAGATATAACAGGTCTAAGGGAAGACCTTTATCAGGATGTCGGGCTCGACCTAATTGGCAAGAAGATAAAACCTGAAACGGACAGGATAGAGATCAAAATAAGGATTAAAAGGAGGGGTAGATGAGACTCTTTGGTACAGATGGTATAAGAGGCAAAGTAAATAATCCGCCAATGACCCCTGAAGATGTCCTTAAGATAGGGATGGCTGCTGCCCATGTCCTGACAAGAAGGCACGGCAGGAATATGATCATAATAGGTAAAGATACAAGGCTTTCAGGTTACATGATCGAGAGTGCCCTGACCTCTGGTATCTGCTCCATGGGAATGAATGTGACCTTGACAGGCCCTATACCAACCCCTGGGATAGCCTTTCTCACGAGGGCCCTCAGGCAGGACGCAGGCATAGTAATATCCGCATCCCACAATCCCTTTGAAGACAACGGGATAAAATTCTTCTCCTCCGATGGATTCAAGCTCCCTGATGAGTTAGAGGAGAGGATAGAGCAACTCGTTAAGGATATAGAGGTCTTTAACAGGAGGCCCTCTGGTGCTGATATCGGGAAGGCCTACAGGCTCGATGATGCCACGGGGAGATATATAGAGTATATAAAGTCAACCATACCGAGGGGTAGTGATCTTGAAGGGCTCAAGGTTGTCGTAGACTGTGCCAATGGTGCTGCCTATAAGGTGACACCATGGGTGCTACGGGAACTCGGTGCAGAGGTGATAACTATAAATGACAGACCCAATGGTATAAATATAAATGACTCCTGCGGCTCACTCCACATGGAAGGTCTATCCAGATCTGTAAAGGAACATAATGCCCATGTCGGTATTGCCCATGATGGCGATGCTGATAGGACCCTCTTCTGCGATGAAAAGGGGGAGATAGTAGATGGTGACAGGATACTGGGTCTATGGGCAGTACGTATGAAGAAGAACAGGAGGCTCAGACGTAATACGGTCGTCTCTACAGTGATGTCGAACTCAGGGCTCGAGACCTTTCTCTCAGGACAGGGGATAAGACTCATCAGGACAAAGGTGGGCGATAGATTTGTAGCAGAACGGATGATAGAAGGTGGATATGTGCTGGGTGGGGAGCCTTCAGGACATATTATATGTCTTGATTATAATACAACAGGTGATGGTCCGATAACGGCCCTCCAGGTGCTCCATGCTATGAAAGATGAAGGGAGGTCTCTGTCAGAACTCGTCTCTGGTATAGAGACCTATCCACAGGTCCTGATAAATGTACCGGTCACTGAAAAGCCCGAACTTGATACAATCCCGGCTATCATGAAATCTATAATCGAGGCAGAGAAGAGCCTGAAAAACAGGGGGAGGGTCCTCGTGAGACCGTCAGGGACTGAGAATAAGATAAGGGTTATGGTTGAGGCCGAAGATATGGCCATCGCAAAGACGATTGCAGATCATCTTGCCTCTGTCATAACAAAACACCTTGCATGAGCCGAAAGCCATGAACTGAGATCTATGCAACCCTTCATACCCTTTTTATCAGGTCTCTTCCTGTCTCAGACTATCTCCTTCTTCCCCTTCTCAACATTAATAATCCTTACAGGCCTCATACTGGTCTTTGCACTCACCTCCCCATCCAATAAATCAAAATTATTCCTGATAATCCTGATGTTGTCAGGTCTCCTGTATGGCCTCATCAGGTCCGAGAGACCTCTTCGATTGGATCGGTTCGAAGAAAGACCTATGCTCATTAAATACCATGTGGGTGAGAGATCATCATACCAGGGTCCATGGAAGAGAGTATACCTTTATAAGGGGATTATCGAGAAGGCCTTTAATATCGATACCAATCTCCATGATAGATCCTCGGTCATCTCTCACCATATTCAGGAACTAAAAGGGAAAGAGGCGATTATAAGGTCAGATATGGAGTTATCTGAAGACAGGCTCTATACACTTTTTGTGAAGATAAAGGGGGACAGGAATAGAATGAATCCTGGTTATTTCAGGGGTAATTCTATAGAACTTCAACTTCTCGATACAGGGCATATTGAAGATAAAGCCACCTATTTACCAGGAAGTTTCTCAAGACCTGAAGGATCTTCTGAAATAACAGGATGGATAAAGAAGAAAAGGGGCGAACTGAGCCATTATCTGACAAACAATTTCAGAAATGGTGGATTTCTCTCTTCAATCATAACAGGTGTGATGTCAGGTCTCACCGAAGAGGTAAGGGATTCTTTTAACAGGTCAGGTCTCGCCCATATCCTGAGCATTTCAGGGACCCACTTCGGCCTCCTCTCTACCTTTGTCTTCTTTGTGATGAGATCATCTATCTCGATGTTGCCCTGGTATCTCCTCAGGAGATTGACTCTCTACCTTACACCGTCTCAGCTTGCTGCTATATTCTCCCTTCCCTTTCTCATCCTCTATCTCCTCATCTCAGGTGCGAGCATACCAGCCATACGTTCCTTCATAATGATAAACATCTTCCTCCTCGGACTTCTTATCAATAGAAGGGGCTACTGGCTCAACTCTCTGCTATTTGCCGGCACCCTGATATTACTATGGGATCCCCTCTCCATTAAGGAGATCTCCTTTCAATTATCCTTCCTTGCTGTCCTCTTCCTCGGTTACAGCATTGAGATGATCGAGAAGGGTGTGGATCTGGAAGTCAGGCCATTGAAGGTTCTTTCTATTAAAGGTTTCAGCACCTCCCTGCCCCTAATTCTTGAGGCGCTCGTCAGGGCTATTGGTAAGGCCTTCTTCACGAGTCTCTTCATCTGTCTCGGCACGGCACCTTTAGTAGCCTATTATTTCCATTATCTATCCTTGATAGCTCCAGGAGTAAATATAGTCATGACACCCTTTATATGTCTTCTCCTCCTTCCAATGGCACTCTTATCTTCCTTTATATTCATCTTCACACGTTACTTCCCCTTTAAGTCATTAATCTCTCGATTATCAGACCTGAGTCTGAACATAATAGAAGATCTCTCCTCCTTATCCTTCTCAGCCATCCCCATAGGCAACTTTCCAATTGCCTTTTTAATCCTTTTTTATGGCATTACATCAGCGTATATAGTTATTTCATCTCTTCATAAGCCATCTTCAAGGAGATGGGTCTTCCCCCTTGTCTCAGGGATAGCAGTCATATATCTGGTCTCATTCCCGCTCTTCAGGGGAAAAGGATTTTCTATAACCTTCTTAGATGTGGGACAGGGAGATTCTTCAGTAATAGAGAGCCCGTCGGGCAAGACGATCGTTATCGATACTGGAAAGACAGGGAGAGAGGTGGAGTCTTATATTCGATTCAGGGGCAAAGATACAATAGATGCGGTTGTGATCACCCATGCCGACAATGACCATTCAGGAGGCCTTGTTAGACTCCTGAAAAGATTACAGGTCAAGGAGATCTGGGACAACGGGAGGCTCCTTTATCCTGAAACCATTAAAGACTTTCCTCACAGGAGTCTCGAGAGGGGAGATATTATCCTAACCGAGGGATTAAGGCTTCAGGTCTTTCATCCCTATAATGGATTTTACTCATCTCAAGGAAGCGATTCTGTCTCTGGAAACGAAAACTCCCTTGTCATCAAGGCAACAGGACAGAAAATATCCGTCCTTTTCACCGCTGATATCGAAGAAGAGGCTGAAGAGGATCTTCTCTATCTCGGGAAGGAACTCAAAAGTAATGTTATAAAGATAAGCCATCATGGCAGCAGAAGATCATCTTCAGGACAATTCTTAGATGCTGTCTCTCCTTCGATAGCGGTTCTCAGTTCGGGCAGATATAACCCCTTTGGCCATCCCCATGAGGAGGTTATCGAGAGGCTCGAAGAAAGGGGCATAGATATCTACAGGACCGACAGGGACGGTGCGATTATGATAGCAGAGACAGACAATGGCCATGTCATCAAGAGATACCGCGATCTCGTCTTTGAAAGAGGATTCAGGATCGGCTCAGAATTAAGGAATATCAGAAGGCTCTTCTCAGTCTGGTAAGGGATTCGATAATCACATAACCACCACAGGCCGGTGAATCCAGACCCAGCCGAAAATCGCAGTCTCCTTCAAGAAAGGCACACCTGCTACATATGACCCTCTTAATATATTCGTCACTGGAATAGTCAGGGGTCTTATCTAAACCGAGGACTGCTGCCTCAAGTTCCTTAAGCGTGAGATTCCTTTCAAGGAAATCATAGGTCCCACAGGTCAACTCTTCTTTCCCCTCCTTATA
>Ga0334722_10005664_pt1 | contig 12537 bp, 10 predicted proteins | sample C3_bottom_MG_FD_207210 | JGI IMG/M metagenome (GOLD analysis project Ga0334722, IMG submission 207210) | Sediment microbial communities from Yellowstone Lake, YNP, Wyoming, USA - C3_bottom | ecosystem: Environmental > Aquatic > Freshwater > Lake > Sediment | place: USA: Wyoming | collected...
GCCGGCGTTATCGCAGGTTCCTGAAGCGAGCGCTGCAGTGCGCCGGTGAAAATAATCATGGGTCTGGACACGCAGCCCCCGAGGGATGAGCTGCAAGGCGGACGACCCCTGGAAAGTGCGGGCGGGAATCAATCCCACCCCTGCGAGAAAACAGGTGAGTCTGTCTGAGTAATTCACACAATCGTACAGCGAAATCAGTGAACGTAGGGGAGGGGTTCACCCCCTCCCGCACCGCGGACGGACCTTATAGAGCTTTCAACTTCTGATCACACCAGCAGGTGCGGCAGGATGGCGGGGAGGTCGCGGATCGTCTTGATCGAGTAATCGGCCGCCGCCGTGGGCCCCGTTTTCCCGACGAGCACGGTGCGCATGCCCAGCTCCCTGGCAGGCGCCAGATTGCGCGCCAGATCGTCGAGCAGGATCGTCCGGGCCGGCTCGACGCCGAGCCGTTCGAGCACCGTGCGGTAAGTCGCCGGATCCGGTTTGGGGCGGAATCCGAGCGCGACGATGTCGAAGATCTCCTCGAACAGCCCGCCGAGCCCGAGCGCCGCGATCACCGCCAGCGCGTGCCGGCGCGAACCGTTCGTGAAAATCGCGCGCCGCCCCGGCAATCCGCCGATCAGCGCCCGCAGCGCCGGATCCTGACCGAGGTAATCGCCCACGGGAATGCGGTGCACGAACTCCAGATAGTGGTGCGGCTCGGTGCCGTGCTCCTCCATCAGGCCGAGGAGCGTGATGCCGTACTCGTCGTGGTAGCGGCGCCGCAGCGCGTTGGCGGCCGCCCCCCCCAGGCCCAGGTGCAGCTCGAGAAACTCGTTGATCCGCTCGTCGACTTGGCCGAACAGGCCGGACTCGGGCGGATAGAGCGTGTCGTCGAGGTCGAAGAGCCAGACCGGATCGGCGCGCATCATCCCCTCCGACCTACAGCGAACCGGCAGCGGCGCGGGCCGCTGCCAGCAGGCGGCCGGTCTCCCTGTCGGTCGGGTTCATCCGCAGGGCTTTTTCGAAGACCTCGGCGGCCTCCACGTTCATCCCCTGTCCCATCAGCGCCTTGCCGAAACGCAGGTACCGGCCCGGCTCCGTGTCCGGCCGAATGCGCAAGGCCAGCAGGGAGTGACGCATGGCCTCCCGGGTCCGGCCCAGGCGGGTCAGCGCGTCGGCCAGGTTGTCATGAGCCACGTAGTTGTTCTGCGTCACCGCCAGGGCGTGCTCGAAGACGCTGACGCTGTTGCGCCAGACCCGCACCTGAGACCGCGTCGTCAGCGCGAGGGCGAGGAGCAGCGCGGCGGCGGCGACCGGGAGAGCCGTCGTGGGCAACCGCCAGGATCTGGCCAGTTCGGCAACGCCCCAGACAACGGCCACGAAGAGGCCGGTGATCGGAATGTACGTGTAGCGGTCGGCCATCGCCTGGGCGCCGACCTGCACGATGCCGAGCACCGGCGCCAGCGTGATGACGTACCACCCCCACCCCGCCAGCAGGTACGGCCGTCGCCGGGCCGTGCGCACGGCGAGGAGGGTGATCGCCGCCAGAATCAGCGCCGACGCGGCGATCGTCGCGTCGGACAGGGATCGCCCCGGGTGGGGATAGAAGATGGCGAGCCCTTGCGGACGGAGCGTTTTGTCCAGGTAGCCGGCCGCGCTGACGACCGCGTTGCCGAGGCGGACGCCGAAGGGGTATTCTTCGAAGGTTTTCAGGGCGCCGCCGCGCGACTGCGCCGTGACGGTCATCAGACCGGAGAAGGCCGACAAGGCCAGCAGCGGGAGTTTCTCGGCGATCAGGCGGGCCGTCGACGCGGGCGGCAGCCGTCGGCGGCCGGAGGCCGGAATTCCCGCGTGCAGCCTTCCGAGCGGCCAGAAGTCGAGAAACAGCAGCAACAGCGGCAGGGAAACGAGCATCGGTTTCGCGAGCAGTCCGCAGGAGAAGAAAAGGAGCACGGCGGCATAGCTGCGGCCGCTCCGGCGGGCGACATATCGTCCGTACGCCAAAAGCGCCAGCAGGAAGAACAGTGTCGACAGCACATCCTTGCGCTCGGCGACCCAGGCGACGGACTCCACGTGCAGCGGGTGAATGCCGAACAGTGCCGCCGCGACGGCGCTTCTCCACAGCGCGCCGGTCCACCGCTGCAACAGCAGGAAGAGCAGGAGGGTATTCGCGGCATGGATCGCGAGGCTGGTCAGATGGTGGCCGCGCGGAGCGAACCCGAAGAGGGCGACGTCGGTCTGGTGCGACAGCCAGGTCAGGGGGTGCCAGTTCGAGGCCCGGAAGGTCGTGAAGGCCCACCGCAACGTGCTCGGGGTGAAGCTGCGTTGCAACAGAGGGTTGGCCGTGACATAGACATCGTCGTCGTAGTTGATGAAGTCGTCGCCGATGACGGGGGCCAAACACAGCACGACCAGCAGCAGGAGTGCGCCGGCGACGGTCTTCTTCATGCTGGCCGGACATGGTACCGTCCCGTGCGCCGGCGCGCCACCATCTTCGCGCACTGGTTGCTTTCATCATGGTTGACCAGCTGCCGTGCGGGCCGGTACACTGCTCACTCAGGCATCCCGATCTGACCGCGGGGTCGCAGGGGGGCGAATGCTGGCATTTATCGAGTGGCTCGACGGCTCATCGGGTGTCGGCAGCGGGCAGTTCCCCGGTCTTCTTGACGGTGACGTTTCACCCGGCACAATGAACTGGTTACGGGGCGCCCGCCGACCGAGCGCCGGCGCCCCGGTGAGCATGGCGGGCTCGGAGTGTGGGGCGAGGGAGGCCGAATCATGAAAAAGTTCGCTGCGGGCCTGGCTTTGACAGCGGTCCTCTGCATGCTCTCTCTGCAGGCGTTCGCTGGAGTTCGGGATCTGAACACCGTCAAGGAGGGCGACACCATCCCGGCCTTCAAGGGACGGTCGCTCACGGGTGAGGAGATCGACGTCGGCGCGCTGATCGGCAAGAAGGTCCTCGTTCTGGCGTTCTGGTCGATCTATTGCAAACCCTGCGTCGAGGAAATCTCCAGCCTGATCCGGCTCCAGGAGCAGCTCGGCGGCTCCAAGCTCGAAGTCGTCGGCATCAATGCCGACAGTGAACTGGGCGTGGCGCGCATTCGCACGTTCATGGGGCGCTTCGAGGAGTTCGAGAAGCGCAGGATCAACTACCCGCTGATCTTCGACGAGGGCGGCACCGTCTCCAAGCTGCTCGGCGTGGGTTTTCTCCCGACCGTGCTCTCGGTGAACCTCAAGGGGCAGGTCGAGAAGATCTTCATGGGTTTCGAAGAGAAGAGCGAGCCGGAAATTTTCGCCGGCATCCGGCGCCTGCTCCCGCTGGAGAACGTCGGCGAGGTGCAGGAGCCCGAGGCGACGATCTTCGCCGTCGAATCGGTGGTGCCGCTCTGCGGCTTCTACGACAATCAGGGGTGGAAAGGGAGCTTCCAGCAGAACTACGATCTGGCCAAGGAGCTGGAGCGCATCGCCGAGGTCGCGCGGCGCAAGGCGCTCAAGATCGCCCTGCGCGATGCGCTCGTCTCTCTCGGGGTCAATCTGTCGCGCGATACGCTGGAGGACAGTTGCTTCAGGCCGCAGGGGGTCGCGCTCGCCGACGACCCCTTCAAGACCCCGGACTGCCTGACCAACCTCCTGGCCGCCCTGCCCGTCGACAAGCTGGCCAAGGTTCTCGAGTCGCAGGAGGACTTTCTCGGCACCGAGTACCACGTCACCCAGCGGGTCAGCGTCAGCATTCCCGATCTGAAATCCGAGCTCGAGAACCTGAAGATCCAGCTCGCGCCGCGCACGGTGACCTTTTCGATCGTCAATCTGCGCAAGATGGACCTCGCGCGCCTCGAGCGGACGCTGGTCCGGCAGTCGCGTTACATCGGCACGGCGAACTTCCCGACCTACACGATCTATACGACCACCGAGAACTTCGCCGCGGAGGTCAAGCACATGGACTTCGGCGGCCTCAAGCTTTTCGTGGAGGAGACCGAAGAAAACCGGATCGAGCTCGAGGTCTGGAAATAACCGCCTCTGCGTCGCAGTGCCGGGAGAGCACGGGACGGGACGCTTGCGATCGGCGGTCGGAAACGACTTTTCCGTGAATCTGTTTCTGTGGTAGTATCCCGTTCCGGTCGGCAGACCGACGCGAAACGGTCGGCCGAGCCCGCAGTCGCCGTGGGGATGTAGCTCAGCTGGGAGAGCGCCGCGTTCGCAACGCGGAGGTCAGGGGTTCGATCCCCCTCATCTCCACCACTTTCTTGCAGTGCCTTGTTTCCCGACCGCTCAATGTCACTTCTGATGATCTCCGGAAAGCGCACCTGCGAATCGCCAATATCAGGACGCAGCTGGGTACTGAGGAGAAGTAGCGATGAATTCCTGTCCACAAGCGGCTTGCGGAGCTCCTCGAAAGACACTCGATGTCTCGGTGACGGAAGTCACAGCCGAGAGGCAGATCAATATTTGCCCGGCTGAATGCTCGACTTGATGACCTCACTTGTCGCAGGGTCGATGTAATACAGCGCCAGCGCGCCATCGTCGTCGAGGTCGGCCAAGGCGTACAGGGTGAAGCCGATTGCTGGATTCGTGAAGAGAACCGCACCGGTTGTGGAAATGCCGCAGGAATAGTAAACCTTGCCCTCGGGGGCAAAACCGGGAAGGGAAAAACGCGTGCTGGCAATCCCTGACCGCCGGGCACTCTCAGAGTCAACGTGCTCCCTCAGCCGGAAGCGGCGTGAGGCAGGCGGATATTCACTTGTGTTCCCGGAAAGAACGCCAGTTTGTCCCGCTCCGCCGGGCGGGCCCCGACTTCGCAGGCCGCCGTGCCGCTGCGCAGCCGCAGCGTGCCGCCCCAGGCGCGGACGAGGTCGGCGACGGCGGCGAGTCCCAGGCCGCGGTCGGGGTCGCCGCTGCCGGTCACCCCGCTGCGGAAGGCGAGCCTGCACGCGGCCCGGTCGTCCCACGCCCCGGGAAGGCTGTCCGCGTAGCGTGGCGCGAGACTGGCGCGCACGCCGATACCGACGTCGGCAACGGCCAGGCGGATCTCCGGCGCGCCGCCGGCCCGCAAGTAGCACTGCGCCAGCGCGAGGCCGGGCCCGCCGCTGTGGTCGACGACGTTTTGGCAGACCTCCGCCATGGCAACGGTGAAGCGGTCCGCCGCGAGCCCGGAGTAGCCGAGACGTGAAACCAGCAGCAGGTCGGCGCGCGCCTTGATGCGGGCCACGGCGCGGTGGACGTCCGCGCCCTCGCGCACGAGCGCCACTTCAAGGAGCACCGGGTCTCGGGCCGCGCCGCGCTGTTCCGCGGCGTCCGCAATCCGCGGCCGGTCGACGATATAGAAATCCTCGAGCAGGTCACGCGCACCGCAGCGATGGAGCCACGAGCGTACGGCGGGGTCGTGCGGCAGCACCAATCCCAAGGCTTGACCGCGGCGATAGGGGGCCGAGAGGCCGATGCTCAGCAGGACGAGGATGCCGTAGGGATCGGCGAAACGCAGGTCCGCGCAGTCGATTGCCTCCGGGACGCCGGCGAGCCGCGCGATCCGATCGAGCAGCTCCTCGGCGCCGGCCTCGTCGAGCCGGGGCGGGGCGGGCACGAGCATGGGAGGGACGATAGCACAGCCGCGCTCCGTGTTCCTTTCCTGCACGGGGCCACGCCGTTCTCGCAGCGTTGCCGTGAGTGAGGCGCATCAACGTCGGGAGCACAGGCATTCCTGCCTGCGCGGACAAACTGGAATGCCTGTCCCACCCGGCAAGATGGCCGTGCTGGAGACGAGATCACGAGAATGACGTTGCCCCGCTTTACTGCATCGAGTCGTGTACGGAAAAGGCGCTCGGTGGTATCATCCGTCAGGTTCCTGGCACGTCATGACGGATCGAAACCGCACGATGGGAGGAACGGCATGGACCTCGCAGGAAGTCTGAACAAGGCCATCGAAATCGTCAAGCTCAACGGTGCGGTCGCGGCCGAAGTCGGCAGGGACGAGCAGGCGCTGTCGCCGGGGCTGCTCTTCATTGTCGCGAGCGGGTTGGCGTCCGGAATTGGGGCGCTCTCCCGGCACGGCGGCAGCGGCGGGCTGATCGCGATGCCGATCGGGGCGATCATCGGCTATTTCGTCGGCGTCGGCATCCTGCACCTGGTGGCGACGCTCATCTTCGGCGGCAAGGGCGACTTCATGGCCCTGCTGCGCGCCGAGTCCCACGCCGCGATTATCGGCTGGGCGGCGGTCATCCCGTTTATCGGCTTCCTCGTCGGGCTCTGGCACTTCCCGGTGACCGTCGTGATTCTGCAGAACGTCTACGGGATGCCCCGCGACAAGGCGATCGCCACGGTGGCGGTCATCGTCGGCTTCTTCCTGCTGATCGGCTTGGCGATGGCTCTGTTCTTCGGCGCGCTGATCGGCGGTTTGATGCTGATGCTGGGCGCGGGCCACTGACAAGCGGCTGTCAGCGGAAAAACACCTCCCAGGAGACGCCATAGGCGTATTCCACTTCGCCTTCCAGCCGCAGGGCTTCCGCTTTCACCGTCAGCGTGCTCGGGCCGATAGCGAAGGATTTTCCCAGCGTACCCCGCCAGAGCGGCTCGCCGGTACGGTAGATGGGATTGCCCAGCTCGACGATGAAATCCTGGCCCTTGAAGTAGGCGATCCGCAGATCGACCCAGGGGAAGTTGGCAAAGACGGCGACTTCGTAGCCGTTGCCCTGCGTGTCCAGGTTCTCGTCGCTTCTGTCGGGCCGGTCGTACGAACCGAAGAGACTCGCGCGGGTCCCGAGGGCGGGGCCGGCGTCGAGAACGTAACGGTATTGCAGCGAGAGACGCCCGGCAAGATTGTCGCCGACCGGTTGATCGGCATGATAGAGCTGCCCGCCGTGGTGCGAAATCCGCCAGGCCAGCTCCCCTTCCCAGCCGGTCCAGGAGAGCGTGGAGCGGCTGCCGACGGCGATGAACTCGCGGTGCTCCGCGGTGTTGAGCTTGAACCAGGAAAGCCAGAGATCCTCCGCAAAGTGCTCGCCGTGGTAGCGGATCTGCAGCCCCTCCTCGATAGGTACCGTGATCGATCGCTGGCTTTCGGACAGGGCGTCCCCGAGAAAGTACTGCTCCCGGGAATCGAGTGCGCCGGTGATAAGCTCCCAGGATTTCCCCGTGGCCTTGAGGCGGAGCCAGGGACTGAACCAGTCGATGTCGTCCTCCGAGCCGGAGTAGCGCTGCGCAAAGCCGCCGATCTCGAACCGCAGCGGGCCCGCGTCGTGGGCGAGGTACGCGGCGGCGTTGACGCCCAGCAGCGTCTCGCCGACCCTGAGGTCGCTGAAATATTCGGTGTTGTCCAGGAAGAAATGGGCATCCACTTCAGGTTTCCAGGCCAGGGCATCAACGGCAGGCCAGCCGCCGAATACGAGCAGCACGGCGATGGACGACACCAGACGGACAACGCGCAGCGATTTCAAATTATTTCTCCCCCGAACCTCTGTCAACAGCATGGCCGGCATAAGCGGCTCAGAACCGGTATCTGAGTCCGATACAGAGAGCGTTCGAAGCCTCGGTCATATCGCCGAAAGTTCCGAACATCCCCGAGCGGTGATGGATCCTGCACACGGCAGTCCATTGGGGAAACGCGGGCAGCCCCAATTCCGTTTCGGCCTGAAGGTAGACCAGGAGTCGGGGGTTGTCCCCCTGGCTGTCCACCTCGAACGGCGGCGGCTCCGTGGCGTAGGAAAGGCCGATGCCGAAGGCCGTGTTGGTGTCGAGATACGCATCCCAGGGAAAAGGCAGCCAGCGCAGCGAGAAGAGGCCGTTGAATTCCCAGTGATGCTGCCCCTGCGTGTGTTTTGCCACTTGGCCTTCGCCCTCGAAGTCCAGATACGGTTTCCAGGACGCGAGTCGTTTTGAAACCCCGACGACCCAGAGATGGTAATCGTCGTTGAGACCGCCCTGAAGCCGCAGCATCTCGTTCATCAGGCCGTTGCTGAGCGTGCCCTCGAAGACGGTGACCGCCCAATCGCGGTCGGCGCCAGCCGCAGGTTTCGCCGCGAGAGAGGCCACGAGGACCGCCATGGTTACAACCTGTCTCAGCCTCATGCAGCCACCTCCAGGGGAGCCCCCCTCGCGAACCCTGCACCACCCCAGCGCCTTTTCCCGACGAGCGGGCGGTCATTCTCCGCACGACAAGGACGGGTGTCAAGGAACGTCAGTCGCTCAGGGCGACGTCATTCTCGTGATTTCGTCTCCAGCACGGCCATGTTCCCGGGTGGGATCAGAGAGAGATCTCCATGCCTTCCCGGGCAAAGAAGGAATTCGGAAAGCGCGCGCAGCACTCTCGCTCCAGCTGTTGGAGGAACGCATCGTCGTGTTCCGGATCGTGGTGGGAAAGAGCCAGCCTCTTCACGCCGGCGCGCTCCGCCACCTCCGCCGCCTGTTCCCAACTGCTGTGTCCCCAGCCTTTCTTCTGTGCCAATTCTTCGGTTGTGTATTGGGCATCGTGGATGAGCAGGTCGGCATCGCGGGCCAGAGACACGACGTTCGCATCGATCCCGTCTGCGTACTCCACGTCCGTACAATAGACGAGCGTCTTCGTTCCTTCCGTGATGCGGTACCCGTAGGCTCCCCCCGGATGATTGTGCCGGGCCGCGTGCACCTGGACACCGCTCATTGCCGTGAAACTCGGGACCTCGGGCTGCCAGAAGACGACTTTGGCGCCCATTTTCTCGAGAGGCACGGGGAAGCAGTCGCGTTGCATCTGTGTTTCGAAAACGCTGGCGAGGCTGGTGGTTTTCCGGCCTTTGCCGTACATGGCGACGGTAAAATGACGTTGGGCGTCGTAGGCCGGCTTGAAGAAAGGGAACCCCTGGATGTGATCCCAATGGGTGTGCGACAGGCCGATGAACATGTTGTCGTATTGCCCGACGGAGCGCGCCAGCAGGTCGTTCCCGAGTTTTCGCAAGCCCGTGCCCGCGTCGAGTATGGCGAAGCGACCACTCGCGAAGCTCAAGAGGATGCAGGAGGTGTTGCCGCCGAATTCCGAGAATTCCTTTTCTGAAACGGAAACGGATCCCCTCGTCCCGTAGAAGGTGACTTTCATCTCAGCTCACGTTGCTCTTGGGCAGATCTGTTCCTGGAGACGTTGTGCACTCCGGTCGTGCCGGCAACGCGTTGAACACACAGACCTTTCCCTCTGCCACCTGTTCGTCCTCATTTCACTGGCAGCCCCCTTGGCGATGGTTGCCGCTGGTGGCGCGATTCTCGGAACAAGGCCCGGTTTTGTCAAGGCTGATCAGCGCATTGTCAAGTCGTTTGAGCCGTTGGGCGCCGATGTGCTACTGTCCCGGTCATGAGCACGCGACGACTGGAGCTCCTGCTCAAGACGTTGCTCCTGCTCGTGGTGTTCGCCGTCTCGGGCGGCCCTCTCGTCAAGCAGTTCCAGGACCCGGACTTCTTCTGGCATCTCAAGAGCGGGGAGTGGATCTGGGAGCACCGCGCTCTTCCCGAGGAGTTTCTCTTCGTCTCGACCCCGCCCGCCAATCCGGCGGTGATGCAACGGTTCACGATGACCTCGTACTGGATGATACAGGTCCTGTTCCACCTCGCGCACTCCGCCGGCGGCATGGGCGCGATCGTCGCCCTGCGCTTTCTGCTCTATGGGTTGCTCCTGCTGGCGGTCTTTCTCGGCAAGGATGGCGACGATCTTGTCTTTCTCGGACTCCTGGTGCCCGCCGTCATTATCCTCGCCCAGTACGCGGTGGAGCGGCCGCAGTACGTTTCCTTCATATTTTTCGCGTGCCTCCTGGTCCTGCTGAACGGGATCCGCACGGCGAATGCGGCGGCGGCCCTGCCGCTGCGGGCTGCGGCCGTACCGGTGCTCATGGCCGTCTGGGCCAACTGCCACGGGGGCTACATCGCCGGCCTCGGCATCATGGCCGCCTGGTTGCTCGCCGAAACGCTCAAGTACCTGCATCCGCTGCTCGAACCTCTGTCCCCGCGGCGCTATCGTTTCCTCTTCAGCGCCGTCGTGGCTGGGTTCCTCGCATCGCTGCTGAATCCGAACACCTACCACGTCTTCGAGGTCGTCACGCAGCCATCGTGGGGGATCGTCACCATCGTGGAATTTCTGCCGACGATCGCGGCTTACCGGCTCTCCCCCGAGCCGTGGCTTCTCGTGTACTGGACGTTGCTCGGCCTCGCGGTTGCGGGGCTGGCCTTGTCGTGGAGGAGACCGAACCTGACGCACATCGCGCTGGTAGCCTCCACCGGGTACGCTTCCTTCACCCTGGTGCGCCTGATCCCCTTTTTCGTGGTGGCGTCTCTCTTCGTGCTCTGCCGACTCTTCTCCACGCCGCGGTTGGTCGGGAAGTCGCGATTCGTTTTTGCGGCGGCCGGGCTGGCCCTCGGGGTGTTCTTTCTGCGGGATGCCGGGAAGACGTACCGCAACATCTCACGGTGCACCGAAGTCAGCGAATACCGGTTTCCCGTGGAGGCGGCGAATTTCATCCGCAATGAAGGCCTGCAGGGCAACATGTTCAACCTCTACGACTGGGGCGGCTATCTGCTCTGGCGACTGGCGCCGGCGAAAACGTTCATCGACGGTCGCAACGGCGACCGGAAAATCTACGATATCTACCGGCAGATCATGACGGGGGAGGGCGACAGCGTCGCGCACGGGTTGCCCTTCTGGAAAAAGTACTTCCAGCACCGCGACATCCGTTACACGATCACGCCCATCTTCGATCCCCTGACCGGGAAGCTGTTCGGTCTGCTGGACGATCTCGAGGCCGATCCCGCGTGGCTGCCGGTCTACGTTGATCCGACAGCGGTCGTTTTCGCGGAGGACGTGCCCGCGAACCGTGCCGTCGTCCAGCGCAACGCACTGCCCAAGGCCCAGTTTTTCCAGGAGCTGCTCGATTGCTGCACTGCCATCATTGCGGTCAACCCGTCATTCGTCCAGGCTTTTGTGGCCCGGGGAGACATCCTGCTCCGGCTCGATGACCGCGCCGGGGCGCTGCGATCGTTCGAGGAGGCGCTGCGGCTGGCGCCGCAACACGCGTATGCCCGCGCGCGCGTGGCGAGGCTGCGGGCACAAACCGCACAACCGGCGCCGCCGACCGGGCAGTAACGCGTCGCCGGGGAGTGCTTGTCATTCTTGACTATCCCGCCTTTTGGCCGGAGAATCGCCGCGTGGAATTCGTCGGCCCCGGCGAGAGGTGCTTGAACGGAACACGCGCGGCTGGTGCGAAGTACGCGGACGGCAGTGGTGCGAATGAGCCGGTGATCGTCGGGTTTCTCTGCAGCTGGTGCGCCTATCGTGCCGCAGACGCGGCCGGCATGGCGCGCATCACCCTCGCCCCGAACCTGCGCCCGATCCGGGTCATGTGCAGCAGCCGGGTCGACCCTGAAATGGTCCTGATGGCTTTGCGCGAGGGTGCCGACGGCGTTCTCGTCGTCGGTTGTCACCCGGGGGACTGCCACTATGTCGACGGCGGCCTCAAGGTGTTGAAGCGCTTCACGTTGCTGCGGCTGCTGCTGCCGCAGCTGGGACTGGAAAAGGAGCGGGTGCAGCTGGTCTGGGCGGCTGCGTCCGAGGGCGCGGTGCTGGCGGCGGCGATCGACAGGATGACCGATCAGCTGCGGGCGCTCGGGCCGCTGCAGTGGCCAAAGACGGTGCTATGCCGGGAGGGAATCGACCCGTGATCGAGCGCCCGGCCCCGGCGGTGCTGCTGTCACGCAATGCGCGGGTGTCGGCTCCGTGCAGCCGCCGTCCGAGGCGCCGCCGTGCCTGAGCCGTGGATCATCATCACCGGTGCGACCGGCTTTCTCGGCGGGCAGCTGGTGCGGCAGATGCGCAAGGAGTACCGCATCTTCGCGATGGGGCGGCGTACCCCGCAAGCGGCCGGGGTGCCGGAGGGACCGGGAATCACCTGGTTCCAGGTCGACATCGGCGACTTCGCGCGTCTGCGCGAAGTGTTCGAGCATATCCGCGGACAAGGCGGGGCCGAACTGCTGCTGCACCTGGCCGCGCACTACGACTTCACCGGGGAGGACAGCCCGGAATATCTGCGGACCAACGTCCAGGGGACGCGCAACGTTCTCGAACTCGCGGAGCCGCTGAAGCTGCGCAAGTTCATTTTTGCCAGCTCTATCGCCGCTTGCCCCTTCCCGCAGCCGGGCGGCGTCGTGACCGAGGAGACCGCACCGTCGGCGTCCTTTCCGTACGCCCGGTCCAAGCAGCTGGGTGAGGCTTTGATGCGGGAGTACCAGTATCGGATCCCGTCCTGCATCGTGCGCCCGGCGGCCATCTTCAGCGACTGGTGCGAATACGAACCGCTGGACGTGTTCCTGCAAACCTGGTGTTCGGGGCGGTGGAACGCACGCGTGCTCGGGGGCCGGGGCCAGTCGGCGATCCCGTACCTGCACGTGGAGGACCTGCTCTCGCTGCTGGTCCGCGTCGTCGAAAAGAGCGACGATCTCGGGTCATCCGAAATTCTGCAGGCCTCCCCGGACGGGTGCACAACGCATCTTGAACTGTTTCGCGAGACCACGCGCGCATTTTTCGGTGCCTCGCGCACGCCGTGGTTCGTCCCGGTG
>Ga0334722_10005665_pt1 | contig 12536 bp, 8 predicted proteins | sample C3_bottom_MG_FD_207210 | JGI IMG/M metagenome (GOLD analysis project Ga0334722, IMG submission 207210) | Sediment microbial communities from Yellowstone Lake, YNP, Wyoming, USA - C3_bottom | ecosystem: Environmental > Aquatic > Freshwater > Lake > Sediment | place: USA: Wyoming | collected...
GCCGGCATGGCGATCTACGACACCATGCAGTTCATCAAGCCCAAGGTGGCCACCGTGTGCATCGGCCAGGCCGCCTCCATGGCCGCGGTGCTCCTGGCCGGCGGCGCCCTGGGGAAGCGGACGGCCCTGCCCAACGCGCGGATCCTCATCCACCAGCCGATGGGGGGGACGCGGGGCCAGGCGACCGACATCAAGATCCAGGCCGAGGAGATCCTCCGGATGCGGGAAGAGCTGAACAAGATTCTTGCCAAGCACACGGGGCAGTCCCTGGAGCGGATCTCGACGGACACCGAGCGGGACTACTTCATGTCGGCGGGGCAGGCGAAGAGCTATGGTATAATCGACCAAGTGGTCGAAAAACGGCTGCCGGCCGCAAGACCGCTCGTGGATTGACGGAGGCCCCCATTGACGCGGAAATTCAACGATAAGGCGAACCTTCTGGTCTGCTCTTTCTGCGGCAAGGCGCAGAACGAGGTGCGGAAGCTGATCGCGGGACCGACGGTGTACATCTGCGACGAGTGCGTCGAGCTGTGCAACGACATCATCTCGGAAGAGACCGAGGTCGAACACTCTTTAGACGAGAAGCGGCGCCGGCTCCCCAAGCCCACCGAGATCAAGAAGATCCTCGACGAGTACGTCGTCGGGCAGGAGCGCGCCAAGAAGATCCTCTCCGTGGCGGTGTACAACCACTACAAGCGGATCGAGTCCCGCGCCACCGACGGCATCGAGCTGCAGAAGTCGAACATCCTCCTTCTCGGGCCGACCGGCAGCGGCAAGACGCTGCTCGCGCAGACCCTCGCCCGCATCCTGAACGTGTCGTTCACCATCGCCGACGCGACGACGCTGACCGAGGCGGGGTACGTCGGGGAGGACGTGGAGAACATCATCCTCTCCCTCCTCCAGGCGTCCGACTACGATGTGGAGAAGGCCCAGAAGGGGATCGTCTATATCGACGAGATCGACAAGATCGCGCGCAAGTCGGAGAACCCCTCGATCACCCGGGACGTCTCCGGGGAAGGGGTCCAGCAGGCGCTCCTCAAGATCCTCGAGGGGACCGTCGCCAACGTCCCCCCGAAGGGAGGCCGCAAGCACCCGCAGCAGGACTTCATCAAGGTGGACACCACCAATATCCTCTTCATCTGCGGCGGGGCGTTCATCGGCCTCGACGGGCTCGTCGAGCGGCGGACCTCGAAGAAATCGATGGGATTCGGCGCCGATATCGTCTCGCGCACCGAGAGGAACCTGGGCAAGCTCCTCGAGGCCGTTCAGCCCGAGGACCTCATCAAGTTCGGACTGATCCCGGAATTCGTGGGGCGCCTCCCGGTGCTGGCCACCTTGCACGAGCTGGACGAGGACGCGCTGGTCCAGATCCTGACGCGGCCGAAGAACGCGCTCGTGCGCCAGTACCAGCGGCTGTTCGATTTCGAGAACGTGAAACTGGAATTCTCCGAGCCCGCGCTGCACACCATCGCCCGCCAGGCGATCGAGCGGAAGGCGGGGGCGCGGGGCCTGCGGTCCATCCTCGAGCACATCATGCTCGACGTGATGTACGAGATCCCCTCCCAGAGCAACATCAAGAAATGCATCATCTCGGAAGACGTGGTGAGCGGCAAAGTCCCCCCGGAGATCGTGCAGGGAAAGAAGGCCGAGCTGGCGTGACGCTTTGAAGCCCCCCGTCCGGCGGGGCTTTGTCGCGCCATGGAGGGTGTCATGGAAGACAGGAAAAAGATCCTGCCGCTGCTCCCGCTGCGCGACATCGTGGTGTTTCCCCACATGGTGGTTCCGCTGTTCGTGGGGCGCGACAAGTCGATCGCGGCGCTCGAAGCCGCCCTCTCCCTGGACCGCCTCATCTTCCTGGCCGCCCAGGAGGACGCCTCGACGAACGATCCCGCGGAGGGGGACATCCGCCGCATCGGGACCGTCAGCCACATCATCCAGCTGCTCAAGCTCCCCGACGGCACGGTCAAGGTGCTCGTGGAGGGGCGGGCGAGGGCGAAGGTCGTCCATTATCTTCCCAACGACCGCTATTTCCAGGTGAGCACCGAGGAGATCGTCCCGGAGCGGGTCACGGGGGCGCACGCGGAGGCGCTCGTCCGCAACGTCCTCGCGTCCTTCGAGAGCTTCGCCAAGCTCAGCAAGAAGATCCCCTCCGAGGTGCTCTCGCAGGTCGGCTCTCTCCACGAACCCGCGCGGGTCGCCGATACCGTGGCGGCGCACCTGCCGATCAAGCTCTCCGACAAGCAGGCGGTCCTCGAGATCGAATCGGACCGGGAGCGCATGGAGAAGATCCTCGGCCTGATGGAAGCGGAGATCGAGATTCTCGAGATCGAGCGGAGGATCCGGGGCCGCGTCAAGAAACAGATGGAGAGGACGCAGCGGGAGTTCTACCTGAACGAGCAGATGCGGGCCATCCAGAAGGAGCTCGGCCAGGGGGACGAGGGGAAGACGGAACTGGACGAGCTCGAGGAGAAGGTCAAGAAGAAGGGGATGAGCAAGGAGGCGGTGCAGAAGGCCCAGAAGGAGATCAAGAAGCTCCGCATGATGTCCGCGATGTCGGCCGAGGCCACCGTGAGCCGCAACTACGTCGACTGGCTCATCTCGATCCCCTGGCAGGATCGCACCGAGGACAAGCTCGACATCGAGGCGGCCGAAAAGGTCCTGAACGAGGACCACTACGGCCTCGAGAAGGTCAAGGAGCGGATTCTCGAATACCTCGCGGTCCGCAAGCTGGTGTCCAAGCTCAAAGGGCCGATCCTCTGCTTCGTGGGGCCTCCCGGGGTGGGGAAGACCTCCCTGGCCCGGTCGATCGCGCGGGCGATGGGGCGCAAGTTCGTGCGGATGTCGCTGGGCGGGGTTCGCGACGAGGCGGAGATCCGCGGGCACCGCCGCACCTACATCGGGGCGCTGCCCGGCAAGATCATCCACCAGATGAAAAAGGCGGGGACGGTGAACCCCGTGTTCCTGCTCGACGAGGTCGACAAGATGTCGATGGATTTTCGCGGAGACCCTTCCGCGGCGCTCCTCGAGGTGCTCGACCCGGAGCAGAACAACTCCTTCAACGACCACTACCTGGACGTCGACTACGACCTGTCGGACGTGATGTTCATCACCACGGCGAACATGCTGCACGGCATCCCGCCCCCCCTGCAGGACCGGATGGAGATCATCCGCCTGCCGGGGTACACCGAGGTGGAGAAGCTCCACATCGCCCGCGGCCACCTGATCAAGAAAAAACTGGACGAGCATGGGCTGTCGCGGGAGAAGGTGTCGTTCGCCGACACGGGGCTCCTCCACATCGTCCGCTATTACACGCGCGAGGCCGGAGTGCGCAACCTGGAGCGGGAGATCGCCTCCATCTGCCGGAAGATCACCCGGGAGGTGGTCAAGGACCCGTCCCTCGTGAGGATGCGCGTGTCCCCTCCTGCGGTGCGCGGATACCTGGGGCCCGCGAAGTACCGGTACGGCGAGGCGGAAGAGAAGGGGCAGATCGGGCTGGCGACGGGGCTGGCCTGGACCGAGTTCGGCGGAGAGCTCCTTCTGATCGAGGTGGCCCTGATGCCGGGGAAGGGGAACCTCAAGGTTACGGGAAAGCTCGGGGAAGTGATGCAGGAGTCGGCCCACGCCGCCCTCTCCTACATCCGCACCCGCGCCGATCGCATGGGGCTGGACCGGTCCTTCTACCAGAAGATCGACATCCACATCCACGTGCCGGAGGGGGGCATCCCCAAGGACGGCCCTTCGGCCGGGATCACGATGGCGACGGCGCTGGCTTCCGCGCTCCTGCGGGTGCCGGTGAGGAACGACCTGGCGATGACGGGAGAGATCACCCTGCGCGGGCGGGTGCTGCCGATCGGCGGGGTCAAGGAGAAGCTCCTGGCGGCGCATCGCGGCGGGATCAAGACCGTGATCCTGCCGGCCGACAACGAAAAGGACATGGCGGAGATCCCGGCCAAGATCCGCAAGAGCCTCAAGATCCTCTTCGTCCGCCACATGGATGAAGTGATCGAGACCTCCATCGACATGACCGGGGCCGTGAAGCCCGTCGAGGCGGTCTCGCCTCCGGAACCCGAACCGGAGCCGGAACCTTCCGCCGTTCCGCCCGGCTCTTCCGGCGAGGAAGTCATCCGGCACTAAAAACGCGGCGCCGATCCCGTAAGAATCGTGCCGCCGCTTTCGGCGGCGATCCTTTCGGCCTCCTCCCGCCCGATCATTTCGGGCAGCGGCAGGAGGCCGTTCCCTTCCCCGGTTCCGCCCGCGAGCTTGAGCGCGACCTCCGCGAGCAGGACGCCCGCGAGACGTCCGTTCCGGTCCTCGATCGCCGCCCCTTCCGCGTCGCCGCCTCCGCCGGCCCATACGCCCGCCACGGCGGCCGACGTTCCTTTTGCGGCCCCCAGGGAACCGCGGAGCCAGAAGAGGAAGGCCGCCGAAAGCTCCCTTCCGGCGGCTCCCAACCGTCCAAGCCCGCCGCCCAGCCGCCGGTAGTATTTGGCCGGGCGCCCCGGCGGAAGGCCGAAGAAATCTTCCCCCATGGCGAAATAGCATCCTTCGGGAGAGCCGGAGGGAGCCTTCTCGTCCCCGCCGACGTCCTTGGCCAATCTCCGGAAAAAAGCGTATCCGCCGAACCGGTCGAGGGAGCAGAAAAGATACCGGCGGGGCGCCGGTTCCTGCAGTCCCCCGGCCTCCGTCCGTCCGCCGGGGAGGAAGTGGGCGGACAGGATCTCCGTCCATCCGGGCATCATTCCGCAGCCCGACACGGCTGCGGCGCCCTTGCGGCGAAACGCATCATGGATCTCCCGGCGATCCGCCCCGGTGAGCGTCCCGTCCCCGATGCTGGCGGCCGGGGTTCCGTTCTCCGCACAGGTCAGCAGGATCCTCTTTTCGTACTCCGCGCACGGTCCGACGGCGCTGGCCACGGCGTCCACGCCCGTAAACAGCCGCGTAAGCTCCGGGGCCCGGCCGGCGTCGGCCATCGCCCATCGGCACTTGGGGGATAGCGCCTTCGCGAATCGTTTGGCGTCCCGGATGTTGTAATCCACCAGGAGCAGTTCCCCGACCTGCGGACGGGAGGAAAGGGCCTGCGCCGCGATCCTTCCGACGAATCCGGCGGCGCCCAGGACGGCGATCTTCATGCCCCTCATCTTAGCAGAGGATCGTCCGCAGCCGCGTTGACATTCCGGGGAGGGATTTGTTAACTTAATAGGTCTTCGATCTTTGGAGGTCGTCCCTGGGCGGATAGCTCAGATGGTAGAGCATCGCCCTTACAAGGCGAGGGCCACAGGTTCAAGTCCTGTTCCGCCTACCAGTCGCTCACGTATCGGGGTGGTAGTTAAGCTGGTTATAACGCCGGCCTGTCACGCCGGAGGCCGCGGGTTCAAGTCCCGTCCACCCCGCCATTCTTGCCGGAAGCCCCTCGGGGAACACCCCCCGAGGGGCTTCTTGTTATTTCTTTCTGCGTTTTCCTTCTTTGAAAGGTTTTCCGCCGGCAAACTCGGCGCAGGCGCCCAATTCCCCTTCGATTCGCAGGAGCTGGTTGTATTTGCAGACCCTGTCGGTCCTGCAAACGCTGCCGGTCTTGATCTGCCCCATCCCCATCGCCACGGTGAAGTCGGAGAGAAACGAGTCCTCCGTCTCGCCGGACCGGTGGGATACCACTGCCGTCCATCCCGCGTTTCGCGCCATCTCCACCGCGGCCACGGTTTCGCTCACGGTCCCGATCTGGTTCAGTTTGATCAAGACGGAATTCGCCACCGCTTCCGATATTCCCCGGGAAAGCAACGCCGTGTTGGTCACGAAAATGTCGTCCCCGACGATCTGGATCTTTTGGCCCAATTCCTCTTGCATCGCCTTCCATCCCTTCCAGTCGTTCTCCGCCAAGCCGTCCTCGATCGACACGATCGGGAATTGACGCACGAGGTCGGCGTAAAACCGCACCATTTCCTCCGAGGTTTTTGCGGAGCGATCGGACTTCGTGAAGACGTATTTCCCGTCCTCGAAGAATTCGCTTGCAGCCGGGTCCAGCGCGATCGACACGTCCCGTCCCGGCTTGAAGCCTGCCGCCGCAATTCCCTCCAGGATGACCTCGATCGCCTCCACGTTGCTTTTGAGCATGGGGGCGAAACCGCCCTCGTCGCCAACCGCCGTCTGGTACCCCTTTTTTCGCAGGACGCCCTTCAGGGCATGAAAGGTCTCCACTCCGAGCCGCAGACCCTCGGAAAACGTCGGGGCGCCAAGCGGCACGATCATGAACTCCTGCAGGTCGACGCTGTTGTCGGCGTGCTTCCCGCCGTTGATGACGTTCATCATCGGGACCGGGAGGAGATGCGCCGTGGGACCGCCCAGATACCGGTAGGCGGGCAATCCGGATGAAAGGGCCGCCGCCTTGCAGGCGGCGATGGAAACCCCTAGGATCGCGTTGGCGCCCAGTTTTTCCTTATGCACGGTGCCGTCCAGCTCGATCATCCTGCGGTCAAGAGCAAGCTGTTCGGCTGCATCCATCCCGGCAATCGCCGGGGCGATGACTTCCTCCACGTTCTTTACAGCGCGGAGAACGCCTTTCCCTCCGAACCGCTTCTTATCCCCGTCGCGCAGTTCGACGGCTTCCCTCTCTCCCGTGGAGGCCCCGGACGGGATGGCCGCCCTTCCGACGCACCCGTTCTCCAGGACCACGTCCACCTCGATCGTCGGGTTCCCGCGCGAATCGAGGATTTCCCTGGCGACCACCTTCCGTATTTTGTTCATTTGCTTCCCTCCTCCGGATATTTTCCCCGCGTCTCCATTTCGTGTCGATAAGCGGTCACAAACTCCCGAATCGCCGGGGGTGGATCCCCGAATTCGAGGAGCACCTTTCTCAAAAATTGAACCTCAGCGCGAAGGTGGCCGTTTTCCCATTCGATACATCGGTAGGACGCCTCGGTCCCCGACAGCCGCATCTCCAGGTTGCGGATCTCCTCGGCCATTTCGTATGCCTTGAAATTGATCGCGGCGAATCGTGTGGACAATTCGTTTATCACCGCGAGAAGCTTTTCGTTGTCCTTCCGTAACCTCTCCATCTCGACGTTTGGGATGTTCTCCAGCATGGGTTTATGGTTTCCTTTCCTAGATAAAGAAAAATGCCCGCAGGGTTTCCCCGGCGGGCATCCGAAGAATCTCCATCGGGGGATTCCTCCGCCGGGAAGACGGTCACCGGACAGGAGTCATCAGCCCCCATGGGCAATTAAAGGCGAACTCCATCGCCTGTGAAAATTATCTGAATGGAATATACCGGCAATGTGCAACCGGCGCAAGGATCCGGTTGGAACTTGAATAGGTTCGGTCCTGGAATATAATAAATAACAAAGGCGATGGAGTTCGCCGGAACTGCCCGTAAGGGCTGATGACTCCTACGGATGCGATAACCCGGAAGGAGTCTCTTTTTGCGATCCTCGGCAGATCATTCGTTCCGCATTGCTTGGGCATCTCGCGTCATCCGCCGGATCGAAAGGCGGCGTCTGCAGTCTTTGCTTGGTGGCGCCGGCCGCCGCGGGTTTCCTTCGTCGATTCGGCCAACTCCGTTGTATGGCGTCGTCCGATGAATTTTCACGGCATCCTCTTTCCACGCGCCTACGATTGCATCCCGGACGAAGGGCTTGCAGCCCCGGATTTTTTTGTCGATCTCAATCTCGATCAGGTTGTCGCCGCCATCACGGCCCGCAAAGAGCAATATAACCTGAAGCCGTTCTTCTACATGCCCCTGCAGGACGCCTGCGCCATCAACTGGCGCCACGAAATCATGCGGGATCTCGAAGATGCCTCCCTGTTGGACAACATCAACGCGTTTGCCCGGGACATGGGCGCGATGCGCGAATATCTCGCTCAATCGGAGAAGCTATCCTTCAGGCTTCAGAAGGAGCGCTGGTTCCTGGACGCAGCCGACATCTATTGCGATGCCGTGACCCGCCTTGCCCATGACCTGTCCGTTGCGGGATTGAGATCGCGTGGGCTATTGGCATTTAGGGAATATGTAATGCGGTATGCAGCGTCGGAGTCATTCGCCTCCCTTATTGAACAAACCAAGAAGATCGTGGCCGATCTCTCGGCGATCCGTTACAGCGTGCTCATCAACGGTCTCCGCGTGGAAGTCACCCTCTATGCCGGCGAACTCGATTACGCCGCGGAGGTCGAGGCGACGTTCGAGAAATTCAAGCTGGGCGCCGTCAAGGAATACACCTTCAACTTCATCGACATGCCGCATATGAACAGCGTGGAAGAAAGAATCGTCGCGCTGGTGGCCCAGTTGCATACCGGGATCTTTTCCGCACTCGAACAATACTGCACGGCAAACAAAGACTATCCGGACCGCACGATCGTCACATTCGACAGGGAGATCCAATTCTATGTCGCCTATCTGGAGCATGTCGCCCGCTTCCGGAATGCGGGCTTGAATTTCTGCTATCCGCGCGTCGTCAAGGCATCCAAGGAAGTCTGCAGCGTTCAGGGGTTCGATCTTGCCCTTGCCGGCAAGCTCATCGCCGAAGGCGGGGCCGTCGTCTGCAACGAATTTCACCTCGAAGGCGCAGAGCGCATCATCGTCGTCTCCGGTCCGAACCAGGGCGGCAAGACGACCTTCGCCCGCACCTTCGGCCAGCTGCATTACCTTGCGAGCCTGGGCTGTCCCGTCCCCGGTACGCACGCGCAGCTCTTCCTTTTCGACAACCTCTTCACGCATTTCGAAAAAGAGGAAAACATCAAGAATCTCCGTGGCAAGCTCCAGGACGATCTCCTCAGGGTGCACCAAATCCTGGAGCGCGCTACCCCGAACAGCATCATCGTCATGAACGAAGTCTTCACATCCACGACCTTGCGGGACGCTATCGCCCTGAGCAGGAAGATCGCGGACAAGGTCATGGCGTTGGACCTGCTGTGCGTCTGGGTGACGTTCGTCGACGAGTTGGCTTCATTGAGTGAGAAGACCGTAAGCATGGTCGGCACGGTCGTCCCCGAAAACCCGGCATTGCGGACCTTCAAGATCATCAGGCGCCCCGCGGACGGGCTCGCTTACGCGATGTGCATCGCGGAAAAATACCGCCTCACCTACGCCATGATCAAGGAGCGCATCAGCTCATGAAGGCGCGCCTCCTGCATCGGGATCAGGATGCCGACCTGCGGCAGCCGTTGCCGTGGAATGCGGAAGCGCTGGTGAAGGACTTGGGCCTGGACACCTTGTTCCACGCGATGGCGCGAAGCGACGAATTCGTTCTGAACGTGGCAAGAAGGGCCGTCTTGTCGGGCGTGGATAATGATGGGGAGACGATTCGGTACCGGCAGGGCATCCTGCAAGACTGCCTGAACCACCCCGCGGTGATACGGGACCTTTACGCAGTGGCCGTCGAGGGGGCGGAACACGAGAATAAACATTATTTCGGCAGCACCCTCATGCGCTATCCCAACTGGGTGCTGCGGCGGTCGATCGAACTGTCGGAGGCGTTTCTCGGCACGATCAAGAAGCTGAGGAAGATCGCCGATTTGCATGCCGACCAGTTTGTCTCGGAGGGCTGGACCGCCTTTTTTGCGACGTTGCTGGAAGAGCTTGATGACGAGTACCTCGCCTGCGCCCACGATCACGTGGAGCAACTGAAGTTCCGCAATGGTACGTTGCTTGGCTCCGGACTGGGGAAGGGCAACAAGGGCGCGCATTACGTCCTCCTCAGGCAGCGCGAACAACGAAGAAGGAGGTGGCTGGCCCGGCTCTTCGCGCGGCGACCGTCTGTCCCTGGTTTTTCGCTCGATCCTCGCGACGAAAGCGGGGCAAGGGCGCTCGCCGAACTTCGAGACCGGGGGATCGGCGCCGTCGCCAATGCGCTTGCCCAATCGGCCGATCACATGCGCGGTTTTTTCGGCATGTTGCGGACGGAACTGGCGTTCTATGTAGGGTGCGTGAATCTGCACGAGCGGCTCGCTCGAAAGGGGGAGCCCATCTGCTTTCCCTTGCCGGCGGCGACCGACGAACGCCTACTGTCCTTTCGCGGACTATATGATGTCGGCCTGACGCTGAGCATGGATCGACGCGTGGTTGGGAACGCGGCGAATGCCGACAGACAAGACCTCGTGATCGTCACGGGCGCCAACCAGGGGGGAAAATCCACGTTCCTCCGCAGCATCGGCCTGGCGCAACTGATGATGCAATGCGGGATGTTCGTGCCGGCAGATTCTTTCCGTTCCAGCGTCTGCGACGGTCTTTTCACGCATTACAAACGGGAAGAGGACGCCGGGATGAAGAGCGGAAAACTCGATGAAGAACTCGGCCGGATAAGCGATATCGTCGACCATATCACGCCGCATTCCATGATCCTGTTCAATGAGTCCTTCGCGGCGACCAACGAGCGCGAGGGCTCCGAGATCGCGCGTCAGATCCTGTCAGCACTATCGGACAGGCGGGTCAAGGTCGTCTGCGTGACGCATCTTTATGAACTGGCGCATGATCTCTATCAGCGGAACAATGGCAATGTCCTGTTCCTGCGAGCCGAACGGCAAGCCGGCGGAGGTCGAACGTTCCAATTGGCCGAAGGAGAGCCGCTGCAGACGAGCTTCGGGGAGGATTTGTACGACAGCATCTTCGGCGCCGGGAGCAACCGGCGAGGGACCGCCGATTAGACGGCACTGGAGCCCCGTCGACCGGGCAATCCCTATCATAATTGCCGGCGGTGTGGTACAGTAAAATTAAATAAGGGCGATGGAGTTCGCCTTTAAGCGCCGCTTGCGGGCTGATGACTCCTCCGAATAAATTCTTCAGGAGGAGTTTTTTTATGCGGATTGCCCCTCAAGCTCTCGCGGAGGGTTCCCTCCCTCTGTTGCGGCGGCCGGACTTTCGAAAATTCCTTCATTTGCATGTCTTGGGCGCAGGCGGGTGCCCGATCTGCCGCAATGTCGCGTGGTTGGATGACCGCTATTTTTCCCGTTTTCAACGGGAAAACTTTGCTCTCGCTAAGACTTGGAACGGCCTGACGCGGTCGCTCGGTTTCTGTGCGGCCGATGGTGCCCGGACAGTTGCCCATCCATCCGGACAACCTGCCGTAGCGACCGTACACGAAGTATTGACTCGACGGGTCGGGAAGATCCTATCGCGAGTGGTGTCGACGCGGAGGAAAGGAAGCGGCGGAGGGCCTATCCTCGCCGAGCACGACCGTTGCCCCGCATGTCGATCACGGGACGATGTTACCGGACGCGCCGCGTCATTCCTTGCCACAGCTCTTAATGATCCGGAAGCATTGCGACAGTATGAAGGTCTTCGTTCGGTTTGCTTCCCACACGTGCAAGCAATGGCCCGCTATTGCGGGGGATCAATCCTCCAATACGTATTGGGGGTTCACAAGATAGCAGTCGATTCGGCGGCCGAATCGGTCGCCGCATTTGACCGAGAGCATGGAGCAGACCGGAATGCCGACGAGGAAAACATGGTCGGTGCCCTTCTAAAAGCGCTCCCGTTAACGGCGGGTTGTAACAGAACCTATGATCTCTTCGAGCCGCCCCTTGCGGACAAACCCTCCCCGACGTCTCGCGGTCCGGTCGAAAACCTTGTCGAGGCCATGTCCCGCAACGATGGCTGTGCCGTGTGCATTGAAATGGATCGGACATGGGTCGAACGGATGAAATGGCTGTGCGGCAAGATCTCCGAAGGGTGTGAGTTCGACGAACTCCTTCCGGTTTGTCCGCAACATCTTTGGGCCGCCGTCTGCGATGGGCCGCCTCTGCTCGTTGTCGCGTCGGTCCGGAATGCGCTTCGAATTATTGCCGGGCAGATCAGGACTGCTCTGGACACGCTTGCTCCCTCGTCAAGCCCGGCGCGGCGTGGGATGATGCCCCGCATCCGCGAGGCGATCCAGGGATCGCATCGACGCCTAGGCGAGGCACGGGACGTAATCGGCCGCCCTTTGCCGTGTCCGGCATGTACCCTGCTTCAGGCGGCCCGTGACAGGACCCTGATGCTCTTGTCCGCCTTGCTCAAGGATTCCCTCCGCCGGAATGCCTTCGAACGCGGGTACGGCCTTTGCCTCAAACATTACTCGCGGGCGTTGGCGCTGAACCCGTCACCGGAAATGCATGCATTCCTCACGGAGGTCGAGGCCGGTAAACTCGCTTTGCTCCGGTGGGAGCTGGAAGAATCATCGAGAAAATCCCCTTGGTCAAGCCGCCCGGAATCTTCCGGAACGGAGAATACGGCCTGGAAGAGGGCTGTTGCCCGGTTTTCAGGTTCGTTCGTATGGAGCCCCGAATGACACAATCGAACGACGCACCGCACCGGATCGAACTGCAAAAAGGGATGTTCGCCATGCGGGAAAAAACAAATATCGGCGCTCCGGCGGAGAGTGCGGAGTTGCACCGGAACAATGGAACGATCGGAAAGGGCTCCGCGCTGCGCTTTGTCGTCCTGATCGGCGTCACCAGTTTGCTGGCCGACATGACCTACGAGGGGGCGCGCAGCATCAACGGCCCCTTCCTGGCTCTGCTCGGGGCCGGCGGCACCGTGGTGGGGCTTGTGGCCGGTTCGGGTGAACTGGTCG
>Ga0334722_10005666_pt1 | contig 12536 bp, 11 predicted proteins | sample C3_bottom_MG_FD_207210 | JGI IMG/M metagenome (GOLD analysis project Ga0334722, IMG submission 207210) | Sediment microbial communities from Yellowstone Lake, YNP, Wyoming, USA - C3_bottom | ecosystem: Environmental > Aquatic > Freshwater > Lake > Sediment | place: USA: Wyoming | collected...
CTGAATGAGCGCCAACGTGAGCCGGGTACTGCGCTCGAATCTCAAGCTGCGCCATCTGCAGCTGCTCGTCGCACTGGACCAGTTCCGCCATCTGGGCAAGGCGGCCAATTTCCTGCTGCTATCGCAGCCCGCCGTATCCAAGATCCTGGCCGAGATCGAGCGCATGTTCGGCGTCACCCTGTTTCTGCGTTCGACTCGGGGTACCGAACCGACGCCGCATGGCGAGGCGGTGATTCGATTTGCCCGCTCGGTATTGGTGGACTACGAGCGCACGCAGGACGAGCTCGCCGCCGTCAGCAGCGGCGCCGCCGGCCACACCAGCGTGGGCGCCATGGTCGTGGCGACGCCGGTGCTGCTTGCGCGCGCGATAGCGCGCCTGAAACAGCGCTCGTCCCGGACCAGGGTACTGGTCGAGGAAGGCGATCTGACGCGACTCTTGCCGCGCCTGCGCACAGGCGAACTGGATCTGTTCGTCGGGCGGCTCGAGCCCGGCTACGCTTCCCCCGAGCTCGAAACGGAAGCGCTCTACGAAGAGCCGATGTGCATCGCCGCCCCGGCAGGCCATCCCTTGACGCGGCGGACCAAGCTGAGCTGGAGCGATCTTGCCACCGAGCCATGGGTGTTTCCGCCGCCCTGGGCCTCATCGCGGGTCAAGCTGAACCAGATGTTCTACAAGCACAGACTGAGTCCGCCGGCGGACTTGATCGAGACCGCATCCTTCCTCATGACGCTGACCTTCATGCAGCAGAGGTCCGCGCTAGGTTTCCTCGCGCGAACGGTGGCGCAGCACTACGAGCGGCAGGGACTGCTCAAGACGCTGCCGATCAAGGTGCCGATCGAATTGCCTGCCGTGGGCATCATCACGATACGCGGCCGCAAGCCCGCGCCGGCGAGCGAACAGCTGATCGAGTGCCTGCGCCAAGTTGCCAAATTGGCTTGGGCATCCTGATGCCCGGCGCGCGCTAGCGCGGCGCGTCCAACTCGGGGTAATGCCGGAAGATGCCCGACTGGTTGAAAGGAATGCGCCGCTTCGACGCCAGATAGGCGGCAATGCGCGGCCGCGCCGCGATCCGATCGTGCAGCGCGACGAGATGCGGATGCTTAGTCTCCAGCTCGGCCATCGTGCGCGGAAAGGCATAGCGCAGGCCGGCGATCATCTGGAACATCGACAAATCCACATAGGACGCGGCTCTGCCCGCGAGGCCGCCGTTCCATCCCGGATTGCGCGCGACGATGCTCTCGAAGTAGCCGAGAAACTTCGGCAGGCGTTCCGTGCGGAAGTCTGCGGCGCGGCGCCCGGCTTCGCGCTTTTGCTCCTCGTAATACAGCCCAGCGCCGATCGGGTGGTGCGTGTCGTGGACCTCGGTGAGCCAATCGGCGATGGTGAGCTGCAACTGGTGCGCCCAGAGCCGGCTCGCTTCGCGCTTTTGCACCAGCCCAAGGCGCGGACCGAGGAACAGCAGGATGTTCGCCGTCTGCGCGATGAACTGTTTGCTACCCGCGACTCTCAGGAAAGGCGGGGCGAAGGGCGGGCACGTGAGCGAAGCGTCGCGCAGCAGCCGCGTCATTGCGGGCATGCCTGTGCCTAGTCGCGCCGGCAGGCGGGCGACATCCACGTAATCCGCGCCGGCCTCCTCCAGCGCCAGCCGGACGAATTCGCCGCGGCCCTGGATCGAGGGCCAGTAATACAGTTCGTAGCGCATCGCGATTCTCCCCAACGTCCGCAGGTTGCCGCGCTTGTCCGTCGCTCGCGTCGCCCGCTAGGTCAGCCCCTTCTGTTTGAAAAGAGCAACAAACTTCGAGTCGGTTTCCATCATATGGTAGCGCCACCAAATTTGAAGGAACTGCAGCAATTCCTGCGCCAGGTCCGATTTGGAATTGCGCGGCGCTGCCTGAAAGTCGCTGGCAAACGCATTGACCTTTTCAATGAGCGCGTCATGCTCGCGCTTGTGCTCGTCGGCGTCAGAATAGTCAAACTGGGCGAAATACTTCTCTTCCATTCTGAAATGCGTCGCGGTGTAGATGATCAACTCATCCAATATCTCGCCGATTACGTCCGCACCCCTGCCTTCCAGCGTCGCCTCGTTCAGCCGATTGATGATCCCCACAAGCCTCTCGTGCTGTCGGTCGACGACAGCGATGCCCAGCCTGAGACTGTCATTCCACTCGATCAGTGCCATGCTCGATAGGGTGCCGAGATGCTTGCGTGAGCGCCCATCTTAGTTCACCGGTCCGTCTGGTGTCGACCCGCCGCGTTTGCGCCCTAGACCGCAGGTTCGCTCCTGGTCTCTAGGCCTGCTCGGCGTACAGCTCGGCCATCACCGCGCGCAGCCACTGGTTGGCCGGGTCCTGGTGAAAACGCTGGTGCCAGTGCAGCCGGACCTCGAAGCTCGGCATGGCGAGCGGCAGCTTCAGCACTTTGAAGTGGCCCAGCTGCGCGAATACGGCGGCGACGCGCGAGGGCACGGTGACGATCAGGTCGGTGCGTGCGAGGATCATCGGCACCACCAGAAAATGCGGCACGCGCACGGCGATGCGCGCGCTCAAGCCCGCTTCGACGAAGGTCTCCTCTATCACCTGGTGGCCGGTGCCGGCGTAGGACACCAGCACGTGCGACGCCTCGCGGAATTGCTTCGCGCTGATCTTCGCCGCGATGCTCGGATGGTCGGCGCGGAGCATGCATACATAGTGCTCGCGAAACAGCGGCTGCTGCCGCATCCCCGTGACCAGGCCAGGCAGAAAGCCGACCGCGAGATCGATATCGCCCGCCTCCAGCGCCGTGTGCACCTCCTTGATCGGCATGCGCACCACTTCGATCTTGACCCCGGGCGCCTCGTGCTTGATGCGCTCCAGCAGACCGGGCAGGAACACCATCTCGCCGATGTCCGACATGAACAGGCGAAAGGTGTTGCCGGAGCTGCGCGGATCGAAGCCGGCGTGCTGCTGCAGGGCGGTCTGCACCAGGCGCAGCGCCTCGCGCACCGGCTGCGCCAGCTGCTGCGCGAACGGCGTGGGGCGCATGCCGCGCGGCGTGCGCACGAACAGCGGATCGCCGAACAATTGGCGCAGCCGCGACAGCGCATTGCTCATGGCCGGCTGCGACAGTCCGATGCGCTCGCCGGCGACCGTGACGCTGCCTTCGGTGGCGATCGCGTCGAAGGCGCGCAGCAGGTTGAGATCGAGGTCGGATGCATTCATATTTCGTATGTATATCATGTTCTCCATCAATTTGACAAATGCCGGGCACGCGCCTAACCTCGCTTGAAAGGAGGCTTGCCCGGATCAGACCGAGGCGAGTGCAACGAGGAGAAACCATGTACGAAATCCGCATTCACGGACGCGGCGGCCAGGGCGCAGTGCTGGCGGGGGGCATACTCGCCAGCGCCCTGGTGCTGGAGGGCAAGTTCGTCGTCGCCGTGCCCTCTTTCGGCTTCGAGCGCCGCGGCGCTCCGGTCGCGAGCTTCCTGCGCTTCGACGAGCGTCCGATCCGCCAGATGACGAACATCTATCATCCGGACTGCGTGCTGTGCATCGACCCCACGGTGGCGCGCGCGGTCAACGTGTTCGAGGGCGTCAGCGAGGGCGCCGTGCTGGTGCAGACCACATCCAAGCCGCTGGGCGAGTTTCAGCTGCCGCGCGAGATCGCGACCGTGGGACTGTGCGACGCCGTCGCGATCGCGCTGGACCTGTTCAAGCGCTCCATCACCAACACCATCATGCTCGGCGCGTTCGCGCGCACCACCGGCCTGGTGTCGCTGGCATCGCTGCAGGCGGCGATCCAGAAATCGGAGTTCCGCGATGCCGGTCTGAAGCAGAACATGGCGGCGCTGGAACGCGGCTATGAAGCGACCCAGGTGCACCAGATAGTACGAACCGCGGCGGCTTAAGGAAAGGGGCGCTATTGTGAAGCAACAAGCCTACAAAATGTTCGACGCGACGACGATCCCGAACGACCTGTGCCCGATCGCGACCAAGCCGAATCCCATGCTGCCTGGGGACTGGCGCAGCATGCGGCCGGTGGTCGACCGGGCCAAGTGCGTCAAGTGCGCCGTTTGCTGGCTCTACTGCCCGGTGCAATGCGTGGTGGAGAAAGCGGCCTGGTTCGACTTCAATCTGAAGACCTGCAAAGGCTGCGGCATCTGCGCCACCGAGTGCCCGCAGCGCGCCATCGGCATGGTGGAGGAGGCAGCATGAGCGCGGTCCTGAAACCCAAATCCAAACTCATCGTCTGCGACGGCAACGAAGCCGCGGCATGGGCGGTATCGCTCGCCGACGTCGACATGGTCGCGGTGTATCCGATCACGCCGCAATCGTCCTTGGTCGAATACCTGGCGAAGTTCATCGCCGACGGGCGCCTGGGCGCGGAAATCGTCGACGTCGAAGGCGAGCATTCGGTGCTGTCGGTGCTGCAGGGCGCCTGCCTCGCCGGCGCGCGCACCTACACCGCGAGCTGCGGACCCGGCCTCGCCTTCATGTTCGAGCCCTATATGCGCACGCCGGGGCTGCGCCTGCCGCTGGTGATGACCATCGTCACGCGCGACACGCTCACGCCGCAAAGCGTCTGGGGCGGCCACCAGGACGCGATGTCGGTGCGCGAAGTCGGCTGGCTGCAGATGTACTGCGAGTCGGTGCAGGAAGTGCTGGACACCACCATCATGGCCTACAAGATCGCCGAGCACCACGACGTGATGCTGCCGACCAACGTCTGCCACGACGGCAATTACCTGTCGTTCGGCGCCGCGCGCTGCGAACTGCCGGATCAGGACGAGGTCAGCGCCTTTCTCGGCAAGAAGGACGTGAACTGGCATGTGGCCCTGGATCCGCAGCGCCCGATGGCGGTCGATCCGCTCACCGGCGGCGCGGGCGGCCCCGGCCCCTCGACCTTCGTGCGCTACCGCAAGGGACAGTGCGCCGGCACGCAGAATGCGCTCAAAGTCATCACCGAGGTGCACGCGGAATGGGGGCGGCGCTTCGGCCGCCACCACGCGCCGCTGATCGAATCCTACCGCATGGAGGGCGCCGACTACGCCATCATGACCATAGGCAGCATGACCGGCGCGGCCAAGGACGCAGTGGACGCGGCGCGCGCGCGCGGCGAGAAGGTCGGCCTGGTCAAGGTGAAGACCTACCGTCCGTTCCCGGCGCAGGCGCTCGCGGACGCGCTGGCCGGGGTTAGGGCCGTGGGCGTGGTCGACCGTTCGGTTTCCTTCGGCTGGAATTGCGGTCCGCTGTTTCAGGACAGCATCACCGCCATGCAATATGCGCCCAAACGCATTCCGGCGATGAGCTTCATCGGCGGGCTCGCGGGGGCCGATCTCACCGTGGGGCACTTCGAGCAGGTGATCGCCCGCACCAAGGAACTCGCACGCGACGGCCACACGGCCGAGACCGTGTGGCTCAATGAGAAGGACTGAGACATGGCGCACACCCATTATCTGATCGTCGGCGCCAGCCACGCGGCGCTGTCGGCCCTGCACGCGATCCGGCTGCACGACACGGAACAGGAAGTCACGCTGGTAACGCGCGATGACAGCCTGCCCTATTCGCCCACGGTGCTGCCCTACGTGGTATCGGGCCGCTCCGACCCGGAGCGCGTATTCCTGCGCGACCAAGGCTATTTCGCCGAGCACAAGGTGAACTATCTGCGCGGCGCAAAGGTGCAGAAGGTGAACGCGGGCGGGAGCGCGGTGGAACTTGCAGACGGCAGCCAAATCGGATTCGACAAACTGCTGCTCGCGACCGGCGCGGCGCCCATGCTGCCTGCCATTCCCGGCCTGGCCGGGATGAAGTTCCATGTGCTGCGCAGCTTGACCGACGCCCTCGCGCTGCGCGCGGCGCTGCCGCGGGTCAAGCGCGCGATCGTTCTGGGCGGCGGCCTGATCGGCATGCACGCGGCGGAGAACCTGGCCAAGGCCGGCGTCGACGTAAGCGTGGTGGAAATGCAGCCCCATGTGCTCGCCGGCTATTTCGACGCGGAAGCGTCCATGATGATAGAAAGCGTTTTCGCCGCCCAGGGCGTGCGCCTGCTCCTGGGTGCGCGCGTGGCCAGCTTCGCGGCGCAGGGCGCAGGCTGCCGCGCCACCCTGGCGGACGGCAGCCAACTCGACGCCGACCTGCTGCTGGTCGCGACCGGCGTCGCACCGGTGACCGATTTTCTCGCCGGCAGCGGCATCGCCACCGAGCGCGGCGTGCTGGTGGACGCGCATATGCGCACCAATGTCCCGAACATCTGGGCCGCGGGCGACGTGGCGCAGGCGCGCGGCTTCTTTAGCAGCGAGCGCATCATCAACGGCATCCTGCCGGATGCGGTCGACCAAGGCCGCATCGCCGGCATGGCGATGGCGGAGGACCCGGGCGCAAAAGACTACGCCGGCGGCGTGCCGCTCAACACCTACAGCTTTTTCGGCCAGCACGCGGTTTCGGTCGGCGTGCACGAAGGCGCCTTGGGGGAAACCGGAGTCGAAGTGAAGAAACAGGTGGAGGCGGAACAAAATCACTATCTCAAGATCGTGCTCAAGAACAGCCGCCTCGCCGGAATTTTCGGCGTCAACGCCGCGTTCGACCCGGGCATCATGTGGGAGCTGATCCTGCGCGGCATCGATCTGGGCGAGGACAAGCTCGCGTTTCTGCGCTCGCCGCAGGACACGGCGCGCGCGCTGATGTCGAAAAACTGGAGATAGGCATGGGCGCCGCATACGAGACCATCCATTTCAAGGCCGATGCCTGCGACGGCTGCAACGACTGCATGACGGCCTGCGCGCAGGCCAAGGCGCAGTCCGACGACCATCTGCAATCGCGCATCCAGATCGTGCCCTCGGGCGAGCGCTTCGAACTCGCGATCTGCCGCCAGTGCGGCGATCCGGAATGCGTGCTCAACTGCCCCGCAGGCGCGCTCGCGAAAGACGCCGGCAGCGGCGTGATCGACTGGGACGGATCGAAGTGCGTGAACTGCCTCCTGTGCACCGTCGGCTGCGCCTACGGCGGCATCGCCTACGACAGCATCGCGTCGCACGTGATCAAGTGCGACATGTGCGAGGGCGCGCCGGCCTGCGTCAAAGCCTGCACCACGGGTGCGCTGAAGCACATCACCACCGGGCGCCTCTACAACGAGGTGGGCAATCTGGAAGACCTGTTCGCGCCCGGCCTGTCCGGCTGCCAGGGCTGCAATACCGAACTGATCATGCGCCACACCCTGCGCCGCATCGGGCCGGACGTGGTGGTGGCGACGCCGCCCGGCTGCATCCCGGGCATGGGCTCGGTCGGCTACAACGGCCTCACCGGCACCAAGGTGCCGGTGTTCCACCCGCTCCTGACCAACACCGCGTCCATGCTCGCCGGAGTGCGCCGCTTCTACAAGCGCAGCGGCCGCGACGTGATGGCCGTCGCGCTGGCCGGCGACGGCGGCACGGCGGACGTGGGTTTCCAATCGCTGTCGGGCGCGGCCGAGCGCAGCGAGGAAATCCTGTACATCTGCGTCGACAACGAAGGCTATATGAACACCGGCATGCAGCGCTCCGGCTGCACGCCGTACGGCGCCTGGACCTCGACCACGCCCGTGGGCGAGCGCGCCCACGGCAAGACCCAGGACGCGAAGAACCTGCCGCTGTTGATGGTGATGCACAACTGCAGTTACGTCGCGACCGCCTCCACCGCCTTCATGGAGGATTTGTACGCCAAGCTCGATCGCGCGATCCAGGCGGCCAAGACCGGCTTCGCCTATCTGCACATTTACTCGCCCTGCACCACCGGCTGGCGCTTTCCCTCGGATCAGAACGTGGAAGTGGCGCGCAAGGCGGTGGAAACCAATTTCGTGCTGTTGTGGGAATTCAATCCGCAGGACGGCCTGCAATTGACCCATCCGGTAGAGAACGCGCGTCCGATCGACGAGTATCTGGAAACGCTGGGCAAATACCGGCACCTGGACCCGGACCAGGTCGAGCATATCGAACGCAGCCTGGCCAACAACCTCGCGCGCATCCGCGGGTTCGTCGCGGCCAAGGGCACGGCGGCGGCCGGGCGCGGCTGAGCCGGCGCAGTCCGGTTCCCCTGGAGGTCTAGCCCGGCGCATACTGCGCTGCGTGGGAATCATTTGCATTTTGTTTGGTGTACCCTGCGTCCTTCGCGGCGCACCTATGCTTTCAATGGAACTGACGCAGACATGACACTATCGCAGCGACCGATCACCATCCTGATCGCAGCCCTGGGCGGCGAAGGCGGCGGCGTGCTCGCCGACTGGATCATCGCCGCCGCGACGGCCGAGGGCTACCCGGTGCAGAGCACCTCCATTCCCGGCGTGGCGCAGCGCACCGGCGCGACGACTTACTACATCGAACTGTACCCGGTGCGCACGCCCGAACTCGGCGGCCGGCGGCCGGTGATGACGCTCGCGCCCTCGCCCGCCACGATCGACATCATGCTCGCCTCCGAACTGCTGGAGGCAGGGCGCGCGCTCGCGAACGGCTATGTCACGCCGGAGCGCACCACGCTGATCGCCTCCACCCACCGCATCTACACCGTGGACGAGAAGATTGCGCTGGGCGACGGCCGCTACGACAGTGAACGCGTCGTCGCGGCCGCCAAAGCCCTGGCCAAACGCGCGATCCTCACCGATTTCCACCGCCTGTCCGCGAGCGCAGGCGCGATGATCAACGCGGCGCTGTTCGGCGCGCTCGCCGGCTGCGGCATGCTGCCCTTGTCGCGCGCCACCTGCGAAGCCGCCATACGCGGCGCAGGCAAGGGCGCCGAGTCCAGCCTCAAGGGCTTTGCGCTGGGTTACGCCGCAGCTGAAGGCACGCTGCCTGCCGCAGGGGGAAAATCGGCTGGAAGCGAGGAGGCAGCAGCGCCTACGCTGGACCAACGCGTGCGGCAAGACTTCCCCGCCGAAGCCCAAGCCATGGTCGCGGAAGGCCTGGCGCGCGTTGCCGGCTATCAGGATAAGGACTACGCCGCGCTCTATCTCGCCCGGCTGGAGCCGATCGCAAAACGAGACCGGCCACACGGCGCCGCCGAGGCTTACGCGCTCACCCGCGAGACCGCGCGCTTTCTCGCGCTGTGGATGTGCTACGAGGACGTGATCCGGGTCGCCGACCTGAAGTCGCGCCGCAGCCGCTTCGAGCGTGTGCGCGTCGACGTGCAGGCCAAGGCGCACGAACCGGTGCGCATCATCGAGTACCTGAAGCCCGGCGTGGAAGAAGTCGCAGCGCTGCTGCCGACGGCCTGGTCCAAACGGCTCGTCGCCTGGGTCGAAAAGCGCGGCCTGATGCACAAGCTCAACGTCGGCCTGCACGTCAACAGCTCCAGCGTGGGCGGATTCCTGCTGCTGCGTACGCTTGCCTGGCTGCGGCCCCTGCGCCGCATGAGCGCGCGCTATGCCGAGGAGCAGGCGCTGGTAACACGCTGGCTGCGCGCGATCGAAGCCGCGCCGAGTGCAGAACTCGCGCTGGAGATCGCGCTCTGCGGCCGGCTGATCAAAGGCTACGGCGATACCAACCGGCGCGCGAAAGCGAATTTTCTGCGCATCCTCGATACGCTGATCGAAGGCGGTTCCGTCATCGATGCGAAAGCGCGCGCCGCGGCGGTGCGCGCCGCGCGTACGGGCGCGCTGGCCGACCCGGAAGGCCGCGGCCTGGAGGCGGCGCTCGCCACGCAAGGCATCGCGCCGCTGCCGCCGCAGCCGAAGATCATCCAATTCATGCGCCGGCCTGCCGGCCGCAGCGCGGCGAAAACATAGGGCACGCGTCATGGAACGACAATTCAATACGGAAATCGAATCGCTCAAGCTGGGCGCGGGCGAGACCTTCCACGGCGAGGGCATACTCGCCGTGACCAAGGCGCTGCTGCAATCGGGCGTGTCCTACGTCGGCGGCTACCAGGGCGCGCCGGTGTCGCACCTTTTGGACGTCATGGTGCAGGCGCGCGACTACATGAACGAACTCGGCGTGCACGTAGAGGCCTGCACCAACGAAGCCTCGGCCGCCGCCATGCTCGGCGCCTCCATCAATTATCCGGCGCGCGGCGCGGTGACCTGGAAGTCCATCGTCGGCACCAACGTCGCCTCCGATGCGCTTTCCTACTTGTCCAGCGCGGGCGTGCTCGGCGGCGCGCTGATCGTCGTCGGCGAGGATTACGGCGAGGGCGCGAGCGTGGCGCAGGAGCGCACGCATGCGGTGGCGCTGAAGTCCTCGCTGTGGATGCTGGACCCGCGGCCCAACCTCCCCACCATCGCCAACCTCGTGGAACGCGGCTTCGAGCTGTCGGAAGCCTCGAGCACGCCGGTGATCATGGACCTGCGCATCCGCACCTGCCATGTGCACGGCAGCTTCGTCACCAAAGCCAACCGCGCGCCCGCGGTGTCGACGCGCAATCTGCAGGCCGACGCAGCCCAGTTCAACTACGAGCACATCGCGCATCCGCCGGCGACCTTCCGCCAGGAAAAGCAGAAGATGAGCGTGCGCCTGCCCGCGGCGCGCAAGTACATCCGCGATCACCGGCTGAACGAACTATTCGCCGGCAGCGAAGCAGGCGTAGGCATCGTCTGCCAGGGCGGGCTGTACAACAACCTGCTGCGCGCGCTGCAGCTCACCGGCCTCGCCGACGACTTCGGCGCGAGCCGCATTCCCATCCTCGCGCTCAACGTGGTCTATCCACTGGTGCCTGAGGAAATCACCGCCTTCTGTGCGGGCAAAGCCGCGGTACTGGTGCTCGAAGAAGGCCAGCCCGAATTCATCGAACAGGAAATCGCCACCATCCTGCGGCGCGCGGTGGAGGAGCCGGGCATGGCGCATCTGGCGCAGACGAAGTTGCACGGCAAGGATGTTTTGATTATGGCAGGCGAATATACCGCCGAGGTGATCGTGCACGGCCTGGCAGGCTTCCTGGCGAAGCATGCGCCGCACTTGGATCTCGCGTGCGGCACGCGCTGGCACCAGGCGGTGGACGCGGTGCGCGCGCGCGCCGCCGAGATGCTGGGCGCGCCGCTGCCGCCGCGGCCGCCGAATTTCTGCGTCGGCTGCCCCGAGCGTCCGGTGTTCGCCGCGATCAAGCTGGTGGAGCGCGACATCGGCAAGCGCCACATCTCGGCCGACATCGGCTGCCACTCGTTCGCGACCTTCGCGCCGTTTTCGCTCGGCAACTCCATCCTCGGCTACGGCATGAGCCTGGCGAGCGCGGCCGGCGTCGCACCCATGCTTGCAGGCCGTTCGATGGCGATCATGGGCGACGGCGGCTTTTGGCACAACGGCTTTCTCTCCGGCGTCGCCTCCAACCAGCTCAACGGCGGCGACGCGGTACTGCTGATCATGAAGAACGGCTACACCTCGGCCACCGGAACGCAGGAACTGGTGTCTTCGCCGCACGACGACTCGGCGGAGCTGGCGCAGGAGAAAAGCACGGTCCGCCTTGATCGCACCATAGAGAACACGCTGCGCGGCGCCGGCGTGACCTGGCTGCGCAACGTCTACACCTACCGCGTCGCCGACATGGCCAGGACCTTGCGCGAAGCCTTCACCACCGACGAACCGGGGCTGAAGGTCATCGTCGCCGAAGGCGAGTGCCAGCTCGAGCGCCAGCGCCGCATCCGCCCCATCCTCGCGCGCTTGCTGGGTTCGGGCGCGCGCGTGGTGCGCACGCGCTTCGGCGTGGACGACGATACCTGCTCCGGCGACCACTCCTGCATCCGGCTCTCCGGCTGTCCCTCGCTCACGCTGAAGGCTTCCATCGATCCGCTCAAGGTGGATCCGGTGGCGCACGTCAATCACGCCTGCGTCGGCTGCGGCCTGTGCGGTGAGGTCGCGCATGCCGCGATCCTGTGCCCCTCGTTCTACCGCGCCGAAATCGTGCAGAACCCCAGCGCTTGGGACCGCTTCCTCGCGCGCCTGCGCGGCACCGTCATCGGCTGGTTGCAGCCGGCCTAGACTGGCGGCTAGCGTCGAGCAGTTCGGGCGTCGAGCCCCGGCGCAGCTCGGTTGCTGCGGCTTGCACAGTCCGAGTTGCCGTCCGGGCGCAATACCGGTCCGCGCCAACCCGCCCCCTGGCCTCGACCCCTGCCCTCAACCCGCGCAAACATTGACCAAAATCAGAATCTGATCCGTGCCAGCGGAGAAGATTGGGCCTAGGCGGATGGGCGCGCCTGCGCGCAGCGGCGCTTGTGGTTCAAGCCTGCCGTGGATGGCCGACGACGCAGAGCGGAAGCAGTGAGGGAGGACCAAACGATGGCCAACATAGACGTTTTGCTGGTGGAAGACAATCCTACCGACGCGGAACTGACCCTGCGCACCCTGAAGAAACACCGTCTGGCCAACCATCTGGAATGGGTGAAGGATGGCGCGGCAGCGCTGGATTTCCTATTCGCGCGCGGCGCCTACGCGGACCGCGCAGGCGCCGCGCCGCCGCAGGTGGTGCTGCTCGATCTGCGCCTGCCCAAAGTCGACGGGCTGGAGGTGTTGCAGCAGATGCGCGCGGATGAACGCACGCGTTATGTGCCGGTGGTGGTGCTGACCTCATCCAACGAAGAGCGCGACATCGTCAGCACCTACCAG
>Ga0334722_10005667_pt1 | contig 12536 bp, 10 predicted proteins | sample C3_bottom_MG_FD_207210 | JGI IMG/M metagenome (GOLD analysis project Ga0334722, IMG submission 207210) | Sediment microbial communities from Yellowstone Lake, YNP, Wyoming, USA - C3_bottom | ecosystem: Environmental > Aquatic > Freshwater > Lake > Sediment | place: USA: Wyoming | collected...
TCGGTCTCCAGGATCAACCGCATTCGCGCGCGTCACCCGGGCATCGACATCGACATCCTGAAGCAGTATAAGCTCGTGTACGAATGGATCCGGGGCAAGAACATCGTCGAACTTTTCCAGGAGATCAAGCTCGACCTGCCGGACATCGTGCATCATCTGCAGGCCATGCAGAAGAAGGCCTTCGACGACCTGAGCACCAAAGGGTACCACATGGCGGACATGAAGCCCGAGCACGTGATCTTCGACGAAGAGGACTGCGAACGCATCGAGGAGATGGGCAGGAGCGGGCAGGCCGATGTTGCGGAGGAACAGGTTGAGACGATTTACCATCTGTTGAACGGCGGGAAGTATTCGGTTATCGATTATGAGCTGCTGTTCCGCACGCCGGAGCACGAGGACCGGGTCAAGGCATCGAGGCGGCATTCGTATCTCGATGACATGCGGGACCGGATGGATCCCACGCCGCTGCCGTCCTATCTCTCGCGGACCGAGATCCTGGGCGTGCCGTACATCTTCGGCCATGCGGAAAGCACCGGCGGCAGGATGTGGGTCGTGGGACGGAACGCCCGGCTCTACGATTATTTTCTGCCCGAGCGCTGGCGAAAGACCCCGTCCCTCAGCCTGTCGGACGACAACGAGGTCTACTACACGGTGACCAAGGACAACATCCACCTGGTCTGGAAGACGTCCCGGGTGGGCGAATTTCCCGCTGACCGCAAATACAACGCCGGTGAACTCGTGAAGATCAGGCAGTACGGCATCAACAGCCCCTTCGAGGAGTTCTCCATTTCCCAGGCCCTGAACGAGCAGGGGATCCATGCCACTTATGTCCGCGCCATCTATGTGACCGGCAGCTTGAAGATCGAGATCTCCGCTGATGCCCGGAAGTATCAGTCTCACCGGTCGATCAAGGACGTCGACGACGCTCCGGTGCTTGCCGCTGAGCACAACTATATTACGATCCATGGCTTCTACAACGGGCCTGACGAATGGGTGTCGCAGCAGGACGGTTCGTTGCTTACTCCCCTGGACCTGGCCAAAGCGGTCAAGAAAAAGCTCATCGATGCAGCGCAGAGCAAAGCGTTCCTGGAGAAGGTCGTTGCGCGGCTCAGGGCGGCGGGGTATGACGGGTCGCTGCTCAAGCCCAATGACCTGCTGATCGCGCTGGATGCGCAGGGGCAGATCGTGAAGGACAAAGCAGGGGAGCCGGACGTCATTATTTGCAATTTCGAAGTGATATGGAAAATAACCGATTCGCAATGATCTTGAAAAGAACATTTGGACGCAGATACGATCGGATGAACGCGGATAAACCTAAAAACGGCATTTGGACACGGAAGAATCGGAAACATCTGATTAACACGGATAAATTCTAAAGCAAAGCATTCACCTATTTGCTGAACCTTTTAAAAAGAAATAATCCGCTGTTATCCGGCACTTATCCGTGTTTATCCGTGTCCAAATGTTTTTTTTTAGGATAAAGGCTGAAAGAAAAACCTTTTTGACGTTAAAAAAGGATCGCCTTTACTGTGAAAGAGCTTGCCGCCTGAATGCCTGGCTTGATCTGCGAAAATCTGCGTTCATCTGCGTCCAACTACCGTTTTTAGGATGATTGATTTATGCCAATCAGCAGGAGAGGCGGAGGAGGATGTTGTGAAAAACCAAATGACGATATGATGACCGGGAGATCGATTCCCCGGCCTTTTTGCTGAAGCAGCTTGTCAGGAGCGCTCTCTGCTACCCTTTCCTGATCTGACAGCTCGTGAACGTGCTTTCTATCTCAGCCCTCAGTTTATTGAAATCACCCCTGCCTTTTGTCCTGATAACGACCCGTCGATAGCCGTCCTTTACACCTTCATACGAAGTCAGTATGCCCTGAAGTCGGAAATTGTGCTTCCTGATGATGTCGGCAACTTCCTTGATGGAGCCGCCGCGGTCCTCGATGGTAACGCAGATCCGGTTGCCGCCGTGGCGCACGCCGGTGATGTCCACGAGAGCACGGTAAATATCCTTGTCCGAGATGATGCCTACAAGGTCGCTCCCCGCGAGCACCGGCAGGCAACCGATGCTTTTCTCCAGCATCAGCATGGCGGCTTCTTCCACCGGCGTGTCGGGAGTGGTGGTAACGACCTTCGTGGTCATGATCTCCTTGCTCTTCGTTTTTGCCAGAAGATAGTGGAGCTCATAGATGTCGAGGGACGTGGCTTTCGAGGGGGTGTATTCCTTGATGTTTTGGTCCGAAATAAGGCCTTTCAGCCTGCCTCCCTTTACCACGGGCAGATGCTTGATGTTCTTCTCCTTCATCAGCAGCAGCGCATCGGAGAGATAATCGTCAGGCTCAACCGTGAAGACCTTTGCTGTCATCCAGTCTGAAACGTACATGCTTACACCTCCTTTAGGAACGGGAAGTTGGGAAGTTGGGAAGTTGAGAAGATGGGAAGATGGGAAATGAGGAAGTTGCTCGCATTCCCAACCTCTTAACATCCAAACTTCTCAACTTCCCAACTTCGGCCACACTCATACTCCCAAATATGCCGTCTTCACATGCGGATCATTCAGGAGGTCTTTGCCTGCCCCCTCCATGACGACCCTGCCGGTCTCGAGCACGTAGGCGCGGTCGGCGATGGACAGCGTCTGTTTTACGTTCTGCTCCACGATCAGGACCGTGGCGCCTTGCTCCCGTATCTTCGTGATGATATCGAAGATCTCGCGCACGAGGATCGGGGCCAGTCCGAGCGACGGTTCGTCGAACATCAACAGTTTCGGCAACGCCATAAGCCCTCGTCCGATGGCCACCATCTGCTGTTCGCCGCCGGAGAGCAGTCCGGCGGGTTGTCTTCTGCGTTCGCTGAGCCGGGGGAAGAGTCCGAACACCATTTCCTTGGTCTTTGGGCGCAGGCGCTTCGCCTCTCCGCGGAGCGACCCCATGTCAAGGTTCTCTTCGACTGTCATTTCGACAAAGAGCCTCCGCGCTTCGGGGCAATGGGCGATCCCCATTTCGATGAGCCGGTAGGGAGCGACGATATGGATCGGCGCTGCATCCAACAGGATCTCCCCTTTGCGGGGCCGGAGCAGGCCGGAGATGGTCTTGAGCGTTGTTGATTTGCCGGCCCCGTTCGCGCCGATAAGCGCAACGACCTCTCCCTGCTTCACGTCAAAGGAAAGGTCCCAGAGCACCTGGACATCGCCGTAGAAGACGTCTATGTTCCTGATCTCAAGCACCCGGCGTTTCTCCCAGATAGGCTTCGACCACCAAGGGGTTGCCCCGTATCTCCAGTGGGGTGCCCTCGGCGATCTTCTCCCCGTAGTTCAACACCACGATGCGGTCGGAGATGGCCATAATGACCCGCATGTGATGTTCGATGATCATGATGGTGATGCCCTTGTCCTTGATCCTGCGAATGATGGTGATGGACTCGTCAAGCTCCGCCGGGTTCAGGCCGGCAAAGGATTCGTCAAGCAGCAGGGCCTCCGGTTGGGTGGCGAGCGCACGCGCGATCTCAAGCCGCTTCCTTTTGCCGAGCGGCAGGCCCCGCGAGATGACGTCGCGGTCGTCATAGAGACCGGTGAATCGGAGAGCGTCGAGCGCCATCTCTACGGCCTGCTGTTTATTCTTCGCGCGGAGGAACGCTGAGGCCACCACGTTGTCGAGCACGCTCATTCTCTGAAGCGGCTTCACCACCTGGAAGGTGCGGGCTATGCCGCGCCGGCAGATCACGTGTGGTTTGCTGCCCGATATTTTTTGGCCTTTGAAAAACACCTCGCCCCGCGAGGGATGATAAAAACCGTTCACCACGTTGAACAGGGTCGTTTTGCCTGCGCCGTTCGGCCCGATGAGGCCGAGGATCTCGCCCTGCCGCAGCTCAAAGGACACATCCTTGATCGCAGCAAGCCCGCCGAAGAACCGGGAGACCTTCCGAATGTCGAGGAAGCTCATGATGCCCTCCTCGCGAAGCCCACGAGCTTCTTTAGTTTCTCAAAATCGCCGACAATGCCATTGGGCAGGAAGATGATGATGACGATCAGCAGGATGCCGAAGACAGTGTGGTGAGCATTGCCGAGCATCGGGATGGAGCGGATCGCTTCCGCAAGGACCACCATGATGACGGCGCCGACGATGGGTCCGGAGAAAGTGGCAACGCCGCCGACCATGACGACCATGATGGCGATGATCGAGATGTCGTGCAGTGCGAACACCACCTTGGGATCGATGTATCCCATGTAGTTCGTATAGAATGCGCCGGCAAACCCGGTGATCACGGCGCTCAAACAGAGGGCGATGGTCTTGTACAGCGTTGTATTGATGCCGAGGGACTCTGCTGCATCCTGGTCCTCGCGAATGGCGACGAAGTAGTAGCCGAGCTTTGATCCGATGATCTGCTTGACCAGCACAAAGGACAGTGCGGAGATAGCGAGGATGATGTAGTAGTACCGGGTCTTCTCGACCCAGCTCCGCTCGCGGATCATGATGCCCAGGTCCCCGCCCGTAACGTTGACCAGGTTCTCTGCCACGATCCGAAGGATGACGCCGATGGAGAGCGTGGCCAGGGCAAAGTAGGGGCCGCGCAGCCTGAGGCAGATGTAGCCGATGACCAGGGCGAAGAGGGTGACGACGACGAGGCTGGCAGGGAGGCCCCACCATCCGGAAATGCCGAGCTTGCTGTACAGCATGCCGCTTGTATAAGCGCCGACGCCGAAGAAGGCGGCGTGGCCGAAGGAGACCTGGCCGCAGTAACCGCTCAGCAGGTTCCAGGCCATGCCGATGACGGACCACATGACCACCAGGATCAGGATGTGCATGAGGTAGCTGTTCAGGCCCAGGAGGGGAACGAGGGCGAGCAGCGTCAGGGCTATGTAAGGAAAAGCTTTATTCATAAAAAACCTTTTGGACACTGATAAGGGCTGATTTTTTATGATAAAGCGGATGCAGCCCTGTTTGGATCTTTCTCTATCATAGAAAATCAGAGCAAATCAGTGTCAAAACCTATTGCTCCTTATTTCCCCAGCTTCCTGCTCTTGAGCAACGACGCAACGCCGCCGGGGATGAAGATCAGCACGGCCACAAAGATCACGAACCGGCCTACCGGGGCCCAGCCCATGCTGATATAGGTGGCGGTGAGCGATTCGAACACGCCAAGGATCAGGCCGCCGATGATCGCTCCCACGGTGGAGCCAAGCCCGCCCAGAATGGTGATGACAAAGGCGATCAGGGTGAACTGTCCGCCGATGTCGGGATAGATATAGTAAATGGGAATAAAGAGACAGCCGGCCGCCCCCACGAGGGCGGAGCCGAGCCCGAAGGTGAGCACCCGCATGCGTTCTACGTTCACGCCCATAAGCAGGGCGGCATCGTGGTCCTGTGCCGTGGCCCTGATGGACTTCCCTGTGTCCGTTTTGGTCAGGAAGAACCAGAGACCTGCCGTGATCACCAGGGAAAAGACAAAAGAGACGCTCCAGGGAAGGGACAAAGACAGCTCAATGGGCGACGCTTTCCAGAGATCGGTAAGATACCATGCTTTGGTGTTGTAACTGACGGGCGTCTGCAGATAGTCTGACTTGAAGATGATCGTGGCCAGGTTGGCCAGCACCATGCCGATACCGACCGTGAGGATGACCTGGTTTTCGGGCAGAATGGAATCCACCTTGACCACCGGGTTGATCAGATATTTCTGGATACCCACGCCGAGCAGGAAGAGCGCCGGCGCTGCGAAAACGATCGAGAGATAGGGGTCGATATGGAAATAGGTGTAGAGAACGTAGGCGATGTACATGCCCACCATCATAAGCTCGCCATGGGCAAGGTTGATGATCTTCATGACGCCCATGATGATGGTCATGCCGATGCCGATCAGGGCATAGAGGCCGCCGAGCAGGAATCCGGAGATGAGGGTCTGGAGCAGGACCTCGGTTTGAACTGCGGTCACAATTCACCTCAATGCGGAATGCGGAATAACGACCAAAACTATGAAAGGCTGTTTATATTTCGCATTCCGAATTTCGCATTTCGCATTCAAATCACTTTCTGTCCCTCCAACTCGGTACCGGGAAGGCATAGGGCGCGCTCGCATGGCTCTTGGGCCAGATGGTCTGGAACTCGCCCTTGATGACCTGGATCGCCAGGGTCTCGGTAAAGTTCTGGTTCTGGTAGCCTTCCTTGTCCTCGAACTTCACCGGGCCGAAGGCTGTTTTGAGGTCCGTTGTTTTCAGGGCATCGCGTATGCCGTCCTGCGTCCAGTTCTTTGCGCGTCCCAGGGCATCGGCCATGACGTAGATGGCGGCATAGGCCGATGCTCCATGATAGGAGGGATAGTCGTTGTATTTGGCCTTGTACTTTTCAGCGAACTCTTTTGCTCCCGGGTATTTGAGCTGGGGCGTCCAGAGCGTCGCGCTGACCACGTACTCCGCCGCGTCCTTTGCGCCGTCAATGAACTCGGGAATGGCGAAGCCTGCTGCGCCGCCCGAGAAGAGCTTCGCATCAAGCCGGAGTTCCTTGATCTGCTTCATGATGAGCTGGGCCTCGTTGGCGTAAGAAACCGTATATATGACATCAGGCTGTGCCGCCTTTACCTTGGACAGGAGCGGTTTAAAATCGATGGCGCCGGTCTCGAACTTTTCTTTCAAGACAACTTCAGCACCTATCTTCTTTGCATCCCGTTCCATGGCGTCGGCGCCTGAGGTCCCGAAGGCCGAACTTTCGTACAGGACGGCAATGGTCTTCGGTTTGACCACCTCTTTCAGGAACGACACAAAGGCATCGGCATAGTGGTCATTGACCTGGTTCTGACGGAAGACATACTTATAGTTTTGCTTCGTGATGGCATCGTCGGCGCTGGCAACGACCAGATAGGGAGTTTTGCGCTCCTCAGCCACGGCAGCGACCGCCTTTGCGCAGGCTGAAGTATACTCGCCAACGATGAATGGCTGCTTTTTGACGTCAATAAGCTTCTCCACGACGGCGCGGGCTGTTTCCGGTTTGCCGGAAGAGTCCTCGAAGGACAGGGCGAACTTTTTCCCCTTGACGCCGCCTTTGGCATTGATCTCCTCGGCAGCCATCTCGTAGGAGCGCTTCATGATCTCCCCGAACTTCGCCTGCTTCCCGGTGAGCGGCAGCGGGATCGTGATATCCAGGCTGTCGGCAGCCAACAGGCTGGCAGCGAAGACAGCGCACAGGAACAGTACGGCTAGTGCCAATGACAGACGTTTCATAGGACCCTCCTTGAAAAGGATATGACCGCTGAATTAATCGGCTCTCGGCTTCTCTTTTATTGATAGCACAGGAATAGCCGGTCCGCAATGTCAAATTACAACTTTACCTAGAGTTTTGATGAATTCCCTGTTCAGTTTGGCAATAAACTGCACTTTGATCTCTTTGGGGCAGACGGCCTGGCACTCGTAATGATTGCCGCAGTTGCCGAAGCCCTGGCTCAGCATCTCCTCGGTCATGACGCAGACCCGGCGGCTAGCTTCGACCTGTCCCTGGGGAAGGGCGGCGAGGTGGGATACTTTGGCTGCGGTGAAAAGCATGGCCGAACCGTTCGGGCAGGCTGCCACGCATGCGCCGCAGCCGATGCATTCGGCGGCATCCATGGCGAGGTCGGCATCATGCTTCGGGATCAGGATGGTGTTGCCGTCCGGCACGCCGCCAGTATGGACCGAAATGTACCCGCCTGCCTGGATGATCTTGTCGAAGGCGCCGCGGTCCACAATCAGGTCGCGGATCACCGGGAAGGCCTTTGCGCGGAAGGGCTCGATATAGATGGTATCGCCATCTCTGAAGTGGCGCATATGGAGCTGGCAGATCGTGGTCTTCTTTTGCGGGCCGTGAGGAATGCCGTTCACGACAGAGCCGCACATGCCGCAGACGCCTTCGCGGCAGTCGCTGTCAAAGGCGATAGGCTCACCGCCCTGTTTGATCAGGCCCTCGTTCACCACGTCGAGCATTTCGAGGAAGGACATGTCGGAGGAAATGTCCTTTGCCTCGTAGCGTTCGAGTCTGCCTTTGTCTTTGGAGCTTTTTTGCCGCCAGACGTAGAGTGTTAAATTCATGGAAACCTCGTTGGGAGAATCTGAGGGAAGGAAGGTAAGAGGGAAAGAAGGTATGAATTCTATTTCGTTCCTCCTACCCTCATTCCTTCCTACGTTCCTACCTACGTTCCTACCTTCGATCACTTGTAGCTCCTCACCGCCAGATGCGCATGCTCGAACGCCAGCGGCTCTTTATGCAGCTCCGGCTCCTTATCCATGCCCTGATACCCCCAGGCGGAAACAAAGCTGAAGTTCTTGTCATCGCGAAGGGCCTCGCCATCGGCCGTCTTGTGCTCGACACGAAAGTGGGCGCCGCAGGATTCGTCCCGCTTGAGCGCGTCCAGCGCCAGAAGTTCGGCGAACTCCAGGAAGTCCGCAACACGTCCGGCACGTTCGAGTTCCTGGTTCAGCTCCATCCCGCTGCCAGAGACGATCACGTTCTTCCAGAACTCGTCCCTGAGCTCGGGTATCCTTGTCAGCGCTTCCCTGAGGCTTGGTTCGCTTCTCGTCATACCCACAGTGTCCCACATGAGCTTGCCGAGTTCGCGGTGGAACTCGCTTGCAGTCCTCTTTCCTTTGATGGAAAGAAGCTTGCTCGTGAAGGCCCCGGCCTCATCGCGGGATTTCCGGAACTCCGCACTTTCCGACGTGACCGCGCCCGGTTGCGTCTCGGCCAGATAATTTCCGATCGTATAGGGAAGGATGAAGTATCCGTCCGCCAGTCCCTGCATGAGGCCGCTTGCGCCGAGCCGGTTCGCGCCATGGTCCGAATAGTTCGCTTCGCCGAGAACGAAGAGGCCGCGCAGATTGCTTTCAAGGTTGTAGTCCACCCAGAGCCCGCCCATTGCGTAGTGCGGTGCAGGGTACATGCGCATGGGCCGGGTATAAGCATTCTCGGCCGTGATGCGCTCGTACATCTCGAAGAGGTTGCCATAGCGCTCGCGGACCGCGTCTTCGCCATCACGCCTGATGGCGTCGGCAAAGTCGAGATACACGCCCCGGCCTCCGGGGCCCACGCCCCTGCCGTCGTCGCAGGCTTCCTTTGCGGCGCGTGAAGTGACGTCGCGTGCCGCCAGGTTGCCATAGGAGGGGAATTTCCGTTCGAGATAATAATCGCGATCTGACTCGGGAATGCCGCCCGGCGCACGCACATCGCCTTTGAGCTTCGGCACCCAGACCCTGCCGTCGTTGCGGAGCGATTCCGACATAAGCGTGAGCTTTGCCTGGTGATCGCCGGTCACGGGTATGCAGGTCGGATGGATCTGGGTAAAGCAGGGGTTGGCAAAATAAGCGCCCCGTTTATAGGCACGAAAGGTCGCATTGACATTGGACGTGATGGAGTTCGTTGAAAGGAAATAGACATTCGAATAGCCGCCCGTCGCGAGGCAGACCGCATCAGCTGCATAGGATGCGATCCTGCCGGTCACGAGATCGCGTACCGTGATGCCCTTTGCTTCATTGTTCACGACCACGAGGTCGAGCATTTCAGTACGCGGATGGATCGTCACCTGTCCAGCTTTGACCTGGCGGGAGAACGCGCCGTAAGCGCCGAGCAGAAGCTGCTGTCCGGTCTGGCCGCGCGCATAGAAGGTGCGCGAGACCTGGGCTCCGCCAAAGGAGCGGGTCGCGAGATATCCGGCGTAGTCGCGGGCGAACGGCACGCCTTGCGCCACACACTGGTCGATGATGTTCGACGAGAGCTGCGCCAGCCGGTAGACGTTCGCTTCGCGCGACCGGAAGTCGCCGCCTTTGATCGTGTCGTAAAAGAGCCGCTCGATACTGTCGCCGTCGTTCGGATAGTTCTTGGCAGCGTTGATCCCGCCCTGAGCAGCGATGCTGTGGGCGCGTCGGGGGGAATCCTGGCAGCAGAAGACATCCACGTTGTAGCCGAGCTCGCCCAGGGACGCGGCAGCGGACGCGCCCGCGAGGCCGGTGCCGACCACGATAACGCGGAACTTCCGCTTGTTCGCCGGGTTGACCAGCTTCAGCTCAGCAAGACGCTTGTCCCACTTCTGGTGGAGCGGGCCTGATGGTATGTTGCCGTCGAGGATCATGTATTAGCTCCAAGCACTTAAACTAAGAACCTTGTCACCGCGATGGCCGATACACGGGCCACTCTGAGGCGCAAGGGTCGCGAGGAAATCTTGTAGATCTTGAATTTAAAGCCAAAGCTTTCTGGTTTTGCAGTCCTCGCGTCCTTCGCGCCTTCGCGGTAAATGTTCTTGCCTTATCATTTCAAAATTCCCAACGCGATAACGAGCGGTATCGCCACATATCCGAGAAAAAGCACCACAGCCACGATGGTACCCGCCTTGATCATGATGGGCAGGCTTTTGTCATTATTCAGCCCCCAGGTCTGGAAGGAGCTCTGAATGCCGTGAGTTAAATGGAGCAGCAATGCGGTCATTGAGACCACATACACCAGCACGATGTTCATATGCTGAAAGCTTTGCACGACCATGGAGAAAACATCGGGTCTGCCCGCGGCATCAAAGTTCCGAACAGCAGCGATGGCAGGGTCCGTGACCTGAAAGGTGAACTGCAGAAGGTGGTATATAAGGAAGGAAAAGATCAAAGCGCCGTACCAGATCATATTCCGGCCCGCGAAGGTTGCGCTCAAATGGTTGGTGATCGCATAGGCTTGCGGTTTTGCCGCCCTGTTTTCAATAGTTGTAATGATGCCGTGATAGATGTGGAAAATGACGGCTGCGATCATTGTCAGCCGGATGGCCCAGAGGAAGGGCGGGAACGCATGCAGGGCAACGGCATAGGCGTTCAGCCAGTTCACGTAAATCGTGGAGTTCCCCAGAACGTGGAAAATGACGAACAGGACCATGAACTGGCCGGTGATCGTCATAAGGAGTTTTTTGCCGACTGTGCTTGTTGGTAAGAGAAACACTCTTGACTCCGCTTATCTTGTCACCTCCCCCTTGATGGGGAGGCAGGGTGGGGGTGAATATTCTGGACCAGGAAATCACCCTCCCCGCACCCCTCCCATTCAGGGAGGGGCTACGAATATTACGATGTATTGCCGATGCCGCCTTCCGTCATCTTCCTCGGATCGAGTAATCGGTCCAATTCTTCTTTCGATAAATCCGTCATCTCAGCTGCGACTTCCTTCAATGACCTTCCTTCGGCATAGGCTTTCTTCGCGATCTGCGCGGCCTTATCATACCCGATCACCGGATTGAGTGCGGTCACCAGGATCGGGTTCCTGTCCAGAAGCCCGGCAATGCGCTCGCGGTTCACGATGAATCCGGCGATTGCATTGTCCGCAAGCAGGCGCGACGCGCTCGCGAGGAGCGTGATGGACTGGAGCAGATTGTGGGCGATAACCGGCAACATGACATTCAGCTCGAAATTTCCCTGCTGGTTGGCAATGGTGATCGCCACGTCGTTTCCCGTGACCTGTGCAGCCGCCATCATCATCACTTCACACATGACCGGGTTCACTTTGCCGGGCATGATGCTCGAACCCGGCTGAAGCGCGGGGAGTGCTATCTCGCCCAGTCCGTTGATGGGGCCGCTGTTCATCCAGCGGAGGTCGTTGGCCATTTTCATAAAGGACGATGCGGTTGTTTTCAAATGGCCGGAAAGCTCGACCGCAGTATCCATGGTCGCCTGGGCCGCAAAGTGATTGCTGGTCTCGACAAAGGGGAGTTTCGTGCGTCCCGCCAGCCTGCCGGCCACGATCTTTCCAAAGTCCTTTGGCGCGTTGACCCCGGTGCCCACGGCGGTCCCACCGATGGCGAGCTGGGCAAGGCGCGGCAGGTTTGATTCGATGCGTTCGATGCTTTGCGCAACCTGATAGGCCCAGCCGCTGATCTCCTGGCTCAGCCGCACCGGCATGGCATCCATGAGGTGCGTGCGGCCGGTTTTGACCACATCGGAGCAGTCTTGCTCCCGGGTCTTGAGCGTTTGATGGAGATGTTTCAGCGCAGGCAAAAGCAGCTCGTTCACCTGAAGATATGCGCTCACGTGGATCGTTGTGGGGATGACATCGTTGGAGGACTGGCCCATGTTCACGTGGTTGTTCGCGTGCACGGGCGCACCGAGCGACTTCGATGCGAGGCTTGCGATTACCTCGTTGGCATTCATGTTGGTCGATGTGCCGGAGCCGGTCTGGAACACGTCGAGCGGGAACTGCCCGTCCCAGGCGCCCTCGGCAACTTCGAGGGCCGCCAGGTGTATGGCATGGGCGAGCTTTGCATCGAGCAGCCCGAGACCGGCGTTCACTTCCGCGGCAATCGCTTTGATGAGTCCCAGCGCGCGGATGAACTCGCGGGGGAAACGTATTCCGCTCACCGGAAAGTTGTCGATTGCGCGCTGCGTCTGAGCGCCGTACAAAGCGGCTGCCGGCACCTTGATCTCGCCGAGAGAGTCCTTTTCAATTCGATAGTCAGTCATGGTTTTAATAAAGGTTTTTGGATCGTCTGGAATTCTTTTAACCTGAAATCACCCCACCTAACCTCCCCTTGGCAAGGGGAGGGACTCTCTACTGCCCCTCCTTG
>Ga0334722_10005668_pt1 | contig 12536 bp, 13 predicted proteins | sample C3_bottom_MG_FD_207210 | JGI IMG/M metagenome (GOLD analysis project Ga0334722, IMG submission 207210) | Sediment microbial communities from Yellowstone Lake, YNP, Wyoming, USA - C3_bottom | ecosystem: Environmental > Aquatic > Freshwater > Lake > Sediment | place: USA: Wyoming | collected...
GCCGCCTCTGGCGGACGGGAAGGGGGTGATGCTTATGCTAAACAATAAGCTTCCCCATACCTTGGGAGCAGAACTTACGGCGCGCGGCGTGCCGGAAGCCTGCGAACCCGGCTAACCTGCGGTAAGCATGGGCGGCCGCGCGGCGTGGCCGCCCGTGCGGCTAACGTGCGGTGCAGAGGAGCGGAGCGGGGCCGCGCGGCGTGGCCACGCCCGCGACAACATCAGGCGGTGATCTCTCAGGAGTATATGAGGAAACGGCGCGAAAGCGGTATTTATAAAGTTACCTCGGGATGTTGCGCAAAGTAGTCTCGAACGATGTCTTGAAAACAGCGCCAATTTAACGAGTTGCAAAAATCAGGGTTAAAAAAATCCGCCCGAGCCCGCAACTCCCGCAGTTTTTCCGACGGAAAATTAAATTTTAATTTTATTTTTCGCCCGCCCGAAAGGAAGTTTGGCGCTAACGCGCCAGTAAACCGAGGAACGGTTTACCGAACCAATTTTAATTCCTTATGGCCGCCGGTGCGGCCGGCCCAGCGCTGCTGCGCCTGGCCGGCCTTACCCGCGGCGCGGAGTTAAAGAATTCGCACTTAAGTCCGGTTCAGCCCTGCTGGGCAAAACCGGCCTTAAGAGCGGGGGGAGGCAAGGTATGGAGAAACTTAATATGCGGTACTTTCTTTACGCTCGCAAGTCCACCGATGAGGCGGACCGGCAAATCCTTTCTATCGAGTCGCAGTTGGCGGAGTTGCGCGAGTATGCCAAAAAGGAGGGTCTGCCCATAGCCCGCGAGTTCATTGAAAGCAAGACCGCCAAGGAGCCGGGCCGCGAGGTCTTCAACGAAATGATGTCGCTAATGGAGCAGGGCGCGGCCCAAGGCATAATTGCCTGGCACCCGGACCGGCTTTGCCGCAATAGTATCGATGGCGGACGCATAATTTATTTGGTGGACACCGGCAAGGTTATGGAGCTGAAGTTCCCTACCTTCTGGTTCGACCGCACGCCGCAGGGCAAATTCATGCTTTCTATCGCCTTCGGCCAATCCAAATACTACATAGACAATCTCTCGGAAAACGTAAAGCGCGGCCTGCGCCAGAAGCTCCGCAATGGCATCTGGCCTTCATGGGCGCCGATGGGCTACCTGAACGACCAGGAAAACCACACGATCTATATAGACAAAGAGCGCGCGCCGCTCATCAAGAAGGCCTTTGAGCTGTACGCCACCGGTAATTACTCTATAAGAGAGATCCGCGAGTTCCTGCATAACGCCGGGCTTGTCGGGCGCAATAAAAAGAGGCCGCTTTCCATCGGCAACTGTCATTACATGCTCCGTAATCCCATCTATTACGGCGTTATGCGGTTTTACGGCGAGGTTTACGAGGCCAAGCACAAGCCTATAATCTCAAAGGCGGTCTTCGACAAGTGTCAGGAGTTACTTAAAAATAAGAGCAAGCCCAAACAGAGGGGGTTCAAGCCCTACGTTTACCGAGGCATTTTCCACTGCGAGAATTGCGGTTGCTTCATTACCACCGAAACGCAGAAAAATCATAACTACCTTCGGTGTACCAAAAGAAAGAGCCCCTGCGCTGAGCCTTACACGCGCGAGGACGAGGTTGACCGGCAGATACGGGAGGCGTTAAAAGGAGTTTCCTTACCCCCGGCCGCGGCCGCGCAGGCTCTTCATAACATCGAAAAGGAACAATTGTGCGCGGCCCAGGCCGGGGAAGAGGCCGCCCAAAATCTGCGAGATAATTTGGTTATCCTTAATGACCAATTGGGCAAGTTGCTGGACCTGGTACTGCACGGCTCCATTACTCAGCCCGAGTATGCCCACAAGAAGGCCCAATTGGTCAACGACAAAAAGGAAATTGAAATGAAACTCGCAGCTTTTGCGCGGGAGGGGCGTAAGCGGTTCGAACCGCTGATAGGGTTCTATAAGACCGCAGTTCTCGCCGGAGAGTCCGCAGTCTCCGGGAATCCGGAGGAAAATCTGCAAATAATGAGAAAAATCGGTTCGAACTTCCTTTTGGGCGGGCGAAAAATAAAATTAAAATTTAATTTTCCGTCGGAAAAACTGCGGGAGTTGCGGGCTCGGGCGGATTTTTTTAACCCTGCTTTTTGCAACTCAGTAAATTGGCGCCCCCAAAGGGATTCGAACCCTTGATCTCTGCCTTGAAAGGGCAGCGTCCTAACCGCTAGACGATGGGGGCGTAATGTGAGGCGACCACAAAATTAAGTCAAAATTTTGTACTATTTTGAACTGTAGTGCGACCGCGGCTCTCTTACGGAAAGTTAAGTTTATCAATTCTCCCCGGTCTTGTCAAACAGGGGACGGATAACCGGTTATGGAAGAAAATAAACAGGAAGCGCCTAAAACTGAGCCTGCCCCGGAAAGCGAAGCGGCGGGGGAATTGAAGCGCGTCCGCTCCACCAATAAGATCCTTAAGATCGCCACCATCATCTTTTCCATACTGTTCGTACTGATCCTTGGCGCCGCCCTTTTCATATATCAGAAGGTTTCGGCCTTCAGGGACCTCCTTCTGCCTCCGACCGAGACTTTCCAGGACTCCGCTTTCCGCGCCGGAGAGGGGCCGGGCGCAGGCGGGCTTCCCGGGACTTTCGGGGGCCTTGTGTCTTCCACACCGAGCAGCGGAGGTTCTTCCCTTACCGTTTTCACCAACGCCGGGGAATACGCGGAGGGGGCGGTGGGGGGGATAAGCGCCGAAGATACCGAAAGGGCGACCCGCATTATCGCCAAATACCAGGACCGGCGCATCGTTAAGGATTTTATCGCCGAGCTGAAAAAAGATCCCGCTTTCGCGCAAGCGCTTAAGGAAAAAGGCTCGAACGATCCCATGGCTATGATCGCGTCCATCCAGAAGATCAAGAACGTTCAGAGCCTGATGATGAAATTTATCACGCGCCGCGATTTTATGCCGTTCATGATGGAAGTTATGAGCGATCCCGACGTCAAGCCCCTGATGGAAAAAATGCCGGGGGGAGGTATGGGGCCCATGTCGCAGATGCTTAAATCGATGCCGGTCGCCCCTCGGCCCAGGGCCGCGGTCCCGGCCCGGGCGCCGGCCGCGCCCCGGCCCGGGGAGTCCGCGGTGTCCGAAGAAGACGCCGAGGAACCGACGCCGGAGATCCGCGTTGGGGACCCACGGACCTCGCCCGAGGCGCCGCTGAAAAAAAAGGCCCCGCCGCCCCTTACCGAGTGACCTTCCAAAACGTCCAGCCGCCGGTCCGCCGGAGCGATCCAGGCGGTTTGACATATCTTATATATATAAGATTTAATATGCGGGTATGTTCTATAGGCACCTGACGAGACTTATTAAGAGCGCCGCCAAGCCGATAAGCGTTTTTATCGTCCCGCATAACGGCCTGCCCTCCCTGAGGTTCAACCTGCCGGTGGCGTTGCTGCTGTCTTTAGCCATTTTCTGGACCGGGCTTACCATCTGGGCGGGTTATATAGCCGGCCGGCACTTCGATTATTACGTCACCAAGATGGACAACAAGATCCTGCGCGCCAAGATGGATTATGTGTCCCAGCAGGTGGAAAAAGGCCTGGCCTACCTGGAGATGACCAGGAAAACCGACCGGCAGCTTCGCAAAATGCTGGGAATGAACCCGAATCTCGTGGACGAAAGCGATTCCGTCGGCGGCCCCAGCGCTTCCGACCTCTCCGATTTCAGAAAGCTCCTTTCCAGCAAAGCCTCCGAAATACGCGAAACTTCGCTTAATAATTCCATTTTCAAGATGCAGGAGGAGTCGCGCCGCCGGCTTTCCAGTTATGCCGAGGTGACCTGGTATATCACGAACAAGCATAACACCGCCAAGGCTACCCCCTCCATCTGGCCGACCTCGGGCCGCATAACTTCTTATTTCGGCTACCGCGTGGCGCCGCTGCTGCGGGCCAGCGAGTACCACACCGGCCTGGACATCGCCAATGAGCCCGGCACCCCTATCTACGCTACCGCGGACGGAGTGGTCCGCTACGCCGGCTGGGCCAACGGTTACGGCTTATCCATGGTGCTGGACCATGGGTTCGCCTATTCCACGCTTTACGGGCATTGCAGCGAACTGACGGTCAAGGAAGGCGCGCAGGTCAAGCGGGGCCAGCTTATCGGCCGCATGGGTTCCACCGGCACGTCCACGGGACCGCATCTCCACTACGAAGTCTGGGTGGACGGCATGCCTAAAAATCCCGTCAAGTATCTGGAAGCGGGGAACAAGGACACCCCTCTCGCCAGTATTTTTGAGAATATGTTTTCCTGAGTCGTTCAGCCGTTACCGATAAAGAGGACTTTATGGCTATGTTCAAAAATTCCAGCATAACTTTCGACACTAAGAATTCCGATACCGTGATAGGGCATGAGGCCTATTTCCAGGGGACCCTGACAGCCAAAGGTTCCCTGCGGATAGACGGCCGCGTGGACGGGTCCATCGTGGACGCGAAGCTCGTTACCATCGGCAAGACCGGCAAGATCAAAGGCGATATCTCCTGCGAGATCTGCTCTATTTCCGGCGAAGTGAAAGGCAATGTGGCGGCTATGGAGCATATCGAGGTGCTGTCCGGTTCAAAGGTGGACGGCGACCTGCGCGCTCCCAAGATCATCCTCGAAGAAGGGGCGGTCTTCAACGGCAATTGCTCCATGACCAGCGCGAAGAACGTTAAATCCGAAAAACCGGAAAATTCCGAAAAGGCGGCTAAGTAAATGATCTCTTTCCTTTCAAAACATAAACGCCTCATATTCACGGTGGTCGTGGTCGTCTTCATAGGCTCCATTTTCTTCGTAAGCGGGCAGGTTTTTACCGCCGCTTCCGCCGAAGCCGTGGCGGACGTCGGCGGCACCAAGATCCCGTACCAGCGTTTTCTCCAGCAGGTGAACCGCGTCCTCGCCAACTTCAAGGATTCCGGCACCGAGGTCAGCGACGTTATTTCCAAAAGCGTGAAGCAGGAAGTTTTCAGGGAGATGATCATAGAGGAGCTGCTCTACCAGCAGGGCGCGAAGCTGGATATGCGCGTGCCCGATTTCGAAGTGGCTGTGGAGATACAGAATACGCCCCAATTCACCGAGAACGGGGCTTTTAATCCCAGGCTCTATTACCAGACCATTTTCAACGAGTTCCAGATGTCGCCCAGCGCCTACGAGGCCTGGCGCAAGAAGGCGCGCCTGTCGGGCAAGTTCAAGCAGTTCCTGTTCACCAGCGTGAAAGTGACGCCCGACGAGCTTAAGAGTTCTTATCTCGCCAAGAATAAAAGCATGAAGGATTTCGAAAAGAACAAGGATAAATACCTGGAAGAAGTGACCAAGGAAAAGTTCTCCCAGGTCGCCAACTATCTCCTGCGCCAGCTGACCACGCAGATGGAGATAAAGAACTACCTCGCCGAGCGCGAACAGGGGAAGTGAGGGCGCCAGGCAGCGGATAGCGGGCACCTCCCGACACTCCTGTGATAAAGATAGAAAAACTCACCAAGAAATTCGGCGCCTATAGCGCGGTGGACGCGCTGGATCTGGATATCCCGGCCGGGGAGATCTTCGGTTTCCTGGGCCCGAACGGCGCCGGCAAGACCACTACCGTCAAGATCCTGTCGGGCATAATGAGGCCCACCTCCGGGCGCGTGCTTGTGGGGGGCTTTGACGTGGTGGAGCGGCCCCTTGAAGCTAAAAAAGTCCTGGCCTATATCCCGGACGAACCCTTCGTCTACCCGAAGCTGACCGGGTTCGAATTCCTGCGCTTCATCGGCGACATCTATTCCGTGCCTTACGCCGAGCAGCAGAAACGCATTCCCGAACTCCTGGAAAGTTTCGAGATCAGCGCCCAGAGCGGGGAACTGCTCGAGTCCTATTCCCACGGTATGAAGCAGAAGCTTCTTATCGCCAGCGTCCTGCTCAGAAAACCAAAAGTCGTGCTGTTCGACGAGCCGACCGTCGGTCTGGACCCTAAGAGCATCAGGCGCTTCAAGGTCCTGCTGCGGGATATAGCCGCCAACGGAACGGCCGTTTTTATGTGCACCCATATCCTGGATATGGCGGAAAAGCTCTGCACTTCGCTCGGCATAATCTACGCGGGCCGCCTCATCGCCAAAGGCAGCGTGGCTGAAATAAAAAAACTCGCCTCCGGCGCGCACGCCGACCGCTCGCTCGAGGACGTGTTCCTTGAGCTGACGGAAAGCGGCGGCTGATCCTTTCTCACCTTATGTTCCAGATCCTGTTTGGAAGAAAGCTCCGGACCTTCAAGAACGCCGTTATGGCCTTGAAGGGCTGGCACCTGGTCAAGACCATATTGTTCCTGCTGGTCGGCTTGCTTATGCTGCTGGCGCTTTACGGCGGCTTCTGGCGGCTCCTGAACTACCTGGAGGGGGTGCAGCTCATCGGCCCCATGCTTTCCTGGAAGCTCGCCTCCATGGTGCTCCTGATAACTTTTTCCATGGTCATCGTCTCCTCCATCATCATCTCCATGACCACGCTCTATTACGCTTTCGACCTTAAGTTCCTGTTTTCCTGCCCGATCGGCCTGCGCTCGCTTTTCCTGGACAAGGCCATCGAGACGGTGTTCTATTCCTCGTGGACCCTGATCCTGGCTATTTTGCCTTTTATCGTCGCGCTGGGGCGGGTGAAGGGGCTGGACTTCGGTTTTTATATCTCTTATCTCCTGCTGATGGTCCCGTTCGTGATGCTGGCCGGCTCGTTCGGCATAATCTTCAGTATGCTGGTCATGTACATCTTTCCTTCTTCTAAGACGCGTGACATTACCTGGCTGCTGGGCAGTCTGTCGGTTTCTTTCGTCTATGTCGCGTTCCGTTTTTCCAAGCCCGAGCAGCTGCTGCGCCCGGACAGCCTGGAGGTCGTGGCCCAGTATATACAGTATCTCCAGGCCCCTACCGCTCCCTATCTGCCGTCGTGGTGGGTGACCAAGGCCATGGTCTCTTATCCCGCCGCGAACTGGGAGGCCTTTTTATTTTACGGCGGGGTCCTTTTCGCGGCGGCCTTTGTGATCTACGCGGGGATGTACTGGCTTTCCGGTTTCGTCTACGCCAGGGGCTTCAGCGGCGCTCAGAGCGCGCCGAAATTCCACGGCGTCAGCCGGCTGATCCCGGAGCAGCGGCTTGTCCTGAAATTGGAAAACTTCAGATACCTGCTCACTTTCTACTGGAAGGACCGGCTGCTCCTGCTGCGCGACGCCCGCTACTGGTCCCAGATCATCCTGATCGTGGCCCTGATCGTGGTCTATCTCTTCAGCATCCGCCAGCTGCCGCTGGACTCCCAGGATATAAAGAGCCTTGTCTCTTTTTTGAACATAGGCGTGGCGGGCTTCGTCATGGCGGCGATAGGCCTGCGTTTCACGTACCCGGCCATCAGCCTGGAAGGCAACAGCTTCTGGCTTTTGAAATCCGCGCCCGTGACCACCGCCCAGATCATGAGGGAGAAACTCCTGCTCTCGCTCGTGCCGTCGGTGCTGATAGGCGTCGTGCTCATAACATTTTCCAATCACCTGCTGAACGCCGACTTCTTCATCTCAACTCTGGCCACCTGCACCATTATAGTCGCCGCCATAGCGGTTTCGGTGATGGGCGTGGGACTGGGCGCGCTCTTCCCCGATTTTAAAGTGGAGAATATCCACCAGCTGGAATCTTCCTACGGCGGGTTCATTTATATGGCCTGCGCCATGGGCTATCTTACCCTTGTGGTGGCCATCGAGGCCTGGCCGGTGCAGATGCATTTTGCCCAGCGTTTCGGCCGGGCCCATCCCTGGGACTGGCGCGGGCTGGCGCTGTGCGCCGTCACTTTTATCGTCCTGAACGCGGCGGTGCTGGTCATCCCGTGGAAACTGGGGCTCAGGAACCTGGAGAAACATGAAATATAAGTTTTTACCCGTCTTTTTCCTTCTGTCATCCGTTTTGTGTTCCCCGGCCTTTGCCGGGGCCGAACAGTATTACGGCAAATTTTACTCCGACGGCAGCCCCAAAAAAGCCGAGTTCGCGCTGACCTACGACGACGGCCCCGGGTATATTACCGAGGACCTGCTTAAACTTCTGGACAAGTATCATACCAAAGCCACTTTTTTTATGATGGGTCTGTCAGTTAAGAAATATCCGGACAGGGCCGCCAAGGTCGCCCAGGCCGGCCATCTTATCGGCAACCATACCTGGTCGCACGAATTGTACGTAAAGGTCGCCAGGCAGCCGGATCACGTGAAGATACTCGAAAAAGAACTTGATAAGGCGGCTGACGCGATCACGAGGGCAGCCGGCAAAAAGCCGGTCTTTCTCCGGATGCCTAACGGCTATAGCAAGGACTGGGTCAAGAAGGTCGCCGCCGAAAAAGGCTATGTTCTCGTCAACTGGTCTTATGGCAGCGATTGGACCAATATCCCCGAAGAGAGAATGACTGCGGAATATCTGAAGAACGTAGGGCCCGGTAAGATCCTGCTTATGCATGACGGCGGGGGGAAGACCAGGGAAAAGACACTGCGCATAACCGAAAAGATCCTGCAGGAAGCCGCCCGAAAAGGCCTAAAAGCCGTCACCCTGGACGAGCTGCTGGGCATTAAATAGAAAACGCTATCATACATGCGCGGAATGGGCGCCTCCGTTAAATATTGTAAAATAGTGCTGGCCGCCCCGATCGCTGTGCAGTGCGATCGGGATGCAACACGCGAAGCGTGTTGCAGGTTGGTGTGCGACAAGTAAGATGGTTTGGCTCCTTTGTATTCAAGAGATTTCCTCATCGGGGGAATCAGCGACGCGACCAAGCGAAGCGCAGGGAGCAAGCGCGGAAGGGGGCAGAGCCCCCTCCGGGAGCACCGGGCGATTTCCTTAAGAGCCCGGCGTTATTCGCCTCGTTCGCTGTGCAGTGCGAACGAGGTGCGACAGAGGGCAAGTGGCGGAATTGGTAGACGCACAGGTCTCAAAAACCTGCGATCTCACGATCATGAGGGTTCGATTCCCTCCTTGCCCATACTTCTTGCAGGAAAGGAATAGATACGGATGACTGAAAAAAGATTAAAAGTCCTTGTGGTGGACGATAACGTCACTTTTCTCCAGCTGGCCGAAATGGCCCTGGCGGCCGACCACGACGTCATCACAGCTTCCGACGGGCAGGAGGGGATGGAGAGGGCCATGAAACACAGGCCCGACGTTATTCTGATGGACGTGATGATGCCGCGGGTTTCAGGCCTGGAGATGCTCCGCATGCTCCTTGCCGAAGAGGAAACGCGCGGGATCCCCGTAATTATCATGACCGCAAGCCATTTCGACCCTTCGACCGAGCAGGTCTTTAAGCAGGAAATGAACGTGAAAGGCTTCCTGCAGAAGCCGTGCCCCGTGGACGTTCTGAAAGAGGCTATAGCGGCGGCTGTAAAAAAATAGGAACAATAGTTCCGGAGAGGGTAAAAGGACGGCGGCCGGAAAGGCCGCCGTCCTTTTTTCGCTGCGCCCGGGCGCGGTAATTACGTGTAAGGAATACTTATGCGGGTGGGTTCGGCTTTGGGTTTCCAGCTGAATTCAGTTTCCTGAAGTTCGACCCCGATCTGTATTATTTCCTTGATTATACAGGTGACGGGGATGGCGAAAATAACGCCCCATATCCCGCCCAGTTCCCAGCCGGCCAGCAGCGCGAATAGAACGATGGCCGGGTTGAGTTTTACGGCTTTTTTCATTATGTAGGGCTGCAGTACCCAGTCGTCCATAAAGCGGATACCGGCGAAAAAGAGCAGGATCTTTATGATCGGCATCATGGTCCCGAACTGGAAATAGGCGACGATGGACGAGACTACCGCGCCCATGAACGCCCCGACGTACGGCACGAGGCTGGAGACGCCTATGAGGATGGCGATGAAAGCCGAATAATTGAGGTCCATGACGATGAGTCCGGTAAAGGCGATAAGGAAGATGATGAACGCTTCGGTCAGGATGCCGCGCAGATAATTGCCCAGCGAAGCGTCTATCCGGGAGGCTATGTGCAGGATGAGTTCCGCGTGTTTGGAGGGAACATGGTCGATTATGTAGTCTATCAGGCCTGAACCGCCCAGCAGGACGAAGAAAGTTATAAAAGGAACCACGAACAGCAGCGTCAGGGCCGGGAGAAGGGTGACCAGAAGCTGCGGAACGATCTCCAGAACGTGGTTGAGCTTCTCGGTCAGCTTCAGGGTCGCCATGAAAGGATAATTGCGTACAAGTTTCGAGTTTATGTTCAGTACGGCCGTCTGCATGCGGTCGGCGTAAGTCGGCCAGGATTGCTGCAGGCTTTCCAGCTCGAATGAAAGGAAGTGGAACAGAAGATAGACTACGATAAAGATGAGCGCTCCGAAAGTCAGGTATAACCCCGTGACCGCGTATACGCGCTTTATACCGCGCACCTCGAAATAGTTGATGATGGGGTTGAGTATATAGGCCAGCGCGGCGCTGAGGATGAAGGGGAAAACGGCTCCTTTGACCAAAGTGAGCAGGTAGACGAATGCCAGGAGTATCAGCGCCGGGATGATGTATTCCCTGTAATTGTAGACCTTTTTTGCCTGGTTGTTATCGGTCATTGTCGTTAAGGTTTTTCTATATAGCCGCGCAGGCGGGCCGACATGATCTTGGCCAGCTGGGTGGCGATCACTACGCCGATCCTGGGCCGCGCGAAAAGCAGGGACTCCAGTTTTATCTTGAACAGCATGAAGACCTTGGTTTCCTCGAGAGCGTAGGCGGTGGCGGTGCGGGGCATTTCCTCAAGCAGGGCCATCTCCCCGAAAAATTCTCCCGGCTGCACTTCGGCTATGATGTCGCTCTTTTCCGTAGCGTGGTCAAGGCGGGTCAGAGCGATCTTGCCCGAGAAAACTATGAACAGGGCTCTGCCTATATCGCCCTGCGTGAAAATGGTCTCTCCTTTGAGATAAGTGCGTTCCTGGAGGTTCTCAAGGACGTGGATCAGATCCCCTTTCCTGATGCCCTCGAAAAGCCTTATACCCTTGAGAAAAGATATTTTGCCGAGGATATCCTTGTCGTAAAGGTTTTTTAAGAAGTTAAACTTTTTAAGCATGCTGGATTTCCTTTATCGCGCGCCGTGCCGGCCGGATCGGCCCGGCCGCCGTTATTTTTTCGAGAAAAACCCGAACACCGTCTGGGCTATCTTGAACCAGCCGGAGGAGACGGCGCTGGCCACCGTCTGGGCGGCGTCCATCATCGGGTCCAGGGCGGTAAGCTTGCCGTCGGCGTTCAGCGCCAAATACTCCACCGCTTTTGCCGTATAGCGGATCTGCCGCAGGGTAATTATCGCCTGCACGGCCAGCGCCACAAATGCCACCGTAACCAGCACCACGCACACCACAAGTATGGTCGTATTCATAATGACCTCCGGGAGATTGAGAAAATCACGTGTCCGTCGATTTTAAGAGTATATAAAATTTAACGCCTGACGCGGCATTAAAAAAGGGGGGGTGTGCTCATTTTTTAAGGATGCGCCGCTCCAGAACCTTTACCCTGGCAAGAAGGACGTCATTGTCGAACGGCTTGGTCAGGTAATCATCCGCCCCGGTCTCGTAACCCTGGATCTGATCTTCGGCGAAAACCCTTACGGTAAGCATCAGTACCGGCATGTTCTTATGCGCTCCGCTGGTCCGGATCTTCTTTAAAACTTCAAAGCCGTCCATCTCGGGCATATTGATGTCCAGGATGGCCAAGTCCGCGCCTTCGGCCTGGAGGCGGTTCCAGGCCAGCAGTCCGTTCTCCTCCGCGGCCACTTCATAGCCGCCCCCGGTAAGCACTTCTACCACCAGCGATCTGAAAGTGTTGTCGTCGTCCGCCACCAGAACCTTCATAAGATCTCCCGTCAGTCGTTCCCCTCGTTCTTGTACATGTAGCCCGTGCCGTAAATGGTCTTGATGTTCTTGCCGTAAGTTCCGAGTTTGCGCCTTAATGTCTCGACGTGTTTATCGATGGTTTCGCAATTCACGTCCCCGGCCTTTTCCTTCCAGACGCCCTCCATTAGCAAGGTCCTTGAAACCACCTCGTTCTCTTTGCACAGGAAGGCGGTCAGAATATCGAACTCTTTCGGCGTCAGATTTTCTATCGCCTTTTCTTTTTTGGATCTGAAATCCGTTTTTACGGTCCTTTTCAGCCTGTCCAGTTCGATCCTGCCGTTCTGCGAAACTATCGTCATTCTGGCGACGTTCAAGCTGGGTAGAAGACGCCTGATATGGGCTTTTGTCTTGGAAAGGAGGACGTTCTCGTCAATATCGGTAGTGATGAAATCGTCCGCGCCGTTCTCGAGGAACGCCGAGATCAGGGAATTGGGGACGTTGCCCGGCCTGCCGAAAACAATGACCGAAATGTTCTTCCTGCCGCTCAGGAAAGAGCGGAGATCTTCGGGGGCGCCGGTCCCTTCCTTGCAGATCTCCACGAATGCCAGGCCCCAGGTGTCCTGGGGGATCCGGCTGACGGCTGAAAGATCAGGCAGGGGTCTGACGTTCAGGCGCTCCCTTGAGAGCAGCCTGTACCATTGGTCGGACAGGTCCCTGTCCGGTGTGACCAGCCATAAGGCGAATTCGATCAT
>Ga0334722_10005669_pt1 | contig 12535 bp, 8 predicted proteins | sample C3_bottom_MG_FD_207210 | JGI IMG/M metagenome (GOLD analysis project Ga0334722, IMG submission 207210) | Sediment microbial communities from Yellowstone Lake, YNP, Wyoming, USA - C3_bottom | ecosystem: Environmental > Aquatic > Freshwater > Lake > Sediment | place: USA: Wyoming | collected...
TCACCGTCACCGGCGGTGAGCCGCTGCTGCAGCCGGAGGCTTTCCGGCTGGTCGAAACCTTCCTGGACCGCGAATTCACCGTCCTCGTGGAGACCAACGGCACGGTGTCGCTGGCATCTCTCGACCCCCGCGCCGTCAAGGTCATGGACGTCAAGTGCCCCGGCTCCGGCGAAGAACGGAAGATGTTGTGGGAGAATTTCTCCGCGCTCACTCCGCGCGACGAGGTGAAATTCGTCGTCGCCTCCGAGGAGGATTACCGGTACGCCAAGGAGATCATAGGCCGGTACTGCGCGAAGTCTTCTTTCGCGGTGCTGCTCTCCCCGGCGTTCGGGTTTCTCGCTCCTGAAAAACTCGCGGGCTGGATGGTGGGCGATGGACTCTCGGCCCGATTCCAGCTCCAGCTCCACAAGCTGGTGTGGGGGCCCGGGGCGAGGGGAGTATGACCGCTTTGCAAAAGACGAAAGGGGTGGTTCTCGCCAGCGGCGGGATGGACAGCCTCGTGTTGGCCGCGTTCGCCACCCGGGAAAGCGACATCGCTCTCCTGCACGTCAACTACGGCCAGCGAACCGAGCGGAAGGAGCTGGCCTGCTTCAACGCGATCGCAGACCACCTTGGGGTGAAGGAGCGGCTGGTGGCCGACATCGGCTATCTGAAGAGGATAGGGGGGAGCGCCCTTACCGATCCTTCCATTTCCGTCCCTTCGGCGGATCTGCAACGCCTGGGAGTGCCCTCAACCTACGTCCCGTTCCGCAACGCGCATTTCATCTGCATCGCCGTTTCGTGGGCGGAGGTGATCGGCGCGAAAAGTGTATATATAGGAGCGGTGACCGCCGACGGGTCCGGCTATCCGGACTGCCGTCCCGAGTTCTACGACGCCATGAACGAGGCGATCCTCCGGGGGACGAAGGACGGATCAGGAATAAAGATCAGGGCGCCGTTCGTCCGCCTTAAGAAAAAGGACCTCGTCCTTATGGGGAAATCGCTGGGCGTGCCTTTCGAGCATTCCTGGTCTTGCTACCGGGAAGAAGAGAAGGCGTGCGGCCGGTGCGACTCGTGCGCCTTGCGGCTGCGCGCTTTCGCGGAAGCCGGCGTACCCGATCCTATAACTTACGAAGCCCGTCCGGAATACTAAGTGCTTCATTTTACTAAAGCGTGCGGCTTGTCTTTCACCGGTTCCGTTTCCGTCCAAGATATTTTTCCCTGAATTTATCGATTTTCCTTTGACATTTCATCGCGGCGCCTCTAAGATTCATTCGCAATACCGGGGGGAGAACGATATTTCATTGAATCTTTTACCCCCTTTTTCCGTTCTAATAGGCAGGAGAGGGAAACGTGGCCAATTTCTACGAAAACAAGCGGGGGATCGCCGGCAGCTGGGAAGACATCGGCGGATTCAACGTGCAGCTGCTGATGGAGATCCGGAACGCGATGCTTGATGTCGAGTCCGGGGCCATCCCTCCGCCGGTTGTCCAGGGAATCGCGTCCGAATGGATAAAGCGGCTCCCTATCTTCGATTTCCCCGACGACGAGATCGGTTAACCCTTCAGTCCAAGGACCTTCAGGTAGACCTTCCGTATCTTCCCTGTTTCCTCCCTGTACCGCTCCATCATCGCCGGACTTAAAGCCGCAGGGTCGAACTGTTCTATGGAAGCGTCGTGGGAGAGCCGCAGCCGGATCTCCAGCGACCGCAGAAAGCGGTATCCTCCGTCGAGCGCCTGGAAGTCCTGTACTTCGATAAAGCCCGCCCGCATCAGTTCGTAGAGCGCCTTGAGGGTGGACCGCGAGCGCAGGAGCGGGCTGCCGGCGCCGTGACGGAGCTGGAGAAACTGCGCGGCGAACTCCACGTCGACCACTCCGCCCCTTCCGACCTTCAGGTTCAGCCGGTCGGTCCGTTCCTTTCCCAATTCCGTTTCCATGCGCATCCTGAGGCGGTGTATATCCATCGCGGCACCGTCGGGCAACGCACGCCCGTAAATGAACCCGGCGATCTTCGTTTCGACCTTCTTCCCGAAATCCCGGTCACCCGCGACGAACCTGCATTTGAGCAGCGCCTGCCGCTCCCACAGCTGCGCGGACACCTCATGGTACTTCTCGAACGCGGCAAGGGAGGAGACGAGCGGACCGGCGTTGCCGGATGGACGCAGCCGCGTGTCCAGCTTGTAGACGTACCCTTCCCGGGTCACCGTGGTCAGAATCGAGATAAGGCGCTGGGCCACTTTCGCGAAGTACTCGTGGTTGGTCACTTTACGGAACTCGGATGGACTTTCCTCATCGGGAGGCGCCGTCTCTCCGTCTCCGGAATAGAGAAATATGATGTCAAGGTCGGCATGGTACGAAAGCTCCTCTGCCCCAAGTTTCCCAAGGCCCATCACGCAAAACCTCGCTTCATCTCCCCCCGCATCCCCGCCGGCCATGGGGATTCCGAAACGGCGCGCCACCTCCCGCCTGGCGATAAAAAGCGCGTTCGAAAGAAGAACCTCCGCGAGGGAGGTAAGCTGCTGATTCCCCTCTTCCAGGGAGAGGCTTCCGGAAAGGTCATGGGTGCCGATTCGCAGCGTCTCCAGGTTCTTGAACCTGCGCAGCTCGTCCAGCTCCTGCTCGAAATCTGTGCATGCGGCCAGCGACTCGCCCAGCTCCCTCCGCAGGTCGGACTTCGGCTTTATCAGCGCGGATAGGTCCTGCTTCAGGAATGTGTCGATCAGCTCGGGGTGCCGCAGAAGATAACCGGAAAGGTATCGGCTGCTCCCGAACAGACGCACGAGGGCGTCGACGACCTTCGGGTTTTCGAACAGCAGCGCGTAGAACATCGTGCGCGCGCCGATCGCCGCCAGGAACCGTTCCATGTGGGCAAGCGCCATGTCCCGGTCGTGCGTCCGGATGACACGGGCCAGGATCGCGGGGGAAATCTTTTCGAGGTACCTTCGGGCGCGGGCGGGAAGCCGGACGAACGACGGGCCTTCCCTGAGAGCCGCCAGGTTTCTCGCCGCGGCCTCTGGATCGGCGAAACCCATCGCCTTCAGGCGAGCGGTCGCCTCCGCCTCCCCGATCTCCGGGAATAAAAGCGCCTGAATGTCCGGGGGGACGTCCGAGGGGGTCTCATCCGTAGAGCTCCGGAATAGCCGGTCGTAACTGGCGCCGACGTTCTCCGCATGCCAGTCCAGGGCCGCCAGGAGCGCCTCGCCGCCGGGAAGCCCCATCGTCCTCGCCAGACGCGAGATGTCCTCCTCGCGCTCGGGAAGAACGTGGGTCTGCCGTTCCTGGAACACCTGTATCCGGTGTTCCAGCATCCGCAGGAACCTGTACGCTTCCGCGAGGTCCGCTAATTCCTTCCCGGTGACGATCTTCAGCCGGGCCAAAACGGAAAGAGCCTCCATCGTCCCGCGCACCCGCAGCGCATGGGTTTTCCCGCCGTAGATAAGCTGGTGCGCCTGGGCGAAGAATTCGATCTCCCGGATCCCCCCGGCCCCCAGCTTCAGGTCCCTTCCGGTTTTTCTGGCGCGCGCCGCGGCGAGGTTGATCCGGTCCTTCATCTCCTTGATCTCCTCGATGGAGGTGAAGTCGAGGTATTTCCTGTAGACGAAGGGAGTGACGATCCGCAGGAACTCCTCCCCCACCGCGATGTCCCCCGCGACCGGCCGCGCCTTGATCAGGGCCGCCCTCTCCCACGTCTGCCCCCACGACTCGTAGTAGATTTCGGCGGAGCGAAGGGAATTGGCGAGGTCCCCCCTCGTTCCCTCGGGGCGCAGCCGCAGGTCGACGCGGAACACGAACCCGTCCTCCGTGACTTCGGAAACGATCCGCGTGATCGTCTCCGACAGGCGGACGAAGTACTGGTGAAGCGAGACCGGCTTCCCTTCGGCGCCGCCGTCGGTCGTCCCCACGTCGGTTTCGTAGAGATAGATCAAATCGATGTCGGAGCTGAAGTTGAGCTCGAAGGCGCCCAGCTTGCCCATGCCCATGACGACGAATCCGCATTCGCGGTCTTCCGCCCCTTCGACCCGGGGAGCCCCATACCTCTCCGTGAGCGCCCGGCGGGCGAAGAAGAGCGCCGCCGACAGCGCGGACGAGGCAAGGGCCGAGAGATCCTCCATGACTTCGGGCAGCGAAGATATGCCCGAAAGGTCCCGCGCCGCGATCCTCGCCACCTCGCGCAGCTTGATGCGCCTGAGCGCGGCCTTGGTCTCGTCTTCCGTCCGGCATTGCCTGGCGGCGGATACCGCCTCGGCCAGCAGGTCCTCGGGAACGGCCCGCCGCCTGAATCCTTCCTCCAGGAACAGGAAGGAGAATATCTCCTGCCGCCCCGCCATCTGGCCGGACAGGAACTCGGACCCGCCAAGCAGCGCCGCGAGCACCGGGCGCCTCTCCTGACAGGAAAGAACTACCTCCAGGTCGTCCGGTGATACGGCGTCCGCCAGCCTGGACAGGTTCAGCAGGAACCCAAGCGCATCGGGGGCGGCTTCCGCCCCCTTCCACAGCGGCTCGAGGTCCGGCTCGCTCCATGAAAGCCGTTTCCGGATTTCCTCTACGAGCGGAAGGGCGCGGGCGGTGTTCGAGACGCCAAGCGAGAGCAGCCGGTCGATCAACGTTTGCGGGGCGGAAGGAGAGGACGGGGTTTCCGCCCCGCCCGGCGAGGAATTCCCGGGAGGGCCGGCGGGGCGTTTCAACGGAAGAGTGCCCGGATCCCCCGGGCCAGCGGGGGGGTAAGCACCCCTCTTTCGGTGACGATGGCGGAAACCAGCCTGGCCGGCGTGACGTCGAAGGACGGGTTGTACACGGCGACGCCTGCAGGCGCCACCCTGCGCCCCATAAAGTGGGTCACTTCCCGCCCGTCGCGCTCCTCGATCGGGATCTCCTTTCCCGAACGGATTGCCGGGTCGATGGTGGAGCAGGGCGCGGCCACGTAAAATGGGACCTTGTGCACGCGGCACAGAACCGCCACGCCGTACGTGCCGATCTTGTTCGCCACGTCTCCGTTGCGGGCGATCCGGTCCGCCCCCACGATCGCCGAGTGGATCTTCCCGTCTCCGAACAGCTTCGCCGCCATGTTGTCGGTGATGAGCGTGCAGGGGATATCATCCTTCGACAGCTCCCAGGCCGTCAGCCTCGCCCCCTGCAGGAACGGCCGGGTCTCGTCGACGTAGACGTGTATCCTCTTTCCCGCGGCGACGGCGGCCCGGATCACGCCCAGCGCCGTGCCGTAGCCGGCGGTCGCCAGCGCCCCGGCGTTGCAGTGCGTGAGCACCGAAGCATTCGCAGGAAGGAGCTTCGCCCCGTGGGCACCCATCGCGCGGTTGGCTTCCAGGTCTTCTTCAAGGATCGCGATCGCCTCTCTCTCGAGCCGATGCGCTGCCTTTGCGGGATCGTCGGGGAGCGCCGACGACGCCTTGCGCATCCGCTCGATCGCCCAGAAGAGGTTGACCGCGGTGGGGCGCGTTCCTCCGAGCATCTCAGCGGCCGCGCCAAATTCCTTCCGCCATGGCCGATTCTTTCGTTTCGCTGACTGCACCGCCAGCACAAGCCCGAAGGCCGCCGCGACCCCGATAGCGGGAGCCCCCCGGACCACCATGGTCCTGATCGCGCCGGCCACCCCTTCCGCGCCGGTATAGCGCCGGACCGTCTCCCTGCCGGGGAGAAGGCGCTGATCCAGGAGCAGGAGAGCGTCACCCGCCCACTCGATCGTTCGGAACGACAACCTCACTCCCTCTCTTTCCGTGAATGGAATGCGGCCACCTGGCGAAGCACCCGCTCCCGGATCTCGCGCGGGGCCCGCGGCGGGGACAGCGCTTTCCCCTCCCGCATCGCCGGCAGCAGGAGATACCCCATCGCTTCACCGCAACCGCAACTCTGCGGCCCCGCGGATTCCGGCACGACCTTCCGCAACAGGCAGACGGGGCAGGTCGCGACCTGCTTCCCCCCGGAGCGCTTCCCGCGCTTCGCGAACGGCGCGCCCTCCACCTCCACGATGTCCAGCGCGAAATCGAGCGTCGGCGCGTTGGAGATCGCGGTTCCGACGCCGAACCCGTCCACCGCGTCGGCCAGCGACCGGACTTCCTCCTCGCCCAGGCCGCCCGAGACATATATCTTCACATGGGTGAACCCCCGGAGGTCGAGCTCCCACCGGGCCTCCTGTATGATCGCGCGGAAATCCCCGCGCCTGGATGAAGGCGTGTCCAAGCGCACCCCGGATAGGCGCTTCCCCAGCGCCTCCGCGACCCGAAGGGCTTCGAACTTCTCGTCCTGCAGCGTGTCGATGAGGCAGATCCGTGGCACTTCCGGATCCACTGTCCCGTCGAATGCGCGCATCGCCTCCACCGTGTCGCCCACCACCAGGATCAGGGCGTGGGGCATCGTGCCCATCGGCTTCTCGCCCAGATACTCGGCGCTGCGGACCGCGGACACGGCATCCGCCCCGCCGATAAAAGCGCTGCGGTCTATGATCGTGGAAAGAGCGGGGTGCATCCGCCGCGCCCCGAAACTCAAGACCGCTTTTTCTCCCGCGAGGCGCTTGATGCGGGACGCTTTGGTGGCAATACCCGATGCCTGGCAGATGACCCCAAGCATCGCGGTCTCCATTTCGCAGAACGCCCCGTACGGCCCATCGATGGAAAATACCGGTTCCCCCGCAAGGAAGATGGCTCCCTCCTCCATCGAACGAAGACCGATCTCCCGCCCGGAGAGGAGCGAAATCATCTCGTCCATCCCGGCGAGAATCCCGTAGTCGTATCCCGCCGGCAGGCGCTTGACGTAGCTTTCCGCCTTCACCCGCGCGCGGTCCTTTCCCAGCTTCCGCAGGACTTCCATCGTCCGGCGGAAATATATGTCGGTTGTATCCCCCCGCCTGATCTCCTCCCGGCCGGGGATCGGGTCCATCATTCTTCCTCCTCCAACGGCTACGCGCGGCTGCGGACCACCCGGACGCCAAGGATCTTTTCCATCTGGGCGAGAGCGAAAGCGTGCGTCTTTCCGTCGAGCCCGGCCACGTGCGCCTCGTCGACAGTGACGTCGTAGCCGCGCACGGCGGCCTCATACGCGATGTAGAGAATGCAGATGTTGGTGACGCAGCCGGAAAGAGAAAGGCTTCGAATCCGGCGCCGGCCCAGTACGGACGCAAGCTGGGTGCGATAAAACCCCGAGTAGGTTTTCTTGTCGACGACGATGTCCCCGGGCTGGGGGGAGATTTGCGAGACGACGGCCGCCCCGGGGGTTCCGGCTACGGCGTGCGGAGGCCATCCCATCCTGCTGAATTCGGGATCGTTCTTCCGATGGGAGTCGCAAACGTAGACGACCAGCTCCCCGTCCTTTCTCGCACGGAGGATCCGGCGGCGCAGCGCCGGCAATATCGTCCTCGTTTCCGGGACTTCCAGAGGCGCACCTGGCCGGACGAAGTCCTCCAGCATGTCGATGACAAGCAGCGCGCGGCTCCCGGATGCCGTCGTCTTCATCCTATTTTTTCCCGGGCATGAGCATATCGAACAGCCCTTTCAGCGGTTTTTCCGGCTCGGGGGGGGCCGGTGGCTTCGTGGCTTCCGTCCCGGTAGATGGAACCCGATCCTTCGGCCGGTCAAGCAGATTCCTTATCGCCCCTCCCGCTATTCCCCTGCCGAGCACCTCGCCGTCGAGTGAAATCGCCGGAGATGTGACGGGCCCGGACATCAGAAGCGGGATCTCGACGCGGCCGGACGAGCCGGTCAGGAACTTGCCTCCTACCCCACGCGCGCGATCCGATAGCCCCTTCGGCAGGGTGAGCGTCCCGCGGAATTCGAATGAACGGTCAAACCCCAGCGCCGCCTTGCCATCAAGGCCCATCTTCTCGGATACGATCCGCAGGTTATCCGTCCGGATCTTCCCCGCCTCGATCCGGAAGTCGGCAGCGAGATCCGAAAATTGCGTCTCCATCGCCCCACCTCCGCCGGGACCCGGTTGCGCCGGAGACAGCGCTCCCGCAAGTCCCGACAGCCCCGCCGCGGTGCCCAGCAGGTCCACACCCTTGATCTTACCACCGGAGACACGGAAGGACCCCGCTCCCGAGGCGGTCCGGGAGAAGTCGTCGAAGTCCCGCGTTCCGCCGCCTATGTCCGCCGTCAGGGATGCGGCGCCGGAGAGGAAATTTTTAAGGCTCGTCTTCCGGGAAAGGATCTCCTCGACCGGAAGGTTCTTCACCGTCGCATTGACGCGGAAATCCGGATTAGGTGGCTTGAATCCGATCCGACCGGCGACGGTCGCCTCGCCTCCGTACATCCGCGCCCGCAGGGAGTCGAGAAACAGGGTCCTGTCGACATAGCGTCCGCTCCCCGCCAACTGCTTGAACTCGAGTCCCCTTATCTTGCCGGCGTCTATCGCCAGATCGCCGCGTGCGGAGAATTCCGTTTTCCCGGGCTCCTTTCCCGCGGGGGATGCCTGTTTCAGCTCTTTCGCCTTCCCGCCCTCCTCTCCGGGCGGGAACAGCGCGTCGAAATCCAGGTAAGGCATCCGCAGGCTCACCTGCCCCACCGGCGAGGTCCCCATGGAAACCGTCCCGCGCAGGGAAAAACGCTGTCCGTTGAAAAGCCCCGCGATGGGATGGAAATCGACGGTCTTCGAGGTGATCTCCGCGTGGCCGTCCAGGTCGGCCATCTCCACCTTCTCTTCCGGAAGACGGAAGGCGACGTTGTTCAGGTCCAGCGAGACGATCCATGCATCCGCAGCCGACGAGGAGGGCCGCTTCCCTTTTCCCGAGGCGGTGATCCTGCCGGACGGCGCCCATTTCGAGAGCCCTCCGCCGCGGTTCTTGGCCAATTCGGAAAGCGACGCGATCCGGGCTGAAGCGGTCCACTCCCTCGCTCCTGTCGTCGGGACAAGAGAGGCGTTCGCGATCACTCGAAGCGGCGGGAAATGGAGCTCCGCGTTGGAGAGCACGTAAAGATCCGGGAAACGGCGCCCTTGCGCCACGATGGTGCACGGCGCATCTATGAACTTTCGCAGGCCCGGCATGACGGTCCAACCGGTACGGGTGAGATCGGCCTCCGCCTCGAACCCCATGGTCTGCGCGTTCCCCGAGGCTTTGACCTGAAGCGTGGCCACCCCTTCGGGCGCCGCCTTCGAAAGCCAGGCAGGAGGTTCGGCGAACATGCCGGCGACCTTCCCCATGTCGATGCCGGCGAACGTGACGGTGACATCCGCTTCCGGCCCCCCCGGCGGAGCGGATACCGTTCCTTCCACGCTCAATGAGTGGCCGAACGTCTTCCCCTTCGCGACGAGTCGGACCGGCATCGGGCCACCGGCCTTGCCGCTTTCGCGGGTTATGCTGCCCGCGATCTCAATCTCTCCTTGAACCGCGCCGGCGATCCGTGTCTCGATGCTGAAATCGTTCCGCCGTCCGCCGACCCCATCGAGGTGGACCGTAAACGGATCTATCTCCCAACGCGTCTCTTTCCCATCTTCACCCTCGAGGAACAGAAGAAGTTTCGCTTCATCGATGGAAAGGGTCTCTATGGCAACGGAGACCGGCTCCCTTGCCGCGGATGGGGCTGGTTCCTTTTTCTCCGCCATCCGGTCCGCGATCCGTGTTGCCGAGTGGGTGCCGTCCCGGTATACCCGGAATGCGACTTCCGGTCGTCGAAGGATTACCCTGCCGAACTCCACCCTGCCTGTGAGAAGCGGCAGGATGGCAACCCGTATTTCCGCCTCGGGCACCGTTAAAAGATTCTCGTCCGGATGCCCCGGATCTCCGGAAACGGAAAGGTCCGTGATCTTCAACCCGATCCCGGGGAACAGCGAAAGGGAGACTTTCGCGAAGGCGGCCTTGCGGCCCGTTTTCTCTTCCATGAGGGCGAGCATGCGAGGCCTGAAAGCTTCGAGGGATACCACCCTTGGAAGAACGACGACCAGGAGGACCGCTGCGAGGACGACGACCGCGGCTATCACAGCCACTTTCCGCATGGCTCCCTCCCTACCCCAGCTTCTTGCGCAGCACCTCTTGCACCATCCTGGGATTCGCCTTTCCCCGGGTCTCCTTCATCACCTGGCCGACGAAGAAGGAAAGAAGCCCGGACTTTCCTGCGCGGTAGCTCTCCACCTCGTTCGGATTCGATGCAAGGATCCTGGAGACGATTTCCTCGAGGGCGCCGGCGTCCGAGACCTGCGTCAGACCCTGCTCGTCGCGGATAACCCGGATCGGCCTCCCCGTTTCAATGGCGAGCTCCACAAGCTTCTTGGATGCGGTGGCGGAGATCGCTCCGGTCTCCCGGTCCTCCACGGCATGGGCTATCGTCTCGGGGGAAAGCTTCCCGTAGGCGATCGCCTCTTTCCACTGTATGCATTCGTTGGCCGTCACCTTGGGGTTCCCGCCGAAGAGCGCCGCGGAAGCCTCGAAGAAGTCAGCCAGAGCGCGGCTTGCCGAAAGAAGCTCCGCGTCGTATTTCGGTATGCCATAGGCCGCCGTGAGACGGGCGATCTTCTCCGCCGGGAGCTCCGGGATCGTCATCCGCAGCTCTTCGACCCAGGCACCGTCCACGACCAAGGGGAGAAGGTCGGGGTCCGGGAAATACCGGTAGTCGTGCGCCTCCTCCTTCCCCCGCATTGAAAGCGACTCTCCGGCCCCGGCGTCCCACAACCGGGTCTCCTGCACGACCTTGCCGCCGTCCTCGATCAGCTCGGTCTGGCGGCGTATCTCGTACTCGATGGCCTTTTCCACGTTGCGGAAGGAGTTCATGTTCTTAAGCTCCGCCTTGGTTCCGAATTCCTTTTGCCCCCTCGGGCGGACCGAAACGTTCGCGTCGCAGCGGAAGGAGCCCTCCTCCATGTTCCCGTCGCACACTTCAAGATAGACGAGGATGTCCCTCAGGCGCCGAAGATACTCCCCCGCCTCTTCCGGCGTGCGGATGTCGGGATCGGATACTATCTCCATCAGCGGCACCGAGCAGCGGTTGAGGTCGGCCAGCGACGCCTGTGCCCCGGCGAATTCCCCTTCATGGACGAGTTTGCCTGCATCCTCCTCCATGTGGATCCGCGTGATGCCGATCCTCTTCGCGCGTCCGTTCGACTCGATGTCCACGTGGCCCGCAAGAGCCAGCGGAAGCTCGTACTGGGAGATCTGGTACGCCTTGGGAAGGTCGGGGTAGAAGTAGTTCTTCCGGGCGAATACGCTTTTCTTCTGGACTTCGCAGGACGTGGCCAGCGCGGTGCGGATCGCGAACTCGACCACGCGGCGGTTTAGGACCGGCAGCACCCCGGGCATGCCGGTGCAAACCGGGCATGTGTTCTCGTTTGGGGGGGCGCCAAAGGCTGTGGAGCAGGCGCAGAAGATCTTGCTTTGCGTGGATAGCTGCGCGTGAACCTCGAGGCCGATGACCGCTTCGAATTCCATCCCTTAAGCTCCCGTCCTCGGAGAAATCCGCGGAAGCGGTATGGCCCGCTCGACCGCCGCGGCGGCCGAAAGGACCGTCTCTTCGCAAAAATGCTTCCCGAGGAGCTGCGCCCCGATCGGAAGACCGTCCCGGGAGATCCCGCACGGCACCGATATACCCGGGATCCCGGCGAGATTGCACGGAATCGTGAAGATGTCGGAAAGGTACATCGTCAACGGGTCTTCGGTCCTCTCGCCCAGGCGGAACGCGGGGGTGGGGGATGTGGGAGTTAGGAGCACGTCCGCCTTCGCGAAGGCCTCCTCGAAGTCGCGCCGGATCAGCGTCCGGACCTTCTGCGCTTTCCCGTAATACGCCTCGTAGTAACCGGACGACAGGGCATAGGTGCCGATCATGATGCGCCGCTTCACCTCTTCGCCGAACCCTTCCGCGCGCGTCTTCGACATCATCTCGATCAGCCCGCCGTCTGTTTTCGCACGGTATCCGTACCGCACGCCGTCGTACCTCGCCAGGTTGGAAGACGCCTCTGCCGGGGCGATTATGTAATAGACCGACAGCGCGAGGGAAGTGTGGGGAAGCGACACCTCCACGGCTTCGGCGCCCTGCGACTTAAGGGCGGCGAGCGCATTCTCGACCGCTCCCTTCACCGCCGGATCGAGTCCCTCGCCCTCGAAATATTCCTTCGGAAGGCCGACCTTAAGCCCTTTGACGCCCTTTTCCACCGCTGCCGCGTAGTCGGGGACCGGGATGTCCACCGACGTGGAGTCCCTGCGGTCGTGCCCCGCGATGATCGAGAGCAATGCCGCCGCGTCCGGGACGGAGCGGGTGATCGGCCCTGCCTGGTCCAGGGAGGAGGCGAACGCAATCATCCCGTACCGGGAAACACGGCCGTATGTGGGCTTCATCCCCACGACGCCGCACACCGCCGCCGGCTGCCGGATGGAGCCGCCGGTGTCGGTCCCAACGCCGGCGAAGCACATGCCCGCAGCCACCGCCGCCGCCGTGCCGCCGGAAGAGCCGCCGGGAATCCGGTCGAAGGCCCAGGGGTTGCGCACCGGGCCGAAGCGGGAGGTCTCGGTGGATGAGCCCATCGCGAACTCGTCCATGTTCTGCTTCCCCAGGAGCACCGCGCCCGACGAACGGATCCGCTCGGTGACGGTTGCATCGTACGGCGGGATGAAATCGCTAAGAAT
>Ga0334722_10005670_pt1 | contig 12535 bp, 11 predicted proteins | sample C3_bottom_MG_FD_207210 | JGI IMG/M metagenome (GOLD analysis project Ga0334722, IMG submission 207210) | Sediment microbial communities from Yellowstone Lake, YNP, Wyoming, USA - C3_bottom | ecosystem: Environmental > Aquatic > Freshwater > Lake > Sediment | place: USA: Wyoming | collected...
TCTCTTTAGGTAAAGAAGAGAGCGTAACACACTCCTAAAAAGTGCCAAAGACACAGCAGCAGGTGGAGACTCACATTTAGGCTCACTACACATCTGTGACGGACAATCTATGTAGAGAGTGAACCGTACCGAGATTGCGAGAGGGCGTTTTGTGTGAGTCAGGCCACCTTGGCCTGCTCATAATACTGCGCTTCATACTCCGCCGGCGGGACGTACCCGAGCGCCTCGAGCAGCCGCCCCGTGTTAAACCAATGCACCCAAGCCAGCACCGCAAACTCGACCATCTCCAGATTCCGCCACGGGCCCCGGCGTTGAATGACCTCGGTCTTGAAGAGGCCAATCACCGTTTCGGCGAGGGCGTTGTCATACGCATCGCCCACGCTTCCCACCGAGGGTGCGATGCCGGCGTCGACGAGCCGGTTGGTGTACCGCATCGACAGATATTGCGTCCCGCGATCCGAATGATGGACCAGGCCGGTCAGGCCGGCGTCCGCACGGTGATAGACGGCTTGCTCCAGCGCGTCGAGCACGAAGTCCGTCCGCATCGAGGCCGACACGCGCCAGCCGACGATGCGGCGGGCAAAGGCATCGATGACGAAGGCCACGTAGACAAACCCGCTCCACGTCGCGACGTACGTGAAATCCGAGACCCAGAGTTGATTGGGCGCCGTCACCGTGAAGTCGCGGTTCACCAAGTCGGGCATCGACACCGCGGGGGCCTCCGGCGTCGTGGTGGTGATCCAGGCCCGCCCCCGCACCGCGCCGCGCAGGCCCATGGCCCCCATCAGTCGCTCCACGGTGCAGCGGGCCACGTGGAGGCCTTCGCGCCGGAGTTGGTTCCACACCTTGCGCGGCCCGTACACCTGGTAGTGCGCATCCCAGACGCGCTGGATGGCCAGGCGCAGCGCCTCGTCGTGCTGGGCGCGAGCGGACCGCTGCTCGGGATGTTCCACCAGCGCCTTGTGCCGGAAGTACGTCGACGGGGCCATGGGCAACACGGCGCACATGGGCTCGACCCCATACTGGTCTCGGTGGTCGTCGATCAGCTGCACCATCACTTCGCTCGGCGGTCGAGCTCCGCCTTCGCGAAATACGCCGACGCCAGCCGGAGAATCTCGTTCGTGCGCTTCAGGTCGCGATTCTCCCGCTCCAGGTCCTTTAATCGCTGCCGTTCGTCCGTCGTCAGGCCCGCCCGCTGGCCGCTGTCCCGCTCCGCTTGGCGGACCCACCGGCGGAGCGTCTCCGCCGTACACCCCAGCTTCGGGGCCATCGCTTCCATCGCCGCCCACTGCGAACCGTGGGCGGCCGCGTGCTCGGTCACCATCCGAACCGCACGCTCCTTCAGCTCAGGTGAGTACCTCGCTTGTCGTCCCATGGGCTCCATCCTCTCTCCGAATGGGCCCTCCGACAAACCCGGTACGGTTCAGTCACACAGGGCTGAAGCCCTGTGCCACAGCCCCAACTGGCCGGGCTGGAGCCTGGCGATCCCGGCACGCCCGCCGTGTCGCCTGCCGGCCGGCCGCGTCGCCTGCCGGCCGGCCGTGTCGCCTGCCGGCGGCCGCTCGCGCCGGCGTGAGCGGGCGGCACAGGAAGGCCTCCAGGAGGCACCAGGAGGCCGTACAAGGCTCGGGCCGCCCCATCGAGGTGACAGGGCGGCCCGGAGAGGCCCAGCGAGGTGTCAGCGCCTACTTGGCGACGCCCGACACCTTCTTCTTCTTGAGGTCCATCGCGTAGTCGCGGAGCTTGTCGGCTTCCTTGATGAGCGCCTGCTGCTTGGCGACGTCCTTCTCGGTGTTCGCCTGCATCCGCAGCAGGATGTTCTTCATCGTCAGTGCTTCCATGTAGTCCGGCTTGATCGCGAGGGACTTGTCCATCATCGCGATGCCCTTCATGACGAAGTCCTTCTTCTCGGCTTCCTTCAGGCGGAAATCGCGGAAGGCCTTGTCCCAGTAGAAGGCGCCAATCGTGTAGAACGACTCGGGGTTCTTCGGGTCGAGTTCGGCGCGCTTGTTGTACGCCTCGATGGTCTTGTCGAACTCTTCCTGCCGGTTGTAGAACCCGGCCATCCACAGATAGACATCCGGGCTGTTCGGACGGGCGTCCCTGGCCTTGACGAGCGTCTCTTCGGCCTTGTCGTACTCGCCGGCGTCTTCGTAGATCTTGCTGAGCTGGAAGTAGTTCGTGGGTTCGGACGGATCGATCTGAATCATGCGTTCCCAGATGGATCGAGCCTGGCCGGGATCGTTCAACTTGTCAGCCCCATAGGCGCTGGCGAGGAACTCGAGCGCCAGCTTGCGGTACTTCGGGTCGGTTTCCTTGTCGGCGGCCTTCTTGTAGTTGTCGACGGCCTTGGCGAGATACTCGTCGTTCTCCTTCTCGCCCTTGCGCGCCGGCTTGTACATGTTGTCGTAGCTGTTCGCCAGATAGAAGTACGCCGTGGCCATCTCGGGGTCGGCCGCGACGGCATCCTCATAGAGCTTCGCGGCCCTCTTGTACTCCTGCTGTGCGTACTGGACGTTGGCGTCCTTGAACGCCCGCTTGGCCTGAAGCTTGCCGAACTGGCTGCACCCGACCAGCGACAGGGCCAACCCCGCGACGATCGCCAGTGTTGTGCCCCGCCAGAATGCCCTCGCCATTGTGTCCCCCTTACCCTCTGCGCGCCCGGGCGGCATGAAGCGGCCGGAACCGGCCATTGGATTCAGAACAGATCAGAAATGCAATCGGGCCCACCGGAGGCGGCTCCCCCTCGCGACGAGGGTACTCGGACCCCAAGCCGGGCCAGTATAGTGAACCGAAAACAAGCGAGTCAAGTTGTCCGGCCTGCGTCCGAACGCGCCTGAAACACGCATTCCTTGACCGTGCGCGAGAGCCCTCCCTATGATGGGAGCCGAGACTCAGGCGCCCCAAGGCCCTTTCGTCCATTAGACACCATCCGGCATGATTCGATTCGAGGATCTGGCCGAGCGAGCCCAGATCTACATTCCCGGCCCCGACATCGAGCTCCTGCGCCGGGCGTACGTCTTCTCGGCGATCGCCCACAAGGGCCAGGTCCGCCGCTCGGGCGAGCCCTATCTCGTGCATCCCCTGGAAGTCGCGTGCCTGCTGGCCGAGATGAAGCTCGACCCCGCCGCGCTGGTCGCCGGGCTGCTGCACGACGTGGTCGAGGACACCCTGACGACGGTGGAGCGGATCGAGGAACTGTTCGGCAAGGAGGCGGCGCACCTTGTGGAGGGCGTCACCAAGATCGGTTCCATCAAGTTCTCCTCGTCTGCCGAGCACCAGGCCGAGAACTTCCGGAAGATGCTGCTGGCGATGGTGGACGACATCCGCGTCGTCCTGGTGAAGCTGGCCGACCGGCTGCACAACATGCGCACGCTCCAGTTCATGTCGGAGGAGGCCCGGGCGCGCACCGCGCGGGAGACGCTCGACATCTACGCGCCGATCGCGCACCGGCTCGGGATGAGCCGGCTGAAGAACGAGCTCGAGGACCTGGCGTTCCAGCACCTGGAGCCGGAGGCCTACGAGTCGCTCAAGACCCGGGTCGAGAAACGGCGCAAGGCCACCGAGGGGCTGGTGGAGGAGCTGCTGAAGGAAGTCGCGGCGCGGATGAAGGAGAACGACATCCCGGTGGTGTCGATCGACGGGCGCATCAAGCGGCTGTACAGCATCCACGAGAAGCTGAAGCGCCAGAAGATCGATCTCGAGCAGGTGTACGACTTCCTGGCGGTGCGGATCATCACGACGAGCGTCAAGGACTGCTACGCGTGCCTGGGCATCATCCATCACGTCTGGCCGCCGGTGCCCGGGCGCATCAAGGACTTCATCGCGATGCCGCGGCCCAACGGCTACCAGTCGCTGCACACGTCGGTCGTCAGCGCAAAGGGCATCGCGTTCGAGGTGCAGATCCGCACCGAGGACATGCACCGGCAGGCCGAGGAGGGCATCGCGTCGCACTGGAAGTACAAGGAAGGCCGCGTGGGCGCCGCCAACGACGAGCGCTACTTCCAGTGGCTGCGGCAGCTGCTCGAATGGCAGCAGGAAGTGCGCGACCCGCAGGAGTTCATCCAGAACCTCAAGGTCGACCTGTACCCGAGCGAGGTCTACACCTTCACGCCGAAGGGGCAGGTCAAGTCGCTGCCCCGCGAATCGTCGGTCATCGATTTCGCCTACACGATTCACACGGACGTCGGGCACCGGTGCGTGGGCGCGCGCATCAACGGCAAGATGATGCCGCTGCGGACCCGCCTCCGCAACGGCGACATCATCGAGATCGTCACCAACCCCAAGCACGAGCCGAGCCGCGACTGGCTCAACTACGTGGTGACGACCCGCGCGCGGAACAAGATCAAGCAGTTCCTGCACGGCGAAGAGAAGATCCGGGCCGTCGAGCTGGGCCGGAAGCTGCTCGAGAAGGAGGCCCGGCGCTTCGGCGTCAGCCTCAAGTCGATCTTCGAGGGGACCGTCCTCGATACGATCGCGCCCGAGTGGGGCGTGCCCAAGGCGGACGAGCTGCTGGCGGCCATCGGCTACGGCAAGGTCGGCGCGCGGCAGGTGCTCGGCAAGGCGGTGCCGTCCGAGACGCTCGAGGAGAAGCACGAATCCGCCGTGACGGCCGCGGTCAAGCGGGCGATCGGCTTCGGCGGCGACCAGATCAAGGTGCAGGGCGCCGACGACATGCTGATTGTCCGCGCGCGCTGCTGCAATCCCATCCGCGGCGAGAAGATCGTCGGCTACATCTCGCGCGGGAAGGGCGTGTCGGTGCATGCCGCCACGTGCCCGAACGTGACCAACCTGCTCTACGATCCCGAGCGCCGCATCGACGTCGAGTGGGACAAGGGCACCGAGGCGGGCCGCTACACGGTCCGGCTCACGCTCGAGATCGAGGACCGGAAGGGCATCCTCGCCGAGGTCAGCACGCGCATCGCCGGCGTCAACACGAACATCATCGACATCGAGGCCCGTACCGACGAGCAGCACCGGGGCTGGATCAAGGTGACCGTGGAGATCGGCGACCTGAAACACCTGGAGAAGGTGATGAAGTCGCTGCGGGGCGTGAAAGGCGTGGTGGCGGTGGACCGCGAACGGGCGGTGCCGACCGGCAGCGGGCAGGGCGCGCTCTGACCTGGCGCCCGCGGCGACCCTACAGGACCGCGACGATCTCGATCTCGACGCGCGCGTCCTTGGGCAGGCGCGCCACCTGCACCGTCGAACGGGCCGGCGCCGGCGTCGAGAAGTACTCGCCGTAGACGGCGTTCATCCCGGCGAAATCGTTCATGTCCGCGAGGAACACCGTGGTCTTGACGACGCTGTCAAACGTGGCGCCGGCGGCCTTCAGCACACCGGACACGTTGTCGAGCACGCGGCGCGTCTGCACCGCAATGTCGCCGTCGACCAGCGCGCCCGTCGCCGGGTCGATGGGAATCTGACCGGACGCAAACAGCAGGTTCCCCGAGCGGATGGCCTGCGAGTACGGCCCAATCGCCTGGGGGGCGTTTGGCGTGCTGATCGCGTCGCGCATGGGAGTCTCCCGGCCTATGCGGCCTTGACGACCTTCTGGGAGCGCAGGCACCGCGTGCACACGCGCATCCGCTTGGCGGCGCCGTTCACCGACACGCGCACCGACTGCAGGTTGGGTTCGAACCGCCGGGACGACACGTTGTGCGCGTGGCTGACGCGCCGGCCGACCACCGGTCCCTTGCCGCAAACTTCACATCGCTTTGCCATACAGATTCACCTGACGCCCCGCCGCAGGCCCATACGGCCGCGGATCATACGGGCGGAAACACTAATCATACCACGCACGCTGGTGTCAGGTCCAAAAGCGCGCGTTTTCCGTCGCGCCGAAAACGCGCGCTTTTGGACCTGACCCCAGGAACGCGCGCTTTTGGACCTGACCCCAGCGCAGGGGCTGGCCGCGGCGAATCACGGGACGATGATGGAGGACTGGGAGGCGGGCGGCGGCGTCCCGGCATCGGATTCGGTCTCGGTCACGAAGCCCGCTGCCGTCAGCCTGACCGCGACCCGCCCGATGGTGTCGAGCAGCACATCGGGCTCCGGCGGGAGCAGTCGTCGCGCGTCCGCCGCGAGACGTTCCATGCGTCGAAGGACCGTTGCCGCGTCGCGGGCGAACGCCGATGGCCGTTCCCGTCCGAGACGGTCGAGAACGGCCCGGAGGTCGGCCGTCAGCCGCTGCGCGGGAGCGGAGTCCGCCCGGTGCTCGTAGATCAGGCCCCTGGCCTCGGTCTCGTACGTCGCGGCCAGGGCCGAGACCGCGGCGCTCACGTCGCTGTCCCGCACGGCGTCGAAGCCGGTGCCGCGGAACCGGTGAATGAGCGTCAGCATCAGCAGGTAAAGCCGTTGCTGATCCTCGGACAAGCCCGCCATGCCCGGCCCAATTACCGCCATGTCGAGTTCCTGCTGCTTCCTGGTTTTCACCGGAGGATGACGCCGGGCAGACACCAGGTAGGCGCAGTCGTCGGGGCACCGGATCTCGACCAGCCGCTTCGTTCCGCAGCACACCGGGCAGATGTCGTGGCCTCGCGCCGGGCAGGCGCGACGGGCGGGGCGTTCTCGGCACTCAGGGCAGGGCATCCGTACAGCGTGCCACAGATTGACGCACACGCGCCACGCGGGTGTGGCGAAGATGCGACAGGTACGACCCCGAAGTTGGACATCGGAGGGGGCCGGCGGGGCTGTCTTCCTTGTCGAAAGACCAGAACCATTACCGGATACCCGGCGTCTAATCTGTTGACCCGGCGGATGAACCGAGTGCGATTGAAAGTGGCATGAGCGGTGTAAGACACTGAAAAGAGGCTTGTTAGGTGGTTTGAGCATGGCAGCATGACGCCGGGTCATCGCGGAAGGGCGGCGCGGAATCACTGACTGACTTAGATGTACGAATGGACCGCGCCCAGACCACGACCGAATAACTAGGGAGTTCTTGACAAGCCATCGGTCACTGCTTAGAATGGCAAACTCCTTGCAAGGCGTGTTTCCGCATAGAGCCCCAGGGTGCAAGGGGGTGACGCGAAAGGAGCGTCAGACAATGGCAACCACGAGCGCAACGGCGAAGGGTCAGAAGAGCGATCGGTACAGTGATCTGAAGCGGATGCTCGAAGACCGGCGTCGTGAAATCATGAGCGAGGTCCACGACAAGATCCGCGACGTCCGGACGGAAGGGTCCCACGGCAAGATGAGCGAAGTCTTCGATGCCGGGGAGAGTTCCGAGTCCGACATCCAGGACGACATCGAGTTCGCCTTGATCCAGATGAAGGCCGAGACGCTGACCCGCATCAACGAGGCGCTGGCGCGGCTCGAAGAAGGCGCCTACGGCGACTGCTTCGAATGCGGCGACGAGATCACCCAGCAGCGGCTGAGGGCGCTGCCGTTCGCGGTGCGGTGCAAGGACTGCGAGCAGGCGCGCGAGAACGCCGCCCAGCGCGAGCGTCTGATGGCGCAGCGGTCGGCCTCTTCGTCGCTCTTCTTTGACATCTCCCACTGAGTGCGGCATCCTTCAGGCGGGTTTGCGGCCCCCGGGGGCCTGAACCCGCCTTTGTTGTCTCCAGGCGGCAGCCCGGCGGGAGGACACCGATGAGCGATCTGCCCGAGACATCTCCGTTCGAGGATCTGGCTGCGGGTGACAAGGTCCTGTCGATTCCGCCGGACCTGGCCATCCTCCCGCTGCGCGAGACGGTCCTGTTCCCCAACTCCTTCATGCCGCTCGCGGTGGCCCGCGACAGCTCCGTCCGGCTGATCGACGAGGCGATCGCCAGCGGGAGCAAGCTGATCGCGGTCTTCACGCAGCGCGACGCGGCGGTGGAAGAGCCGCGGGCCGACGACCTCTATCGCGTGGGGACGGCCACCCACATCCACAAGATGTTCAAGCTGCCCGACGGCAGCCTGCGCCTGATCGTCCAGGGGCTGGCGCGGCTGCATCTGGACGAACTGGTGGCGACCGAGCCCTACCTGCGTGGCGCCGTGAGGCGCGCCGAAGAGGCGATGCGCGACGAGGACCGCCTCGAAATCGACGCCATGCAGCGCAATATCAAGTCGAACTTCCAGCAGGTCGTCTCGCTCTCGCCGCTGCTCTCCGACGACCTGCAGACGCTGGCCCTCGGCATCACCGAGCCCGGCCGCCTGGCGGACTTCATCGCGTCGAGCCTCAGCACCATCAGCACCGCGACCAAGCAGGAGGTCCTCGAGACGCTCGATCTGCGCGAGCGGATGGCGCACCTGAACCGGATCCTGATCAAGGAGCTCGAGGTGCTCGAGCTCGGCTCGAAGATCCAGTCGCAGGTGCAGTCGGAGGTGGGCAAGAACCAGCGCGAGTACTTCCTGCGCGAGCAGATGAAGGCCATCCAGAAGGAGCTCGGCGAAGGCGACGATCAGGCCAAGGAGATCGACGAGCTGCGGGAGAAGATCGAAGCCGTCGGCATGCCGGACGGCGTGAAGAAAGAGGCGTTGCGCGAGCTCGACCGGCTGGCGAAGATGCCGGTGGCGGCGGCCGAGTACACCGTGTCGCGCACGTACATCGACTGGCTCGTGACGCTGCCGTGGGCGAAGCGCACCGAGGAGCGCATCGACCTCGCGCACACGAAGGCCATCCTCGACGAGGACCACTCGGACCTGGAGAAGGCCAAGGACCGCATCCTCGAGTACCTCGCGGTGCGGAAGCTCAACCCCGACGTCAAGGGCCCGATCCTCTGCTTCGTCGGGCCGCCCGGCGTGGGGAAGACGTCGCTCGCGAAGTCGATCGCGCGGTCGCTGGAGCGCAAGTTCGTCCGCGTGTCGCTCGGCGGGATGCGCGACGAGGCCGAGATCCGCGGCCACCGGCGCACGTACATCGGGGCCCTGCCCGGCCAGGTGATCCAGGGGCTGCGCCGGGCCGAGTCCCGCAACCCGGTGTTCATCCTGGACGAGATCGACAAGCTCGGATCCGACTTCCGGGGCGACCCGGCGTCGGCGCTGCTCGAGGTGCTCGACCCGGAACAGAACAACACGTTCCGCGACCACTACCTCGACGTGCCGTTCGACCTGTCAGAGGTCCTGTTCATCACCACGGCGAACGTGCTCGACCCGGTGCCGCCGGCCCTGCGCGACCGGATGGAAGTGCTCGAACTGCCCGGCTACACGGAAGAGGAGAAGCTGAAGATCGCGCGCGAGCACCTGGTGCCGAAGCAGATCCCGAACCACGGCCTGACCGCCGAGGTGATTGCGTTCACCGACGAGAGCCTGCAGACCGTGATCCGCGGCTACACGCGCGAGGCCGGGGTGCGCAATCTCGAGCGCGAGATCGCGGCGCTGTGCCGCAAGGTGGCGCGCCGCCGGGCGGAGGGCGACGAGACGCCCGTGATGGTGACGTCGGACCTGGTGGGCGACCTGCTCGGCGCGCCGAGGTTCGTCGACGAGGAAGTCGCGGAGCGGACCAAGCGCCCCGGTGTCTCCATCGGCCTCGCCTGGACACCGGTGGGCGGCGAAGTGCTGTTCATCGAGGCGTCGCGGATGAAGGGCAAGGGAACGCTGACGCTGACCGGCCACCTGGGCGACGTGATGAAGGAATCCGCGCGGGCCGCGCTGTCGTGGCTGCGCGCCAACGCCGGCCGGATCGGCGTCACCGGCGACTTCTTCCACGACGCCGAGATCCACCTCCATGTGCCGTCCGGCGCCATCCCGAAGGACGGGCCGTCGGCGGGCGTGGCCATGGTGACGGCGCTGGCCTCCGAGATCATGGGCAAGCCCGTGCGCGGCGACCTGGCCATGACGGGCGAAATCACGCTGAGCGGCCGCGTGCTGCCGGTGGGCGGCATCAAGGAGAAGGTGCTGGCGGCCAGGCGGGCGGGGCTGCGGGAGGTGATTCTCCCGCGTCAGAACGAGAAGAACATCAACGAGGACATCGGCGAGGACCTGCGGCGCGACCTGCGGGTCCACTTCGTCACGACGATCGACGAAGTGCTCGCGCTGGCCTTCGCGAAGCCGCCGCGGGCCAGGGGCCCAGCCCGGACCCCGAACCGGCGCCGCGCTACGCGGCCTCAGGCCAGTTCCGGCGCTCGATAAACGTCCGCGGCTCGATCTTGCGGCCGCGCGGGTACTTCCTGGCGTCCCGCCTGGACGTCCAGAGCAGGAACGGGCCCGCCACGCGATCGATCCACCGCGTCAGCGCGCCCAGCTCGTGCTCCATGTCCTTGCGCAGCGTGCGGATCTTGGCGCTGACGTCGCCGTTCGTCTTCCGCAGGTACTTCTCCATCGCGAACAGCGCCGCGCCGTAGGAGTGGCGCAGGCTGCGCCCGGTCACCTTGAACCGCTCCCGCACCCGCGGATCCGGATCGTTGTGATACCGCTTCCACCCCTCCATCATCGTCTTGGCCAGCCGGTAGACGCTCGGGCCGTTCTTCTCGTAGTCGCGGCGGAAGGCCCAGTCGAGCCACGTCTTCGAGCTCTCGCGCGGAATGGCGGCGTGCTGGAAGTTGAAGTGGTCCTGCCCGTGAATGTCGGCGAGATCGACGTCGAGCAGCCGCCCCGCGTCCGCCATCTCCTGGTAGAGCGGCGTGCCGGGCACGGGCGTGTAGAGCATGAACTGATGGAAGTCCGTGTCGTGCGCGACGGCGTGCTCGATCTCGGACTGGATGTTGGCCGGCGTGTGGTGTTCGAGGCCGACGATGGTCGACCCCAGGACGCCGATGCCGTGCGCCTGGAGCTCCTTCGTCAGCGCCACCGTGTCGGTGCCGTCCAGCTTGTTGTACTGGCTCTTGGGCGCCTCGAGGCCCAGCCAGATCCACGAGACACCCAGTTCGACCAGCTCGCGCATCTTGTACTTCTTGATCGCGTTGGCCGACGAGAAGACGTAGAGCGACCACGCCTTGCCCTTGGCCTTCATCTGGTCGAGCAGCTCCATCGCCCGTTCCTTGTAGAGCAGGAAGTTCTCGTCCATCACGAAGAACGACTTGACGCCCAGGCGGGCCTCCGCGTCGCACATCGCGTGGAAGATCTCGGCGCCCTTCTCGAAAAAGTTCGTCACCTTGCCCTTGCCGCCGAAGAACGCCGACGTCGTGCAGAAGTTGCAGCCCATCGGGCATCCCACCGACGGGATGATCGTCGCGGCCGGGCTGCCGCCGCCCTGCGGCCCGCGCAGGCCCATGATGCTGAAGCCGAACGACGAGGCGATCACCGGGTGGTTGATCGGCGCGGTCGCGTCCTCGCCGAGGAACTCGCGGAACCACGACACGCCCTCGCCCTTCACGATGTGATCGGCGTCGATGAGGTGCTGGATGCCGGGAATGGCCGTCACGTGGCCGCCGACGACAATGGTCGAGTTCGGCGAGTGCTCGCGGACGAGCCGGCACATCTCGCGGATCTTCCCGACGTTCACGATGATGCCCGACAGCCCGACGATGTCGTACTGGTGGGCGTGCAGTTCCTCGACGAACCGCTCGCGGGTGGGGAAGTCCAGCACCGCGCACGGGGCGGAGATGTTGTGCTGGATGAACATGATGCCCCATGACCGGTGGAACAGGCGGAGCGAGAACGGCCCCTGCTCGCGCGTCACCTGGTTGTGATAGAGCTCCATCGGGTTGATCGACCGGCTCCCGAATTCGTCATCCTGGGCGTACGGGCCGAAGACCGATGAGAGCAGAACGCGCGCCTGTGTGCCTTTGGGGTGTCGTGCCATCGCTGCCAGAACCTTCCTGCCGTGCCGCCGAGCCGGAGCTCCGCGCACGCCCGCAACCCGCCACTTCAGATCGAAATGGAACTGGGAGATCTCCATTCTACGCCCTTTCGGGCCAATCATTACCGAACGCCGGCGGGCATGGCGGCGACCTCGGCCGTCGCGGTCGTCGCGGCGATGGCGGGTGGCGGCGGCGACGGCCGTCGCGGCGATGGCGGGTGGCGGCGAAGGCGTGTCCGAGTGCGGGGTTCGGAGCGCGCGGCGTCAGACGAGCGTCAATCCCCAGGCCGTCTTGAGGTCGATGACTTCGCCGAGGCGGACGAGTTCGCGCGCGTGATCGATCGAGAACACGCGGACACGGATGTCTTCGTCCTCGTCCTTGTGCGCGGCCGGACCCTCCGGGTCGGGTGCGTGCAGACCCGTGAGGCGGTAGAAGCTCATCGATTCGGTGCAGAAGCCCGGCGTCGGGTACCACTCGCCCGCGCACTCCACCGACGATGGCACCAGGCCGATTTCCTCTTCGCACTCGCGGGCAGCCGCCGTCAGCGGATCCTCGCCGGGCTCCAGGCTGCCGGCCGGCAGCTCCCAGATCCACCGATCAAGTGCGTAGCGGTACTGGCGGATGAGGATGATGTGCCCCGCGTCCTGCATCGGGATCAGCACGACCGACCCGGGGTGACGCACGATGTCGAGCGTCGTCTCGTGGCCGTTCGGCAACCGGACGCGGTCGGCCGTCACCGAGAAGATGCGGCCGGTGAACCGGGTCTCGGTGGAGAGGAGCGTGGCTTTCGGTTCGTCCATCGTCATCCCTCGTCACACAGGGCTGAAGCCCTGTGCCACGTGCTACTCCTGGGGCTGGCGCTCGAGGATCTC
>Ga0334722_10005671_pt1 | contig 12535 bp, 9 predicted proteins | sample C3_bottom_MG_FD_207210 | JGI IMG/M metagenome (GOLD analysis project Ga0334722, IMG submission 207210) | Sediment microbial communities from Yellowstone Lake, YNP, Wyoming, USA - C3_bottom | ecosystem: Environmental > Aquatic > Freshwater > Lake > Sediment | place: USA: Wyoming | collected...
CGTGGCCTTTTTTTGCATCCTGCGGGATGTTCCCTTGTTGTTCCAACCGTATAGGCTAATGAGATTCAGGGAAATCCACGCTGTTCAACCCACCGACATTGCCGGAGACCGCTGTGCGATTCGAGATTACGATGTTATGGAACGATCGTAAACTTGCCTAGTTTGGCGGGACGGTACAGCGAAAAATCTCGCCGGTCTACAGTGAAGATGCGCCGAATCCGCTCACGTTCCGCCACCGCCACCAGGGCCGCATCGGCTAAATCCATGGGCAGCATGCGATACTTTTTCATCAAATCTCGCATGCGGCGATGATCATCAGCCTCTACGGGTAGCAGCCGGACTGTTTCTTCCAACACTAGCTCCCACAGTGCGTCTTGCGCCCGCCACGAGAAATTCAGCAGATACATCGCTTCCGTGAGGGCAGGCCAGACCGTCACCAGAGGATCGCGGATTCTGGTGAGCGCCTCCACACAATCTTGATGATGCTGATCGTCGCGATGCAGGAGCGCCACCAGCGGGCCTGCATCAACTAGGATCGCGTTCACCGGGCAGTCCGTCGCCGAAGGAGCAACCCGCAAAACCTCTTGCCGGTTTCCGTTGAGAGGTCAGGAGGCCCCCCTGAAGCACATCCAATCAGATGTTTCATGGCTTGGTAGGGAGTTGCACCACTGTGCGCCTTCTGGTCCTCCTTTTCAAGAATGGTCAGGACACTCCGAATGACTTCGGACTTTGTGGCTCCGCGCTCTTTAGCGACACGCGAGACCAGTCGTTCAAGTCGAGCCGGCAAACGAACACTTGTTCCCATAACGCCCTCCCATATGATTGTGTAGGACATCAGTGTATGACAAATCTGCTTGAGCTGCAAGAGCCGCTCGATTATTGAGGCGTAGGATCCATGGGACAGATTCATCGAAATGGGGATGAGCCGATGAGCCGGGCTAAGATCCGAGTGAGGCCTGCACCTGTTTCCAGTCGAACGTAAAAGGCTCCGGCGATTTCTTCGGCAGGGCGGCGAGCTCCGCTTTCAATAGGTCGGCCCGGGCGGTGCTCATCGGATGCGTCGAGAGCCATTCAATCCGACCTTGGTCTTTCTCCGAAAGCCGTTCGAAAAACCGGATCATGCCGGAGGGATCGATCTTCGCCCGCTGGAGCAATTGCAATCCCGTCAGATCGGCCTCGGTCTCCTGCTCCCTGCCGAATTTGAGAGTGAGCAATTCGACACCAAGCTGTTTCATCATCCCGACGAGGCCCTGTTGATTGCCAAGCACAATGGCCGCCACCGTCAGCAACCCAAGACTTTTCAGGATCCGTTCAAGCCCATGCCGCTGCAGCACGTGGTTCAGCTCATGGCTCAGCACGCCCGCCACTTCTTCGCCGCTTTCTGCTTTTTTCATGAGCCCGGTAAACACCACCACATACCCGCCGGGTAGCGCGAAGGCATTGACGACGTCGCTCTTCACCACGGTCACGTCGAACTTGTAGGGATTATCCAGAATCTGCTCGGTCAGACGTTGCGTCATCTCTCCCAGCGCTGTAACCGCGGGACCCTCTTTCATCACCTCCTGATGGCTGAGGAAATCCCGATAGGCTGATTCCCCCAGCTTGTGCTCCCACTCCACCGGAATCTTGCTTACTGCAAGCTCGACCAACAGATCGGCTCCGAACCAGAGGCCCAGCACTGTGGCCAGGATCGCCCCGCCGACCAGGCTCCAGACGAACCGGCCCCGGTGACGCACCTGACGCACCCGCTCTGCGGCCTGTGCAAACGGAAGACTGAGATGGTCGGGAACCGACTCCCGAAAAGCCCGAATCACGTCAGGATTCTTCAGATACAGCGTCCGTTCCCCCTGCATGTTGGCCCATTTCACCACGAGATGGTCATGGTCGAGTCCGCCTGCCGAGACGGTGAGCGCAGAAAACGGCACGACTTCTCGTGCGCCGTTGCCCCCCTCAGATTCTAAGGTGATCGTCAGCCCATCCCCGTCAACCTGCACGAAACAGGGCGTACCGGTGGCGGGAAACTCGTCACCGAAACAGAGAGCGTTGGGACTCAAAGCAGTCATCTAGGGTTGTACGGCTGCTCAAAATGGCCGCGAACGAGGCCACAGGCGAGCAGAAACCGGAGGCGTACCCTCCGGGGTACGTTGAGGATTTCCTGCGAGTCGAGAACGAAGTTGGCGGCCATTTTCAGCAGCCGTTACTCGGAGACCGGGATGAACTGCCGTATCCACGCTCCGAAACTGCCCGGGTTCCGACTTTGAATGTATACGAGTCCAGGCCCTCGGAACCGGCAGACAAACCCTTCGCCTGAGGTGAAGCTGGCAACCCAGCCAGAGGTGGCTTTTTCGATGTTGTACGAGGTTGTGGTGGACCAGGCCACCAGGTGGCTGTTGTCCACGATGTATTCCTGATCGGGCTTCAACTCAATCTTGTGAATGGCCCCGAAGCTGTTCAGAACGAGCGTCCCTTTCCCGCTGATTTTGAGAATGAAGAAACCTTCTCCGCCCAGTAATCCACGGCTCAGGCTCTGCATTTTGCTTTCGATGAGGATTGCGTCGGCGCCCGCAAGGAAGCCGTCTTTCTGCACCATGTACTCGTTCACGCCATCGAGTTCCAAGATGACAATTTCGCCGGGCACCGTAGGAGCCAGCAATGCTTCGCCGGGACCACGGCTAGCGCGCAGCGTCTGGAAGAAGAACTTTTCTCCCGTCAGAAACTTTCGCGACAGGGCTCCGAGGAAGCCGCCTTCCATCTTGCTTTCAATGTCGATGGTCGGTGAACAAGCCACCATCGCGCCCGACTCGGCTTTGATGTTCTCACCAACCGCCAATTCCACCCGCACCATGGGAAATGCCCCTGGATATAAAATTTCACTTTTCATGCGATCAAACCTCCAAGCTTCGTAAGGGGTTAGGCGTGAGGCGTTAGGCGATACAGACTGACATAGATCAAGGTCTCACAGCGACGTTTTTCAGACCATTCGCTTTCTGATGACGGATCAGCCACGTAGCCCGCATTATTCATGAGCGCTTCTGCTGCAATCGCCGATCCGCTGCTACGACGAGCCTGCGGCCAGCGGGCTCGCCCCTCGTCAGGAGCAGCGGGACAGGCACCGCCGCAGACGTCGGAGCCAGTCCCCTACTGTCATACCGCCTCACCCCTGACGCCTCACGGCATTCATCCCATCACCCATCCATACACTCGGTGACTCGGCTCCGGTCCTTCTTTCAGATAGCTCATTCTGAGTTGCCCCAAAACATCTTGCTGCAGCTCGTTCCGCTTCGCCTTGGCATCGACGCGGAACACACGCGCTGCGTTCAACCCGAAGATCTGTTCCTTCACCTGACGCGTCAGAAGCTGATAGTGATGCCTCTCGATCAATTGATCCGGAATCTGGAATCGCCGAAAGGCTTCGATCTGCCATTGGGGCGAACCATACCAAATCGAGTCTGTCCCCCAGAGCACGTAATCGACACCAAACGCGTCGATGATCTGCCCAAGCAGATGCGCGCAGACCGCCGGATGGGTCGTGACGAGCTGCGCAAAGGTCGAGCCGAGCTCCATGTAGATATTCTTGATTCCAGGCTGCACCTGCTTCATGCGGCAGAACTCGGTGGTCCAGGGAATTTCGCCTGTCTTCGCAAACACCTTATCCACCATAGAGGTGCTCTTGAGCCCCGAGTGATAGACCAGAAAATCGATGTCCGGAAAATCTCTTGCCGCCTTGATCAAATCCTTGGGGTGGTTGTAGTCCGGCACCGGCCCAAGGGGAAGTCCTTTGTGGACGCAGACACGCTTAATGTTGAGCTTCCGGGCTTGCTCCAGCATCGGATAGGCGATCCTCTCATCGTCCATCCACCAGCCACGATCCAATCCCTTTGGACAAGACCCGGTGTAACACTTCCACGCATCGACCTTCAGCGTCTCCGCCTGCATCGCCATGAAGTCCAAATCAGCTGCCCCCAGTTGGGGCGTGACCAACCCATGCGCGAGCATTCGTTGGGACTGCGCAAGGCGATTGATTTCGTCGCGGATGTGCGCCATCTCGTTCGGCGGCACAACCGCTTCTTGCGGATAGGGTCCCGGCGGCGTACTGATGAGGCCGATGGTGGTCTCGCTGTCGAGAAACACTTCTTTCACAAAGTTTTTCCACGAAAGATCGTCGATGGTGCCTCGATCGCCCGCAAGCTTCGGGTTGAGTCCTGATTCCCGTATCCACCGCCTGAGCGACAGCAACGCCTGTTTAGAGACGGCACCCTTTCGATTGTCTTCGGCATCTGTCGGGTCGTAGTGCGAGCCGACGTAATGCGTCTGCACATCGAAGATAAAATAGGGCGCGCCCTGCTGCTCGGCAAAGGCTGCCGTTTCAAACAGTTCGATCTCTCCAATGTCAAAGAACTTCCCAAAGACCGAGTTCATGGCCAGCAACGCGGCTGCCATCCCGCCAGTCGTCTTGAGAAAGTCTCGACGCGTGAGACCTCGTCGAGCTGCGGTCCGTTCCACAATCGCTATGGCGAGCGCTTCAATGCAGGCTTGGTCTGCCATCTGGCTAAAGGGAGTAAATTCTTCGTTCGACACGATCTGCGTTGGAATGGCAGATCGAAAGGTGGTTCCTTGCCTAGCCGAAGGAATGTGTGGAAATGGTGATGGTGAGAACGCCATGGGGCCTACTCTTCTGAACGGTGTGCGGTGATTCTGTGGAATACGGCCGGCAGTGTCAAGCAACCAGAGCGGGCGAAGTAGTCAGAAATCTTTGACTGCGGAAGGGAAGAGGGAACCGGTGGATTACTTGGATCGGGGCGAGGACACGGAACGGCTGCTCTCAAGCACGACCGATTGAGTCTTGGGAATTGTTGCGACTACATCGTGCAGGGGATCACCCTCTTGATCTTTGCCGTCTTGCCCGACACTATACATCACACCCCTCTGCTGATCGACCAGCATAGGAAGACCGGTAAAGGGATCGTAGTGGGCCTGCCCTGCCTTTGCGAGGCGCGTGAGCACATTTCCCTCTTGTGCCCCTCGCCTGATCCAGGCTTGCAGGCTCGCCAGACGAAGCCGTGCATCGATCTCCATTATACGCCCAACATAGGGATCCCATGATGGGAGTGGCTCGATTCCGATGATGTGCTCGATCGGATTCGCCACGTAGTCCATCGCGCTGACAGCGGGAGTCCGAATGAAGCTGGACGGTTTCGGCAAGTTGGTGTAGCGCCCTTCCGCCACAGCTTTGCTCGCCGCCTCGTAATAGTCTGCATAGGCATTGGATCGCCGCTGCACAGGAAGGGGCATCGCCGCTGCCAGAGCAACGTAAAGAGGGCGCTCGTTGGTCTTGTCGTTCTTCAGACTCGTCGTCACGGTCTTCGTCGCCCACACGAGATGGCTTTGCATCGGCCATCGGAGAGACAGCTCAACCTGATCGAAGGGACGAACGATCTTGCCAAGTCGGCCGATCGCTGCCCCATCGAGGTCTTGACGGGTTAAGAGCCCAGATGCGATTGCGGCATCGTCCTGGATTGCCGTCGCTGCCAGCATCTTGACCATCAACGTCTTCGACTGACCCAGCGCAGCGCGCCAGGATCCCATATCGGTCTCAAGTCGTCCGAGGCCGGTGCTGAGATCCTGCGTAAACCCTTCTGCCAGGTACAACCGATGGGCCAGTAAAATATGGGCACAGTTCGGGCTCAGGATTTGCCCATATCCCACATCTTCAAACGGCATCGAAAGCCATTGTTGGTAGCGCCTGATGGCAAGCGATTCTTGAGCCGCCCATGATCGTACAGCTGCAGCTTGCAGCTTCTGTTGTGCCACCGGGTCGGCACTGGTGAGCCATTCACGGACCACGTTGGCGGAGGCCCCAGTCGTCGTCCCTTTCCCCTCATCACCGAGCATGCAGGCGCTCGCAGCTTGAAGATCGCTCCCTTCCACTTTGCGTTCGTAACCCGCTTGGAGCGGATTTTGTTCCGCAGCAGCGTCGAAGCCGAGAAGCAAGAGATACCCGTTTCTCCTTGAATCAGTGACTGCCTCTGGAGGACTCGTTGTCAGATCGTGATAGACCGACGACGGGGGAGCCTCCATCACCATCCAAGCCAATCCAACCGCCCCGATGCAGACCGCCACCAGCACAACACAGGTAAGCGCAAACCCCAAACAAAACAAGGCAATTGATCGCGTCGTCGAGAAACAGGACCCGATAAACGACGAGATGCCAATGTGAACCCGCGCCACCCTAGCGGCAAACCGAGGGCGCGGTCTTGGCGACGCTAAACGATCCTGCGTGCGAACCTGGCTTTTCTCTCCCGTTGAGTCAAAAAGAACATCAACAGCCGACGCAGCGACCGAGCGGGCAGGTTCTGGCTTCGAGTGAGTGGATTCGATGCCGGAATCCTGCCGCGTTGCGGAGGACGATGGGGGAAGATTCACAAAGGTGATCGATTCACTCGCCCGAACCCATTCCGGTCTCGTATCTTCCTGAAGAACAACCTTTTCCACGATGGGGGCTGCCGCTTCCATGACAGGGGCTACCGCCCCCGAGGGAGCCGATTCCCATCCCCCACTACGCGACAGCTCAGCGACCACGTCAGACGGTTTCTCAACCAGCGGTAATAAAGCCGGCGGAACGACTGGAGCCTCCCCCTTCTCCTTGTCCCAATTTCGTTTCTTTTCAGAGGGACGATGTGGCTGAACCTCGACTTCGCCAGTGCTCCAATAAGACAATGTATCCATCGAGGCGGGAGATGCCGATGGCGCATCACTTGGCGCTGCAAAGACCGGAGGAGCCTCGGCGGCCTGGAACAGTGTGATGGGTATTTCATGGTGCGCTGTGGAAACCGGTGCAGGTGTGGGTGGTGCTTCCGGAATCACCGCTGAACCTGAGGGCTCTGGAGCAGAGACTTCCGTAGGTGGCGCCACGGGCTGCGGCTCCATGAGAGATGGGAACGAAACTGGTTCAGATTCACGAGCGGGCTCGACCGGCTCTGACAGAGGCGGCACTGGAAGGTCCACCTTGAAGGAGCTTGGGGCATCGCTCGAATAAGTCGGAAGCTCCTCTGGCCGCACGGATTCTTCCGAAAGAAGAACTGCAGTTGGCTGCGGCAGATTGGGCTCTCTGATCGCATCTGTTTCTGCTATCGATCCACTCACTTCACTCAAGATCGAAGGATGGATCGATGGCAACGACTCAGGATCGCTGAATGAGACAGAAGGTTCTGGAGTTGATGTAATGGATGGGGCTGTGATCTCTGGGTCTGGCACGGATTCTGGTTGAACTGATTCTAATTCCCTCGCATCCTGTGAAATCGCATCCGGCTTGGAAAATGCGGCAGGCGAACTCGCCGACAAAGTTCCTGCGGCAAACTTCCGGGCGCCGTCGAAGACGGTGTTCCATGAAAATTGGGCCGTGGGCGAGGAATCAACGGTGGACGGGGTCGGGACTTCGGGCTCTGGAAGTACTGCGAGACTCCTTGACGGCTCCACCGCGAAGATCGACTCGCTAGGCTCCGTCAGATCCGGCGCAGGAGCTGGACCCGACAACTCATCTGATACAAGGTCAGGCGGAGTGGCAGCGGACGGGGCAAGAACAGGTTCACCGCTATGCAGGGGAGCTTCCTCCGATTGAGCTAACGGAGCCGTCGACGGGGCCGCTTCCTCAATCCTGATGGTCGAGCTCTCTATCTGTTCCCAGGGCATGGGAGAAGATAATCCCAGCGATCCGACGGAAGAGGGGATGACTCTCTCGACGTCCGCTGTGCGCTCCTCTGAGGAGCTAGGAGTAAAGCCCTCATCCACAAAGGACGAACGTTCGACAATCGGATCTCCCATCCCATCATCACAATGTCCACTCGACGGAAGCGGCGGCTCGGCCAATACCGATGGCAACAAATCCTGATCGAGGCGATTGGCCTCCTGGATTGGCCCAGTAGATTCGGACGGCGGAACCTCCAGTTCCTGTGGAGCCACTCCGACCGGTGCCGGGCCTATCAAAACGTCGGGAACATCGCGCGATTCGATGACGGGATTCGACGAAGTGGGTGGCGAAGTCTCATGACTCGGGGGAACCCCGTCAAACTGTTCCCAAGGCATCACGTCAGAAGCCCTAGATTCTTCAGTGGTGGCGAGGATTTCTTCCTGGGGCTGCGAGGCATCGATTTCCACTGATGTCACTGCGGCAGGAGCCAGCGGATGAGGCACAAGAAACTCACCTGTTTGTATGTCGAAGAGAGAGGCAAACTGAAAGGCCACAGCGCTGGCCGGGACAAGTTCTCTCACCTTGGCATAGAGCTGAGAAAGTTTCTTGGAATTTTCAGAGTCCGGAGCCTCGATGAGAGTGTCAATTGCCTTGCCCAATTCGGCCACCGCGGCCATGGCATCCCCCTTTTCCTCGTATACATGGGCCAAGAGTTCGAGGAACGGGATGCAACGAGGTCCGGCAGCCAAGTATTCGCGCAACAAGGATTCGGCCAGCCAGTAGTCTTGTCGCCCGATCGCTTCATTGGCTAGGGACTCAAATGCTTGCCGAGCCGTGGCAAGACTGCCTAGTCGTAGATGCAGCGTGGCAAAGAGCCGTCGAGCTTCCGTGTTGTAAGGATCAAGTGAGAGCAGATCTTTTAACGCAGCGGACGACCGGCCATACTTGCCGGTGTTCATGTGGGTGATGGCTTCCTCGAGAAGTGCACTTTTCTTGCTGTAGCCGACAACACCCCGTTTTTGCACCCGGGAAGGAGTCTTTTTGTCAGCTTTTTGAGGGTGTTTCTTATCGATCCGCACGTTACAACCTTAGCAGATCATCGCAAGATACGAAGTGGCTCCCATGGCTACTTTGCACCAGATTTCGCTTCTGTTCGGTTTCTCACGATCGTGAGGAAGAAAACTGGACCGAGACTTGCAATCCTAGTGCCATAATGGTCTTCACAGTGGATTTGAATACCCTTGATTATTAAGGTGTTAGACGAACCCCGCCGCCGCCTTTCCCCGATCCTTTTTCAAGAATGAACAAGCCCGTCAAGAATCGCCGTCGAGATGGCCTTCTCTCGGAGCGACTAGCCCGCATTATTCATGACGGTTCATCGCGAAATCGCTCCAACGGGCCAGGCGAGGGGCGCGAGGTTAGGGGCTAGAGGAACGAGTCGTGTGTGAGACCTGAAGTCTTCGCCACTTGCCTCTGGCCCCGTGCCTCTCGCCTGAACATCCGCGATTGCAGCAGAAGCGCCATGAATAATGCGGGCTGGGGGGAGAATCCAAACAAATGGGTTTGTCCTTTCTGCGGAAGTCCACGAAGCACGAACCACCGGCCGTCTGATCGCGGGAATCTGGTGCGAATCGGTAGTTGCAGTAGCAGCTCTCATGCAACAGAACACTGTGTGGTTGTGTCGATGACGAGCCTATGGTACCGTTCTGTATTCCCTTTTTCATGTCGACGTAGCCCGTGGGATGATCGGTCTCTCCGCAAACATTGTTTGGGAATCATGGATTTTTTCTCTTTCGGACAATTGAGGTGGATCAGGCAGGCCTCTCTCGTCTGTCTGCTGGCAGTGCTGAGTGGATTGCTGCTTCCTCTCGCCCTGCGGGCTGAATCTGGAGGAAGCTCCTCCGGACGCGTCTCCCTCGACTTCAACGATGTCGAACTCTCTGTTTTTGTTCGCTTCATCAGCGAGTTGACCGGTAAGAACTTTGTCTTGGACGAAGTCGTCAAGAAGGCCGGTGGGAAAATCAGTGTGTACTCCCCTACCAAGGTCACGCACGACCAAGCCTACAGCATGTTCGTGGCGGCGCTCGAAGTCAGTCGTCTGGCTGTCATCACGAAAGGGAATGTTCATCAAATCGTGGCGATGGGGGACCTTCCTCCGGAGCGCGGGGTATTCGTCTACAGACTCAAAAACGCCAATGCGACCGACCTTGCCGCCATCCTGACCAATCTCGTCGCCCGATCACAGACAGTCGCACAGACGGCACCGGGCACAAGGCCCCTATTTAGGCCCTTGAGCGAATTCGAAGCCCCCGTCCAGGTCTTTGCGGACAAGGCCACGAACTCGATCATCGTCAGTTCGACCAAAAGCGCCTACACCAAATTGCAGTCCGTCATTCGCGATCTGGATACCAAGCGCAGACAGGTTTTTGTCGAAGCCGTCATTCTGGAAGTCCAAGTGGACCGGCTCAGAGAGATCGGGACCGATCCGCTTCAGGTTCTAGCAGCCGGGCAGAGCGGCTCCACCCGGGCACTCGGGGGATTAAATCGCGCGCCGGAAGATTTGGCCTCCGTGGCCCAGACCATACTTGGGATTGCCGCGGGGAGCACGAGTGGGGGATTGTCGGTCCTGAACACCATCAACGTACGGGCGTTTATGCATCTGCTCATGAGCCTCACGGACACGAACATCCTCTCGACTCCGCAAGTTCTCGCGGCAGATAATCAGAAAGCCAAGATCGTCGTTGGTGAGAATGTTCCATTCCCAACCGGACAGGCCCAGGGCATTACTGGAGGCACCCTCGTCACGATCGAGCGAAAGGATGTCGGCGTCACGCTGGAAATCACCCCGCAAGTGCTGGAAGATGACCTGATCCGGCTCGAGATTAAACAAGAAATCACAGCCGTCGAGCCCGGACCCCAAACTATCGGAGTCGGCACATCTTCGGTACCGGTAGGTCCCACCACCACGAAGCGGTCCATGGAAACCACTACCATTGTAAAAGACATGCAGACTCTTGTGATTGGCGGGCTAGTGCGGGACAACATCTTGATGACGGAAAACAAGATTCCGTTTTTTGGAGACATTCCCTTGTTGGGCTGGCTGTTTCGATCCCAAAGCCGTCAGATAAACAAACTCAATCTACTCGTTTTTTTGACGCCTCAAATCGTCCGGGATGAAACAGATATGGTCGAACTCAATGCCCGGAAGGCAAAAGAACTCAACGTTCTTCAGCGTGATAGCCATATTGAGGAACCCACGATGCTCAAGCAAGAAGTCTTAGAAAAACTCGAACGCCCGAATGGAACTCCCCACCCCCTTCCGAATACAGTAGATCCATCCGCTCCGCTCCAGCCACCCGTGCGACCTGAGTAATCCCTGATCAGGAGCGTCGGCGATCGCTGCATTGGCTCGCGCCTCCCTCCCATAAATCCATATGCCACCCGCTATTCGAAGGCAAGACTTTTTTTAAGGTGGCGTGAACGCACCGTGACTTCAACAAATCAACGTACTAACTGTAAACATTGGTTGGCCACGGGTATGGGGTGAGTGACGGGTTTCGAACCCGCGACCTCCGGATCCACAATCCGGCGCTCTAACCAGCTGAGCTACACCCACCATCCAAGGGAAAAATACAGGAGAAGATAGGCTCTGCGAGTTCAGAGATTTTAACAAAGAGAGAAGAAGGACCGCAACCATGCTTGACGTGACGACGTCGAGCGTCAATCGTGAAGAACCTTGCGGGCGAGGCTCTCATTTCCACTGATGACAAATGACCATTGACTATTGACGATTGTCATCCCCTGGCATCAAAGGCTGCCTGCATTTCCGTGAGAATTGCGGCGGCGGCGGCGGCGGGATCCGATGCATCTCTGACAGGTCGGCCGATCACCAAGTAGTCAGCCCCCGCCGAAATCGCCTGGGTAGGCGTGGTCGCCCTGGCATGATCATCGACATCTTTGCCGGCAGGGCGCACACCGGGCGTGACGATCAGAAATCGCGGACCGACCTTGGGACGGAGGATCGCCGGCTCTTCGCCCGAGGCCACCACCCCATCACAGCCCACCTCGGATGCTAATAAGGCGCGCGCGGTAACCAGGTCCTGGACGCTCCGCTGGATGCCCATGTCGCGGAGATCCTGGCTGTCAAAGTTGGTCAGCACCGTCACCGCCAACAGTTTCAGTGTGGACTCTCCACGGCCTTGAACGGCTGCGGCCAGCGCCTTCCGGTTTGCATGGACCGTTAAGAATTCCACGCCCATCACCGCAACCCTCGCAGTGGCCCGACGAACAGTCTCTTCGATATCGAGAAACTTGAGATCCAGAAACACCCGCTTGCCTCGCGTGATCAGGCGTTGAACCATCTCCGGTCCGGCGGCGGTGTAGAGTTCGAGCCCGACCTTCACAAACACGATCTGATCCTGCACGCGATCGAGAAGCCGCTCAGCCTCAGCGTTTGAGGGCACGTCGAGGGCCAAGATTAAGCGGTCACGAGCAATGATGGTTGACATGGGCTTGTCCCTTTGGAGAATGGCTCACCTTGACGCTTTATTGAGCCATGTGGTATAAATGCGCTCTTTTTCTCGCAGGATGCTGAGAAAGTCCGCCAGCGGCGTTCTCGCTTCGCTCCCAAGAACCGTGAAGCGTGAGGCGTGAAACGAGGGTCAGCCTCGGAGCTGCGGCCTTGTTTGGGACAAGGCGCGTCTCGGCGCGCCAGGGGTGGGCGGGTGAGAAGTCTGGCCGATTTGAGCATCCTGCGAGGGTGTTCCTCTCTTGTCCCAGACGTGCAGGCCATCGAAGTTCTGCTGTACCGAAATGGTTTTTCCGCAGCCTGTTAGAGGAGTTTACTAT
>Ga0334722_10005672_pt1 | contig 12532 bp, 7 predicted proteins | sample C3_bottom_MG_FD_207210 | JGI IMG/M metagenome (GOLD analysis project Ga0334722, IMG submission 207210) | Sediment microbial communities from Yellowstone Lake, YNP, Wyoming, USA - C3_bottom | ecosystem: Environmental > Aquatic > Freshwater > Lake > Sediment | place: USA: Wyoming | collected...
TGGTCAGCACCGATCCCAACGGCCTGAACAAGTCCGCCGCCGAGGCCGCCAAGGTGGCCGCCGAGGTGATCAAGAACATCGAGGTGCCGGTTATCCTCTGGGGTTGCGGCAACAGTGACAAAGACACCGAGACCCTGCGGGAAATTACCGCCATGATCGGCGACAAGAAGGTCTGTCTGGCCCCCTTGTCTGACGCCAACTATCGTTCCATCGGCGCCACCGCCATGGCCTTCCAGCACTCGATGGTGGCCGCCTCGCCCATCGACGTCAACCTGGCCAAGCAGCTCAACATTCTGCTGGAAAATCTCGGGGTCTCCCTGGACGGGGTCTTGATCGATCCCTCCATCGGCGCCCTGGGTTACGGCATCGAATATACCTACTCAGTCATGGAGCGGATTCGTCTGGCCGCCATGACCCAGAAGGACGAGAAGCTGCAGGTACCCTTCATCTGCAACCTGGGTCGTGAGGTCTGGAAGACCAAGGAAACCCGGATGCCTTCCGACAATATGATCGGCGATCAGGAACGGCGCGGCGTACTGCTGGAGGCCATCACCGCTTCCTGTATGTTGATGGCCGGTGGCGAGGTCTTGATCATGCGGCATCCCCAGGCCATCTCGCTGACCCGGGCGATGATCGACGGGCTGATCGGTTAATGTGATAAATACGGCGGGCTTTTGCCCCCGCTGTTAAGCAAATATTATAGACAACTCAGGAGTTAGCAATGTCCAAGATCATCTGTTCGGCCGCCATCCGCGGCGCCCACAAGATCATCGATATGGCCGAGGCCAAATACGAGGAGGCCCTCAAGAAGTACGGGCCGGAGCAGGAAGTCGGCTTTCCCAATACCGCCTATTATCTGCCGGTCATTTACTCCATGCTGGGCGCCAAAGTGGCGCGGCTGGGCGACATGAAGGATATCTTCCTGGAATGCCGCAAGCTCCTGCCTCCCCTGGTTTCTGACAATCTCTGGCTGCCCTATCTGGCTCCGGCCCTGGATGCCGGTATGGCCACCTTCTTTGCCGAGGAGATGTTCGAGGCGGTGCGTTATCTCGACACCCCCGAGTTTTACACCAAGACCGAAGATCCTTTAAAGGACAACATCTGGTTGGGCGCCGCCGATGACGTCATCTTCCGCAAGCGTGGCGTCGAGTTTGTTGATGGCACTGCCCCCGGCTTCGCCGCCATCATGGGCGCGCCTCCAACCAAGGAGATCGCCAGCAAGATCGCTCTCGAATTGCAGGAGAAGAACCTCTACATCTTCATGCACGACCAGACCAATGGCGTCCATATGCCCGACCAGCTGGTGGCCAACGGGGTGCAGGTGGGTTGGAATACCCGGCTGGTGCCTTTTGGCCAGTCCTACACCACGGCGGTCTTCGCCATCGGTTTTGCCTGCCGGGTGGCCATGGCCTTCGGCGGCATCAAGCCCGGCGACTACAAGGGCAACCTGATCTACAATAAGGATCGGACCTTCGCCTTCGTCATGGCCTTCGGGCCGGTTTCCGACGAGTGGTACGCCAATGCCGCCGGGGCCATCAACTGGGGCTTTCCGACCATCTCCGATTACGATATTCCCCAGGTGTTGCCCACCGGGATCTGCACCTATGAACACGTGGTCAGCAATGTCCCCCACGATGAGATTGTCCAGAAGGCCATCGAGGTGCGGGGCCTTAAGGTCAACGTCACCAAAATCGACATTCCCATGTCCTTCGGTCCGGCCTTTGAGGGCGAGCGCATTCGTAAGGACGACCTGTTCATGGAATGCGGCGGCGGCCGGACCCCGGCCGTGGAGGTACTGATCTCCAAGGATATGTCGGAGATTGAGGATGGTCTGGTCACCATCGAAGGACCGGACATCAAGGATATTCAGCAGGGCCAGAATCTGCCCATCGCTATTCTGGTGGAGGTGGCGGGGCGGGAGATGCAGTCCGACTTCGAGCCCATTCTCGAACGCCAGTTCCATCACCTGATGAACTACATTCAGGGCATCATGCACATGGGGCAGCGCAACATCATGTGGGTCCGCATCGGCAAGGCCGCGGTGGAAAAGGGCTTCTCTCTGACCCATCTTGGTAAGGTGCTGCATGGCAAGCTCCATCAGGAGTTTGGCGCCATCGTTGATAAGATCCAGGTCAAGATCTATACCACCGTCGACAAGGTGCAAGAGGTGCAGGAGCTGGCCAAGAAGGTCTATGACGAGCGCGATGAGCGTTTGGGCTCCATGACCGACGAGACCGAGGAGATCTTCTACTCCTGCACCCTTTGCCAGTCCTTCGCCCCCAGCCACGTCTGCGTTATTACCCCGGAGCGGATCGGCATGTGCGGCGCTTATAACTGGCTGGACGGCAAGGCCTCCTTCCAGATCAACCCCACCGGTCCCAATCAGCCCATCGACAAGGGTGAAGTACTGGATCAGAAGCTGGGGATCTTCAAGGGCATCAACGACTTTGTTGACCAGGCCTCGCGTGGGGCGGTTACTGAGCTGGCTTGCTATTCCCTGATGAACAGTCCGATGACCGCCTGTGGTTGCTTCGAGGCCATCGCCGCCATGCTGCCCCAGTGCAACGGCATCATGGTGGTTAACCGCGACTTCAGCGGCATGACCCCCTCCGGGATGAAGTTCACCACCCTGGCCGGTATGGCTGGTGGCGGCGCCCAGACCCCTGGCTTCATGGGGGTTTCCAAGCACTTCATGACCAGTCCCAAGGTCTTCATGGCCGAGGGCGGCTTAAAGCGCATCGTCTGGCTGCCCAAGATGATGAAGGAAGAGATCAAAGACAAGCTGATGGAGCGCTGCAAGGAGATGGGCATGCCGGAATTCTACGACATGATCGCCACCGAGGAGAACGGCACCACTGAGGAAGAGATCTTGAAATTCCTCCAGGAAAAGGGTCATCCAGCCCTGGCCATGGAATCAGTCGTCTAATTGTTAACTGTCCGATCGCACCGCATCTGCGTTGTCAGAGGCACGCTCATGTGCAACAGCACACATCGCCTGCCTCTTCCTAGCATCTGCGGCACGCTCGAACAGTTAACCAGCTGCTAGATTATATTTTTAGTTATTCATATACGGAGGAACCCAAAATGGCTTTATCAGGTATCCAGATTCTCAAGATGCTCCCCAAGAAGAACTGCGGGGAGTGCGGGATTCCCACCTGCCTGGCCTTCGCCATGAAAGTGGCGGCCGGCCAGCAGGAAATTGGTGAATGCCCCTACGTCAGCGATGCGGTCAAGGAGCAGATCGGTGAGGCCTCAGCGCCGCCCATCCGCACCATCAAATTTGGTGGTGGCGAAAACGTCTTCACCATGGGTGGCGAGACCTGTCTGTATCGTCATGAGAAGCGCTTTGAGAACGGTACCGGTATTGGCGTTCTGGTTACCACCGAGATGGGTGAGGCCGATGTCGCCGGGCGGATTGAGCGTTTCAACTCCCTGCGCTACGAGCGGGTCGGGGTGCTGATGAAGGCCGATATTATCGCCGTCAAAGATGCCAAGGGTGACGAAGCCGCCTTTGTGGCCCTGACCCAAAAGGTTCTGGCCGGGGCCGCCGACGCCAAACTGGTGCTGATGAGCGACTCCGCCGCCAACCTCAAGGCCGCCGCCAAGGCCTGTGGCGACCGTAAGCCCCTGCTCTTTGGCGCCACCAGCGCCAATGCCGCGGAGATGGCTGCTGTCGCCAAGGAGTGCGATTGCCCATTGGGCGTCAAGGGCGCCAATATTGACGATACCATTGGAGTGGTTGAGAAGTTGCTGGGCGAGGGTCTGAAAGATCTGGCCATCGACACCGGCGCCCGGACCATTCGCGGCGCTTTGGAGGATAACCTGGTGGCCCGCAAGGCTGCGGTCACCAAGAAATTTAAGCCCCTGGGTTTTCCGACCATCACCTTCCCCTGTGAGATGACCGCCGATCCACTGTTGGAGGCAATGATCTCTTCGGTGCTGATCGCCAAATATGCCGCCATCATCATCCTTTCTGACTTGCAGGGCGACATCCTCTTCCCGCTGCTGCTGGAGAGACTCAATCTCTTCACCGATCCGCAGCGGCCCATGGTGGTGCAGGAGGACGTTTACTCCCTCAATGGCCCTGATGAGAATTCACCGGTCCTGATCACCTGTAACTTCTCGCTGACCTACTTCATCGTCTCTGGCGAGATTGAGGGCAGCAAGGTACCATCCTGGCTGTTGATCAAGGACACTGAAGGGTTGTCGGTTCTGACCGCCTGGGCTGCTGGCAAGTTTGGCGCCGATATGATCGCAGCCTTCATCAAGAAGGCTGGAATTGCCGACAAGGTTAAACATCGGGAGCTGATTATCCCGGGTTACCTGGCCTCCATGAAGGGCGAACTGGAAGAAGAACTGGCCGGTTGGACCATTACCATCGGTCCCCGTGAAGCTGGACATCTGCCCGCCTTCTTGAAGGAATGGAAGCCAGCTGCCTGAGCAATGTTCCAGGTTCTAACAACCGAAGACGAAACGCAATGACGCAAAGACGCCAAGATAATGTTTTAACTAATCTTTTAAATTCTTGCGTCTTTGCGCCTTAGCGTTAAATCAGTTATTCCCCATAGCGACAAAATGAAGATCACGATCAACGGTAACATCATCATCGCCGAGGCAGGGATCACCATCCTGGAGGCCGCCCGCCGGGCGGAAATCCAGATCCCGACCCTCTGTTTCGTCGACGGCAAGAATTCGGCAGTCCCCTGCGAACTCTGTTGTGTGGAGGTTACCGGGCGGGAGGGATTGATCCGCTCCTGCGATACCTTGATTGACGAGGGCATGGAGATCGCCACCGACTCCAAAGCCGTGGTCGAACATCGCAAGAAGCGCTTGGCCCGGCTGGCCGAGACCCACTTCGGCGACTGTAAGGCCCCCTGCAACATCACCTGTCCCGGCCAGATCAACGTCCAGGGCTACATTGCCCACGTGGCCAAGGGTGAGTACGAGGAAGCGGTCCGCCTGGTCATGGAGCGCAACCCGTTCCCCTTTTCGGTGGGCCGGGTCTGCCCGCGTTTCTGTGAAACCCGTTGTCGGCGGCTCCTGGTCGACGAGCCGGTCTCCATCAACCATCTGAAACGTTTTGTTGGCGACTGGTGCATGGCCAACAAGATTGACCTGAAGATTCCCCGGGATAAGGCCAGCGGCAAGAGAATTGCCGTTATCGGCGGCGGCCCGGCCGGACTCACCGGGGCCTTTTATCTGGCCCGCAAAGGTCACGACGTCACGGTTTTTGAGGCGGCCCCGAAGCTGGGGGGGATGCTGCGTTACGGGATTCCCGAATATAAAATTCCCAAGGATGTTCTCGACTACGAGATTTCCGCCATTCTCCAGATGGGTATCTCGGTGAAACTGGGGCAGAGCTGGGGTAAGGATTTTACCCTGCAAAGTCTCAAGGATCAAGGCTATGCAGCCACCTTGATCGCCATCGGCGCCCCGGTTGACCTGCCCCTGGAGATTCCCGGTACCAGTCTGCCCGGGGTCATCACTGCCTCGCGTTTTCTCAAGGCGGTAAACACCGATCAAGTTGGGCTCTGTGGCCGAAGGGCGGCGGTGATCGGTGGCAACAATATTGCCATGGAAGCGGCCCGCAGCCTGATCCGCACCGGGGTTGACGAGGTCACCATCATCTATCCCCGGGCCAAGACCGAGATGCCCGCCAACCAGCGCAGTATCCGCCAGGCCCAGGGTGAGGGGGTGCAGTTCCTGCTCATGGCCTCGCCGGTCGATATCACCCAGACCAGTCAAGGACTGGATGTGGCTCTGATGCGGATGAAACTCGGTGAGCCTGATGAGAAGGGAATCCGCCAGCCCGAGGCCATCCCCGGTTCGGCCAACATCCTCCAGGTCGATACCATCATCACCTCCCTGGGGCAGATGAGTTGCGACGGCGCCATTCTCGGGGGTGAATTAGAAGCCACTCTGGAATTGACCCCTGGCAATAATATCAAGGCCAATCCCCGCACCGCCCTGACCAATCATCCGGGCGTTTACGCCGCCGGGGACGTCACCAGCGGCAGCCGTTCGGTGATCCAGACCGTGGTTGCCGCCCGGCGCGCCGCCGAGAATATGCATGTCCAGATCATGGGCGGCGAGAAGGAGTCCGGCGAGAGCCGCTTTAACTTCACTCGTGGCCGCACCTTTGATGACGTCGATCTTCGCAATTTTGAAGGGATCAAGGTGCAATTGCGGGATAAGATGCCGACCCGCTCCCCGGAAATCTGCGTCCAGGATTTTGATGAGGTCAAGACCGGTTTTTCCGAGAAGATGGCCCGCCGTGAGGCGCAACGCTGTCTCTCCTGCGGCTGTACCGCCTTTGACCGCTGCGATCTCAAGCGGCTCAGCCTTGATTACGGCATCGATCCCAATAAGACCGGCATGGGAACTAAACCCCTGTATGCCAAGGACACCAAGCATCCGGTTATCACCGTTGACTTGAATAAATGCATCTACTGCCAGCGCTGTCTGAATAGCTGTAAGTATGATGCCCTGGAGCTGACGGCGGAATCGTTCGACGAGCAGGGCCGACCGCTGGGCATCAAACTGCTCTTTAACGATAACTGCGTCAATTGCGGCGCCTGTGTGGATAATTGTTCCACCGGGGCCTTGAACAAAAAAGATTGTCTGGTGCCCATCGTTAATGAGGAGGTTCGCCAGGTGCGCTCGACCTGCCCATACTGTGGAGCGGGTTGTCAGATCCTTCTCAAGGTCAAGGGCAATACCTTGATGGAGGTTAGTTCCGAACCGGGCCTGGCCCCCAACTACGGGGCGCTCTGCGTCAAGGGGCGCTTCGGCCATAAATTTGTTCAGCATCGGGATCGGCTGACCCGGCCGCTGATCAGAAGGGGAGGGCAGCTGGTGCCCACCACCTGGGAAGAGGCCTTAAACGAGATAGCCAAGCGTTTCTTCGATCTGAAGGCCATGTACGGCGCTGATTCCATCGCCGGTTTTAGCTGCGCCCGGGCGACCAACGAAGAAAACTACCTGATGCAAAAATTCATGCGGACAGCGATCGGAACCAACAATATCGATCACTGTGCCCGACTCTGACACGCTCCCACGGTGGCCAGTCTGGCCATCACGTTTGGAAGCGGGGCGATGACCAACTCCATCGCCGATGCCAAAGATGGGAAAACCGATCTCTTCCTGATGATCGGCAGTAATCCTGACACCAGCCATCCCACCATCGGTCTGCGCATTCATCAGGCCGTGGATCGGGGCGCCAAGCTGATCGTCGTCGATCCGCGTCGCACCCGGTTGGCCGAACGGGCCGACCTCTGGCTGCGGATCAAACCCGGCACCGACGTGGCCTTGTTGAACGGCCTGATGCAGATCATCCTGGCCGAAAACCTCTGGGACAAGCAGTTCGTCGCCGAGCGCACCGAGGACTTTGATTACCTGGCCACCGTGGTCAATCGTTACCCACCGGCCTTAGTCGCCGAAATTACCGGCATCTCGGTGGAGCAGCTGCACCAGTGCGCCCGGATGTACGCGGCGGAAGGGCGGCATGCCATCTATCACGGCATGGGTATCACCCACTACGTCACCGGCACCGATCGGGTCAAGTCCATCGCCAACCTGGCCATGCTCTGCGGCAAGGTCGGGGTCGAGGGCGGCGGCTGCAATCCCCTGCGGGGCCAGAACAATGTTCAGGGCGCCTGCGACATGGGGGCGTTGTTCAATACCCTGCCCGGTTACGGCGGCTTGAACAACGACGAGATGTTCCAACGTTACGAAGAAGCCTGGAAAATCAAGCTTCCCCGGCGGCCCGGCAAGCCAGCCACCGAAGTCTGGGATAACGTCCTCAACGGTGAAATTCGCGGCCTCTATATTTTTGGTGAGGATCCAGCGGTGGCCGATCCCAATATCGCCCACGTCCAGAAAGCTTTGGAAAAGGCGGATTTTGTGGTGGTCCAGGATATCTTCATGACCGACACCGCCAAGATGGCCGATGTGGTGCTACCGGCCGCCTGTTATGCGGAAAAAGATGGCACCTTCGCCTGTACCGAACGTAGGGTGCAGCGGGTGCGTAAGGCGGTGGAACCACCGGGTGAGGCCAAGGCCGACTGGCAGATCTTCTGCGAGCTCTCCCGCAAGATGGGCTACGAGATGAAGTACAACTCGGCCCAGGAAATCTTCGAGGAGATCTCCTCCCTGCTGCCGCAATATAAAGGCATTACCTACGCCCGTTTGGAAAAAGAAGGCTTGCAATGGCCGGTGCCGGACGAGAACCATCCCGGCACCCCGACCATGCACACCAAGGCCTTTACCCGGGGCAAGGGGCTCTTTGTCCCGGAGGATTACCTGCCGCCGGTGGAACTGCCAGACGCGGACTATCCGCTCTCCTTTACCACTGGTCGCGATCTGGCCCGCTATAACTTCAGCAGCATGACCGGCAAGACCCCGGAAATTGATCAGATCAGCCCGGAGTGTTTCGCCGAGGTCAACCCCGCCGATGCCGAGCGTCTGGGGATAAAAGAGAAAGACTGGCTGCGGCTCACCTCCCGCCGCGGTTCGGTGGCGATGCGGGCCACCATCACCGACAAGAGCCAGGAAGGGACCATCTTCGCCACCTATAACCACCTGGCGACCCTGGTAAATCTCCTGACCCTGGATGCCCTGGACCGCTTGTCGCGGAGCCCGGAGTACAAGCTTTGCGCCATCAAGGTTGAGGTGCTGGCGGGGAAGCCGACCTGATGGTCGGCTGACTGAGGGCTGAAAACTGAAGGCTGAAGACCGAAGGCTGAAGACTGAAGGTTGGTTGTTGTTGATTTTTTACACTTCAGCCTTCAGTCTTCAGCCTAGATACAACTTGTAATATTTTCCAATTTTCAACTCATAGAACTCATAGTGGAGTGACGCAACATGGCAAAAGCAGCAAAACAACCCCAAAAATCCGGGACGGTGATGGTCGTCGGCGGCGGGGTGGCCGGGGTCCAGGCCGCTCTTGATCTGACCGAACTTGGCTATTACGTTTACCTGGTGGAAAAGTCGGCGGCGGTTGGCGGGGCCATGGCCCAGCTGGACAAGACCTTCCCCACCAACGACTGCTCCCTTTGAATTCTCGCACCTAAATTGGTGGAGGCCGGTCGGTCTCCCAATATCGAGATTCTCAGCAACGCCGATCTTCTTGCTCTGGAAGGCAAACCCGGGGAGTTCAAGGCCAAGCTCCGGCTGCGGCCCCGCTACATTGATGCCGACAAGTGCACCGCCTGCGGGCTTTGCACCACCTATTGTCCGCGCCACCTGGCCGATTCCTACAACGAAGGGCTGGACATCACTCGGCCCATCCATATCGATTACCCCCAGGCGGTCCCGGCCACCTATTACATCGACCCTGAGGCCTGTCTGCACCTCAAGTACGATACCTGCAAGATCTGCGTGCCAACCTGCCGCAGTAACGCCATCGATTTTTCCCAGAAGGCAAAGGAAGTTACCCTGAATGTCGGGGCGGTGATCCTCTCCCCCGGTTTCGGGCGGGTGCCGGATTCGGCCCTGGAAAAGTACAGCTACGGTCAGCACCCTGACGTGGTGACCAGCATCGAGTTCGAGCGGCTCCTTAATCCCTCCGGCCCCTTCATGGGCGAGGTGCGTTGCATCTCCGATCAGCGCCATCCCCACAAGATCGCCTTTATCCAGTGCGTCGGTTCCCGGGATCTGGGCTGCGATAACGGCTACTGCTCGTCGGTCTGCTGCATGTACGCGATCAAGGAGGCCATGGTCGCCAAGGAGCATGATCCCGACTGCGAGATTACCGTCTATTACATGGATCTGCGCACCCAGGGCAAGGACTTCGACGCCGCCAAAATCCGGGCCGAGAAACAATACGGTATCAAGTTTGTCCGGGCCAAGGTCGCCGACGTCATGCCCTGGCAGAAGAACCTCAAGCTGACCTATTCCACCCTGGACGGCAGTCACGGCTTTGCCGCCTATGACATGGTGGTCCTCTCGGTGGGCCTGGATGCCCCGGCTTCGGCCCGCCAGCTGGCCGAAATCACCGGCATCGAATTAAACAAGTACGATTTCTGCAAAACCTCCGCCTTCAATCCCTTGGCCACTAGCCAGCCCGGGATCTTGGTGGCCGGCGCCTTCCAAGGCCCCAAGGACATTCCCGAGAGTGTCACCCAGTCCAGCGCCGCAGCGGGTATCGCCTCGGGGTTGATCAAGGCCCAGCGCGGCAAGGGAGTGGTGGTCAAGACCTATCCCACCGAGAAGGTGCTGGGCAAGGATGAGGAGCCGCGGATCGGCGTCTTCGTTTGCCACTGCGGCATCAATATCGCCGGGGTGGTGGATGTTCCCAAGGTTGACGACTACGTCAAGGACATGCCTGGCGTGGTCTTCCATGCCCAGAGTCTTTATAGCTGCTCGCAGGATGCCCAGAAGGTCATCAAGGAGATGATCCAGCTGCACAACTTGAACCGGGTGGTGATTGCCGCCTGTTCGCCCCGCACCCATGAGCCGCTCTTCCAGGAAACCTTGAAGGATGCCGGACTTAACCGGAACATGTTCGAGATGGTTAACATCCGCGACCACTGTTCCTGGGTGCATGCCAACGAGCCGGAACTGGCCACCAATAAATCCATGGATCTGGTGCGGATGGGCATCGCCAAGGCCCGCCACATCCAGCCCCTGCCGGAGCAGACTGTGCCGGTCACCCGCAAGGCGGTGGTTATCGGCGGCGGTATCGCCGGAATGACCGCGGCCCTCAACCTGGCCGAGCAGGGTTTCCACACCTCCATCGTCGAAAAAAATGCCCAGTTGGGCGGTCAGCTCTTGAATCAGCGCTACACCCTCAGCGGGGAATCCACCGCCGAGCTGTTAAAAGAGATCACCGAGCAGGTCAACAAGCATAAACTGATCGAGGTCATGACCAGTAGCCGGATGGCGGCCCTGAGTGGCTTTGTCGGCAACTTCTCCTCGGTGGTCGCCACCACAAAGGGCAAAAGCGAGGTGGAGAGCACCATCGACCACGGGGTGATCATCATCGCCACCGGTGGCCGCGATCACCAGCCGACCCAGGTGCTGGGCAAGCCTTTGCCCAAATCCGAGCTGATCATTACCCAGCAGGAGCTGGAGCAGCAGCTGGCCGATGGCAAGGGCAAGAGCCGCGCCCCCAAATCGGTGGTGATGATTCAGTGTGCCGGTTCCCGGGGCGACGATCTGGCCTACTGTAGCAAGACCTGCTGTATTCAGGCGGTGAAAAATTCGCTGAAGATCAAGGAGATCAGCCCTGAATCTCAGGTAATTGTTCTCTATCGCGATATGCGCACCTATGGCTTCACCGAGGATGCTTACCTGGCGGCCCGGCAGCAAGGGGTTATCTTCATCCCTTACGAGCTGGCCAAACCGCCGGTGCTTAGCGCCAATGCCAAAAAGGTCGAGGTGAGCTTTTACGACCCGATCCTTCGGGAGGAGGTGGTCTTAAATCCCGCCCAGGTGGTCTTGAGTGTCGGCACTGTGCCGGAGGATACCGAGGAACTGAGCAAGCTCCTGAAGATTCCGGTCAACTCCGACAAGTTCTACCTGGAGGCCCATGTTAAACTGCGACCGGTGGAGATGCCGGTGGCCGGGGTCTTCCTCTGTGGCCTGGCCCATGCCCCCAAGCCTCTGGACGAGATCATCGTCCAGGCCCAGGCGGCGGCGGCCAAGGCCGCCATCCCGCTGGTCCGGGGCGAGGTGGACGTGGAACCCATCGTCTCCAATGTCGATAAGGACAAGTGCATCGGCTGTAAGCTCTGTGTCAGCCTCTGCCCCTACCAGGCCATCCAGATGGTCAAGGAAGACAAGCTCTCCAAGGCCGAGACCATCGTCGCCTCCTGCAAGGCCTGCGGGATCTGCGCCGCCCATTGTCCCACCTTCGCCATCTCCATGGGCGGATTCACCAATGAACAGATCAATTCCCAGATTGAGGCCTTTGGCATGGCCTTGGAAGGAGCCTGAAAATGAGCAAGGAAGTCTTCAATCCCAAAATCCTGGGGTTTCTCTGTAACTGGTGCTGCTACGCCGCCGCCGATGCTGCCGGGGTTTCCCGCTACCAGTATCCCCCCAACCTGCGGACCATCCGGGTGATGTGCACCGGCCGCATCGACCCGGCCTTTGTCATGCGCGGCCTGGTTGAGGGTGCCGCCGGCATCTTTGCCGGTGGCTGACAACTCGGCGAATGTCATTACCAGGTTGGTAATTACGATGCGATGGGAGTTAGTGGCTTGATCAAGAAGGTTCTGGTTGAGGTGGGGTTGAGTCCGGACCGCTACAATCTGCAATGGGCCTCGGCGGCGGAAGCGCCCAGGTTTGTTAAGCTGATCACCGAGTTCACCGCTCGGGTGAAGGAGTTGGGGCCGTTGGGTGCTGCCGAAGGGTTGAGCCCGGAAGAGGCCAAGGCCAAAGCTGAGCTGGCCCTGAAGCTGGTCAGTGATCGCAAGTTACGGGTCGGTTTCGGTAATTTGAGCAAGGGGCTGCGCAGTGAGGTTCCTGGTCTTACCGAGCAAACAATCGCCCTGGCAGTTGATGAAAAACTGACTAAAACCATTGGTGG
>Ga0334722_10005673_pt1 | contig 12530 bp, 8 predicted proteins | sample C3_bottom_MG_FD_207210 | JGI IMG/M metagenome (GOLD analysis project Ga0334722, IMG submission 207210) | Sediment microbial communities from Yellowstone Lake, YNP, Wyoming, USA - C3_bottom | ecosystem: Environmental > Aquatic > Freshwater > Lake > Sediment | place: USA: Wyoming | collected...
CTGGCCGACATCATCTCGTGGCTCGGCGCCCCCGGCGCCCCCTGCGCCGACGCCCTGCGCGACCGGCTCGCGGCGAACCTGACCGTCGTGCTGCTTCCGATGCTGAATCCCGACGGCGCCGAGCTCTTCCAGCGCGAGAACGCCGTGGGGGTGGACGTCAACCGCGACGTGCGCCGGTTGTCCACGGCGGAGGCGCGCACGCTCAAGGCGGTGCGCGACTCCATCAAGCCGGCGTTCGGCTTCAACCTGCACGACCAGAACGCGCGCACGCTCGGCCGGCCAGGCGGCCAGCGGGTGGGCATCGCGCTCCTCGCGCCGGCGGCCGATGCCGCCAACGGCTTCGGCCCAACACGCGCCGCGGCCCGCCTGGTTGCGGCGCGCATCCGCGGCGTCCTCGAGCGCGAGATCCCGGGACGGATTGCCCGGTACGACGACGCCTTCAACGTGCGCGCCTTCGGCGACCTGTTCCAGAGCTGGGGTACCAGCACCGTCCTCATCGAGAGCGGGGCCCTCCCCGATGACGCCGACAAGCAGCGCCTGCGCACGGTGAACGTGATCGCCATCCTCTCGGCGCTCGATGCGATCGCGACGGGCGACTACCGGAAAGAGGATGCCGCCATCTACACGTCGCTGCCGGTGAACGACCGCTCCGCAGTGGACGTCGTCGTCACCGGGGCCTCACTCGTCATTCCGGGCCAGGCGCCCGTGCGCGTGGACATCTCGATGAACTACGAGGATCCGCTGCGGAAGGGCCGCGCGCGTGTGCGCGAAATCGGTGACCTCGACGACGTGGTGGCCTTCGATACCGTCGCCGCGCCGGGGCTCTTCATCCATCCCGATCCCTCGATGTTGACCGAGCAGCGCGGCAACCGCTGGCTGCGCATCGGCGCCACGGTGCAGCTGTCGATCCGTCGCGGGCCGGAGCCCGGCAGCGCATTGGTGCGCGAGATTCGAGGGAACTGATCGCGAGATCACAAGACCGCAAGAGCGCGAGAGGGGCCGGCATGTTGCTGGCCCCTCCGTCGTTACTCGCGTTCTCGTGCTCCTGCGATCTGGCGCTCTTCTACTGTCGCGCCCAATGCCTGGCCTTCCCGCCGCTCTTCGGATCGAACAGCAAGGGATCGACGTCCGCATCCCCTTTCCAGTCGTGATATTCCTCCAGCTGACGGCGCTGCCCACCCTGCAGCATCTCCACGCGCGTCGCCAGCCATCCCTTGCCGACCCTCTCGAACTTCTCCAGCCGAATGTCGAGCGGCGGCCGCCCCGCCTGCGCAGCGAGGATCATGCGCACGACCACGAGGCGGTCCACATCCACCCAGAACTGCGCGCTCGTCGAATCAGCCTCGCCTGCCGCGCCCACCACCCAGGAACGCCGCCCGTCCCACTGCGCCTCGCGCACCTTCGACAGGTCGATGCCCAGCGGCCCCACTTCGCGCGCCGTTCGCTCCGCCGGCTGCAGGTAGGCGCCCTCGATGAACGGCAGGAACGGATTTCCGCTGCCGCGGGCCGCCGCCAGCGTATCGCTGCGGAGCACCCACGTGGAGTCCCACGTCGAGATTGACGCGTTCCCCGCCGCCAGGGGAGCCACGTCGATGCGCAGCCGCGTGCCGAGCGCCGGCGTGAACCGCAGCGTCTCGTACCACGTTTGCACCGTGTCGCGCCCGTCGGCCCGGCGAATCGTCGTCGTTTGCGTGAACCTCAGCGTCTTGTACCAGCCGTCGCCGTACGCGGCGCGCATGCGGGCGAAGACTTCACTTCCGCTGGCCGGCACCGACAACTGCGCCGGCGCAACGTGCGTGAATGCGATGGACAAGACGATGGCGGCACGAGCTGCGATGGACATGGGCATTTCCCCCGTCGGGATGGAATCGAGGAAGCGCGTCTCCGCCCGCCAAGCGATGCGGACAGAGACGCGCCTGCAAGTTGACATTCCTCGCAATGCAATTCCAGCCTGCGTCAGGGCAGGATCTTCTCCATCGCCCAGAGTTCCTCGACCGCGCGTCCGGCGCCCACAACGATATGGCGGCCGTCGGCGGTGAAGCGCACCCTGCCACCGTACAGCGGAAGGTCGAGGCCAATGGGCTCGAACTTGCCCCCCGACGCGGTGACCCGCTCAAGCGACCAGGTCTCGTCCTTGTTTCGGCGCGCCGCGATGAGCCACCGCCCGTCCCTCGACCATGTTGCAAACCTCGACTCGCCCAGGGAAATGCGGTGCGGTTCGCCGCCGCCGATCGGCATCGAGACCAGCTCGTTTCCGGGCCCCTGGGTGGAACGACGCATGAACGCAAGCGTATTTCCATCCGGCGAGAGTGCAATACGGCTGGTGGGCCGTTCGTTCGATGGGAACTCGTGAACGATCTCCGCCTTACCGGATCGAAGGGACTGGCGTACGACCTGGATCTTCGAGGTGGGCCTCCACTTGGTGTCGTCCGCCTGGTAGATGATGAAATCCCCACTCTCCGGAATGTCGAACATGATCGCCTGTCGCCCATCCTCCGCACGCGCGACTTCAGCGAACTTCCCGGAAGGGGTGTCCATGCGAAGAAAGACAGTGCCTCGCTTGTCCCACGCCACTAGCAGTACTGCGGCTTGGCCGGGAATCCATCGCATGTCCCCGAGGAATGTCACCGACGATGGCACGTTGAACTCCCTCGATTCTCCGGTCTCGAGCGACTGGATGGCGATTGTCCGCGTGCCGCCCGGTTGTCCCCTCCCGATGGCTACGTACCGGCCGTCCGGCGAGGTATCGAAACGCGGGCCGCCGCTGTAATCCTGCGGCAGCGGCGTACGCGTCAACGTGGTCGCGGCACCGGTGACTCGCCCTGTGGCTGGATCGAACGGCGCGCTGTACAACGTCGTGCCGCCGGTCTGCACGGTATAGAGGAAGGAGCGCGTAACCGGCACGAACCCCACCGGGGACGTACGCCAGAAGTCCCGCTTCACCAGGACGGGCGCTCCGCGCGCCTTGCCGTCGGCCACCGGAAGCAGCCACGCTCCCGGCGACCCACCGCGATCGCTGGCAAAGAGGATGTGCCCGTCGTCCGGCCCCCATCCAAGCATTTGGTCGTCCGCCGGGTTCTCGACCACCCGGGACTCGCCGCCGCGCGCAAGATCGAGATCGTAGATGTCCCTGGCGTTCGAGTCGTCGCGCGAGGGACGATCGTACGCCAGATAGCGGCCGTCGGGAGACACGCTCATGCGACCTGCCCCGCGCGCGTCAAGCGTCTTGAGCAGGCGAGCGCGGCCGCCGGAAACCGGAACGAGCACGATCTGCCTCATGTGGCCGGCGTCGATCCGCCAGCACACGATGGCATCGCTCCCTGCTGTCCAGCTTTCGGGCCAGATGTACGACGTCGTCGAGTCGTTGTAGATGGTCGCCGAATGCGAGCCATCCATGTCGATCACGCGCAGCACGTATCGGCCGAGGTCAGGCTCCCACCAATTGAAAGCCACACGCTTTCCGTCGGCTGAAACGCGCGCCGCGTCAGTCATCCCTGACTCCCACGGCTTCTCCATGTGGGTAAGAAGGCGCACTGCGCCCGTGGCCACCTCGCGGACCTCCACGTCCCCGGTTTCCTGGTGCACGCCAACGAGAAACCGGCCGTCGGGCGTCGGTGAGAGCCCAGGCGGATAGGTGCTCAACTCGGACAGGAGCCGCCGCGTGACCACGGGCTGGGACTCGGCTCCGACGGAGTACGTCGCGCTGACATGTGGGCGATTGATGGAGGCGGCCATGCTGAGCGCCAAGATGCCGCCGGCCGCGACCAGCATCAGCGCGGCTACCGACAGGGTCCTGTTCATGGGTGATCCCGGCGTTGCGAGGGTTCGTGCGCGTTTGACGAAGACCAATGGAGCCAGAATCGTGCCGTCCGCGGCGCAACGGGCTACTTCGTTGCCACAGCGCAACTTCCATTCAGCGGAAGCGCGCTGGGCGAGGCTGAACCGTTACGAGTTGTTCCGCCCTCGGAACGAGTCGTTACCGCCGGTCTGTTCTTCGGCGTCACGCCTCAGCGTCACGCGCACGACCGTCCCCCTTGCCAGCTCGCTCTCGACGGCCAGCGTGCCGCCGTGCGCCTGCACGATACGCTGGGCCAGCGGAAGGCCGAGCCCCGTCCCCCGCTCCTTCGTCGAGAAGAAAGGCTCAAAAACGTGATCAAGCACATCCTTCGGAATCCCTCGGCCGGTGTCACCAACCGTCACCTGCACGCTCGCGTGAGTGCCGTCGATTGAGAGCACCGCTTCGCCGCCCGCCTCCAGGGCCTCCGCCGCGTTCAGCAGCAGGTTGAGGAACAGCTCTTCCAGCGCGCCGGCATTGCCGCTCACGACTATCGGTTGGTCCGGCAAGGGCAGCGGCGCCAGCACGGCACCGCGCGTCTCGAATGCCGGACGGGCGGCATGCATCGCCGCGGCGAGCGGTCGCCGAAGGTCCACGGAGGACAGGTCGAGATAGCCGCTGCGCGCCATGCGGAGCGAAGCCGACACCGTCGCGTCGAGCCGGTCGATCTGTCGCAACGCCTCTCCCATCAGTTCGTTCACCCTTACAGGATCGCCGATCCTTTCGCGGGCGCGCTCCAGGTCCAGCCGCATCGCCGTCAGTGGATTACGCACTTCGTGCGCCAGCGACGCGGCAAACTCGCCCACCGCCGCCAGCGCCTCGCGCTGCGACAGCAGTTGCAGCGTGCGGCGCAGGCTGTCGGACATCGAGTTGAAGGCCCTCGCCAGCCGGCGGGTTTCGTCTGGACCGCGTTCGACGACTTGGTGATCAAGCTCTCCACGCGCGATGGCATCGGAGGCGACGGCCAGCCGCTCGAGGGGCTCGGTGATCCGGCGCGTCAGCAGCGTTGCCAGGACGACGCTCGCCAGCAATGCGAGTACGAGCGTGGCAATGCCCTGGCGTGTCGCCGACGCGAACGGCTGCATGAACGGTCCGGTGGGGGCGGCGAGCGCGAGCCGTACCGCAGGCTCGCCGACGCTGCGGCGCGCGACCAGCCACGAATCGCCGCCCCATTCGAAGTCGTCACGTGCGAAAAGCGCTCCGCTGAACGGAACGGCGAGGAGCGACGTATTCCCGCCCGCATCGAAGATCGCGGGTACGGAACCACCCACCCCGGCCCACCAGAATCCGGTCGGTAGCAACGCCGCCAGGCGCACACGAGCTTCGAGCGAGCCAATTTCCGTGGAGGAATGCGGCGCATGGACCGGAATCCGCACACGAAGCGTGGGTTCGACGTCGCGAAGGGCCGGCACGGCCTCGCGATCTAGCGTCCCGCGCGTCACCCCCGCTGAATCGCGGATGATGACGGCGTCAATTCGCCCGTCGAGCGCCGTCCATTCGCGCCGCAGCGCCTCGAGCGCCACACGGTCCTTCATCGTCGAAAGATCGCCGCCAGCGCGCAGCGCAGCAGCGACCGCCGCATTCTCCGCAAGCGTCAGCAGCGCGGAGCGCTCATCAACCCATCGCAACCCGATTGTACGGGCCGCGTTCGCCAGCGATTCATCGAGCCGGGTGCGCAATAGCGCCTCGCCTGAGGTGCGCGCGGTGTGTGCGAGCCACGCACCCACCACCGCGATCGGCACTACGACACCGAGCACGACGACGAGGATGAACCGGTTGCGGACGCCCAGCGACCTCCGGCGGGCCGTCATCTCACGCCGGTCCGTGCTTTTCGATCATCCGGTAAAGCCGAGGCTTGGAAACTCCCAGGATCTCCGCAGCCCGCGTTCGGTTCCCTCCCGACGCCGCCAGCGCACGGTGCAAGTGCGCGGCTTCCATCGCCTCGAGGGTGGGGAACCCCTCGGACGCAGCAGCCGACCGGTCGTTCAAGCCGAGGTGCTCCGGTCGAATCACTGCGCCGCTGGCCAGTACGACCGCCCGTGAGAGGCAGTTCTCCAGTTCGCGCACGTTGCCTGGCCAGTCGTGCGCGTGTAGCGCGTCCATCGCCGAATCCGAGATGGCGGGCTCGGTGCGGTGCTGGTCCTGGCTCGCCTTCCGCACGAAATGGCGGGCGAGCGCCGGGATGTCGTCCGATCGCTCGCGAAGCGCCGGCAGGACGATTTCCACCACCCGCAGCCGGTAGTAGAGGTCCTCGCGGAACAGTCCGTCCGCGACCCGCCGTTCGAGGTCCCGGTGCGTCGCCGCCATCACGCGCGCCGCGGTGCGCTCTGCCCGTTCGGCGCCCACCGGATAGAACTCGCCGTCCTCCAGCACGCGCAACAGCTTCGCCTGGAATTCCGGCGTGGTGTCGCCGACTTCATCGAGGAAGATCGTGCCTTTCCCCGCCAGCGTGAAGCGACCGCGGCGATCGGCGATGGCACCGGTGAATGACCCGCGCACGTGCCCGAACAGCTCGCTCTCGAGGAGCGTCTCGGGAATCGCCGTGCAATTCACGCCGACGAACGGTTCGGCGGCCCACGGCGAGTTGAAGTGGATGGCGCGCGCCACCATTCCCTTCCCCGTGCCGGTCTCGCCGCGAATCAGCGCGTTGACGCGGCTCGCGGCCACCTGGCCCAGGCGCTTGTACACGGCGAGCATGTGAGCATTGCGCCCCACCAGTGCATCGAGCCGGTACTCGCCGGCCTCCGTCTCCACCGCCCGCTGGAACCGCTCGCGCGCGATGCGGTCGCTCGCCACGCGCGCGAGCACGGCCCGCAGTTCCTGCAGCTTGAGCGGCTTCACGAGAAAGTCGAACGCCCCTTCGCGCATGGCGCGCACCACCGTGGGCATGTCGTCGAACGCCGTCATGAGCACCACGTCGATGCGTGGTGCGCGCTCGCGGACGAGCTTCAGCAGCTCGACGCCATCCATTCCGCCCATCCGGATATCCGAGAGCACCACGTCCGGGTCGACTTCGGCAAGCCGCGCCAGTGCCTGCTCACCGCTCTCCACGGCATGGACGTCGACGCCCTCGTCGGCCAGCGTCTCGGCGATGGACCGCCGGACAGCCGTGTCGTCTTCCACGAGGAGGAGGCGTTGGCGCATGACGTGGGGTGGGCCGAAGGACTGCGGCAATAGTCGCGTGCGGGGAGGGGCCGGTCAATGCCGGACGCGACGGGGTCATCGCCAGCGTCGCCGCCCGCCGCCACCCGCTGTCTTGGCCGGTCTCACTCTGTCGCACTCTGTCAATCTCCATCGTTATCTTCCGTTCGTGTCATCCCGCCGCCTCCTCGTCGCCGATCTCGGCGTCATGCCCTACGCCGATGCGCTCGTGCTTCAGCGCCAGGCGGCGATGGCCCGCCTCGCCGGCGGCATTGCCGATGACATCCTGCTCCTGGTCGAGCATCCGCCGGTCATCACCCTCGGGCGCTCCGCCAAGGCAGGCAACCTGCTGGCCACCCCCGGGCTGCTGGCCGCCCGGGGCGTGGAACTGTTCGAGGTCGAGCGCGGTGGCGACGTCACCTTCCACGGTCCGGGCCAGCTCGTTGGCTACCCCATCGTCGACCTCACGCAGCACCGGCAGGACCTTCACTGGTACCTGCGAACGCTCGAGGACGTGATGATCCGCGCGCTCGCGCCGTTCGGCATCGCCGGCTCGCGCAACCCGGGGAAGACCGGCGTCTGGGTGGAACACCGCAAGATCGCGTCCATCGGCGTGCACGCCCGCCAATGGGTGACCTGGCATGGCTTTGCCCTGAATGTCACCACCGACCTGTCGTACTTCGACCTCATGGTCCCGTGCGGCATCCAGGATGTCGTCATGACGACCGTCGAACGCGAACTGCTCGATGCTGCCGGCGGTGCCTGCCTCGCGCCATCGGCAACCCTCGCCGACGACGTTCGCGCGAGCACCGTGGCCGCATTCGCCACGCTCTTCAACCTCACGCCTGAGCCCGCCAACGCCGTCGCCATCCTGGCGGCCGCCCCAACAATGCCATGATGCGACGCCTTGCCCTCACGCTCGTGCTGCTCGCCGCCTGCGGCGGACATCCGCCCGCTCCCGCGCCGTCACCGGTCGCGCCGCCGCCCCTCCCGCTTCCGCGCGCCATCGAGCCACGCAACTACGCCACGCTCGACACCGGTTTCGCCCGCGTCACGATCTTCCTGGCCACCACGCGGCGCCTGGTGACGAGCGATCGTCCCAGTGAGCGCTACGGCCCCGAGGACGCCGACTCGCTGCAGTTCGCCACCGTTGGCGTCAACGTGCCGTCGTATCGCGCGCGCGGCACCGGCGACCTGCCACGCCCCAGCAGCCTGCGCGACAACGCGCTCACGTACCGCCCCGATCCGCAGCGCGACTTCTACGTGACGTCCACCATTCCGCTGGACAGCAACCGCTTCGTCCAGCGCCTCTCCGGCGATCTCGCGCTCTCGCATTCTCGCGATCTGCTGGTCTTCGTCCACGGCTTCAACGTCTCCTTCGAGGACGCCGCCGTGCGCGCCGCGCAGCTGGTGGCCGACCTCAACTTCGACGGCTCGGTGCTGCTTTTCTCGTGGCCGTCGGCGGCATCAGTGACCGCCTATGTGCGCGACCAGCAGTCGGCGCGCAACGCGGCGTTCCAGTTGCTGCGCCTGCTGAAGAACCACGCGCTCGCCGCCCAGCCCGATCGCGTGGACCTGCTCGGCCACTCCATGGGCTCCGAGGTCATCGGCAAGGCGTTCACGCTCACCGCGCCCGGCGATTCACTGCCTCGCCTGAACCAGGTGATCCTTGCCGCCCCCGATGTGGATGCGCGCGTCTTTCGCCGCGAAATCCTGCCGCGGCTTGCCGCACATGCCCGCCACGTGACCATGTACGCGTCGAGTGACGACGACGCGCTGCGCGCATCCCGCGTCCTCAACGGCGCCGGCCGGCTTGGGCTCGGCGGCGACTCGCTCGTCGTCATCGACGGCATGGACACCATCGACGCCACGCGGGTCACCGCCGACATCCTGGGGCATACGCTCTTCGGCAACACGAGCTTCCTGGCCGACCTCGCCGTGCTGCTGGCCGAGGAGCGCACGCCGGCTGAGCGAAGGCTTCTGCCGGTGCGCAAGAACGGGCTGACGTACTATCGGTTCAGGGGAGATCGACGATAGTCGATAGACGATTGTAGATAGATCATCACCAGCCACCAGCCGTCCGCCGCCTACAACCTCGGATCCTTCTCCGGTCTCGCGATGGCCGGCGGCTCGCGCGTCCAGATCACCACGAGGCCGCAGCCCGTGTCGCGCTGGCGAAACCTCGCGGGAATTTCGGATGGCCCGCGGAAGACCTCGATGGCCTCCAGCTGCGCCGGCACGATCTCGTCCACGGTGAAGGTCCCCGGTGTCATGAAGATGCCGTCCACGTAGTACTGCATGACGCACGCGTTCGACCCCGCCGAGCCTCGGGGCGCGGCCGATATCCCCGAACGCCCCGACACGAGCCGTGTGCCCTCGCCGCCGCGCGAGTCAATGCGAATGCCCATCACCATGCGAAAGAGGTCCACCGTCTGCCCCGGTCGCTGATGCTCGATGTCGGCCCGGGTGATGAACACGCCGACGCCGACCATCCGCCGCGCCCAGAACTCCGCCATGCGCCCGCTCGCGCCCTGCTGCGCGGTCACGAGGACGGCGTCGAGTTCCTCGAGCATCCCGTCGAGCACGAACTTCACCTGTTTCGTGTCGCCCGGCGCCAACTTCAGCCGCTTGCTGTCGGGGTGGAACCCGATATGGCGGACCATCACCCGTGAAGTGCCACTCGGCACGCCATCGAGGCGGTACTCTCCAGAATCGTTCGAAACCACACGACGGCCGGTGCCGTCAATCCACACGTCGGCGCCCGGTATCGCGACACCTTGTGTATTTCGAACCACGCCGAACACGATGATGGTGCCCGGCGCCTGCGCCGGGGCCCCTGCGGCAACCAACATCATCGCCAGTGCCACCCGTACGATGCGGTGCATGCTGACTCCCCCGATTCGGTCCGGACCGGCGCCCGGCCGGCCCTGCTGCTTCAACGCTGCTCACTTAGGACGCCCCGAGCAAGGGCTTTTATTCCCTGGTGACACGGCGCGCCCGCGCGGGGTAGAAAGGCGTCCCGCTTCCCGGCGGGAACGGAATGCCCCCCCGCCGGGCCATCGGTTCTGCTCCATCGCCCCCGACCTCTATATTCAGGGACCGTGTCCGAAGATCCCCGCCTGTACGCCGCGCGCACGCGCGAGGTCACCCCTCGCAGTGACACCGCCAGTGCCGCGGACGGCCTGAACGAGGCCCAGCGGCTGGCCGCGACGCACGGGGACGGCGCGCTGCTCATCGTCGCCGGCGCCGGCACCGGCAAGACCCGTACGCTGGTGCACCGCGTCGGCGTCCTGCTCGAGCGTGGCGTCCGCCCGGAACGCATCCTGCTGCTCACGTTCACCCGCCGCTCGGCGCAGGAGATGCTCGCCCGCGCGGAGCGCCTCGTGGGAAGCGTGAGTCGCAGCGTGCACGGCGGCACCTTTCACGCCACTGCCCACCGCCTCCTGCGCCGCTTTGGCGAGCAGGCGGGACTGCGTGGCGACTTCACCATCATGGACCAGTCGGACGCCGAGGACCTCATGCAGTTCTCGCGCGCCCGGCTCGGCCTCGGCGACCGCAAGAAGCGGTTCCCCAAGAAGGCGACGCTGCACCACGTCTATTCGCGCCACGTCAACACCGACATTCCGGTGGGCGCGCTGCTGCGCGAGGAGTACCCGCAGTTCGTCGAGTACGAGGAGGAGATTGCGCGCGTTTACGCCGACTACACCACGCGCAAGCAGGAGCGCAACCTCGTCGACTACGACGACCTGCTGCTGTTCTGGGCCACCCTGCTCGAGCAGGTGCCGGCGCTGGCCGACCGCATCGCCGGCCAGTACGAGCACATCCTCGTCGACGAATACCAGGACACCAACATCCTCCAGTCCCGCATCCTGCGGGGAATGTGCCGCACGCATCGCAACATCACCGTCGTGGGCGACGACGCGCAGAGCATCTACTCGTTCCGCGGCGCCACCATCCGCAACATCCTCGACTTCCCGCGCGAGTTTCCCGGTGCCACCGTGGTGACGCTCGAGGAGAACTACCGCTCCACCCAGCCCATCCTCGACACCACCAACACGCTGATCGCGCGCGCCGGCGAGCGGTACACCAAGAACCTCTTCACCCGGCGCACCGGCGGCGACAAGCCGTGGCTCGTCACCGCGCAGGACGAGCCCACCCAGACCCGGTTCGTCGTCGACCGCATCCTCGAACTGCACGAGGAGGGCACGCCCCTGCGCGAGATCGCCGTGCTCTTCCGCGCCGGCTACCACAGCGCCGACCTCGAGATCGAGCTGACGGCGCGCAACATCCCGTTCGAGAAGTGGGGCGGCCTCAAGTTCCTCGAGGCCGCCCACGTCAAGGATGTGCTCGCCTTCCTGCGCGTGCTGGAGAATCCGCGGGACGAAGTGAGCTGGTACCGCCTGCTGATGCTGATGCCGGGCATCGGCGAGGTCACCGCGCGCAGCGCGATGGAAACCATGGCCGAGCACGCCTGGTCGTCCGCGGCCTTCGGCCAGTTCAAGGCGCCACCGCGGGCGAAGGCGGCGCACCAGGCGCTCGTCACGCTCCTCGACACGCTGCGCAGCGGCGTCACCGGCGACGAAGGCGCCGTGGCGCGCGAGATCGCCCGCGTGCGCGTGCTCTACGACGACATCCTGCGTGAAAAGTACGACCGCCCCGACCCGCGCCTTGCCGACCTCGACCAGCTGCAGAACATCGCCGGCGGCTATCCCAGCCGCGCCGCCTTCCTCAGCGCGCTCGCCCTCGAGCCGCCGCAGGGCACGCAGGACCTGGGCTTCGGCTCGGACAGCGAGGACGACACGCTGGTGCTCTCCACCGCGCACAGCGCCAAGGGACGCGAGTGGGACGCGGTATTTGTCATCTGGGCGGTGGACGGCTACTTCCCGCTCTCGCGTGCGCTGGGCAGCGAAGACCAGGTCGACGAAGAACGGCGGTTGATGTACGTGGCGCTTACCCGCGCCCGCAACCACCTCGCGGTTTCCTATCCGCTCAACGTGTACGACACGCGACGCGGCGCCGACTACACCATCGACCAGGTCTCGCGCTTCCTCGACCGCGGCGTGCGCGCCACCATGCAGCGCGTCGTCGCCGAACCCCCGGCGGCGGCCCTCCCGCCGGCGGATTCTTCGCCGGCGCCCGTCGTCGACCTGCGGGCCATCATGCGGGGCAGGTTCGGCGCGTAGCCGCTGCTACGGACGGTGCTCTTCTCGCGCGTATCGCGCGATGGCGGCGGCTTCATCACCCTTCGCACCGCTCGCCAGCTCGATGACCTTGGCGATCGTCCGCTGCAGGTCGCGACCCTCGCGCTCCCACACCACGTCGAAATCGCCCAGCCCGGTCATGTAGATTCGGCGGGCCAGCAGGGCCGCGTTGTCGAGCCGAACGCGTGATGCGTACCACGATGGATACGTGGTCAGCTGCGGGCCCACGCTGTCCACCAACTGTCGTCGCGCCCACGCGTACACGGTGTCGCGCGCCACGAGTCGCGCTGCCTTGCCGGCTTCACCCGGATGCGCCGCGTACGACGCCTCCAGTGAGTCCTTCACTCGGGTCC
>Ga0334722_10005675_pt1 | contig 12527 bp, 10 predicted proteins | sample C3_bottom_MG_FD_207210 | JGI IMG/M metagenome (GOLD analysis project Ga0334722, IMG submission 207210) | Sediment microbial communities from Yellowstone Lake, YNP, Wyoming, USA - C3_bottom | ecosystem: Environmental > Aquatic > Freshwater > Lake > Sediment | place: USA: Wyoming | collected...
CAAGCCCTTGATTCCTCGTCCGGTGAAGACAGCTGCGAGGCGACTACTCCCGCGAAGGAATTTTCCTTCGTGGGTTTCCCCCGATTTCGCGCACGGTGTTCGCCTGCGGGACAGACTGGTGCGGAAGGGAACGCCGCCGGTGTTTCCGACAATCGCGCAGCAGCGGATTCATGGACTGATCGAAGACGGGAGCGCAGTGGTGGGCCGTGAAATTGCCGATCGGGAGCATGCTTTCCGGGCGATGGAGGGGCGTCAACCGTTTCAAGACCGTAGGCTGATTGAATTCGCGCTGGCATTGCCCGAAGATCAGCGATGGCGCGAAGATCAGACCAAGTACGTGCTGCGCCAGGCCATGCGAAGGCATCTTCCGGATTCGATCCGGCGGCGCCGGACCAAGTCGGACTTTAGCTTCACGGTAAAGCAGTCGGTTTCCCGCGAGAGCGCGGGCAAAGATTTTTCTTCGCTCCGCCTAGCCGAGATGGGTTTCATCAACGGGCTCGAAGTGAGGGACATGCATTCCCGCTGGCTGCGGGGTAAAATGAGTTGTACCTGGAATTTGTGGACGATCCTCGCATTGGAGTCATGGTTCGAGGCGGTTGTTTTCGCGCCGGTGCAGGCGCGCGGGCGATGAGTGCAAGGGGAACCGATATGGTTACAAGCAAGTCACCGGTAGAGGCAGTTGTCAAGGAAAGCGTACCCGCGGGTGGCGTTCCTAAGAAACCCTACTGCCGCCCCCTGCTTACGACCTATGGCCATATTTCGAAGCTCACCATGGGCCTCGCAGGAAGCGGAACGGATGGCGGCGCCGGCAAGATGATGAAGAATTGTCTTTGAGCGCCGCATAGGCGGGATCTTGACACCGGCAGTACGGGGCATGCGCGTGAGCGGCATTGACCCTGGCCAGCAATTTCAGCGTGCGCTTTTCAGAATCGACGCCGCGCTTGAGGAAAATAATTCCAGGGAAAGCCATGTCACTTGTTCTTGACGAGCATCGGGAATACTTGTCTGATCGGAATCGTCTGCACGCGTACGCAAGCGCGATCGAGGAACTGGTCAAACCGGGCGCAGTGGTCGTGGATCTGGGCTGTGGCACGGGAATCATGGGTTTGTTGGCATGTCGCGCCGGAGCCAGTCGGATCTATTGCATTGAACAGACCTCGCTGATCGGGCTTACGCGCGAGATTTTCAGCGCCAACGGATACGCCGATCGGCTCACCTCCATCAAGGCACTGTCGACCCACGTCTCGCTGCCGGAGAAGGTGGATGTAGTCGTCGCCGACCAGATCGGCCGCTTCGGCTTCGACGCCGGCATCCTTGAATTTTTCAACGATGCGCGCGAGCGCTTTCTCAAACCAGAAGGTATCTTGCTGCCGGCGCGAATCGATCTGATGGTCGCACCGGTTGAACATGAAGAGCAATGGCGCGAGATCGAGTTTTGGAACCAGTGTCCGGCCGGGTTCGATTTTCAATCGGCGCGCAAGATCGCTGCCAATACGGGGTATCCGGTAAAGCTCCAATCGCAGCAATTGCTGGCGACCCCGGCCATGATCGCTTCGCTCGCTACGGACGAGTGCCCCGCGTTGATCCACGGCGCTGAAGCAAGCATGAATGTGCAACGTGCCGGCATGCTTCATGGCATCGGCGGTTGGTTCTGCGCGCAACTGTCTCCCCGCGTGACCATGTCGAACGGACCGCTAGATGCGCAAAGAATAGGCAGGCGCAATGTGTTCTTCCCCATCGACAAGCCTGTTGCGGTGGATAAAGGAGACCGGGTGCGTGTGTCCATGACCATACAGCCTCGCGACACCATGGTCACCTGGAGAGTCGAAGTGTGTGACCAGCGTTCGCCGCCCGATGGCGGTGAGGTGGTTCGGGCGCGGTTCGTTCATTCGACCTTCAAGGGTATGCTCCTTTGCGAGGAGGATCTGGCGCGGGAGCGACCGGGGTTCGTGCCGTCTCTGACGCCACGGGGCGAAGCCCGTGGCTCCATTCTGGAACTTTGCGACGGACGCAACTCCCTGGCCGAGATCGAGCAAGAAGTCTACCGTCGTCATCCGCAACTTTTCACCTCGCAAGGCCAAGCCGCAGCCTTTGTAGCCGAGGTCGTCACCCGCTATACGCAGTGACCGCCCGATTCGAATTGCCCGAAGCGGCAAAGCGGTATCGAATTTATGGCCTCGATCTGGCCAGCGAACTTGTCCTGCCCGAGCTGATACCGCTCGCCGGCTCAGACCTCGCGCGAGCGACCGATATCACGGTTCGAATGGAGATAGCCGATCCGAGCTCGATTCCGCCTTTGAACTGGTTCGCGGTTTTTTTGCTGCCCGGCGGCGAGCCGGGGCTTACCTGCGCGAAAGAGCCCGCCGGCTACCGGCTGCGATTTCCGGAGCTTGCCGATTTTCGGGTGGATTATCGCGGCAGGGAGATCATCTGCGAGGCACCGGAGGGGCTTCCGCCTGCGACTATCCGCCATCTCCTGCTCGATCATGTGATACCGAGGACACTCAGCCTTTTGGGAATCGAAGCGCTGCACGCCACTGCCGTTCTCACGCCGTACGGTGTATGCGCTTTTACCGGCGCTACCGGGGTAGGAAAGTCCACGCTGGCGGCAAGTTTTCACTTGGCCGGATATCCGGTGCTGAGCGACGACTGCCTGGTATTGAGCCAGGACGACGATCCCATCCTTGCGACACCGGCCTATCCGGGGGTGCGGCTTTGGGACGATGCGCTTGCCGCACTTTGCGATGGACTGGAGAGCGGGCTTCCGGTTGCGCATAACAGCTCGAAGCTGCGCGTACTGGCGGATACGCGGCAACGATCGTTCACCCGGGATCGAATGGCACTGGCGCGAATCTACGATCTCGTGCCCGCGCCGGAAGAGGGGGAGGAAGTCGGGGTCGACCATGAGATTGTCGAAGCAATGTCGGGCCGGGAGGCCATTATGTCGCTGCTGACCTCGGTCTTCCCGTTCGATATCACCGACCGGCAGGTGCTCGCGCGGCAATTCGAGTTTTTTGATCGAGTTGCTTCGCGCGTGCCGGTTCGGCGCCTGCACGTTCCCGAAGGCTTCTCTTCGCTTCCCGCAGTTCGGGATGCGATCTTTGCCGATCTTCGCGCGAGCGGGAGCGGCGCAATGTGATGCTGGTGCCGCCTGGCCGCGCAAGGGGAACATCGACGACTGCGCCATTCGCGTCAGTCTCGGGTGGGCGCTTGAGTCCGGCCGCGCGCGCGCTGCTGGGAATGCTACAGTCCGCGGGCGGAACCCCGACTGCAGACCGTGTGCACGAATTATCGCCGCAAGTCCGGGACGAGACGGTCGAACTTGCATTGCGACACGGCATCGCGCCACTATTGCATCGGGCGCTGCAATCGGGGGGCGCGCTCGCGGCGCTGCCGGACGAAGTGCGCGCACGCCTCGAAGAAGCGCGCCGGGCGACGGCGCTGGACAACCTGCGAAATTACGGCGAATTCCGGCGCATTGCGCGGGCGTTGCGCGAGCAGGGAATCTCGGTCATTGCGCTCAAGGGATTGCACCTCGCCGACCTCGTGTATCGCGATATCAGCCTGCGGCCGATGAGCGATCTGGATATTCTCGTTCCGCGTTCGCAGGCGGAGCACGCGATTGCCACTCTGCAGCGAATGGAATTCGATTTGAAGGGGGGCATCCCCAGCGGCTATGACACTGTGCTGATCCATCGCCGCTTGGGCATCATGGTCGAAGTGCACTGGAGCCTCGCGCAGCCGACCGAGCCCTACGCTCCGCCCATAGCCGATATCTGGCGCATGGCCGTGCCGGCGAAACTCGGCGATGCGGATACGCAGGTCATGTCGCTCGAATTTCTGCTTCTCTACGTTTGCGCACATCTTGCATACCATCACCTTTTCGCGCTGGACTTGCGAGCCTTGTGCGACATCGCGCAGATCGCGCATGCCCGTCCGGCGCTTGATTGGTCCGTTGTGGTCGAGCAAGGAAGGCAACACGGCTGGGCGCGCGGCGTCGCAGCGGCGCTGCGCCTCGCGAGTGAGCATGCCGGGGCGGATGTGCCAGGAGAAGTGCTCACGGCACTCGGCGCTGACCAGCTCGATCCACAACTGATGCAGGACGCGCTGGAGCAACTCGCTACGTTTGCCGAGTATTCGTTTGATCTCCGGGTCGCGCCGAAGCTCATGTCGCTCAAGACCCCGATCGGCTGGCAGGCGAAGTTCGCCACGTTGTGGAGCAGGATCTTCGTGCCGCGCGCCGAATTGGCGCTGTTATATGGCATTCCGGAACGCTCGGCGCGCATCAATCTGTACTACGCGATTCGGCTGCGCGATCTCATTCGCCGGTACGCAGCGAGCGTCATGGAAATGAACGGCTCCAACGCGCAGATTGTGGCAAGCACTGCACGCCATGCACGCCTCGCGAAATGGATCAACGGCAACTGAGGATCTGGAGCTTATAACAGAGATATACTAGCGCCTGCATATCGCAGAACCTCGCATCCGGCGCCTTGCCGCCTGCGGCGTGAAATACATCATAAGACTTCCCCATGGCCGAACAGGACAGCAAGGCAGTAATCTTCGTCTTCGACGACAACGAGGCCATCCGCACCCTGGTCCGCATCCATCTGCAGCAGGCCGGCTATGAGGTACACGCGTTCGAAGATGCGGTGGAAGGCGGCCGCGCAATGCTGGACACTCCGCCTGATTTGCTCATCTGCGACGTCAATATGCCCTTCTTGGACGGGCTGGAGTTTCTCGTCGCCATGAAGACCGATGTGCGCGTCGCGCGCGTCCCGACGATCGTGCTGACTTCGCGAACCGATGAGGACACCGAAATGGCGGCAGCCAACGCGGGCGCCGCAGCGTTCCTGACCAAGCCGCTACGCCGCGGCGACCTGATACGCTCGGTCGAGCAGGTATTGTCTCGTAGGCGCGCAGGGAACACGCCCCAGGCACGGGTTTGACGCGCGCCGCGCCTGCGACGTCGTGGAAATCTCAGCGATCTTTGGCCGGCGGTGCAGTCGCTCCGGTAGCGCTCGGCGCCGGCGCCGCAGGCGGTTTGTCGCCCAGGATCCCGATCAGCACCATGGCGTCGCGGCCTTCCAGGCCGAATTTGTCGATCGCCCTGACTTTCAACACGTAGCTGCCCACGTCGAGGCCGGAGAAATTCACTTCTGGCGCGGGCGACAGGCTTTCGCCGACCATGCGCTGGAAGTCCGCGTCCGCGGCGAGCCTGGCGCGATAGTTCACCGCGCCGTCGAGCGGCGGAAACGCCAGTTTCAAGGCGGGCGCGCGCTGAAACACCGGCTCCTGCGGCAGCGCAGGCGCGCTGAGCAGGCGCACCGGCGGTATCGGCTTTCGGCTCTCGTCGACCATGGAGCCGAAACCTTCGGCGACGGCCACAGTATCCTCAGGCGCTGCCGATCCGGAATTCGGCGGCAGTCCGGCGAAGGCGATCGTGCCCTCGGTCACTTCGGTCAGGGTTCCGCGCGCGCCGGCGGATACGCGAAATTCGGTGCCGCGCACCGCTGCCGAGGCAAAGCCGGTGCGGATTTCGAAGCGGGATGCCTTGGTCGCAGCGGGCTTGACTTGAGCTTCGGCCTGCCCGGCCTGCATTTTGAATTGCGCTTCCACGGCCTCGGAACCCGGGAGCCGGCGCGCGCGTTCCAGCGTCAGATCGCTGCGCGACTGCAGCCGCAGCGTCGAGCCGTCGACAAGTTGGATCGTCACGTATCCGTCCTCCGCGGTCTTGATGTTCGCCCCTTCGCGCAGGCGATCGCCGGCCGCGAGCGGGCTGCCGTCCGCGCGCTGCGCCCGTCCGCTGACGCTGCGCACCGTCACTTCGGCGACGTTGGTTTGGTTGTCGCGCAACAGCGAGGCCGGAATCGCGATCACGCTCCCTGGTACAAGGTGGTTGGGATCTCGAATCTTGTTGTGCCGCTGCACTTCCGGCCAGCGCTTCGGATCGGCAAGCCAGCGCTTGCCCAGGCCGGTGAGCGTATCGCCCTGCTGTACCGTCACTTGGAAATCGGGGCTGCCCGCATCGGACGCCGCCGTGCTTGCGGGTGCGAATCCGGCCAGCGCCAGGAGCAGGGTACAGCGCAGCGCAAGCCTCAGAAATCCAATGTGCGACATGGCGATCAATCTCCGTTTATTCATTTCCTGAAGCTGCCGCCAGCGGCAGCACAAATCCGAATTCCGAGCCGGCACCGGGAGTGCTGCTCACGCGCATGCTTCCCTCGTGGCGTTCGACCACCGTCTTCACGAATGCGAGCCCGAGTCCTATGCCTGATTCCTGCGGCTGGCCCGCGGTGGAGAAGCGCGCGAAGCGCTGGAACAGGCGCTTTTGGTCTTTTTCGCTGATCCCGTATCCCTGATCGCGCACGCTGCAGCGCGCTTGATTGCCGTCGGCGGAAACCGACACCAGGATCGTCGTGTCCGGCGGGCTGTACTTCACCGCATTGTTGGCGAGGTTCACGATGGCGCGCGCGAGCAGCCCGCGGTCGGCGCGCACCGGCGACGCGGCGGCGCCCGCGAATTCGACCCGGATCGATTTGGCCGCGGCCTGCGTGCGCACCGCCTCCGCGGCTTCGCGCGCGATGTCCGCGAGCTCGCAGTCGGCCAGCTGGTAGGCCTGTGTTTCGACGCGCGACAGTTGCACGAACTGCTCCGCCAGCTCGATGGTGGAGCGCGCGTAGCCTTCAATCTTTTCCAGCGCTGCGGCCGCCGGATAATTCTGCGGATCCAGGCCGTGCAGTTCGACCACGGCGACGATGGACGCCTGCGGCGAGCGTATGTCGTGGCTGAGAAAGGCGAGCGCTTCGTCGCGCCGGCGCTGCGCTTCGCGAATGGCGGACAGGTCCACCAGGGTCAGGAGCAGGCCGACGCGTTCGCTGCGGCTGTCGAGCGATGGCGCGGCGTGCAGCTGCAGACTGCGGCCGGCGGCATCCTTGAACTCGATTTCAGCCTGATCCTTTGCGACGAGCGCACTCCGCGTTTCCTGCCAGAGCTTGGCCCGGTCTGGTGCGAGCCGCTGGAGGAGCGCCTCCAGCGCCTGTCCGCGCAATGCGTCCCGGCTTTCGGCGCCGAACAGGCGCTCGGCCAGCCGGTTTGCGATCAGGACATGCTCATCCGGGCCCGCGACCAGAGTCGCGATGGGCAGGTGGTCCAGGCTGTAGGCAATGAAGCGCCGCGCATCGCGCAGCCGGTCGGCGGCGTTGCGCACCGCCGCGAGCTGGCGGCCGAGGACGTCGGAGAAACGTCTGCTCAGCGGCTCGGGCGCGCTGGGCACGACCGCGGGTTCGCGCTCCAGCTGATCGAACTGGTTGCCCAGAAAGCGCACCACCGCCTCCAGCCGGCGCCAGCTCCACAGGGGATAGGCGACGACCAGCAGCAGCGCCGCGGCGGCCGGCGGGAACCAGATCTGCGCATACGCGAGCAGCGCCGCCGCAGCGGCGAACGTGGCGGCTAGCAGCGCCGCGACCAGCATCAGCAGCAGGCGCGGCGCCAGCAGGACGAATCCGGCCAGCGCCGCGGCCACCGGGACGAAAGTAAACAAGGCGCTCGCAGCCGGCGAGGCATAGACTGCGCTGCGTCCGCGCAACAAGCTGTGCAGCGCCTGCGCCTGAACTTCCACCCCCGGCATCAGTTCGGCGTGACCGGTCACCGGCGTCGGATACGCATCGCCCAGGCCGGTGGCCGTGGCACCGACCAGCACGAATTTCCCCGCCAGAGTGTCGCGCGCCTGCGTCCCGGTGAGCAGGGCCAGCGCCGGCACGCGCTTGATCGTACCGGGCGGACCGCCGAAATCGATGTGCACCCGGTAGTCGCGCAGCCAGTGTTCGGCTTGCGTCACGCCCTGCGGCCTGCGTTCTCCAGGCAAGGCGTCCCGCGCCAGCGCGTCTCCACCCAGGGCCAGGCTGAAGGCCGGCCATTGCCTGCCGGAAAAGCCTTCGCGCAAATACAGGCTGCGCACCGCGCCGTCGCTATCGGGCTCCACGTGCACATGCGCGAGCCGTACGCCCGCGTTCAGGAACGGCGCAGCCGGCAGCAGCAGCGCCGGGCCGCCGCGCGTCTGCGCCGCCACCGGCAGGACCACGCCCGGGTTTGCCTTGAGCACCGCGGCGAGCGCCGCATCGCCCTTGGGGTCGCGCTCGTCGGCTTCGGACAGGATCACGTCGACGGCGATCCCGCGCGGGCGCGCTGCCGCGATGCGATCCAGCAGCGTCGCCAGAACGGCGCGCCGCCAGGGCCAGCGGCCGATCGCGGCAATGCTCTCGTCGTCGATCGCCACGATCACGATGTCCTCGGGGGCGGGCCGGGTGCGCAGCGATTGCACCGCGTCGTACAGGACGAGATCGACGCGCCCGAGTCCGACCAGCGCGCCGAGGCAGAGCGCGAGGCCGGAGAGCAGCAGCGACAGCACCGCCCATTCCAGAAATGCCCGGCGCGGCAGCCAGGCTCGCCTCAATTCCTTCTCGGTCATGTTTCGGGGCTGGGGTGATACAGGGATATCCAGGCGAAGGCGAGCAGCAGCATGAAGCTCAGCGCGTTGGCCGGAATCTGCAGATTGAAATCCACGGCGCTGTGGATCATCAGCGCGAGTATGCCCATCAGGGCTGCGAACGACAGGCCACGCATCAGCGGATCGCGGCGCAGGTATTGCGCGCGCAGCGCGGCCGCAAACGAGCTCAGCACCATCAGCGCCAGCAGCGACAGGCCCACCGCGCCGGTCTCGGCGCCGAATTCGAGGTAATCATTGTGTGCATGCGTGTAGGACAGCTGGGTCCCGTCGCCGCTGTAACGCGGAAACACCACGGGAAACGCGCCCAGGCCCGCGCCGAAGACGGGGTAGTCCTTCCACATGCGAACCGCGTAGCCGGCGACCTCGTCGCGGTCCTCGGTTTCCGCAGTGGTCTGCGTGATCCGGTCGACCACGCGCTTGGTGCCGAAATAGGTGCCGACGATGAACACGTCGATCGCGACCAGGCTGACGATCAGGATCACCATGGATCTGGTCGCCCGCTTGGCGAGCAGCAGACCGATCACCCCGGTGACCAGCAGGCTGATGAAAAACGAGCTGTTGCCCATGCGCGAGCGGGTGAGCACCAGGGCGACGACCATGATCACCAGGCCCAGGCGCAATGCCATCTTCGGGCTGATGCTCCATTGGATCAGGCTGCGCAGGAATCGCCCCCAGGTTTGGTGCTGGGCGCCGGACAGATTCGCAATCAGTATGCCTATGCCTGCGGCCAGGCACATCGCGAGATAGGCGGCAAAGTGATTGCGATTGACGAATGTGCCGACCGCGACCTGGCCCTGGCTTTGCAGACTGACCAGGGCGCCATACAGCGCCTGCAAGATGCCGGAAGCGATCAGCGTATAAGCCGCGGCGCGTATCCGGTCGCGGTCGCGCAGCAGCACCAGGCTCAATGCAAAGAAAGCAAGGTAGGCTGTGCTCTTGCACGCGGCCTCCAGCGTGGCGTAAGGATCCAGGCTCAGCGGGACCGCACCCGGGGCCAGGGGCGCGGCGGCCGCAAGATACCAATGCGCAGCCTCCGGCGACAGCAGCTGCAGCAGCCCCAGCGGCAAAGGCAGCAGCTGCAGCCAGACGTAAGCCAGCCACAGCAGCCCGCAGAGCAACATGGGCCAGGCCTGGCGCAGGATCGCCGGGTAGGTGCGTACGCCGCGAATCAGGCCGGCCAGCCACCAGAGTGCGAGTCCCAAAATCCACAGCGCGAGCAAGGCCCAGGTCCAGGGACGGTTGCTGCCCAGGGGAATGGGCGCCCAGACCAGCAGCGCGAGATACAGCGCAAACATCCAGCGGGTGCTATCGGGTCTCGAATGCACAGCGATCGCTCAAAATGAACAGGCCCGGAAACCTGCGCTTCCGGGCCTGTTGCGGCATGGATTCTCTCCTGGAGCGCATTACAAAACGAGGGGAGATATCCCCTCGTGCTCCCCTGAATCAGGGGCCATTTCGGTAATTCTGAAATGGCCTCTTAACACACACTGCCCGTGCAGCCGCCTCCGGAGCTAGGCGTTACCGAGGGAACGACCAGCGGAATCGGAGCCGCAACTGGGGCAGCGGCGACCTGCGCCAGTGCCGGACCGGCTGCCGTCGACGGCAGGCTTTCCAACAAAGTCGTCATCACTTTCGACGCGACCGCCTCGTCCGCGGCGCTCGCTGCCTGCAGGGTCGAATTTGCGAGCTGCGTGGCCGCCTGCGCCGCCGCCCGCAGTCGCGCATTCTCCGGGTTGGCGGCCGCCGCAGCCTGGGCGCGGTTGGCTTCCGCCTGCGCCGCGGCGGCGAATGCCGCGGGTGCGACGGCGACCGGCGTGTTGTCCGGCAGGCCCGACTGCTGCAACGCCACTGCCGCCTGAACCACGGCCAGCGATGCCGCTACCGGGATGGGATCCGTGGGCGTCTTTTTCGGTCCCCACAGGCTAGACCGGTCCGTTTCGATCTTGCTGATCGGGCCAAAGGGCGTGAATACGCCAATCTCGCCCAGGCTTACGCGCGCGACCCCGACTTCCTGCAGTTTGTCCGTGTCCTTGCTATGCACGACCACGGTGAAGTCCGCAGGTCCGGTAGTCAGTACGTTGACGATCGATGCGCCCGCGGTAATCGCTATTCCCTCGTGATTCTGCGCGTGGATGCTGCCGGTGATATAGCGCATGGCGCCGTTCAACAGATCCAATACCGATTTGCTCGCCTTGACGTTGCCCGGATCGAATTGATATTGGTCGATGCTGAGCGTTGAGCCCGGGCCGATGACGACGACCTGCCCGTCGGTGAACTTGAGCACCGCACGCCCGTCGGCGCCGGTATTGAAGGTGGTGCCTGCTTCGAACGTGGTGCCCACGGCCGCCGCCACCGATCCACCGGATGTCTTCTGCATCGAGACCGCGTTTGATACGGCGTCCACGTAACCGGCGAGCCTGGTGTCGATCTTTGCCGCAAGCTCCGCCTGGGCGGCGGCGGCACTCGCGCCCACGGAATGCGCCGTCAAGGCGACCGTTACCGGCGCGCCGGCCGGCAGCACCGTCGCCAGCAGTTCCCCGGCCGCTGCCTGGACCACGGCGGGTGCTGCGGCGAGCGGCACCGGCTCCGGCGGCGTACGCCCCGGCCGCCAGGGCGCATACTGGTCGCTCGCGACCTTGTGGATAGGGCCGTAGGGCGTGCGCACCGAGATTTCGCCGAACGCAACCAAGGCGAACCCAGCCTCCTGCGGATCCGGATTCACGGTCACGACAAAGTCGGCGCCCCCCGGCTTCTGAATGCTGACGATGGACTCGCCGGCGCGGATGCTGATGCCTTCGTTGTGTGCGGTCGCAATGAAGCCGGATACAAAGCGCAGCTCGCCTTTCATCAACTCCAGCTCCGAGCTGCTTTGCCTCAGGTCGCCGGCGACGTAGCGATACTGTCCGACGCGCAGGCCCGAATTCTCGCCCAAGGTCACTAGCTGTCCGTCGGCAAATTTTATGATCACTTTTCCGTCGGCACCGGTGCGGAACCGGGTCCCGGATTCGAACGTATCCCCGGCCTTCGTGGAGCGCGCGCTAGCGGACGCCTTTTGTATTGCAACCAGTCCGGATACTTCGTGCACATATCCAACCTGCGCCCATGCAGCGCTTGAACATGCCGCGCCGACCAAGAGCGCGCACAAGGCGCCAAACCCGCTTGCCGCTTTGCGCATCACCGCAATCGTAATCATCAATGAATTCCTTGTTTCTTCAACTCGCCGGAAACGGGGGGCGCCAACGCATTCCTGCAATCGGGACCGGCAATTTCCACGTATTTATCTATAGCACAAACGAGGTCGAAACGCCTGTAACTTTTTGCTATCTCTAACAATTTTTGACGATTGCGCAGAGAGCCGCGCGCCAGCGTTCGTTCCAGGACTGTTCGCGTCTCGGGATCAAGATCAGGCCAGGCAGCGAGTCCCACAAACAGGATCGTCTGCTGCACGCTGGGCTCCCAGGGTCCGAGCGCGTCAGCCTGCTTCAGCGCCGTGCGCAGTTCATCGTCGATTTCATCCAGGTAGAGTTTGCTCAAGGCGAGGTTCGCCCACAGAAAGGGCGAGGTCGGCCGCAGCAGCAGCGCCTGGCGAAACCGCGCGTGCGCGCTGCGCGTGGCGTCCAGCGCCTCGCGCGGAATTTTGGAAGTCCGCATCCTTGCCAGATCCAGCGCGGCCAGGCCTTCCAGCGCCCAGGGATTGTCGGAGACGTAGTCCAGGCTGCTGCTGAAATAGTGCGTCGCATTGCGGACCGCCACGATGTTGGGCGTTCGAACCGGGATTGCCGGCGTGCCCAGCGATCGCGATGCCGCGGTCGACCGATCGAGTTCGATCTGTGCCGTCTGCACGAACAGTCCTGCCGCGCCGAGCCTGGCGCACTGCACGGCGATAGCGGCGAGAAAAAAGAAAAGCGCCGCATAGGCCGCCTTGTGCCATTTCTCGACGGATTTCCGGTGGTGTGCGCGTGCGCTGTGGTCCGTCGGCCGCCGCGCTGCGTGTTCGGAGTGCATGTCAGATCTCGCG
>Ga0334722_10005676_pt1 | contig 12526 bp, 12 predicted proteins | sample C3_bottom_MG_FD_207210 | JGI IMG/M metagenome (GOLD analysis project Ga0334722, IMG submission 207210) | Sediment microbial communities from Yellowstone Lake, YNP, Wyoming, USA - C3_bottom | ecosystem: Environmental > Aquatic > Freshwater > Lake > Sediment | place: USA: Wyoming | collected...
CTCGACGGACTCACGCTGGGCCCGCTCATCATCGTCCGTGAAAAAATGCTGGCGTTGCAAGCCGCCGGGCGCAAGGTGTATCGCCTCGAAGCGGGCGACACGTCGTTCGACACGCCGTCGCACATTCGCAAAGCGATCACCGATGCGCTCGAATCGGGTAGGACGCACTATCCGCCCATCACGGGCTTGCCCCAGTTGCGCGAGGCGATGCTCGCCAAGGTGCGCGCGCAAAATCATTTGCCGATTCGAGATGCCGACCATGTTGTCGTCACCGTCGGCGGGATGCACGGGCTGTATCTGACATTTTGCTCGATGCTGAATCCCGACGATGAAGTCATCTTGCCCGATCCGATGTGGGGCGAGACTGCCGAATTGATTCGCCGTCCCGGCGGAGTGCCGGTGCCAGTGACTCTGCGCCCCGAACACGATTTTGGCTACGCCGCCGCCGACATTGAAGCGGCGATCACTCCGCGCACGAAAGCAATCTACATCAACTCGCCGCACAACCCAGTCGGCGTCGTGTTGTCCGAAGAGCAACTGCGCCAGATTGCCGACGTTGCCATTCGTCACAATCTTTTCGTCGTCAGCGATGAAGCGTACGAGACGGTCGCTTTCGACGGACTGAAACACATCAGCATCGGTTCGCTACCTGGGATGGCGGATCGAACGATCACCGTTTTTTCGTTCTCAAAAGCTTATGCCATGACTGGTCTGCGCCTGGGTTATATGGTGAGCAACGACGATCTATTGCAGGATCGCGTCCGTAAATTGATGCGCTTGACGACCGGCGGCGTCGCATCGGCGATTCAGTGGGGCGGCGTGGCGGCGATCACGGGTTCCCAGGATACGACACATCATATGATGATGGAACTGGAACGGCGTCGAAATATTTTGTTCGAGGGTTTGCAAACCATCCCCGTCTGGCAAATGTTCAAACCGCAAGGCGCGTTCTACATCTGGGCAAAAATATCCGACACCTGGGATGGCTATCAGGGGAAAAAAGATGGCTGGGCGATGACGAATTATCTCATTGATACGACGGCGATTGGCACATCGCCTGGGATTGCGTTTGGCGAGTCCGGCGACAAGTATATTCGATTTGCGTTCACAGGCGCGCCGGAGATGTTGACCGAATCGATTGAGATCATGCAAGATTTGTTTAGTGGCGCAGGATGATGTTCGACCTGGGCTGGGTCTACGATGGATACGGCGCTGACTTGACGCACACTCTGGTTGTTCCATTGTGCGACTTGACACTCGTCTCAATCCGCGTTACTATCGTAGCAAATACTTTGGAGGGATGACTCTGGAATCCAATGACCTGGCGCGACAGATTGTAGACATTATTTCGGACAAGCAAGGTTCGGACATTTTGATGCTCGACACGCGTCCGATTTCTTTTATCGCCGATTTTTTTGTGATCGCGACGTGCGACAATGATCGTCAAACGAAAGCGATTGCCGACGACATTCAAAAACAGTTGAAAAAAGATTCCATCCTGCCGCTCGGCGTCGAAGGCGCGCCGGGTTCAGGATGGCTGCTGATGGACTATAACGGCGTGATCGTCCACTTGTTCAGCCCGGCGATGCGCGATTTTTATCGCTTGGAAAAATTGTGGGAGCAAGCGCCCGTTGTCGTGCGAATGCAATAATAGTGGTCAGTGGACAGTGATGAGTGGTCAGAATAAACAGAAGCGACGCGGATTCCTCCGCGTCGCTTTTCTCTGTCCACTGCCCACTACGCACTTCCCACTATTCATTCACCCAGCGGTCCATCTCGCGCGAATAATTGACCAGCTCTTCGGGTTTGAACCACAACGCAATTTCGCTTGCCGCTGTTTCGGGCGCGTCCGAGGCATGGATGAGATTACGCAAGCCCATCATCGCATAATCGCCGCGAACGGTGCCCGCGGCGGCTTCCCAGGGTCGCGTCGCCCCAACCATCAACCGCACGGCGCTAATCGCTTCGTGTCCTTCCAGCACCATCACGACCACGGGACTGGAACCGATATAGCTCACCAGACCTTCGTAAAAAAACTTGCCTTTGTGAACGGCGTAATGCTGCTCCGCCAATTCGCGGCTAACCTGCACCATCTTGAGCGCGACGATTTTGAATCCGCGCTCTTCAAAGCGCGCTAGAATTTTTCCGACCAGCCCGCGCTGAACTCCATCGGGTTTGACGATCACGAGTGTTTGCTGCAAAGAAAACCTCCCCCAGAAAAAAGATTGGACATATTCATCAGAAACCAGGTCTCGCCGAGAGACCTGGTTTCTTTTTATTTTTGATTAGGCGTATGTTCGAGAACGAAGCGGTATTGTTCCAGCGCGTCCGTCAATCGATCGGCGCGGGTGTACGCGTCGCCGAGGATGCGATGCGCTTCGAGCGGCACGCCCCATTTTTTCTGAAGCAAAATTTCCAAGTCGTCAATCACTTGATCGATCAAGCGCGGCGCGTGTTGAACAAGATAATCGTACTGCTTCAGCGCATCGTCGATGCGGTCGGCAGTGCGATACTCACGCGCGAGTTGCAACTGCGGATAAACTTTCGGCTGACGTTTAGCTCTGGGCGCAGGGCGGGGTGTTGGAGCACTCGGCATCTCGACCGCAATTGGCGGAGCGCTTTCGGTCACGGTTGGCACCACTGGCGCAGGTTCTTCGCGCAACGACTCGGCTTCCGCGCCAGCGTCGAAATGTTCAGTCGTTTTCTCTTCACTTTGTATCCACGTCGGTAGTTCCTGGGTTGGTTCCGCTTTGGCTGGCTCTGCGGCTGGTGCTGAAGATTGTGCTAGCTCTGGAGTTGCTGACATCCAAGCGGGCAGTTCCTGGGTTGGTTCTGCTTTGACGGGTTCTATCGATGGCGCGGCTTGAGCGGGTGTTGACATCCATGTAGGCAATTCCTGGGTCGACTCTGTCTTGACCGGTTGAATGGTGGGTGTTGCGGACTCGCCAGGTTCTGCGGAAATCATCCACGCCGGTAATGCTTCCTCGACAGGGTTCGTAGACTCTGTTTTTGCTTGATCGCTCAACCATAAAGGTAATGCCTCGGTTGATTGAGCTGGCTCAACGGCGGGCGCTTGGGTAATCGGCATCTCTTCGATTGCCGAAGGTTCTTCTTCCCCGGTTTGCCCGACGGCTTGTTGCAATCGAGACAACCAGGACGGCATTTCCTCTGCGGGTGTCTCCGCCGAGGGTGTCTCGATCAACGCGGATTCAGCGGGTTCGGTGTCCGGGAATTTTGTTTGCAACCATGGAGGCAAGACCGTAGGAGTTACGTCCGGTTTTGGAGAAGCTTCGCTCAATGATGTTGCTGGCTGGGTAAAAGAATCTGAAAAGCCAGGTATTGTTGCGCTGGTTTCGGTCGCCGGTATCTGGAGGGCGTCAGATAGTGGCTCTGTCGCGCCAGAAATTCCCGCCAATCCTTGTTCGATCTCTTGGTCGAAAGTGGCAAGTTCGGACGGCAGGGTGGCGGGCGATTTCGCGGGCACGCTCGGCGCGCCTTCGATATATCGCGGCACGGATGGTTTGGCTTGAGAAATCGGCGAGCGCGCTCCAAGCAATCGAGTTGCCATCACGCCCATCGGGTCGAGCGCCTGCGCACGCTTGAGATACAACTCACTCTCTGGTAGTCCTGTCTCTTTCCAAGCCGTTCCAAGAATCAGATTGGCTTTGAGACAATAGGGGAGTTGGTCGAGGATGCTCTGCGCGACTTGAGCGGCTTCGCTGAGACGCCCAAGGTGCCAGAGTGTTTCGGCAAGCGCAACGCGAACATCCAAACGCGAAGGAACTGCGATGATCATTGAGCGAAATTCTTGAATCGCGTGCGCGAACAAGCCTTCTTGAGCATAGATGCGTCCCAGCGCGGCGGAGGTTAGTTTCAAGCGATTGTGGGGTTGGATATCGACTTCGTTGTAGAGGCGCAGAAGTTCTTTTTGGAGTTCGACATTGCCTGGGGCAAGTTCATAAGCGCGTTCCAAATGCCAAATGGCTTCGTTGATGAGTTGTTGGCTGCTGAACACCATGGACAGCCCGGTGTACGCCACGACATTTTCCGGGTCCGCGCTGAGAACGCGGCGGAACAAATCCTTGGCGTTATCGAGATCGCCTTGTTCCAGATAGGCTTCACCGATCTGGCGGTACGCATCGATGTATTTGGGATGAAAAATCAGGATATGTTTGCAGATGGCAATCGCTTCGTCGTTGCGCTCATGACGAATCAGCTCGCGAACCTGGTCTGCATATGCGGGTAGCGTAACCTGGTCGTCCACGCATGCCTCCAATAAAATCACCGCTATTATCCATCAAAGACCGTTTTTAGTCAATTGGTAAGTGTCGCACGCGGGAGGACGCTTGACGCGCGATGCTCTTTTTGATTACAATATGCCTGCTCTTGAAATGAGCGCACCGGGTTGCGCGATATTGGCGTATCACGATTTCCATTTTTAATTTGGGGACCAGCGGAAAAACCCTATGCCATCGGTCGTTCACGTTGAACATCTAATCAAACGATACAAGCGGGCGGAGGTCAATGCCGTCGATGACATTTCATTCGACGTCGCGCCCGGCGAGTTTTTCGTTTTGCTCGGGCCCAACGGCGCGGGCAAGACGACGACTATCTCGATCCTTACGACCACGCTGGCTCCGACCGGGGGTAAAGTTTTGGTGGCAGGCTACGACGTGGCGACTCAAGCCAGCGCCGTGCGGCAGTCCGTCGGCATCATTTTCCAAAATCCTAGCTTGGACGTCAATCTCACGGCGGAAGAAAATGTGCGCCTGCACGCGATCTTGTACGGGCTGTATCCTTTCGCTCCCCGATTTGCGCTCATGCCGCGCGCCTATCAAACCCAGGTTCACACGCTCGCAGAGGTGTTGGGCATCGAAAAAGAAATTTTCAAGCCGATCAAAACATTTTCGGGTGGCATGAAGCGCAAACTCGAAATTCTTCGTTCGCTCATCCATCGTCCGCGCGTGCTCTTTCTCGACGAGCCGACGAGTGGGCTGGATCCAGCCAGCCGCCGCAGTTTGTGGGAGTATCTGCGTCAAGTGCGCGCCGGCTATCAGACGACGATTTTTCTCACGACGCATTATCTCGAAGAAGCGGAGCAGGCAGACCGCATCTGCATCCTCAATCATGGCAAGGTGGTGGCGAACGATACGCCCGCTCAAGTCAAAGCTCGCCTCATCGAAAACTATGTGCTTGTTGACGCGGCGGATCGAGAGGCGTTGCGCGCGGAATTGCAAGCACGCGGCATCGCGTTTTCCGAAACGCCGCAATTCAAGATCGATCTGAACGGCGCGAGCATCCACCAATTATTGAAAACGATTGACGCGCCGCTGACGATGGTGCAGATTCACACACCCACGGTCGAAGATGCCTATCTTGCCATTCTCGAACGCGAATGAAAACACACGAGGAAATGAATTGAACACATCTTTGCAAGTGAGCGATCAAGTTCAAACGCCGCGTGGATTGGCTCTCGTCCTGCGCGAAGCGAATGCGATTACCGCTATCGCTTATCGAGATTTCTTGAAACTCTTGCGCGACCGGGCGCGGATGGTGTCGTCCTTTATTTTTCCAATGATCTTTATCGGCATCCTGGGCAACAGTTTGCAGGCGAATCTGGGAAGCGCGGCGGGCTATAATATTCTGGTCTTTACGTTCACGGGTGTGCTCGCCCAAACCGTTTATCAATCCACTGCCCAGGGCGTGATTTCGTTGATGGAAGACCGCGAGAATGATTTTAGCCAAGAGATTTTTGTTTCGCCCATTTCGCGCTACTCGATTATCTTTGGCAAAATCCTGGGTGAGACGTTGGTCGCGCTTCCGCAAGGCGCGGCAATTCTCATTTTCGCGTTGGTCATCAGCGTGCCACTGAGCGCGGCGCAAATCGGCGAAATGCTCTTGGTTGGATTCGTCACCGCGTTGTATGGCGGCGCTTTTGGAGTGATGTTGTTGTCCGTGGCAAGCAGTCGCCGCGCGGCGGATCAGATTTTTCCATTCCTCTTGTTGCCCCAGTATTTCACCGCTGGTATCTTCGCGCCGATCAAAGTCCTGCCGTTTTATCTCGAAATTCTTTCGCGGCTCTCGCCGCTGCGCTACGCGGTCGATTTGACGCGCGGCATCTATTACCTGGGTCAGCCCGAATACGATGCGGTGGTGTTGGCATCACCGATAGCGAATCTTGCCATCCTGGGCGCGTCGTTCGCCCTCTTTATGGTGATTGGCACATTTCTCTTTGTGCGGAGCGAACGGAATCGGTAAACGGGCGCATCCCATTTTTTTACAAGAGACCAGATGAAACAAAAAACCAGAGGCAAGTTGAACACTCGCCTCTGATTGGCACCCCGATAGAAAATTAAGACCACCCGCAACTCTACTTGCGGCTCACACAAAAATCACAGCCCGTCCGCGTGTCAATCACTTCCTCTTCAATCACCATCAGGATCGTCCCAGGGAATACCACACCATATCCAAATCGCCGGGCGAATATCCCAGGTCGGTCAGCATCCACGCAATCTCACTTCGATGTTGTGTGCCGTGATTCGCCACATGCGCAAGTGCCTGCCAGAGAATAACACGATAGTCTTTACCGCCCAGTTGGCGCATATACGATTGTTGCAACCGCTCAGGCGTTAATGCTTCGATGAAGGCGCGGCGCTCGACCCACAACGGTTCCCATTTCGCGCGTACCGCGGCAACCGTCGGTAATTGATCGACGGTCGGCCGCTCCATCAGCGGCACGCCAATCCACGATTGATGCCAGCGCCACTCTGCGCTGACAAGATGCACAAACGAACCCAGGATCGTAAATTCATACTGGGTGAACGGCTGGCGCAGTTGCTCAGCCGTCAACGCGCTCGCCGTGTCGAGCAATTTTTTATTTGCCCAAACGCCGTAATCGTACATTGCGGCGATGATTTGTTTGTCCATTTCAACCCTTTGACCGCAGACGAACGATCGCTGGCTGCAAATTCCCAGCGATCTGCCGTCAGCGGTCGGCGGTCGTTTTACACAATCACCGGCTCTTTGTATTCGCCCCACACTTTGCGCAACACGTCCATAATTTCGCCGAGCGTCGCATAAGCATTCACCGCATCGATGAACAGCGGCATCATATTTACGTTTTCTTTTTTCGCCGCATCGCGAATCGCATTCAAAGACGATTCGATCTTGACGGCGTCGCGTTCGCGGCGAATTTTTTGCAAACGCGCGGCTTGGTGGCGCGCGCCCGCTTCATCGACCCGCAGAAGCGGGACCTTCAAGTGTTCGTCGATCACATAATCGTTCACGCCGACGATGACGCGTTCTTTCTTTTCGATTTCGGTCTGGTACCGCGCCGCGCTTTCCGCAATCTCGCGCTGGAACATTCCTTTTTCGATTGACGGTAAAACGCCGCCCAATTTTTCGATGCGATCAAAGTACGCGTTCGCCGCTTGCTCCATCCGATTCGTAAACGCTTCGACAAAGTACGAGCCCCCGAGCGGATCGACCGTGTTCGCCACGCCCGATTCGTTCGCAATGATTTGTTGCGTGCGCAACGCAATCAACGCCGCCTGCTCGCTCGGCAATGCCCACGCCTCGTCGAACGAATCGGTGTGCAAGGATTGCGTGCCACCCAGGACACCCGCGAGCGCCTGAATCGCGACGCGAATGACATTGTTCATCGGCTGTTGTGCGGTAAGCGAGACGCCGGCGGTCTGCGTGTGAAAGCGCATCAACCACGAACGCGGATTTTTTGCGCCCATCTCTTCGCGCATCCATTTCGCCCAAATGCGGCGCGCGGCGCGATATTTCGCAATCTCTTCAAAGAAATCATTGTGCGCGTTGAAAAAGAACGACAGACGCGGCGCAAAATCGTCAATGTCCATTCCACGCTTGACACCCCAGCGCACATACTCCATTCCGTCCGCCAGCGTGAACGCGAGTTCCTGCGCCGCCGTCGACCCAGCTTCGCGGATGTGATAACCGCTAATCGAAATCGTATTCCACAGCGGCATTTCTTGCGTGCCAAATTCCATCGTATCGACGACGAGGCGCATCGATGGTTCGGGCGGAAAGATAAATTCTTTTTGCGCGATATACTCTTTGAGAATGTCGTTCTGAATCGTGCCGCCCAGTTTTGCGCGCGGAATGCCGCGTTTTTCCGCCGCCGCAATGTACATCGCCCAAATAATGGCGGCAGGCGAGTTGATCGTCATCGAGGTTGTGACTTGATCGACCGGAATTCCACCGAACAGCACTTCCATGTCGGCAAGCGACGAAATGGCGACGCCGCATTTGCCAAACTCGCCGACGGCTTGCGGCGCATCGGTGTCGTACCCGTACAGCGTCGGCATATCAAACGCGGTGGACAACCCGGTTTCGCCGTGCGCGAGCAAATATTTGAATCGCGCATTCGTCTCTTCGGCGGTGCCAAATCCCGCGAACATCCGCATCGTCCAAAACTTGCCGCGATGCATCGTGGAATGGACGCCGCGCGTGTACGGATATTCGCCGGGTAATCCGATGTCGCGGTCGTAATCCATCGAAGCCAGGTCGAGTGGCGTGTAGAGACGATCAATCTCTTCGCTCGACGTGGTGATGAATTTCGCGCGACGCTCGGATGATTTACTGAGCGTTTGTTGCAGAGTCGTTTCTTCCCACTTGTCTTTGGCGCGTTTGATGTTTTCCAATTCCTGTTTGTCGAACATTAGCCCTCCTTAAATGCTGACCGCCGACAGCAGACGGACGACCGCCGAAAAGTTGCGGTCAGCAGTCTGTCGTCTGCGGTCGTTGGTACAACTCAATCAACACCCCATGCGCGCTCTTGGGATGAATGAATGCGTATCGCATCCCTGTTGCATTCGTGCGCGGTGTTTCGTCGATCAACTGCGCGCCGTGTTCTTTCAATCGCGCGAGTGCCGCGTCAATGTCATCGACCTCAAAGCAAATGTGATGCACGCCTTCGCCGCGCTTCGCCAAAAATTTTCCCAACCCGCTCTCCGCATCTTGCGGCTCGACAAGTTCAACATCGCTTGAGCCAACGGGCATGAACGCGACCTGGGTGCGTCCGCCCTCTTCCGACTCGATGCGTTCGAGTTGAATGCCGAGCGCGTCCTGGAAAAATTTCAACGATTCATTGATGCTTTGAACGGCAATGCCGATGTGATCGATTCTCGCTATCATTAATTCCTTCCTTTGTTAGCCACAGAGGACACAGGGAACACAGAGAAGAAACAGATAATCAATTCTGTAGTCGCTTGATGCCATCTATCAAACGTGGCTTGTTAAAGTTTATCAGTAGACCAACTTGTTTCTTCGTTGCTCTCATATACGAGAGCGTATAAACTGTGTGAATCTCCTCAAAATCTTTAACAGCTTTCAGTTCCAAAACAACCTTGTCCTCAACGAGAAAATCCAACCGATGCTCGCCTACTTGAAATCCCTTGTAACCGACTTCAAATGTAATCTGTCTCTTGTAAGGAATTCCTCGCAAATCAAACTCGTGCGCTAGTGCCTCTTCGTAGATCGATTCGAGAAACCCAGGTCCGAGAATTCGATGAACCTCAATCGCCGCATCAATAATTTTTGACGTCACATCGGTGTGTAAAGATTCGATTACGGTCATTTTCTCCTCCGTATTTTTTCTCTGTGTTCCCTGTGTCCTCTGTGGCTATAACTTTTCGTACGTCTCTTGCCGATTCTTGCGTCGCGCCAATTCACTCGCGTATTTTACGCCCAACACCTTCGCGTGCGCATCGACCCAGGACGTCAACTTGGTTGTGCCAGCAGGCGGCGATTTCGTGTACAGCAAATCCTGCATCAATCCTTCGATCTCTTCGCGCGTGATAAACACATCGCCTTGCATGCGGCTGATGAGCGAGCCGACCGCGTACCCAAACCACGGCGGCACGCCGATGATCGGTCGGCGCGCGCCGATGATCGCGCCAATCGTTTGCACGAGTTCGCGGTACGTGAATGTCTCGGGACCAATCGCGTCGATGATACAATTCTCGCGCGACTTGCCTTGCGCTACAGCAAGCGCGGCAATATCGTCCACGAAAATCGGTTGCAGACGATAGTTGCCATCGCCAAAGACGCCGAACACGGGCAAATGTCTCAGCGTCCAGGCAATATTATTGACGAGAATATCTTCATCGCCAAAGATAACCGTCGGTCGCAGAATCGCATACGACAAGCCCGACTCGATGAGCGCGCGTTCGAGTTTTGCTTTGCCGCTGAAATATTCAAGCGGCGAATCTTTAGACGGATTCGTGATGCTGACGTGGACGACGCGTTCGACGCCTGCGCGCTTTGCCGCATCGAACAATATCTTGGTGTTCTCCACCGCCGCCGAGTGTTGAAAATCGCTCTTGTAATTAAAGCGCACCCAGTAAGTATTGTAGAGCACCGTTGCGCCGCGTAATGATTCCACCAGTTGATCGGGGTTGTCAAAGTTGAATGGATGCGCCTCGACCTTGCCGCCAAATGGATTTGCGCGGTTTACCGAATTGGTCAAAGTGCGAACGCGATGCCCTTCGTTCAACAATCGCGTGGTGACGTACTTGCCTGAATATCCGAACGCACCCGTAACGACGTGGAGTTGTTGTGTCATATTTTCCTTTTCACGATTTTCGTTCCGATTAGATCAGAAACGCAGCCGCCGACGCAACGCGGAGATGATGACCCAGAGCAATGCGGCAACGACGAACACACCGAGATATAACGGCAGACCATCCCACGGTGCGTACTCAAAGTAAACAATTGCGACGATGGCGACGACGGTGTACCAAAACGCTCCCTTGAACCAACGCCATAATGATCTCATATCGATCCCAATCAGGCGAACGACGGACAACGCCTTTTATTACTTTATGATTGTAGCATAGACCTTGCGCGTCGACAAACCGAATCGTGCTACTGTGCCTTGCTCACCAGCCACTGCTTCCAAAATTGTTCCATCCTGCCATCGCCTTTCATCGCGTCGATCACATTGTTGATTTGCGCTTGTAAAGTGTACGCGTCCTTTCGTACGGCGACTACCATCAACTCGTTGACCAGCGGCTCGCCGACAATTTTCAGCCCAGGTTCGCTTGTCGAAAAATCGTTAAAGGCGATGAGGTCGGTCAAGACCGCATCGACCTGGTTCGATTGGAGCGCGCGCAGCGCTTCGGTCGGCGTGCCGAATTCGCGCAGATCAAACTTGAGTCGTCGCTGCCATCGCCGCGCGAACGTATCGCCGGTCGATCCTAGCTCGATGCCGATGCGTTTGCTTTGCAAGTCGTAATACGTTTTTGTCGTCGAATCATTTTCACGCACGACGATGACAGGACCGCCGTCAAAGTACGAATGAGAATATTGCACATCCTCGGTGCGCTTGGGGTCGTAGGGCAGCGCAGAAATAATTGCATCGAATTGTCCGGCTTTCAATGCGTCATACAAACCATCATAGCCCGTGTAGATGTACTCGGCGTGCAGCGGCGTTTCATTTGCCGCCGACCACTCGCGCAACATTTCGTCGATTAGCGCAATGTCCAGTCCTTTCAAATTTCCTTTGCCGTCGTCGGATTCAAACGGCGGAAACGATGGATCGATGCCGACGCGCAGCGCGCCGGTTTGAAGAATGCGCACCCAGGTTGCATCGGGCGTTTGCGGCGGCTTGGGCAAGAATGTAACGAGCGACCAGATAACGAGCAAGATAAGAGCGAGGAATAATAGTGGTAACGTGCCTACTCGCCAGGTCGTAAAACGTAAAACGTAATGCATGAGGCGTGACTGATGACTGACGACTGGCGACTGGCGACTATCGGGTTGCATTCTTTTGCACTTCGTAATAGATCGGCTTGGGGTCGAACTCGGGCGTCACGAATGTGAAATAGTCTTGGTACGTCAGCGCGGGGAAGGGATAACGAAACGCCCACATCACGCACGCATCAACCCAGGTCCATTGCTTGCAAAGATCAAACGCGCGCAGGGTGTTGGCGATTCGCTCGGCGGGGCGCACCGCTTTGGTCCAACGCGGATGATCGTTCCAGCCGCCTTCGGTAATCATCACGTGTTTAGCAGAGTCGCCGTTGCGAATCATGACATCGTGTTCAAGTTCTGTGCGGCGAAAGTTGACGCGATTCGGCGCGGGCGGTTCATCGGCGGGACTTGTCCATCCGTAGGCATGCACGGCGAGGATATCGAAATAATCTTTCGCGCCCGCGTCGTACATTTTTTGAAGATATTCGAGGTCGTTCATCGCGTCAGTCGTGCCGGGCGGCGCGAGTGTAGGCGCAAGTGCGCCCGCGAGGATTTGCGCCGAGGGATCGGCTTGCTTGGCGCGCGGGTAGACCGCTTGAAGCAATGTAGCATACGCCGCCGGGTCGATGCCTTGATAGCCCCATTCGAAATTGACGTTCGGCTCGTTCCAGATGACGATGTATTGGATGCGACCTTTGAAATGCGTGATAAACTGCGCGACAAACTCGGCAAAGTAAGGATAGTGCGCTTGATCGAGATAGCTCGTCACCGAATTTTTTGGGCGCGCCCAACTTGGGACGAAGCC
>Ga0334722_10005677_pt1 | contig 12526 bp, 11 predicted proteins | sample C3_bottom_MG_FD_207210 | JGI IMG/M metagenome (GOLD analysis project Ga0334722, IMG submission 207210) | Sediment microbial communities from Yellowstone Lake, YNP, Wyoming, USA - C3_bottom | ecosystem: Environmental > Aquatic > Freshwater > Lake > Sediment | place: USA: Wyoming | collected...
GTGGCCGGCCGCACACGGCGGGTGCTGCTGGGCACGTCGTGCATGGCCAGCTTTGTCTTCCGGCACCCCATCGTGCTGGCGAACCAGTGGGCGGCGCTCGACCGGCTGAGCGACGGCCGCAGCCTGCTGGTCGCATGCATGGGCGGAGGGCCGAGCACAAAGAAAGGCTACCGGTCGGCGAGCGGGGCGAAATGGGAGACCGAGTTCGCGGCCATGGGGATGCCCGTCGAGGAGCGCGCCGGGCGGATGGTTGAGGGGATGAAGATCCTGCGGGCGCTGTGGACCGGCCAGCCGTTGACGCATCGCGGTCGCTACTATCAGTTTGAGGACGTCCAGATCCACGTCACCCCGGCCCAGAATCCCTGTCCGATCCCAATTGCCAGCAACCCGCAGGCGCCATATGCGGATGAGGAGATGATTGCCCGCGCGCTGCGTCGTGTCGGGCGGATCGGCGACGGCTGGATGGTCGAAATGAGCACGCCCGACGAGTTTGGCCGGCGCTGGCAGCGAATTCTCAAGTATGCCCGCGAGGCCGGGCGCGATCCGCTTCCGGAGACCTCGATGATCCACTTCTACGTGAACGTGCAGCACCACAGCGCCGCCGCATTCGACGAGGCGCGCCGGTTCTACGAGGCGTATCATTTGGGTCGGTTTCCTGAGGAGCACCTGCGGTGGCGGCTGGTCACCGGGACGCCCGAAGAGGTCGTCGAGCGGATTGCGCCCTTTATCGATGCGGGGTGCACGCTGCCGATTATGCGGTTCGCGTCATGGACCCCCATGGAGCAGATGCGTCTGGCCATGGATCGGGTCATTCCTACGCTGCGTGATCACGCCGCAAAGGCGGCCGGCCCAAGGAGGATGTCCTGATGCCTCGCCTATCCTATGACCTGCAATCGCGCCGACCCTATCTCGTGCAGACGTTCAGCGACGCCGAATACGACCGCCGCATCGCGGCAACCTGTCAGGCCATGACGCGCGATGGGTTTGACGCGTTGATCGTGTACGCGAGCGGTCGGGGCGAAGCGGCGGCGGCCGCCACCTACCTGACCAACTACGTGCCGGTGTACGGCAACGTGTTTGCCGTGCTGCACGCCGACGGCCGGCTCGCGGTGACCACCGACGGGATGCTCCATGCCGAGCCGATGCACTCGATGGTCTGGACGTGCCGCGTGGCCGATCTGCGCGTCGCTATGGGGCCGCTGTACGGGGGAGCGGTGGATGAAGTGGCGGTGCTGGCCGCGGACGCGGCGCGCGGCGCGGAGCGGGTGGGGCTGGCCGGCGGAGCGCTGCTGCCGTATGCGATGCACGCGGCGCTGGTCTCGCGCCTCCCGGATGTCCGGCCGGCCGAACACGTGCTCAACGGCGTCCGGATGGTGAAGAGCGACGAAGAGATCGTCAAGATGCGCGAGGCCGGCCGCATCGCCGATGAAGCGTACGCGGCGCTCTTCGGCGCGCTCGCACCCGGCGTGGAAGAGACGACGGTGGCCGGGGCGGCGGTCTACCGCATGCACATGCTCGGCGGGCGGGAGGGGTTTCGGACTTCGGTCGTAGGCGGCGTCCAGGCCGGACTGAAACATGGGCACCCGCGTCGCCGCAGGATGGTGGCGGGCGAGATGGTGTTTACGGACCTCGGCGTCGAGTTTGACGGCTACATGTCCGACGTCAGCCGCTGCTCGGTGGTGGGTGGCCGCGCCACGGGGCCTGCGCGCGAGGCGCTTCAGGTGGGTCTCGATCTGTATCACGCCGGTCTCGCGGTCATGGCGCCCGGGAGGATCGTCGATGACGTCTCACAGGCGCTCATGGCGGTCGTGCGCGGCACGAAACATGAGACATACTATTGCGCGGGCGGGTTTGGACACGGCATCGGCATGGCGGTGCTCGAATTGCCTGGGCTGTATGCGGGCAGCAAGACCGAACTGCGCCCGCGGATGACGCTGGCGTACGAACCCATGGTCGTCATTGAGGGGCTCGGCACGGGTGTGGTCGAAGATACGTTGTTGATCACCGAGACAGGCTATGAACGGCTGTCGAACTATCCGGTCGTCACGTGGCTCTAGATTCTCTTCGTGGAGGATGACCCGAATGGCAAAAGTGGCTTTTTTTGGAGCCGGGATCATGGGCGAGCCGATGGCACTGCACCTGCTCGCCGCGGGGCATCAGGTGGTGGTGATGGCGCACCGCAACCGAGAGCCCATCGAGCGCCTGATCGCCAAAGGGGCGACCGAAGCCAAGAACCCGGCAGACGCGGCGCGCCGGACGGATGTGACGATCACGATTGTCCCGACGGCCCGTGAGGTCGAGGACATCATCTTTGGCACGAACGGGCTCGCCGACGCCATGCCGCCGAACTACACGATCATCGACATGAGCACGAGTTACCCGCCCGACACGCGGCGGATCGCCGAGCGTGTGGCCGCCAAGGGCGGGCGATTCCTGGACGCGCCGGTGACCGGCGGGCCGTCCGGGGCGCGCAACAAGACGCTGACGATCATGGTGGGCGGCGACGCGAAGACGCTCGAGGCGATGCGGCCGGTGCTCGAAGCCATGGGGGAGCACATCCACCATTTCGGCGGCGTGGGGGCGGGGCACACGGCGAAAGTGATCCAGAACATGATCGGTACCGTGGCGAGCGCCGGCATCGCCGAAGGGTTCGTGCTGGCCAAGGCCGCGGGACTCGACGTCGAGCAGTTCTTCAAGATGCTCACCACCTCGACGGCGAACAGCCCGGCGCTGCAGCATAACGTGCCAAAGATTTTTGCGCGTGAATTCGACAAGGTGGGGTTCCGGCTGGACCTGGCCTACAAGGACATCAGACAGGCGACGGCGCTGGCGCGCGAGCTGACGGTGCCGCTCTTCGCGGCAAACGGCGCGACGGAGCTCATGCAGATCGCGCGGGCGACCGGCAGCGGTCAGCTTGATCAAACGGCCATCATCCGAGGGCTCGAGACGGTGGTGGGGCTCGAGGTGCGGCCGAAGCCAAAGACCTAGCCCGTCGGCGGCCGGGCCCTCAGGGATTGAGGAGCCGGAGGAAGATCGGAACCAGGATCGAGAGCACGACCAGCGTGATCACCCAGTAGAACTGCCTGTCCGTTCTGGAGAGGAGCTCGCTTCGAACCCCGTCCAGGCGCTGATCGAGGCGGGTGAACCTCGCGTCAACGCTCGTCTCGAACCGTGTGATCCGGACTTCGAGACGAACGAACTGGTCCTTTAGTTCGGCTTCCACTCGGGCGAACTTGTCCTCCAACCGCGCTTCAACGGAGGCCAGTCGCTCCTCGATCGTTCCGAGGCGCTGACTGATCTGCTCGTACGCCCCCTCGAGATGTGCCATCCGAATTTCCAGCGGACTCGTAGCCATTGACTCGTCGCTCCTCACCCATTCTATCGACAACTTGACTCATCTGTGCAGGGGGGACGAGGAGGTTTTGAGGAATCCATCAACACTGTCATACCCCAGGAGGATCCTAATGGCTGGCCCGGCGGTGACGCTCATCATGCGGGACTACGATTACCTCGCAGCCCTCTACGGCGGGGACGTGCAGCCGGACGGGGTGCAGTTGACCATTGATCGGAAGACACCGATCACGCAGTGGATGTCGGATCCGAACATCATGGCGTCCGAAGTATCATTCAGCCGATTTGTCATCGGGCTGTCGAAGGGTGACAAGAGCTTCGTTGGCATTCCATTCCACCCGACCCGCGCGTTTCGCCACCGATGCTTTTTTGTCAAGCGCGGCAGCAACCTTCACCAGCTCGCAGATCTTGAGGGGAAGCGAGTGGGCACCAACTCGTGGCCCGACACAGGCAACACGTGGACGCGGGCCGCGCTGCGCGATCAAGGTGTCCGGATCGACCGCATCCGATGGTGGGTCGGACCGCTGGACGATGCCTACCCGGTGCGCGCCCAAAGCGGCCTGCCGCCGTATGTGCGTGAGGCGCCGGCCGGCAAGGTGCTGCGTGATGCGCTGCTGGCCGGCGATCTCGACGCGCTGATGTGCCCGTTTCCACCCAAGGGGTTTTACGATCCGGACGGACCCATGGTGCGCCTGCTTCCCGACTACCAGCGAGCTGAGCGCGAATATTACGACCGCACCAAGATCTATCCGATCCACCACATCGTGGCCATGCGGCGCGAGATGTTCGAGCGAAATCCGCAGGTGGCCCTCGCGATCTATCGCGCGCTCGATCAGGCGAAGCTCTACTGGCAGAAGCAGCGCCTCTTCATGGCCGAGCTGACACCCTGGGTTCTCGTCGATCTTGAGAACACCGCCTCAGTGATGGGGGCCGACTGGCAGCCGAGCGGCGTGTCGGCGAATCGTCACATTATCAAGGCCCTGTGTGACGAGGAAATCGCGCAGGGGTTGATCGATCGACCGGTCGATCCCGCGTCGGTGTTTGCCGAGTTCGACGCCGTCTTGAAGACTTAAGACGGCGTCGTGACCCCACGGGCGGCCGGCAGGTCGCTGCGGAACACCGCGCCGTCCTTCATGACCATCGCGATATTCTTGGCATCCTTGAAGAGATTGATGTCTGACAGCGGATCTCCGTTGAAGATGACGATGTCCGCCAACTTCCCGGCCTCGAGCGTGCCGATCCTGTCGCCCCACTGAAGCAGCTGCGCGCCCATGCGGGTGCTCGCGACGATCGCCTGCATGGGCGTCATGCCGGCCTCGACCATCAGCGGGAGTTCGTTGAGATTTTCGCCGTGCACATTGAAGGGTGTGCCGGCATCGGTGCCCATGGCGATCTTGATCCCTGCCCGCACCGCGCGGCCAAAGCTCTTAATGTGATCTTCGCGCACCTGCCGCGCCTTGCGCACGGCGTACTCGGGGATGCCGCCTTTTTCCCCGTGCTGGACGATGCGGTGCGGCGCCATCAGCGTGGGCACCAGGAAGACATCGCGCTTCAGCATCATCTCGATGGCTTCGTCGTCGAGGTACGACCCGTGCTCGACGCTGTCGACCCCGGCGAGAATAGCGTTCTTGATGGCCTGCGTGCCGTGCGTGTGGGCCATGGCGGGCTTGCTGGCCTTGTGCGCTTCGTCGATGGCGGCCCTCATCTCATCGACCGTAAATTGGGGCGCGCCGGGCTCGGTGCCCGCCGACATGACGCCGCCGGAGGCGGAGATGATCTTGATGTGATCCGCACCCATCTTCAGGTTCATCCTGGCGACCTTGCGGCACTCGTCGGCGCTGTTGCACAGGCCGGGCTGCTGCACTTCCACGATTGGCGAATAGAACGAATCGCCGTGACCTCCGGTCATCTTCAGCCCATAGCCGGTGGCGCGCACCCGCGGCCCCGGAACGAGCCCCGCGTCGATCGCCTGGCGCAGCGCGACATCGGCGTAGGCCGTGCTGCCCGCGTCGCGGACTGCGGTGATCCCGCCGTGGAGGAGCCTCCGGGCGTGGACGGTGGACCGGATCGCAAAGAACGACGGCAGGTCCCGGATGATGTAGCTGAGGTCTGGGCCGCCGGTGTAGGCCGAGTGGAGATGGGCATCGATCAGCCCCGGCAGCGCGGCGCGCCCCCCGGCATCGTAGACGACGGCATCTTCCGCGTGTCGGACACCCGCGTCGGGCCCGATCGCTTCGATGCGGTTCCCGTTGACCAAGATGGTGATCCCGGCTCGCAGCGCCGCCCCCGTCCCGTCGATCAGCATGACGTTGCGAATGGCGATTTGTCCCATGAGTAGCCTCCGTCTCGTTCTGTGTGTCTAGTCCTGCAATGAAAGCCGCGGATCGAGAAAGTCCCGCAGCCAGTCGCCCATCGCGTTGATCGAGAGGACGGTGAGCATGATCGCCAGGCCCGGAAACGTCACCGGCCACCACGCATCGCGGACGTAGTCTCGGGCCTCCGCCAGCATGCTACCCCAGGCGGGCACCGAAGGCGGCACCCCCAGTCCCAGAAAGCTCAGGGAGGCCTCGGCGATGATGTTGCTGGCGACGGCAAACGACCCGACGACGATAATCGCGCTGAAAATGTTTGGCAGGACGTGCCGCAAGATGATGCGGGCTTCCCGGGCGCCGATCGCGCGACCGGCCTGGACGTACTCCTGCTCGCGCACCGAGAGCACCTGCCCCCGCGCGACGCGGCCGTACGTCACCCAGCCCGTCACACCGAGGATGGCGATGACCTTGAACAGCCCCGGTCCCAAGACGGCGAGCACGGCGATGTACAGCAGGATGCTGGGGAAGGCCAGCTGGATGTCGGCGAGGCGCATGATGGCGTCGTCGACCCAGCCGCCGTAATATCCTGAAATGAGACCGAGCGTCAGACCCAGGGTTCCGCCGATGAAGACCGCCGCGATCCCCACGACCAGCGAGACCCGCGCGCCGTACATCAGCCGGCTGAGAATGTCGCGGCCCAGCTGATCCGTCCCAAGATAGTGGCGGCGCCCCATGCTGTCCTTGAAGCCGGGTGGCTTCAAGCGCTCGAGGATGTTTTGTTCGGCGGGGTCTTGAGGGGCGAGCATCGGCGCCGTCACGCCCATCAGGACGACGACGGTCAGGACGACGCCGCCCGCCACGGCCAATCGGGCCCGGCGGACGCTACGCCAGACGGATGCGCGGGTCGAGAACCACATAGAATAGGTCCACCAGCAGGTTGATCACGATGAAAATGCAGGCCAGGACAATCACGGCGGCCTGCACCAGGGGAAGGTCGCGTCCATAGATGGCCTGGACGGTCAACCGCCCGACGCCTGGCCACGCGAAGATCGATTCGGTGATGACGGCCCCACCCAGCAGCGCCCCAAACTCCAGACCGATGAGGGTGACGACCGGGATCAGGGCATTGCGCATCGCATGCCGCGTGATCACGATGAACTCGCGCAGCCCCTTCGCGCGCGCAGTCGTGACGTAGGCCTGCCCCAACACTTCGAGAATGCTGGACCGCATCATCCGCGCGTTGCGGGCGATCGGATAGGCGGCGAGCGTCAGCGCCGGCAGGATCAGGTGCGCCGGGCTGCCGCGACCGGCCACCGGCGTCCAGCGCAGTCCGACGCCAAAGATCAGGATGAGCATGATGCCGAGCCAGAATGCGGGCATCGACTGACCGAGCATCGCCGCGAGCGACGCGCCGTGGTCGAGCCATGAGTGGCGCCGCGTCGCGGAGATGACTCCGGCCGGGATGGCCACCACGATCGACAAGATCATCGCGCACGCCGCCAGCTGAAGGGTGGCCGGCATGCGGTCAAAGATTAGGTCGAGGTTTGGCTGGCGCTGTCTCAGCGACACGCCGAAGTCGCCGCGGACGGCGCGCGAGAGAAACCGTCCATACTGCACGTGCCAGGGTTGATCAAACCCCATGACATGCCGAAACTCCGCGATCTGCTCTCTGGTCCAGTTTTCGCCGACCATAGCCAACGCCGGATCGCCAGCGAGGAACATCACCCCAAAGGCAATAAATGAAACGCCCCACAACACAATGACGGTCTGGAACAGGCGTCTCGCCACATAGCGCCACATGGTCTAGCGGCGGAGCAGGTTTCGGAGGATGAAGAAAACGTTGGCCGGCCGCTCGGCGAGACGGCGCATGAAGAATGGGTACCAGTCGCGGCCGAACGGTGTGGCCACGAGCACCGTGTACCCCTGTCCGACCAGATCCAGCTGCAACTGCGGACGCACGCCATACAGCATCTGGAACTCGAAGCGGTCACGGCTGATGCCGTGCCGAGTGGTAAACTCGATCATCTGCGTGATGATGCGATCGTCGTGCGTGGCGATGGCCGTATAGCCGCTCTCCTGCACCATCCGCTCGGCCAACCGGAGATAGTTGCGGTCGACGTCGGCCTTCTGCGGATAGGCGACGGTTGGGGCCTCGAGATAGGCCCCCTTCACGATGCGGAGGTTTGGCCGCAGCGACAGCAGCGCGGCCAGATCCTTTTCGCTCCGATAGAGATACGACTGCAGCACGGTGCCGACGTTGTCGAGTCCCTCGGCGCGCAGCCGCCGGTAGATGTCTAGGGTCGCATCGACGCGGGCCGACTCCTCCATATCGATCCGGATGAAGGTGTGCAGGCTGCCCGCATGACGGACGAGGCGCTGCAGGTTGCGGTAGGCGACGTCGATGCCGGCGTCGAGCCCCAGGTGCGTCAATTTGACCGCGACGTTGCAGTTGAGGTTTTCGCGCTTGATACGGTCGAGAACCTCGATGTAGCGGTCGACGACCGTGGCCGCAACGGCTTCGTCTTTCACGTGCTCGCCCAGCAGGCTGGTGTTGCACTTGAGACCGCGGCCGTTCAGCGTGCGAAGGACCTTCACGCAGTCGTCGAGTGTCTCGCCGGACACGAACCGAGCCGCGCCGAGCCGCATGCCGTAGCGGCGCATCCATGCCTCGATGCGCTTGCTGTGCGACGCGGCGAGAAACATCTTTCGAAACAGGGAGGTGAACATCGCCTCTACCGTCTCACGGCCTGCCGGATCGCCGGCATGACGTCGTTCAGGAGCAACGGCAGCTGCGTGTCGTAGTCGGCCGTGCCGAGGCGGACCGAGATGCGTTTCGCGCCCGCGTGCCAGTACGCCAGGATGCCTTCGGCCACCACCTCAGGCGGGCCGCTGATCAGACGGTCGAAGGAACGGGAGGTGTAGGTCTGAGGCCAGTAGCGCCTGACGTAGTCTTCCAGCTCTGCGCGCGACCGCCCGCGGTCCTGCTGGATGTTGACCAGGCTGCCGCACGCAGTGGAGAAGGTTGACAGATCACGGCCGGTCTGCGCGGCGAGGGCGTCGAGCCGCGCGCGCAGCTGTTCGAACTGCGCCGGCGTCAGCCCGGTCGGGTGCCAGCCGTCGGCGTGCCGCAGGGCCCGGGACAGCATACGGTCGATGTCTTCGGGTGGGCCGTCGGGGTTTGGGGCGTTTGCCAGGTAAATCGGCATGGGCTGCTGCACGGGTTTGGGCAACGCCGTCACGTCCTCGATATGATGGAATCGGCCGTGAAACGTCACGCGATCCTCGCGCCAGAGCCGCCGGACGATATCGATGCCCTCCAGGAGCCGCGGGACGCGCTCCTTCCGATCCATCCGGTAGGGGCGCATCTCGCTGTCATCGCCCCCGCCGATACAGACGCTCAGCCCCATGCGGCCGCCGCTGATCACATCGAGACTCGCCCATTGGATCGCGAATAAGATCGGGTCCCGCAGGATGAACGTCGACAGACAGCCGACCTCGAGCCTCACGCGTTTCGTGCGCGCGGCCAGCGCGCCCATGAGGGCGACCGCTTCGACTCGCGGTTTCTCGAGCAGATTGTCGCCTATCCCCACACTGGCGAAGTGTCCCGATTCCTCGGCCGCTTCCGCGGCCCGCAGAAGCTGCTCGACGGTCAGCAACCCTAGCAGGATACCGCGGTTCGGCAGGCTGAGCGAAAACGCCGGCGCGCTCACCGCGCCATGGTCGCGGACCTGAGGCGCTCGATGAAGCCGAGTCCAAACGGGGTGAACTGCAGGTCGCGGACATAGGGCTTCCGCAGGATGACCTCGCGATTGTGATAAATGGGCACGATGCCGACCTCATCGAGCATCAGCCAGCGTTCGGCCTCACGAAGCTTCCGATAGGTCGCCTCTTGCGTGCGCTCGCGATTGGCGGCATCGACCAGCCGGTCATAGGCCGGGTTCGTGTAGCCCGTGAAATAGTTGGACGGCGACTTCGAATGAAACATCCCAAACAGATAGTAGTTGGGATCGGCCAGACCCGCCGTATACCCGGAGACCGGCGCAAAGACGTTGCCCGCGCTGAGATCGGTGCGCCACTTGGCAATGTCGGCGATCTGCGCCTGTGTTTGGATGCCGAGATTTTGCCCGATCATGGCCGCCAGGACTTCGGCAACCTCGCGCGGGCCAAACCCTCTCGGGTTGGGGCCGAGCAGCAGCGGCGGGAGACCGCGGCCGCCGGGATACCCGGCCTCCGCCAGGAGAGCGCGCGCCCGCGACGGATCATAGCCGATCGCCGGCAGCGGCTCGTCGAACCCCGGGAACCCCGGAGGGAGGATGCCGTTGGCGGCTTCGAATAAGTCGAGAAACACGGCGCGCAGGATCTGCGGCTTGTTGACCGCGTAGGCGATGGCGCGTCTCACCCGGGCGTCTTTGAAGGCGGGGTAGGCCCGCTGATTCAAGCCGAGATAGGTGGTCGACGCCCGGTTGAATACGACCAGCTCTTGCCCGAGCTTCGCATCGCGCCGGATGCGCTGGTATTCGGTCAGCGGGACCTGGACGATTTCGAGCTCTCCGGCCTCGTACTTCGCCACACCGACGTTTGGGTCCGCCACCAACTCGAAGCTGACCCGCTGAACCCTGGGCGCGCCGCCAAAGTAGGCGGGGTGCGCGGCGAGCACGATGCGGTTCCGCAGGCTCCATTCGACCATACGGAACGGGCCGGTGCCGTTGGCATGCGTGGTGCCCCAATTCTCGCCGCCCTGCTCGACGGACGCCTTCGAGACGATGGACGTCGCCAGGTGCGCCAGCCGCACCAGTACGTCGCCCTCGTGGGGTCGGTCGACCCGGATCTCGATCTCCGTTGGACTGACCACGTGCACGCCCTTGAGCGTGGCCGCCTTGCCGCCGTCGACGTCCTCAAACCCCTCGATCGGCGACAACAGCAGGCGGGCGTGGGGCGACTTGGTCTGCGGGTTGGCCAGCCGGTCGAGCGAGTACTTCACGTCCTCGGCAGTGGTCTTCTGACCGTTGTGAAACTGCAGCCCGTCGCGCAGGACGAAGCGATACGTGAGTCCGTCGCGCGAAACCGTCCACGACTTTGCGGCGAGCGGCTGGACCTTGCCGCGCGGATCGACCTCGACCAGGGGGGTGTACACGTTGAACAGAATGGCCGAGCCGGTCGGATCGTTGGAGCGCGCGGGATCGAGCAGCGCCGGATCGGCCTGGATGGCGACGCGGAGCGCGGGCGGGACTTGCGCGCGTACGCCGTTCGGCGCGCCGAGCGACACCATGACCGACAAGAGCACGAGACCGATCAGCACAGACCGAATCACACCGGCACCTCCTCGAAAATGCCTACCAGGGAATCTGCGGTCGCGGCGTGGGCGCCGGGGCCGTCCGCAGCCGCTCTGCGGCTGCGAGAATGTCCTCTACAACCGCTTCCACAATGGCTTCGCCTTTCTGTCTGGTCGCCAACGTCGCGTCCCCATACACACCCGTGGCCGAGTACCCTGGACCCGGCTCGCGATGATACGCGGCCGGGACGAACATGCCCCGCGAGTCGGGTCGATCGGGGATTTCCGCAGCCAGCTTGTCCATCCGCACGACGTCGGGCGCTATCGCCAGCAGTAGCGACGTCTCATACTCATCGGCGTGGCTGCCGCTGGGCTGGGTGAGCAAGCCCGAGACGCGCTGCCCGCCGAGATCGCCGATGCGCGTGACGCCGACAAGCAGCCGGTGGACGCGGTCCAAGTCGCGGGCCGCAATCTCGAGGACGGGAAACGTGGAGACGCCCGTGTTGAGGATAAAGAAGCGCCGAGGACCGTGGCGGACCACCGATAAGATGATTTCCTTGACCATAGCCCCAAACGTGGAGGCCTCGATGTGCGTGCTGCCCGGGAAGGCGGTGAAGTGCGGATAGTAGCCATACGTCAGCGTCGGGAGGATGACACACGGCACGCGCTCGGCCAGCCGCCGGGCCAGATAGTCGGCCGTAATGCGATCGGTGCCCAACGGCAGGTGCGGGCCGTGTTCTTTCGCGCCGGCGCCGACGGGGATCACGACCAGCGGATCAGCGCGCAGGATCGGCTCGGCCTCAGCCCAGGTCAGATGTTCGAGATACACGCCGCGCAAGGCCATCACGCCTCCAACTGAAGGGATCGTGTCCCGCTGGTGGAACGGTTGTCCCCGTGCTGCGGCACCTGATCCAGCGCCTCGCAGGCATGATCCCGATCCTGCTGGGGGCGACGCTCATCGTATTTGTCGTCGGACGGTTGGCCCCCGGCGACCCCGTGCAGTTGCTCTTCGGCGACATCCGGGACCCGGTCCAGGAAGCTCGGGCGCGCTCTCAGCTCGGGCTCGATCGACCGATCCCGGTGCAGTATCTTCGCTATCTCGCCGGTCTCACCCGCTTCGATCTTGGAGTCTCGTACGCGTATCCGGGCCGAAAGATCAGCGGCATGATTGTTCAAGCCCTCCCCGTGAGCCTCCAACTCGGCGCGATCGCCGTGGTGCTGGCCGCCGTCATCGGCCTGCCCCTGGGCGTCCTGGCGGCCGTTCGACGCGACTCCTTGGCCGACCGGCTCGTACGGCTCATCTCGTTGCTGGGGATCGCCGTTCCCTTCTTCGTCATCGCAGTGGCGCTCATCCTGTTGATCTCGCTGCGGCTGCGGTGGCTGCCGGTAGCGGGATGGGGCCGGCCCGAGCATTTCGTGCTGCCGGTGCTCGTCCTGATGCTCCGGCCCATGGCCTACATTACGCGCATCACCCGGCTGGCCATGCTGCAGGTGCTTGGTGAGGACTACATCCGCACCGCGCGGGCGAAGGGGATCCCGGCACGCGGGGTCCATTTCCATCACGCGTTGCGAAATGCGGCGATCACCATCG
>Ga0334722_10005678_pt1 | contig 12524 bp, 12 predicted proteins | sample C3_bottom_MG_FD_207210 | JGI IMG/M metagenome (GOLD analysis project Ga0334722, IMG submission 207210) | Sediment microbial communities from Yellowstone Lake, YNP, Wyoming, USA - C3_bottom | ecosystem: Environmental > Aquatic > Freshwater > Lake > Sediment | place: USA: Wyoming | collected...
TCAGCCCCTTGATCCGCAGGGGCTCATAGGTGGTGAGGATCTGTTGCAGGTCTTCTTTTTTGCAGGTGGCGCTGAGGACGAGATACGGCTCTATCCCGTTTTTCAGGGAAAACCATTCGCCAAGCTCTCTGATATGGTTCGGGTCATAGGGGCTCTTGCCCGCGGTGTCGATGATGATCAGGTCCTTGTCCTGGTGGCGAAGCAGAGCCATCTGCAGATCTTTTTTGCGCAAGGCGATTTCGCAGGGCAGGCGCATGATCTTGGCATAGGTGCGCAGCTGGTCCGTGGCCCCGATCCGGTAGCAGTCCATGGAGAGGAGCGCCACCTTCATCCCTTCATGGATGCTGTACCAGGCGGCGATCTTTGCGGCGGTCGTTGTTTTGCCCACCCCGGTGGGGCCGATCAGGGCCACCACGGTTGGGGCCTTGCTGATGCCGATGCTCAGCGGGGTGATTTGCAATTGATCGATGATTTTGTCCCGCCACTGGGCAACCTGTTTCGGGTCGGGACGGGCGCCTTTCTGGCCGGTTTTGCCTGTGGATTTCCCCGAAGTGCGGCCTTCCAGCTCTTCTTTGGCGCAGTATTGTCGCCGCAGGAAATTGGCAAAGCGTAGCCGGAGGTCGTTGGATTCAAAATGGACCTTTGTGGCTTTGGCAGCTTTGGCTGCCTTTTCGGCCGGTAGGGTGCGGGCGGAAAGCTCGGCGGAAAGTCTGCTGTCAAAACCGGGTTGCGCTGTGGTCAATTTCGGTGCGGCCTGGCGTGCTGCGGTTTTCGGCTGGCCCTGGCGCACGGACTGATATCCGTATCCCACCGTTTTCGGCCGTCGGCCTTCCGTGTCGGGCGCGTCTGGAGGCGGCACGGTAATCTCCGGCTCCGGGTCATATTCCATGGCCGCCACGACCTCAATCCTCGGGCCGCCTCTGGCTGAGCCGCTTTTTCCGGGAAGGTTGCGGGTTGAAAGAATAACCGCATCCTCCCCAAGTTCTTCCTTGACCATGGCCATGGCGCTGTAGGTATCCGAGGCTTCAAAACGTTTGATTCGCATCGCTGCTCCTCACTCCTATTGCTTGGGGTTGAGTTCGATTGTCCCCAGGGATTGCAGTTGGGTCTGCGCAGTCAACTCGTTATGGGAAAGGACCATGACGTGGGGCATGAACCTTTCCAAGAGCCGCCGGAAATGGCGGCGGATAATCGGGGAACAGATGATGATGGGCTGATAGCCGTCCAGGGAAACCTTTTCCACCAAGGTCTTTGCCGAGGTGAGCAGGCGTTGGGCCAGGTTCGGTTCCAGGTTGAGAAATACGCCCTGGTCGGTTTTTTGCAGCGATTCGCGGATCAGGTCCTCGACCTGGGTGGACAGGGTAAGCACCGAAATTGTTCCCTGGTCATCGGTGAAGGAGCTGATAATGGAGCGGGCGAGCTTCTGGCGCACATACTCGGTAAGGATGTCAGGGTCCTTGCCCATGGGTGCGAAGTCGGCCAGGGTCTCGCAGATGGTCAGCAGGTCGCGCAGGGATACCCGCTCCCGCAGGAGATTCTGAAGCACCTTTTGGACAAGGCCCAAAGGCAGCAATCCAGGCACCAGCTCTTCCACCACCTTGGGCTGAGTTTTGGCCAGATTATCCAAGAGCTTTTGGGTGTCCTGGCGGCCAAGCAGCTCGTCGGCGTGGGTGCGCAGCACCTCGGTGAGATGGGTGGCGATGACCGTGGAGGGATCAACCACGGTGTAGCCTGCCACTTGGGCCTCGTCTTTTTTCTCCTGGTCTATCCAGAGGGCGGGCAGTTGGAAGGCGGGTTCCATGGTGGGAATCCCTTCGATCTTCCGTTTGGCCATGCCCGAGTCCATGGCCAGCAGATGGCCCATCATGATCTCGCCTCTGGCTACCTCCACCCCTTTGAGGAGCAGGACATACTGGTCGGGTTTGAGCTGGAGGTTATCGCGCACATGCAAGGGCGGGATGATCATGCCCATGTCCATGGCAAACTGGCGGCGGATGGCCCGGATCCGCTCCAGCAGATCGCCCTCCTGGGCCTCGTCAACCAGGGGAATGAGTCCGTAGCCCACTTCAAGCTGCAACACATCAAGGGGCAACAAGCTTTCCACCGTCTCCGGCGCGCCGGGCAGCGGGGTGGCCGCTTTCTTTTCTTTTTCTGCCTCGACCTTCTGCTCTTCCTTGTCGGCTGCGGTTTTATTGAAGGCCATCAGGGAGATGGCGCCCATGGCAATGCCCAACACGATAAAGGGGAGATGCGGCAACCCCGGCACCAGACCAAAGAGGATGATGATCCCGGAAGAAACCGCCAGGGCCTGGGGCTGGTGCCCGAATTGTTTCATGAACTCCTTGCCCATGCTCACATCGGAGGCGGCCCGGCTGACAATAATACCTGCCGAGGTGGAGATGACCAGGGCGGGGATCTGCGAGACCAGTCCGTCGCCGATGGTGAGTAGGGTGTAGGTTTCCGCCGCCTGCGCCGCCCGCATGTTCTGCATGAGGGCGCCGATGAAGAACCCGCCGATGATATTGATGACCATGATCACCAAACTGGCCACGGCTTCGCCACGCACGAACTTGCTGGCGCCGTCCATGGCTCCGTAGAACTCCGATTGCCGGCTGACCTCTGAGCGGCGGCGCTTCGCCTCCGCCTCGTTGATCAACCCGGCGTTGAGATCCGCGTCAATGGCCATCTGTTTGCCGGGCATGGCGTCCAAGGTGAAGCGGGCCGCCACCTCGGCAATACGGCCGGAGCCCTTGGTGATAACGATGAAATTGATCAGCACCATGATCAGGAAGATAATGATGCCCACGGCGAAGTTGCCGCCCACCACAAAATTGCCGAAGGACTGGATGACGTGGCCTACCGCGCCAGGGCCTTCGTGGCCGTGGAGCAGGATGAGCCGGGTCGAGGCGATATTGAGCGCCAGTCTGAACAGGGTGGTGATCAGGAGCAAAGAGGGAAAGGAGGAAAAGTCCAGCGCGTTGGTGTTGTACATACTCATCAGCAGGATGAGCAAGCCGATGGTAATGTTGAAGGAAAGCAGCATGTCGAGCAGGAAGGGCGGCAGCGGGACGATCATGACCATGAGGATGGCCACGACCCCGAGCGCCACGAAGAGGCCCGACATCTCAAAATTGACTGCGCTCAGTCCTGTTGCGGCGCCGGTGTTATCTGCCATGGGTAAGCGGTCTCACAGTAGGAATGATGCCAAGGGCGGATGGACAGTGCGCTTGTTGTGCTGTTTTCATTGCCATCAGGCTCGTTTCCGTTTGACGCTGTAAACATAGGCCAAAATTTCGGCTACGGTTTGGAACAGATTTTCCGGGATGGTCTCATTGAGGCCCACACTTTTGTACAGGGCCTGGGCTAGGGGCTTGTCCTCGACCAGGGGAATGCCATGCTCCTCGGCGACTTCCCTGATTTTTTGGGCGATAACCCCGGCACCTTTGGCCAGCACCATGGGTGCCGCCATGGCAAGCGTATCGTAGCGGAGAGCAATGGCGAGACGAGTGGGGTTGGTAATTACCACATCGGCCTTGGGCACCTCGGACATCATCCGTTGTCGGGCCATCTGCATCTGGATGGCCCGGATGCGTCCTTTGACATGCGGATCGCCCTCGGTCTGTTTTGCTTCGTCCTTGATCTCCTGCTTGGTCATCTTCATTTTTTCCATGAACTGCCAACGCTGGAAAGCATAGTCTATCGCCGCGAGCACCGCAATGATCAGCGCCGATTTCAGGAAGATCCAGAAGGCCACCCTGCTCATGAAGGCAAGAATGGGCATGGGCTCCTGATCCATAAGGGGCAGGATGCCGGGTAGCGCCTTCATCACCTCGGTGTAGGAAACGTAGCCGATGATGAGCAGTTTGCCCACGGACTTGAAGACATTGGCCAGGGCCTGCTTGGAAAAGAGGCGGGCAAAACCCTGAAACGGGTCGATCTTGTCGAACTTCGGCGCCAGCTTTTCCGTGGTGAACAGGATGCCGACCTGGGCATAGTTTGCGACCAGGGCCGTGAGGAAGATGGCGCCCATGACCGGGGCGACGATAATCCCGGTTTGGGCCATGGTTTCCCGGGTAAGCATGGTCATGTTGTTCGGGGTTATCGAAATGCTGTGCAGGTTGCCCAGGTAATACCTGAGCAGGAGGAAGAATTGCCCCATCATGAAATCGCTTGAATAATACAAGGTGAGCAAGCCGACGAGCAGGACTGCGGCGGAAGGCACTTCCATGCTCTTGGCGACATCCCCTTTTTTTCGCGCCTCTTGGATACGGCGGGAGGTGGGGGCCTCGCTTTTTTCCTGGCCGGAGGATTCGTCTGCCATTGTTCAGCCCCCCATGCCCATGGCCAGCTTGGGCATGAGCCGGGCCAGCATTTCAAAATTCGTGATCATCAACGGCGCCAGAAACGCCAGGGATAACCCGGCAAAAATCAGGCCAACTCCAATGGTGAGCGGCAGGCCGACAATCATGATCGGGATCTGGGGAACGGTTTTTGCGACGATACCCATGGCCACATGGGTGAAAAACAGGGCGGCTCCCGCAGGGGCCATGATCTTGACGGAAAGGACGAACATGTGGGAAGCCCCCTGCATGAGTCCCTCGAAGGTGGCCTTGGTAATGGTGGCGGTGCCGGGCTTAAGCCACTCAAAGCTTTCCACCAGGGTGGAAAAAAACATGTGGTGGCCGTTGATGCCTAAAAAGATCAGGATGGCTGTGAGGTTCCAGAGCATGCCGATCAGCGAGACCTGGGTGCCCATCTGGGGGTCCATGATGCCGGCCATACCCATGCCCATCTGGACGCCAACCATTTGGCCAGCAATCTCCGTGGCGGCAAAGACGCACCGGGCAAAAACGGCCAGGGTCGCGCCCAACAGGACCTCGGTGAGGACAAGCACGACAAAGCCAAGAGGCGGCCCGCTTATCAGGCGCGGATTCACGTGAACCACCGGCAACAGGACCAGGGCGACCATCAGGGCCAGGAGGATTTTGACCTGGGTCGGAACGGCTGTCGAGCCGAGGACGGGCATGAAAAACAACAGCGGCGCTACTCGGGTCAGGATAATGACCAGGGACAGGAGTTGGGTCAGGGTCCAGTTGAGTAGCGCGGCTTCGGGCATGGATGTCGGCTCTTAAGTCAACGGATGATATTCGGCAGATTCACGATCAGCTCATGGGTGTAATCTACCAGCTTGTTGATCATCCAGGAGGAAAGAAACAGCAGGGTCGCCATGACGGCCACGATCTTAGGAACAAAGGTCAGGGTCATCTCCTGGATCTGGGTGACGGCCTGAAAAAGAGAGATCAGCAACCCGACCACCATGGCCACCAGCAGCACCGGAGCGGAAAGCAACAGGGTCAGGGTGACGGCATTCTGGGTCAGGGTGATGGCTTGGGAGGGAGTCATAGATTACACCACAAAGCTTTTAACCAGGGAGCCGACAATCAGGTACCAGCCATCCACCAGGACAAAGAGCAGGAGCTTGAAGGGCAGGGAGACCATGACCGGAGGCAACATCATCATGCCCATGGACAGCAGGATGCTGGCCACCACCATATCGATGATCAGGAAGGGCAGGAAGAGAACAAAGCCGATGGTGAAAGCGGTTTTGAGCTCGCTGATCATAAAAGACGGGATGAGTACGGCGGTGGAGACCTCTTCCTTGTTTTTCGGCTTGGGGGTCTTGGCCAGGGAAAGGAAGAGTTCGAGATCCTTTTCCCTGGTTTGTTTGAACATGAAGGCGCGCACCGGTTTTGTCGCCGCCTCAAGGGCCTGTTCCGCGTTAATCTGCTCGGCCATGTAAGGCTTGATGGCGGTGGTGTTGACCTCGGTGAAAACCGGGGTCATGATGAACATGGTCAGGAAGAGAGCCAACCCAACCAGGACCTGGGTCGGGGGCACCTGCTGGGTGCCGAGGGCTTGGCGCAGAAAAGAAAAGGCGATCACCAGCCGGGTGAAGGAGGTCATCATCAACAGGATGGCTGGGGCCATGGAGAGCACCGTGAACAGTAGGAGGATCTCGATGAGGGCGGAAACCTGTTTGGGATTCTGGGCCTCGCCCACGCCGATCTGTAGGGTGGGCAGGGTCACGGCGTTGCTTGTTCCGGGGCAAGCGAGGATGAGTCCTGCGAGCAGACCGAGGAGGATGGGCCAGGATGGCACTTTGCACCCATGAGCAGGCAAGCTGCTCAACTCAGCTTTATTCCGCATGGGCAGGCCCTTCCTTTTTTTGCTTTAATCCGGAAATGCCCTGGCTAGCCTTGTTGAGCAGGGAGGCAAAAGAGGCGTCCAGGGCGGAAGGCGTTTTTCGGGAATGCGCAGCCTCCGTGAGGCGATCATTGGCATCAAGGGTGGCAAGCAGGGTAATCTTCTGCTCGGTGAGGCCGACCACCAGATAAGCACCTGCCACCTCCAGAACGCTTACTTGTTTCTTGGGGGCCAGCATCTGGCTGTCGAGAACGGTGATAAGGTCTTCTTGTCTGGAGCCGACCCGAACCAGGCCCATTTTTCTGATCCAGAACAGCAGGAGGAGCATGAGTCCCACCACAAGGATGAGTGAGCCAAGGGTTTTGAAGATGGTCGTGGTCAGGGAAAGGGTTTCCTGGCTGCCGGTGAGGCTGGTGGGGATCGCCGCAGGGGCACCCTCGCCGGTTCCGTCGCCGAGCGGTTCGGCGGCAAGGAGCATGAGTGGAAAAAAGAGGTGATACAGCAGGCTTGCCCCCAAGGAGGCGAGTGCCTTTCTTGGGGACGGTCCGGGGGTGGATGATGGTTGCCAGATCTTCATAATGGTTCTATCCACTCAGGTGATCACATTATTTGCTTGACGCAGCGAGAGCGGCGACGGCTCAGCCGATGTTCTTGATCCGGTCTGCCTGGCTGATGATCTCCGTGATCCGGACGCCGAACCGCTCGTTGACCACGATTACCTCGCCTTTGCCCAGCAGCTTGTCGTTGACAAAGATTTCCACCGGTTCACCGGCTGCTTTGTCGAGCTCTACCACCGACCCTTGGGTCAGTTGCAGCATCTTGTTGATGATCATGCTGGTCCGTCCCAGTTCGACGGTGACGTCCAGGGGGATGTCCAGCAGAAAATCAAGGTTCTGGCTGCCGGACGGGGCGGTGGTCATGGTGCCGCCCAATTCGGCAAAGGCTGGGGCTTGAGCCCCTCCAGCACCTTCATGTTCGCTCAAGGCGGCAGCCCAGTCATCCCCGGCGCCCTCTGTCTCGGCTTTTGTGTCGGCGGCGTCCAACGGGTCGTCAGCCATGGTGTTTCTCCTTTTTCAGGTGATCTTCTCTAGCATAGGCACAGGCACAGGCGCTGTCCGGCATTCGCCGAAAAAAGCGCGTGCTGCTTATTCCCTGTTCGGGTCAAGAACCTTTTTCTTGATGAGCAGCGCATTGTTGCCGCGATGCACGCCAGGGGTTCCCATGTATTTTCTTTCTCCGGCGACAAAGGCCGGCAGAAGGTCGTCGGTACGGCGTTCCAGTTGGATGATGTCGCCGACCACCAATTCCATGACATCGCCTGCGGAAATGGTGGCGCTGCCCAGTTGCACGACAAAGTCCACCGGGATGTTCTTGATGTTTTCCGAGAGGACGCGCTTGATGCTGATATCCTCGTCGCTTTGCTCCCGCTGGAAGGTGGTCAGCAGTTTGCCTTTGACCGACTCCAGGTTGCTCATGGGGATGCAGACCGTGATGCTGCCCACGGCCCGGTCCATGTCCACATCGTAGCGGCTGATGATCACCACGTCTTCGGGCTGGCAGATCTTGGCGAACTGCGGGTTGATCTCGCTTCTGATGTACTGAACCTTAAGGGGCTGGAGAGAGTACCAGGCCTTTTCCAGGTCGCTGAGCAGGAGATTTACCACCCGCCGGATGAGCCGCTGTTCGATGGCTGTGAAATCGCGACCCTCGATGCGGATGTTTCTGGTGCCGGTGCCGCCCAGGAAGTTTTCCACCAGGGTAAAGACCAGCTTGGGTTCGAGGACGATGAGGGCGCTGCCCCGAAAGGGCGCCATCCGAAAGATTTGCAGGCTGCTCGGCACCGGCAGGGTGCGGACAAAGGCACCAAAACGCTCAAGCTCCAGGGGGGCAGAGGTCAGGTCGATGATCCGGCGCAGGGTGGTGGAAAGCGAGGTACGAACCGCACGCATGAAGGCATCGGAGATCGCCTCCATGGCCGGCATCTTGACCTGGACAATCCGTTCCTGTCGGGTAAAATCATAGGCCTGATAGCCAAGGGCATCAGCGTCAATGGCTTCTTCGGGCTCTTCGATCTCGCCGCCGGAAATACCCTTGAGTAGCGCGTCAACCTCGTCCTGGCTGAGAATCTGTTCCATGGCGTTTTACTGGTGTCGTGGGCTGTTTTTTTGCGTTAACGTGTAGGAGCCACGGGCTACTGCACGACAAATTCCGTAAAATAAATATTCTTGATATGGTCGGGTCGCATGATCTCGTTGAAGCGCTCCAGCAACTCATCGCGCACCCTAATCTTGCCTTCCGGGGTCATGATTTCTTCAAAGCCAAGGCTGGTGAGCATCATAATTACCATATCGCGCAATTTGGGCGACACCTTGGTGGCTTTGTCCACGGCTTCCTTGCTTTCAAGCTCCAGTTCGATCTTGACCTTGAGGTAGCGTTTGCCTTTCGGATCTGCCAGATTGACGACAAAGGGTTCCATGACCAGCATTTCCCCGATCACCGGCGGGGCGCCTTTTTTGGTTTCCTGACTGGCAACCTCTTCAACCGCTGGTTTGTGGGCCAGGAGTTTGGTGTAGGCGAAAAATCCTCCGCCGCCGAGGACGAGGATGCCTACGCCAAGGATGATGAAGAAACCCATCTTGGATTTCTTGTTGGGAACCTGCTCTGGTGCCGGTGGGTCTTTTTCCGCAGCCATGGTTGAGTCTCCTCGAGGAAAAAGGAAGGTCGGAAAAGTCCGGAGCCCTCTCTTGAGTTTGATTGTAAAGCAAGCATTGTGCCGCGAGGCTTTTACTGTGTATAACAGTATATGTAAATTATCGGTAATTCAATGTATTTCTGGAAAATAGCCAGCAAGGGCGGACTTTTTTTGGGGGCAGATGTCGGGCAATCTTTCGTCATAATTTTGACCGCAACCGGGCCAAGCGTCAAAAAAACATCGGGGAGTGGTAAAAATGCATGAGGGGTGCGGGGTAATACGGCGTGGCTGGAAGAAGATACGGATGTTGCGTCAAAGGCGTGCGCTAACCAGGAAACCCGGCAGGAGGGGGCATGGAACTCAACGCATGTGAGGTTGGCCTGGTGGCCTGTGACCAGTATGATCGCCAGTTGCTGAAAGGGCGGGTGGAGGCGTTGTGCAATGCCCTGGGCTTTAGGGTTTCTGCCGGCAGCAGGGTGCTGCTCAAGCCCAATTTGGTTACTGCGGTGCGGAACAAGGGCTTGGCCTGCACCCATCCTGAGGTTGTCGCTGCGGTGGCGGAGTGGTTTCTCGACCAGGGGGCCAAGGTGCGGGTTGGCGATTCCCCGGCCTTTGGCACGGCCTTGGGCGTTATGAATGCCTGCGGGATCAGCGCGGCACTCAAGGGCCTACCGGTGACCATGATCAATTTCGAGGAGCCGCAGTCGGTTCGCCTCGCCTCCGGGCTGTCCGTCGGGGTGACGCGGGCGGTGGGCGATTGCGATCTGCTGGTCAATTTGCCGAAGATCAAGGCCCATGGCCAGCTGTATCTGAGCCTGGCGGTGAAGAACTATTTCGGGGCAGTGGTCGGGTTTCGTAAATCCTGGCTCCATGCCCGGTATGGTGATCTCGACAACCGGTTCGAGGCCATGCTGGTCGATCTTCTAGCCGTGCTGCCTGCCGGAATTACTCTGGCTGACGGGGTGGAGGCCATGCATGTGGACGGTCCGGTGGGTGGCAAGCCCTTTCCCCTGCACCTGCTGGCCGGAGGACTCAATCCCGTGGCTCTGGACACGGCTCTCATCGACGTGCTTGGCCTTCCCCCGGAGGCAAGCCCTGTCTGGCGGGAATGCCAGCGGCGCAACCTTGCCGGGAGCAGACTCACGGAGCTGTCTTTCCCGCTTGCCAGACCGGAAGAGGTCGCGGTGCAGGGATTTCAGGCCCCGTCTCGTCTGAGATCGGTGAGTTTTAATCCCTGGCGGCTCTTGCGAGGCGCTGTGAAAAGGGCCATGGCCAGGTAGTGCGCGGAGCACCGGACACCGATGCGCAGGAAAGTCTTCTTTACTTTCCTGCCTGAAAATTTTATCGTGGCCAGCACATTTGGTACTCATAAACCCTTTACCGGGGCAGCCATAGAGAGAGGAGTAGTGTTTATGTACAATCTACGCGGGAAAGTGGGCTTGGTAACCGGCAGTTCGCGGGGGATCGGCAAGGCAATCGCTGTGCGGCTTGCGGAAAACGGGGTTGATCTGGTGGTAAACTACGTGCGTCACCGGCAGGATGCGGAGGCCACGGCCCGACTTATCGAGGAAAAAGGGGCGCGGTGTGTGGTGGTCAAGGCCAACGTGGCTAATGACGAGGATTTGCAGTCCATGTTCGCCGTGATCAAAAGCGAGTTCGGCCATCTTGATTTTCTCATCAGCAATGCCGCCTCCGGCGTCCTGAAACCGGCGCTTGAGCTGAGCAGCCGCCATTGGAACTGGGCCATGGAGATCAACGCCCGGGCTCTGCTTTCTCTCACCCAGCAGGCCGTGCCGCTTATGAGCAAGGGGGCCAGGATCATGGCGGTTTCCAGCATGGGTGCGGTGCGAGCCGTGGAAAATTACACGGCCGTGGGCGCTTCCAAGGCAGCGCTTGAGTCGCTGGTCCGTCATCTCGCTGTGGAGCTGGGGCCGATGGGGATTAACGTTAATACCATCAGCGCCGGAGCCGTGGATACCGAGGCCCTGAAAAAATTCCCCAACCGGGAACAGATTCTCGATGGCGCCCTGCAACGAACACCTCTGGGGCGGCTAACCACCCCAGAGGATGTGGCAAATGTTGCGCTGTTTTTATGCAGTGATCTGGCCGCCATGATCCAAGGACAGACCATCGTCGTGGACGGTGGTTATTCCATCCGGGCCTGAGCCTGATTTATGGAAGCATTTCAGACACAGGAACGATTGATCCTGGCCTCGGGTTCGCCCCGACGGCGTGATTTTCTTGCCGAGTTGGGCTTGGTCTTTGAGGTGCGGGTGACGGATATCGATGAGACCCCGTTGTCCGACGAGCAGCCCGCTGGCTTTGTCGCGCGGTTGGCCCAGGAAAAGGCCCAGGGTGTGGATATTCCTGATGCCTGGGTTTTGGCCGCTGATACTGCAGTGGTGGTGGACGGGGAGATTCTCGGCAAGCCAAGCGATGAAGAGGAGGCCTGCGCCATGCTCATGCGGCTTTCCGGCCGCTGGCATGAGGTGTGGACCGGTTTCTCCCTCTGCCGCCAGGCAACAGGGGAGCTATGCACCAAAACCGTCTGCACCAAAGTTCGGTTTCTGGAGCTGACCCCGGAGTTGTGCCGGGCTTACGTCCGCACCGGTGAGCCCCTGGATAAGGCGGGGGCGTATGGGATTCAGGGCAAGGGCTGTTTTCTGGTCCCGGAAATCAGCGGTTCGTATACCAATGTGGTGGGCTTGCCCATGACCGAAGTTTTGGAAGCGTTATTGCACCATAAGGTGATTGCGTTGAGGGACGGCTTGTGAGAAAATTATCACAGCCATGGATACCTTACAGCCCAATATCTTCGTAGCCCGCCAGCCTATCTTTAAGAGGAACAAGGAGGTGTTCGCCTACGAGCTTCTTTTTCGTTCCGGTCTGACCAACTACTTCGACCCCTTGCAGGACGGGGAAGAGGCCACTTCTAAGGTTATCACCAACAGTTTTCTCCTCATCGGTATTGCCACCATCACCGAAGGCAAAAAGGCCTTTATCAATTTCAGCGAAGAGATGCTGCTCCAGGGGTATCCCTCGCTTTTTCCCAAAGAGATCGCCGTGGTCGAGGTGCTGGAAACGGTGGGCACCACGCCCGAGGTGGTGCAGGCCTGCGAGACGCTGGTTGAGGCAGGGTATATCCTGGCTCTGGACGATTTTCTCTACGAAGACCGCTTTCTGCCGCTGATCAAGCTGGCCAAAATCATCAAGTTTGACATCCGCCAGATGAGCCTTGCCGAGCTTGAGCGACAGGCCAAGATTGTCAGTCGCCATGATGTGAGGCTGCTGGCGGAGAAGATTGAAACCAATGAAGAGTTTGAAGCCACCAAAAAGCTGGGTTTTGAGCTGTTCCAGGGATATTTTTTCAGCCGGCCCCATATCATGGAGGGGCGGGACATTCCCGGTTCCAAGCTCCATTACTTGCAGGTGCTGAAAGTAATCCAAGATGAGGATTACGATTTTGCCGAGCTTGCCAAGTATGTCAGCCGTGATGTCTCCTTGGCCTACAAGTTGCTCAAGTATGCGAATTCCGCTTATTTTGCCAGGCGGCAGAAGGTGGAGAGCATTGAGATGGCGGTGGCTATGCTGGGGCAGCTTACCTTACGGAAATGGCTGTCGCTGATGA
>Ga0334722_10005679_pt1 | contig 12522 bp, 11 predicted proteins | sample C3_bottom_MG_FD_207210 | JGI IMG/M metagenome (GOLD analysis project Ga0334722, IMG submission 207210) | Sediment microbial communities from Yellowstone Lake, YNP, Wyoming, USA - C3_bottom | ecosystem: Environmental > Aquatic > Freshwater > Lake > Sediment | place: USA: Wyoming | collected...
CGTCGTTCTTGGACAGGTGCTTGAGGCGCTTGTAATGGTTATACACCGCCACCGACAGGATGCGCTTCGCCATCTCCTGCCCGATCACATACTCGTCCAGAATGTCGCAGATCTCGCGCGGCGTCGGCAGATCCGACTTGCCCGTCTTGCCGCCCTTGTCGGTGCTGGTTTCCTCCCGAATGATGTCGTTGCACAGCTCGATGCATTCGTCGCAGATGAATACCGAGGGCCCGGCGATAAGCTTCCTCACCTCATGCTGGCTCTTGCCGCAGAAGGAACAGTACAGAAGCTTTTCACCGGTGCTTTTTTCGGTCATTTATGCCTCATTTCTTGGTGTCTGCGCGATTGCTCAGCACATTGTCCACCAATCCGTATTTGACGGCTTCTTCCGCCGACATGAAATTGTCCCTGTCGGTGTCGTGCGCAATCGTTTCCACGCTCTGCCCGGTGTGCTGCGCCAGCATCTCGTTCAAGCGCGCGCGCAGGTACAGGATTTCCTTGGCGTGGATCTCGATATCCGACGCCTGCCCTTGAAAGCCGCCCATGGGCTGATGGATCATGATGCGCGAATTAGGCAGGCAGAAACGCTTGCCTTTTGCGCCCGCCGCGAGCAGGAACGAGCCCATGCTGGCCGCCTGACCGACGCACAGCGTGCTCACGTCGGGTTTGATGAACTGCATCGTATCGTAGATCGCGAGTCCTGCCGACACGGAACCGCCCGGCGAATTGATGTAGAACGAGATGTCCTTGTCGGGATTTTCCGATTCCAGAAACAACAACTGGGCGACGATCAGATTGGCCGTCATTTCATTCACCACGCCCACCAGGAACACGACCCGTTCCTTCAGCAGGCGCGAGTAGATGTCGTAGGCGCGCTCGCCCCGGCCACTCTGCTCGATGACCATGGGCACTAGGCCCAGCCCCTGGGGATCTTCACGCCCCGCCTGCGGCTCCATCCATCCCGCCGCGCGCGGATACCAACCCGGCTGCATCATGCCATCGCCCCCGAAAGTTCGACGGAACGCGAGGCGGCGCTAGGTCGGCGGGCCCCGGCATTCGCTTCGGTCGCATCCCCGCTACGCGGGGCCCCTGCTCGGTCACTCATGCCGCCTTCCCCATAAATTCATCAAACTCGACCGCTTTGTCCTCGACCTTGGCATGCTTCAGCACCCAGGTGACGACATTGTCCTCCAGCACCAAGCTTTCCATTTCCGCCAGGCGCTGCGGCTGCGAGTAAAGCCATTTTACCACTTCGTCCGGATGCTCGTAGCTCTCCGCCTGCTCCTCCACCATGGCGCGCACCTGCTCCGGTTTCGCGGCGAGATCATGCTGCTTCACCATTTCCGCCATGATCAAACCGAGCGAGACGCGCCGCCGCGCCTGCTGCTCGAACATTTCCGGATTGAGCGGCAGCTGCTCCATCTTCATGCCGCGCGCCTCCAGATCCGCACGAGTCGACTGCACCAGTCGCTGCGTTTCCATCTCGATCAGCGCCTTGGGCACCTCGATCTTGGTCGTGTCCAGCAGCGTCTGCATGACCTTGTTCTTGATCTCGTTCTGGGCACGTTTTTTCACTTCGCGCTCGATGTTGCCTTTGATCTCGCTGCGCATTTGCGTCAGATCGCCATCGGCCACACCCAGCGACTTGGCAAACTCGGCGTCCACCTCGGGCAGGTGCGCTTCCTCCACCAATTTGACGGTCAATTCGAAGTTCGCCAGCTTTCCGGCCACGTCCTTGCCGTGATAATCCGCGGGGAAATTCAGCTCGAAGCTCTTCGATGCGCCAGGCGTGAGCCCGCGCGCATTGGCCTCGAATTCCGGCAGCATCTTCTTCTCGCCCAGAACAAACACAAAATCGCTGGCCTTGCCGCCCGCAAACTCGACGCCGTCGATCTTGCCCGAGAAATCGGCGGTGACGCGATCGCCCTCTGCCGCAGGCCGCTCAACCGGGTGGAAATGCTGGCGCTGCTTGCGCAGGATCTGCAAGGTCTTGTCGACTTCGACATCGCCGACCGTCAGGGTCGGGCGCTCGATCTTGCTCTCGCCGACATCACCCAGCGCGACTTCGGGATAGACTTCGAAGGTGGCGCTGAATTCGATGCTCTTCGCGTCCGCTTCGCCCTGCTTCGGCTCTATGCGCGGGTAGCCGGCCACATTGAGCTTCTGCTCGCGCACGGCGTCGCTGAACGCTTTTTGCACGGCGTCGCCCACGACCTCGGAGCGCACCTGCGGCCCGTACTGCTGGGCGACGAGCTTCAGCGGCACCTTGCCCGGACGAAAGCCTGCCATGCGCAGAGTGCGGGATAGCTTCTTCAGCCGCTCGTCCACCTGCTTCTCAATTTCATCGACCGGCACCGCCATGTTCAGGCGGCGCTCGAGCTGGCCCAGATTTTCCAAACTTGTCTGCATCAATATCCCTCAAAGTCCATATCTAAACCGGGAAATTCAAAAGGAGAACGCTCCTTTTCATTGCCCACTCATGAAACGGCTCGGCATGGTGCCCAGGAAGGGACTCGAACCCCCACACCTTGCGGCGGCAGGACCTAAACCTGCTGCGTCTACCAATTTCGCCACCTGGGCGCTGTTCTGCCGGGACATTTTCGAAAAAAACAGACGCATCCCATACCCGATCCCGTGCGTTTGCCAATTCCGCCACCCTCGCGCGAATGCAATTTTACGCGATTTCCCCCTATACTGTCAGCCCAAAGTCTAAGTAATACCCCTAATTCTTCAAGAATTTCAAGCTAATGTCCGTAGGCCACTACGAGAATTTTCCGGTCGCCTCGGTGCTGCTGCCGTCGTCCTTGCGCCATCCGGTCTCGATCATCTACCGTTTTGCCCGTTCGGCGGACGATATTGCCGACGAAGGTGATGCGCCGGACGCACAGCGGCTGGAGCAGCTGAACGCGTATCGGCGGGAACTCGAGCAGATCGAAGCGGGTGCCCGGACCGACACACCGCTCTTCGCAGAACTCGGCGAGGTCGTGCGACGCCACCGCCTGCCGCTGCAGCTGTTTTACGATCTGCTCGACGCCTTCGCGCAAGACGTGGTCAAGAAGCGCTATGCCGATTTCGCGGAACTCATGCAGTACTGCCGCCGCTCGGCGGATCCCGTGGGCCGATTGCTACTGCATCTGTTCGACGCCGCCACTGAGCGCAATCTGCGGCATTCCGATGCGATCTGCAGCAGCCTGCAACTGATCAATTTCTGGCAGGACGTGGAAATCGACTGGTGTAAGAACCGCATTTATCTGCCGCAGGACGAGATGCAGCGCTTTGGCGTGAGCGAGCGGCAGATCGCGTCCGGCGATGCCGGCGGGCAATGGCAAGCGCTGATTGCGTTTCAAGTGGAGCGCACGCGCGCGCTGATGCTGTCCGGCGCGCCTCTGGGCGCAGCGCTGCCCGGCCGCATCGGCATGGAAATCCGCACCATCGTCCACGGCGGTCTGCGTATACTGGAAAAAATAGACAAGGTAGACGGCGACGTCTACCATCACCGGCCGGTACTCAAGACTTGGGACTGGCCCTTGATACTCGCCAGGTCGCTGACGGCAGCATCCGTTCCAACCACAACGCCCGGCAATTGAATGTCCGTGACACCTGACGAATACTGTCAACAAAAAGCAGCGCAGAGCGGATCGAGCTTCTATTACTCGTTTCTGTTTCTACCGCCGGAGCGCCGCCGGGCGATCACCGCCCTGTACGCCTTCTGCCGCGAGGTCGACGACATCGTCGACGAATGCACCGACACCGGCGTGGCGCATACCAAACTCGCCTGGTGGCGGCAGGAGCTCGCCCACCTCTATGCCGGCCAGCCGCAGCATCCAGTGGCGCGCGCGCTGCAGCCTGCGATTCAACCTTTCGGCATCAAGCAAGAGTATCTGGCCGAAATCATCGCCGGCATGGAAATGGACCTGAGCCAGAATCGCTACCTCGATTTCGCCGGACTGGAACAATACTGCCACCGCGTCGCCGGCGTCGTGGGCCTGCTGGCGGCCTCCATTTTCGGCTACCGCGACGAGCAGACTCTGACCTACGCCCACACGCTCGGGCTCGCCTTCCAGCTGACCAACATTATCCGCGACGTGGGCGAGGACAGCCGCAAGGGGCGCATCTATCTGCCCATGAACGAACTGCAGCAATTCAAGGTCACGGCGGCCGATATCCTGCATGCGCGCCACAGCGAGGATTTCGCTCGCCTGATGGCATTCCAGATTGAACGCGCCGAACGCTATTACGTCGCCGCATTTGAAAAGCTGCCCGAAGTGGACCGCAAAGCGCAGCGGCCGGGCCTGATCATGGCGGCCATCTACCGCACCCTGCTGCGCGAAATTGAGGCGGACGGCTGTAAAGTGCTCACGCAGCGCATGGCTTTGACGCCCGTGCGCAAGCTGTGGATTGCCTGGAAGACCTGGATCAGCGCGTGAGCGTCGCGATCATCGGCGCCGGCTGGGCCGGCATGGCGGCGGCAGTCGAGCTCGCGCAGGCGAAGATTCCGGTGACGGTATTCGAAGCGGCGCGGCACCTGGGCGGCCGCGCGCGTTCGGTCGAGATCGAAGGCGTGGCGCTCGATAACGGACAGCACGTCCTGATCGGCGCCTATCGCGAAACCCTGCGCCTGATGCGCCTGGTGGGCGCGGACCCCGACCGGCTGCTGCTGCGCCAGCCGCTCGCAATCGAATACCCGGGAAAATTCCGACTGCGCGCGCCGCGTCTACCCGCGCCCCTGCATGCACTCGCCGCGCTGCTCGGCGCAAGCGGACTTTCCCTGCGCGAGCGCATCGCGGCCCTGCGCTTCATGACGACGATGCGCGCCCAGGCCTATCGCCTTGCCGCCGACATGCCGGTCACGGCCTTGCTCGCCCTGCACGGCCAGGACGGCGCGCTGGCGCGCTACCTGTGGGAGCAGCTGTGCGTTTCCGCGCTCAACACCCCTGCCGCCGAGGCCTCGGCGCAGGTGTTTCTGCATGTGCTGCGCGACGCGCTGGATGGCGCACGCGCGGCCAGCGATATGCTGATTCCGCGCGCGGACCTGGGACAGCTGTTCCCCGAACCGGCCGCGGCATTCGTGCGCGCCCATGGCGGTTCGCTGCATGTGGGAGCGCCGGTGCGAGCCCTGGCCAGAAGCGAAACCGGCTTCGTCCTGAACGAGAGGCCGGCGCCTTACACCCATGTCATCCTCGCACTTGGACCGCACCAACTCGCCCCGCTGCTGGATCGACTCCCGCCGCTTGCACCCCTGCGACGATGCGTGGCCGAATTTGCCTACGAGCCGATTTACACCTGCTATCTGCAGTATCCGGCGCAGGTCGCCATGCCGCAGGCCATGACCGGCTTCGACGCCGGCACGATACAGTGGGTATTCGACCGGGGCGGTCTGAATGGCTACAAGGGATTGCTTGCGGCGGTGATCAGCGCGCGCGGGGCGCACCAGGGCGCTTCGCAGGAGGACGTGGCGGGCGCGATTCATGCCGAACTGGCTGCGTTCCTGCCAGACCTGCCGCAACCGCTGTGGTCGCGCATCATCGCGGAAAAGCGCGCCACCTTCTCCTGCCGTCCCGGCCTTGTGCGGCCCGGCAATCGGACCGCGGTCGATAATCTCTATCTGGCAGGGGATTACACCGCGAGCGAATACCCCGCTACGCTGGAGTCAGCCGTTCGCAGCGGCGTGCTCGCCGCGCAACTCGTGCAAGAGCGCTAGCGCAGGCGGGCAATCGCCTCCTCTACCCGGTCGCTCGCGATGATTTCCAGGCCGTCGATTGCCTGCCTGGGCATATTGGCCTTGGGTATGATGGCGCGCGTAAAGCCGAGCTTCGCGGCCTCGCGCAGACGTTCCTGCCCGCGCGGCGCAGGGCGAATTTCCCCTGCCAGCCCGACCTCGCCGAACACGACCAGTTTCTGCGGCAGCGGCTTGGCGCGCAGCGACGAGACGATTGCGAGCAGCACGGCGAGGTCGGCCGCAGGCTCGCTGATTTTCACCCCACCCACCGCGTTGACGAACACGTCCTGGTCGAAGCAGGCAATCCCTGCATGGCGATGCAGCACGGCCAGCAGCATCGCCAGCCGGTTTTGCTCCAGTCCGACCGAAAGCCGGCGCGGGTTGGGTGCATGCGCGGCATCCACCAACGCCTGGATCTCGACCAGCAGGGGGCGCGTGCCCTCCTGCGTCACCAGCACGCAGGAGCCGGGCACCTCGCCGTCATGCTGCGACAGGAACAACGCCGAGGGGTTGGACACCCCTTTCAGGCCTTTGTCGGTCATGGCAAACACGCCCAGTTCGTTCACCGCGCCGAAGCGGTTCTTGAATGCGCGTATCAGCCTGAAACTCTGATGGGTATCGCCTTCGAAATACAGCACCGTGTCGACCATGTGCTCCAGCACGCGGGGACCGGCGAGCGCGCCTTCCTTGGTCACATGACCGATGAACACGAGCGTCGTTCCGGTCTGTTTGGCCAGGCGCGTCAGCTGCGCGGCGCACTCCCTCACCTGCGCCACCGACCCCGGCGCCGAGGAGAGCGCGTCGGAATACAGCGTCTGAATCGAATCGATCACGGCGATTTCGGGCTTTACCTCAAGCAGAACGGCCTGGATCTTTTCGAGATTGATCTCGGCCAGCAGTTCCAGACCGCCGGAGGCCAGCCCCAGGCGCGTGGCGCGCAATGCCACCTGCTCTGCCGATTCCTCGCCGCTGACGTAAACCGCTAGATGCTCCTGGCTCATCGCGGCCAGCGCCTGCAACAGCAGCGTGGACTTGCCGATCCCGGGATCGCCGCCGATCAGCACCACCTGCCCCGCGACCAGGCCTCCGCCCAACACGCGATCGAACTCGCCCACCCCGGTTGAAACGCGCGGCGCCTCGCGCGCGCTCACCTCGGCCAGTTTCAACAAGCGCGAGGAAGTCGCGACGCTCTTGTAGCGGTGCGCCGATACCGCCTCCGCCGCGGTTTCCACTAAGGTGTTCCAGGCGCCGCAGCTCGGGCATTGCCCCTGCCATTTCGGCGCCGTGCCGCCGCACTCGGTACAGGTGTAAATCGATTTTGCCTTGGCCAAATCAGTCCATCCTTGGGCTCGTCGCAGCGGGCGTACATCGCCTGCCGGCGCGTGGTTGCGACTGCTCCGCCGGCGGCATTATTCGATCTCGACCTGGCTCACGCGCGGCGCAAGCGCGCACAGCAATTCGTAACTGATGGTGCCGGCGCTGGCTGCGACTTCGTCCGCCGCGAGACCGTCGCCCCACAAAACCACGCGGCTGCCGACCCGCGCCTCGGGGATGCCTGCCAGATCGGCGCACAGCATGTCCATCGACACGCGGCCCACGGTGGTGGTGCGCCTGCCGGCGACGACGACCGGAGTACTCCGATCGGCGAAGCCCGGCGCATGGCGCGGATAGCCGTCGGCATAACCGCAGGCGACCACGCCGACGCGCATGGGCTCACGCGCCTCGAACACGCCGCTGTATCCCACCCGATCGCCGGGCTTCAGGTCCTGCAGCGCGATAATCTCGCTCGTCAGCGTCATCACCGGCCGCAATCCCAGGCTTTGCGCACTCAGCTCGGCAAACGGCGAACAGCCGTAGAGCATGATGCCCGGCCGCACCCAGTCCGCATGCGCTTCAGGGTAGCGCAGCACAGCGGCCGAATTCGCCAGCGTCACTTCACCCGGCAGGCCCGCCGTCCACTCAGCAAATCGCGCCAGCTGCGCGGCAATTCCGGATGCGCCGTCCGCATCGGCAAAATGCGTCATCAGGGAAATCGACGCGACCTTGCCGCTCGCTTCCAGCCGGGCATAGGCCGCGCGCGCAGCGGATCCGGAAAAACCCAGACGATTCAACCCTGTGTTCAGCTTGAGCACGACCGCTACCTGCGCGCTCAGGCGGGCGCGCTCCAGCATCAGCACCTGCTCCAGGTCATGCACCGCCAGCGTCAGCGCATATCGGTCGACGATGGCGAGATCCGCCGGCTGGAATACGCCCTCCAACAGCAGGATGGGTTTGGACAGTCCCGCCTCGCGCAGGCGCACTGCCTCGTTCAGATCGAGCAAGGCGTAGCCGTCGGCGTCGGTCAAAGCCTGCGCAACACGCACCAGGCCATGCCCATACGCGTTGGCTTTCACCACCGCCCATATTCTCGACTTCGGCGCATGACGGCGCGCCACGGCCAGATTGTGCCGCAGAGCCGAAAGGCTGATGCTGGCGTGGATCGGACGCGGCATCTACTTGGCCGGACAGGCTATATGGTTCGGCGTGCCGCCCGACGCGGGTTTGGTTCGCGCAAAACCTACCTGAGCATTTCTGTCCCCCATATCCCCGTCCGCGCCTGCATTTGTTTGCTGTATTATCCCGGCTTATTGAATCACATATCGCTTTCGAAGAACAGTTGATCTCATATCCTTTTTCCATCGTCCAGTGTAGATGAATCGCGGTTTTTACACCGTGATGGCAGCGCAGTTCTTTTCGTCGCTGGCGGACAATGCACTGCTCATCGCCGCGATCGCCCTCTTGGTGCAACTGCACGGTCCGGCGTGGATGACCCCGCTGTTGAAGTTCTTCTTCACCGTATCCTATGTGGTGCTGGCGGCTTTCGTCGGCGCATTCGCCGACTCCCTGCCCAAAGGCAAGGTGATGTTCATCACCAACACCATCAAGATGTCCGGCTGCGCGCTCATGTTCTTTTACGACGGCTTCGAACGGCTCGGCGTCGGCACGCATCTGGTGGTTCTCGCCTCCTATGCCGTGGTCGGTCTGGGCGCGGCCGCGTATTCGCCCGCCAAGTACGGCATACTCACCGAGATGCTTCCGCCGCAGCAGCTGGTGATCGCCAACGGCTGGATCGAGGGCCTGACGGTTGCCTCCATCATTATCGGCACCATGCTCGGCGGCGCCCTGGTCAACCCCGCCGTTTCAGCCGCGCTGCTGTCGATCGACATTCCGCACATCGATACCGGTATCGATACCGGGCCCGAAGCGGCGATTCTGGTGATATCGATGTTCTACCTGATCGCTGCGGTATTCAATTTACGCATCCCGGACACGGGCGCCAAGTATCACGCGCAAACCCACAATCCGGCGATCATGGTCAAGGATTTCGTCGATTGTTTCGCCACTTTGTGGCGCGACAAACTGGGGCAGATCTCGCTCGCCGTGACCACGCTGTTCTGGGGCGCCGGCGCGACGCTGCAGTTCATCGTGCTGCGCTGGGCCGAACAGCGGCTGCATATGCCCTTGAGCCAGGGCGCAATCCTGCAAGGCATCGTCGCCATCGGCGTCGCGCTAGGCGCAGTGATCGCGGGACGCACCGTGCCCTTGAAGAAATCGCTCAGCGTCCTGCCCGTAGGCGCGGCCATGGGGCTGGCGGTGATGTCGCTGACGGTCGTCACCTGGATGCCGCTGGTCTATTTCCTGCTGATCCTGGTCGGCGCCCTGGCCGGATTTTTCGTCGTGCCGATGAACGCCTTATTGCAGCATCGCGGCCATGTGCTGCTGTCCGCAGGCCATTCGATCGCGGTGCAGAACTTCAACGAAAACCTGAATATCCTGCTGATGCTCGGACTCTATGCGCTGATGATCCGCGCGAATTTCGCCATCAATACCATCATCGTGATGTTCGGCGTCTTCGTCTGCCTAACCATGATGCTGGTGATCAAATTGCATAAGCACAATCAGACGAAGCAGGACTCGCTGCACCTCATCGGCATGGAGAAACATTAGGGGCGGTCGAACCAGGGCCGCAGTCCGAGCCGAGTCCCGGCGGTTACTGTGCGTAAGCGCGCTGTCGCTACGCAGGCGCCATTCTTCCGTGTCAGCGGTCGGCGCGCGCAAGCGCACACGCCGACGCACGCGGACGGACGATCTTACTGAACTTCCTTGGAGATCTCAACCACGAGGCCGGCCGTACCCGGGCGCACCGGCTTGCTTACGCCTTCCAGGTCGCCGCGTTCCGGCATCACGTTGCCGGACTTGGAGACGCGCGCGGCCACTACGACCTCGGCAAAATCGGACAGCTTCGACGACGGGTTCATCGCCATCGAATCGTCGAACGAAAATGTGAGAGGCAGCTCTTTCACCTTGACGCGTACGGCGGCGAGCGGCATGCGCGACCCCTGCGCCGGTCGCGCCAGGACGAACACCGTATCCTCAGCACCGGCGCGCGCGGCCAGCGCCGGCGCGAGCTTGATGGTTCCGCTCAGGCTCGCTACCTTGGCACCCGCGGCGGTCGCGCTTGCGGGCTTCGCCGCGGCGCCTTGCTGGTCTGGTGCAAGGGCCACCACGGATTTCGATGCGCCGCCAAGTTTGCCCCGCGCTTCCTGAATGCTGGAACGCACCGAATTCCCCATCTCGGAGTCCGGCGGCAGCAAGGGCAGCATCTTCTGCCAGTGCTCGATGGCCTTGGCATAGTCGCCCTTTTCGAAGCCCACGGTTCCCGCCAGCGCCAAAGCCTTCAGATTGTTGCCGTCAGCCTTCAATGCGCGCTGCACCAGAAGCTCCGGCTTGCCCTGCAAGCGTTGGCCCTGTGCCATCGCCATCGTGTCCGCATAGTCGGCCAGCAGCTGCGCGTCCTGCGGGAACAGCGCTTCCGCCTTGGCGAAGGCAGCGACGGCATCATTCCAGCGGCCGATTGCGCTATAGGAACGCGCCAGCATGACCCATCCCTCGCCGTTGCCGGGTTCCGTCTCCATGCGCTGCGCCAGGCGTGCGAGCATGCCTTCCATCTGTTGCGGCGACAGTTCGTGCGGCGCGCCTTGCGCGCTGAGCGTTTGCTTCGCCGGATCCAGCCCGTTCAGATTGCCCACGATCAGGTACAGCAAGACCGAGACCAGAGGTACCGCGATCGCGACGCCGGTGACCGCGGCCCAGGAAGATTTGGCCGCCGCAGGCGCGGCAACGGCGCCGTCTACGTCCTCCAGCAATCCGCGCTGCAAGTCGGCACGCGCCGCCTCGCTCTGTTCCCTGCTAATGGTACCGGCGGCAACATCGGCCTCGAGCTCGGCCAGCTGATCCCGGAACACCGCCAAGTTCGATGCCGTGCGCGACACCGGCGAGGCCGCGCTGGAACGGTTACGCAATAAGGGCGGGAGCAGAAATGCGAGTACCAGCGCCACCATCAGCGCTGCCGTTAGCCAAAACAAAATCATCGTTTCTCCTCGGGTGGCGTAAGCAGCGCCTGCATGCGCGCCTGCTCCGTTTCGCTGAGCGGCTGCTCGGGCGCAGCGCTACGCCGGCGGCGCAAGTAGTAGAACAATCCCGCCAGCGCGGCCGCCAGCACCACAAACGGACCGATCCACAAGGGCACGGTCGTCGCCTTGAGCGGCGGACGGTACAGTACGAAATCGCCGTAGCGCGCCACCATGTAGTCCACAATCTCCTTCTCGCTCATGCCCGACTTGATCTTTTCGCGGATCTGATTCTTCAGGTCGACGGCGAGCTCTGCGTGCGAGTCGGCCAGCGATTGATTCTGGCACACGAGGCAGCGCAGCTCCTCGGCCAAGGCCATCGCGCGCTTCTCCAGCACCGGATCGGCGACGGCCGGGGCCGCTTCCTTGGCGAACAGCGGTGCGGCAAGGAACAGCCCGAGCAATGCAATGAGTAGATTACGCATTGCCGTTCAACTCCTTCACCAGCGGCAGTATTTTGTCGCGCACGATTTCCGGCGTGACCGCGCCGATGCGCTTGTAGCGGATGACGCCGGCCTTGTCGATCACATAGGTTTCCGGAACGCCGTACACACCGTAGTCGATACCGATGCGGCCGTCGCGATCATAAGCGGATAGCTGGTAGGGATTCCCCAATCGGTTCAGCCACGCGATGCCGTCGGCGCGCTCGTCCTTGTAGTTGAGGCCGAATACCGGCAGCGCCCCGCTGCGCGACAGCGCCAGGATGGTCTGGTGTTCCTCGCGGCAGGCCACGCACCACGAAGCCCAGACATTGAGCATCCAGACCTTGCCCAGCATGTCCTTTTGCGAAAAAGTCTTGGCCGGGTCGTGCAACTGCTGCAACTCGAACGCCGGCGCCGGCTTATTGATCAGCGGCGAGGGCACCTCGCGCGGATCCAGCGTAAGGCCAACGCCCAGAAATACGACCAGGACGGCGAATATCGCCAGCGGAATTAGAAAGCGGGCACGCAGCATGGTTCAGGCCGCCGCGGAAGCTTGGGTACCGAGTCCACGTACCGCTGCGGCCTGCGCCGCGCGGGCTTTGACACGATAGCGCCGGTCAAACGCGGCAAGGAATCCGCCGAAACCCATCATCAGGCAGCCAAACCAGATCCAGCTGATGAAAGGTTTGTGGTACAGGCGCACGATCCATGTCGTCGGGCCCAGGGATTCGCCCAGCGCGACATAGAGGTGGCGTAGCACGCCCACGTCGATGGCCGCCTCGGTCATCGGCATGTTCTGCACGGTATACATCCGCTTTTCCGAATTCAAGGTCGCGACCGGCGCTGATCCGCGCGTGACTTCGATGGTGCCCCTGGACGCGACGTAGTTCGGCCCCTTGACCTCGTTTACACCGGCAAAGCGGAAGGTGTA